>Ga0210377_10002896_pt1 | contig 14833 bp, 13 predicted proteins | sample PLM4_65_b1redo_FD_155480 | JGI IMG/M metagenome (GOLD analysis project Ga0210377, IMG submission 155480) | Groundwater sediment microbial communities from an aquifer in East River, Colorado, USA - PLM4_65_b1 redo | ecosystem: Environmental > Terrestrial > Soil > Riparian zone | place: USA: East...
GGAGCGCTCGAGGCAATGGTCGCATCGAGGTGGGTAAATGTCGCCACAGGCGCGGGGTCGGAGTAGTCATCCGCTGGCACGTACACAGCCTGCATGGATGTGATCGAGCCGGTGCGGGTGGAGGTAATGCGTTCTTGTAACTCACCCATTTCCGTAGCGAGGGTCGGTTGGTATCCCACCGCGGATGGCATACGACCAAGCAACGCGGACACCTCAGAACCGGACATGGAGAAGCGGAAGATGTTATCGACGAAGAGCAACACGTCTTTGCCCTGATCGCGGAAATATTCTGCCATCGAGAGAGCGGAAAGAGCCACACGCAGGCGTACGCCAGAAGGCTCGTTCATCTGACCATACACCATGACGGTATCCTTCATAACGCCGGATTCAAGCATTTCACGGTAGAGCTGTGTGCCTTCGCGTGTACGTTCGCCAACACCTGCGAAAACGGAGTTGCCTTCGTGTTCGGTTGCGACCGAGCGGATGAGCTCCATAATGATAACGGTCTTGCCAGTGCCTGCACCCCCGAAAATGCCCGTCTTACCGCCTTTGGTAAAGGGGGCGATCAAGTCAATGACTTTTACGCCGGTTTCAAAGATCTCAACACGAGTGGACTGCTCAGCAAAAGTTGGTGCAGGGCGATGAATTGGGTAATGAGTTGCCGCAATGACATCACCTTTATTATCGACAGGCTTGCCAAGCACATTGAAGATTCTACCGAGTGTTGACGGACCAACAGGAACCATGATCGGTGCGCCAGTAGCCACAGCAGGAATACCGCGTTGGAGACCATCTGTCGCATCCATGGATACGGTGCGCACCCAGCCATCGCCCAAATGCTTCTGGACCTCGAGGATTAACGGTTCCTTTCCGGGACGATCGACTGAGATCGCTTCGAACAACTCCGGGATCAACCCCTCGGGGAATTCCACATCCACCACACCACCCAAGATCTGTACAACACGGCCTGTTGCGTTTGCCATGATTTTTCCTCCAGTTATTTCGCGGCCAGCGCTTCAGCGCCGCCAACAATGTCTAAGATGTCATTTGTGATCGCCTGTTGGCGAACCTTGTTATAAGCCAGTTGCAGGGAACTGACGAGTTCCTTGGCGTTATCGGTAGCATTGCGCATGGCAACCATGCGTGCAGCGTGTTCACTGGCTTGTGATTCGAGAATTGCCTGATAGACCTGCAAAGCGGTAAAACGTGGAATGATCTGATCCAGCAATTCGCGCTGGTCAGGTTCATACTCATATGCCGCGGCAGGACCTGTATGCTGCTGTTCAAGTTCTTCCATCACGTGTTCTGTATTCTGCAGATCAAGAGGCAACAACTTCTTCATGGTCGCCACTTGGCGTGCCATGTTGATGAAGTCGGTATACACCAGATACACTTCATCCGCGTCACCTTTGAGAAATTCATCCACTGCCAGGCGACCTACGGAGGAAGTCTCTGCAAAACGTGCGAACTTGGTGGGGAGAGTCACGCCGCTGAAATCGGCTATGACAGGCTTGCGGCGGCGCATCAGAATGTCGCGCCCCTTGCGTCCCACCGTCACATATTTGACATCGAGAGGGAACTTGTCGAAGCGTTCCGCCACAAAGCGGATCACGTTCGTGTTATAGGCGCCCGCCAGACCACGTTCACCTGTGATGACGATGACGAGAGCCGATTTCGGGTCGGCACGTTCCGTCAATAACGGGTGCAGGCTGTGGCGTCCGGGTTGAGCCGCAATATGCGTCAACACCTGCCAGGCTTTGGTCGCGTAGGAACGAGTCGCAGCGAGGGCTTGAACCGCCTTGCGGACCTTCGCGGCGCTGACCGTTTCCAGGGCGCGCGTCACCTGTGAGATATTTTTTACGCTCCGTATGCGGAGCCGCATTTCACGAGCGGAAGCCATTCCTTAACCCTGCCAGGTGTTGCGGAAAGCGTCGAGCGCTTTGGTGAGGTTGATGCGAGCGGCATCGGTGATCATCTTCGCGTTGGTAATATCCTTGCCAACTTCAGGATGGGACGATTCCATGAACTTGAGCAGGTCCGCCTGCCATTGAGGCATCTTTTCGAGAGGGACCGCATCGGCATAGCCATTCGTTCCAGCGAAGATCACAATAACCTGATCCGGAAGCGACATCGGGGAATATTGCGGCTGCTTGAGGATCTCCTGCATGCGTTGACCGCGTCCGAGTTGCTGCTGTGTGGATTTGTCGAGGTCAGACGCCATGAGGGCGAACGCTGCCAATTCACGATAGGCTGCCATGTCGAGGCGCAAGCGGCCTGCCACCTGCTTCATGGCTTTGGTCTGAGCGTCACCGCCCACACGCGAGACCGAGATACCCACGTTCACCGCCGGTCGGATACCGGCATTGAACAGGTTACCTTCGAGATAGATCTGACCATCCGTAATGGAGATAACATTCGTGGGGATATAGGCAGACACATCGCCGAGCAATGTTTCGATGATCGGTAGAGCGGTCAAGGAACCGCCGGTGCCCTGCACTTTGGCAAGCTTGGTATCATCGGCGTTATCCATTGCCTTGCGGGCATGTTCGGCATCATCCTTCGAGACAGGACCGGCATAGACTTTACCATCCACGCCGTCTTTCTCGCTGGCGATTTCTTCCGCGAAATCCTTCTTCACGATGACATACTTGTTGGCGAGGCGAGCTGCGCGTTCGAGCAGGCGTGAGTGGAGGTAGAACACGTCTCCGGGATAGGCTTCACGTCCAGGCGGGCGGCGCAGGAGCAGGGAGACCTGGCGATATGCCCAGGCGTGCTTGGAAAGATCGTCATAGATCACGAGCGCATCGCGCCCCGTTTCCATGAACTCTTCCCCGATCGCGCAACCGGAATACGGAGCGATGTATTGCAGCGCCGCAGATTCATCGGCGGCAGCAACGACAACAATGGTGTGATCCATGGCGCCGCTTCGTTCTAGAATACCAACCGTGCGGGCGACAGCCGCCTTCTTCTGACCAATCGCCACGTAGATACAAATAAGGTTCTTGCCTTTTTGGTTGATGATCGTATCGATCGCCACTGCGGTTTTGCCGGTCTGACGGTCGCCGATGATCAATTCGCGTTGACCACGACCCACCGGGATCATCGCATCGATGGATTTGATACCGGTCTGCACCGGGGTATCCACATCCTGACGCTGGATCACGCCCGGGGCAATGCGTTCGATCGGGCGGAAACCGCTTGTGGCGATGGGACCCTTGCCGTCAATCGGCTCACCGAGCGCGTTGACCACACGTCCGATCATTGCATCACCAACGGGCACGGAAGAAATGCGGCCTGTACCGCGCACATCCATGCCTTCGGTGATCCCCGCATAATCACCCATCACGATCACACCGACGCTGTCCTTTTCAAGGTTGAATGCTGTTCCCATGACCCCGTTCGAAAACTGCACAAGTTCCTGTGCCTTGACGGTGGCGAGCCCATGCACGCGCGCAATTCCGTCACCTGCCTCCATCACCGTACCAATATCGCTGATGTTGAACTCAGGCTTGAAGCCCTCAATTTGCTTCTGCAAATCACCTGTGATCTGCTTGATCAAGTCTGTCATTATTCCTCCACGCGAAATTCATTGTAGTTACAAAGACCCGGATAAGGAAGTTATCCGGGTGTATGCTTGGATTCGATTGAACTCCCTTCGACGCGCTTGGGATAAGCCTTCGTGAGGAGGCGCACAATCGGACTAATGATACCTGAAAGCCCCATCATTGTCTAGTTACAAATGAATTTAGCCTCAAAAAACCTTGTATTCTGCACAGGTTGTACTATACTCCCCTGCGAAAAATTATCAGAAGGAGACTAAAATGCTCTCTCGTGGAGATGACAAGCCCCCCAGTCGTCGCATGAAGCGCTACTGGAAGATCGCCGTCCTGGCAAATATCAAGGATGATGCAACTCCCAAACCGGAGGGAGTCCCACCGGATGCCTTTGCCGACTTCGATCACATCGAAACCATCGACTCGATCCGCGCCGCGCTCGAAACGGATGGACATCAAACCTGCTTTATCCAGGCTGACGCGAATCTGCCGTTCGCCTTGAAAGATGAACAGCCCGATATTTGCTTCAACATCGCCGAAGGACTGGGGGGAGACGCCAGAGAGGCACAAGTCCCTGCCATGCTCGAAATGTTTGGCATTCCCTACACCGGTTCGCGTGTGCTGACCAACGGAATCTCCCTCGATAAAACGCTCACTAAACGTATCTGGCGTGACCGTCGCCTGCCTGTGGCGCCGTTCCAGGAATTCACCATCGGTGACGAGCCCCTGCGCGCGGAATTGAACTTTCCGCTTTTTGTGAAGCCTTCGCGCGAAGGGACAGGCATGGGCGTGGATAACAACGCCATTGTCAAGAACGAGAAGGAATTGCGCGAGCGCGCCATGTACATCATCAACACCTACCAGCAGCCCGCGCTGGTGGAAACCTTCCTGCCGGGGCGTGAATTCACCATTGGCGTCATGGGTCGCCCGGATGCAAAGCTGTTTTCACGTCATCCTGAATGGTACGAGAAGGATGGCTTCCACCGCTTCCCAGTGCTCGAACTGGATAGCAGCCGTTCGGTCACGCCGCTGGTATATAGCCAGGCGGCAAAATCAAAGGATGTAGGTGAAGAAGGCGCGCCGGGTTATTTCTGTCCGGCAGAGATCGACCCCGAACTCGAAAAAAAGCTCAAGCACTTTGCGCTGCGCGCCCACCAACTGCTCTACGCACTGGACATCTCCCGCACGGACATCCGCCTCGACGAGGAAGGGAATCCACGCCTGCTGGAGATCAACACGCTGCCCGGTCTGACACCCAATTACAGTGATCTATGCCTGCAAGCCAAAGCGGAGGGCATTCGTTACGAGGACTTGATCCTTGATATCCTGTATCTCGGCGCATCCCGCTGGGGCATGGTGGAACCAAGAGATTATGGAAACGAAGTCGCGAAGAAAAACAAAACATGATTTAAATGCAGTTTCCAAAGTGAACATGCCCATATCCTTATCATCATTAAACCAAAAACGGATTCAAGACATCATCATTGGTGCCGTAGCTCTATCGATATTCGCCTTGATACTGGTCAACCGTTCCCCTAATTTTCTGCGCCCCCTGAGTATGCAAATCCGCTTTGGGTTTACCTGGATTGTTCCGGTACTCTTCATCGCCCTGTTTCTGACTCTTCGGATTCCGGGCTGGCAGGGACAGCTTATAAGTTTGAGTGCCATCTTGTCTTTATTTTCACTGGCATTAGCAGGCGTGTGGGCATCTGGTCATACACAATCTACAATCTTGAGCGGATTGATACCGCTTTTTGATGCACAGTCGTATTATGTTGATGCACAATCACTACTCGCTGGGGGAAGGTTTTCGGAATTCTCCACAGCACGCCCACTTTTCGCTGGCTTCCTGGCGTTACTGCTCGGAATAACAAATCGCAACCTGATGGAAACAATTGCCATCCTCACGGCAATCAATGGTTTCACTTGTTATTTGGCAACAAAAGAAATACAACGCACACACGGAAATTTCCCTGCGGCTTTCCTGGCAGTTTTTCTTTTTTTATACTTCCGGCATCGCACGGTAGGAACGGTGATGTCTGAAAATCTCGGGCTACCATTGGGTATATTGGGAACCCTATTGATATGGCGCGGAATAACTGGCAAATCGCAATCATTGGTCTTGTTTGGGCTATTCATCGACACACTCGCACTTAACACGCGACCCGGACCGTTTTTTGTCCTTCCATTCATACTTCTTTGGGGAGCCTGGTATTTTAGGAATACCGGTAAATGGTTTTCGGGTAATTTTTTCATTTTAGGATTGGTGATCATGGTTGCGGGCTTTGGAGTCAATCTGGGCCTGGTTCGCGTGTTGGGAACGCCCAACGGGGTGCCATTTTCCCAATTCTCCATGGCATTCTACGGCCTGGCTTCAGGAGGAAATTCCTTTGCGTATGTATTTCAAGCTCATCCTGAACTGGCAGAATTGACAAACCCTGACAAGACCCGCGAAATTTACAAACTTGCTTTTGAATTAATTCGAACCAACCCATCCCTGATATTTCAAGGTGCTCTTCGCAATTGGACATTGTTCCTTAGCAGTTCCGTGTATGGTATGTTTTCCTATTTTTCCGGGGAAAACCAGTATGTAAATCTGGCAGCTTATTGGGGAGTATGCCTCTTATGTGTTTTAGGCGTTATTAAATGGGTACAGGATATTTCCAATCCATATTCAAGTTTTATTTTCGTTACAACCACAGGAGTATTCTTATCGGTGCCGTTCGTTCCGCCTGCAGATGCGTATGGAATTCGCCTCTATGCCGCCGCCATAATCATCATTGGCATAGTTCCCGCTTTGGGGTTGGCATTTGCCCTGGAAAAAATAAAAATCAACTTCATAACATCACCTGTAACCGATAGTACCAGTACACAAGCAATCATTTGGCTGAGTACCGGGCTGGTTTTCCTAATCGTGACCGGACCTTTCATGGTAAAAGGGACCGATCACGCGTTCCCGTCCACACCAACAGCGTGTCAGCCGGATGAAGACTCTATTATTGTTCAATTCGACCCGGGGAGCTTCATTCAAGTAATCGGTATGAAAGAAGCCATGCTGGATTGGATGCCTGTGTTTCATATTGGGCTTTTCAAACGAAACGCTCATAGCCTGCCAGACGCTGCGCTAGCTGAGCGGTTGGAAATCATCGAGATCCCTGCAACATTGTTTTATGCGCTGGATTACAAATCAAACAGCCCAGCATTGGTTATTGCTCAAACAGCAAGTTTGCCCATGCCCGGAGCAACAGTCGAGATTTGTGGACAATGGGAAAAGGAGCTTGTGTTTAAAAACTACTTCCTATTCACGTCCAAACATGTAATTCCCTAATGAACGATGCTTTAACAGCTTCGTTCTTTGCCGTTGATCTGTTATGCCTTCCTACCTTCCATCTCGAAACCGGGAATGCGACTGGCTCGTTCCATCCATCGCAGGATGGCATCGAGTAAATAGACAACTGCCAAGTAGACGATTGCCACGGCGAGATACGAACCAATGGGGTCATACGTCTTCGCCGCAATGGATTTGGCTTTTGCCATCAACTCAGGGATAGCGATCAAAAAGACCACGCCCGTGGATTTTAACAACGAAACCGGCTCATTCGACCAGGCGGGAATCGCCAGCCGCAACGCTTGCGGCAGGATCACATGCCAGATGGTCCTCCACTTCGACATGCCGATGGAACGACCGGCCATCATTTGACTCTCCCCAATGGCAAGGATGGAGCCTCGCAGATATTCTGCCTGATAGGCGCCGCTGTTCAAACCCAGCGCGAGAAAAGCAGAGAGCTCGCGTGAAAGAGTAATACCTAACCCTGGTAAACCGTAATAGATCAAAAATAATTGCACGAGCAGAGGTGTGCCGCGGAAGAGTTCAATGTAGCCGACCGCCAGCGCTCGCCAAAATTTACTTCCATAGGTGCGTGCCAGTGTGGCAAGCAGCCCCAGCACAAAGCCTGCGATGAGTCCTTCTGCGGTGAGCAGAAGTGTCATACCCACACCTTTCAACAGGTCAGGCAGGAAGCGAATGAAGAAAGCGAAGAAATCGCTCATGACGTTCCGTCCGCTCCCTTTTCTTTTTTGCCGTAGAGTTCGGTGATCTTCCACAGGAACTCGCGCGTGCGGTCGTATTTGGGATGGTAGAACAGATCGTCTGGGGAACCTTCCTCGACGATGCTGCCTTTTTCCATGAAGACGATGCGGTCAGCGACTTCGCGGGCGAATCCCATTTCGTGTGTGACAACCATCATGGTCATCTGGTCGCGCGCCAGTTTTTCCATCACGCCCAGCACTTCGCCGATCAATTCAGGGTCAAGCGCGGAGGTGGGCTCATCAAAAAGCATCACACGCGGATCCATCGCCAGAGCGCGCGCAATGCCAACGCGTTGCTGCTGTCCGCCCGAAAGCTGACCGGGGTAATGGTCGGCACGGTCGCTCAAGCCTACGCGGTTGAGTTCTTCCATGGCTTTTTCTTTCGCTTTGTCCTTCGGCATCTTTTTGACCCTGGTCAAGCCGATCATGACGTTATCGAGCGCAGTCAAATGATTGAAGAGGAGGAAGTTCTGAAAGACCATGCCAATCTGCTGGCGCACCTGGTCTTCGTTGTAATCGGGAGCGGTAATCTCTTTGCCATCCAGGAAAATCTGTCCGCTGTTGGCTTTGGTCAGCAGGTTCATGCAGCGCAATAGAGTGCTTTTCCCCGTTCCACTAGGACCGATGATGACGATGGTCTCGCCTTCAGTGACCTTGAGATCAATATCCTGGAAAATGATATTCTTACCGTAGATCTTCGTCAGCTTGCGTGCCTCTAAAATGGGATTGGTCATGGGAGTCTCCATCATGAGTGTGTCGGCAGTTTCGTGCGTTCGGACAGGTAGTCGAGTCCGCGGTTAACAGCGAAGACGAGCACAAAATAAATGAGAGCAGCCGTCCCGTAGGCAAGGAACGGTTGTTGCGTCGTGGCGGAAAGCTGCTGGGCGCGGCGCAAAATCTCAGGCACTCCTAACGCGTAGACGAGAGAGGAATCCTTCAACACGATCGAAGCCTCATTCGACCACGGCGGGATGGCGAGTCGCAACGCCTGAGGCAACAGGATGTGTTGAATGGCTTGTAAACGAGTCATACCGACAGCGCGCGCCGCAGTCATTTGCCCGCTGCCCACAGAAAGCATCGCGCCGCGCAAGATCTCCATTTGATAGGCGCTGGAGACGATGCCGAGCGAGAGTGATCCCGCCCAGAATTCGCTCAGGTTGACCAGGTCCCCGGAAAGAATAAAATAAAGAATAAATAGCAACACAATAGGAGGCACGCCGCGCATCAACAAGCTGTATGCCGCCGCGAGACGGTTCGCCACTTTCCCACCATAGGTATGAACCAGCGCCAGGAACAAGCCCACAACAAGTCCAGACGGCAACGCGACTAGGGTCACAGCCACGGTGATGGCTGTGCCTTGAAGAATATAGGAGACAAAGTTGGATGCCATGAGAATTAGCCCGTCATTGCGAGCCGCCGTTCGTCGGGCTACGCCCTCCTCGCAATGACGGGAAGAGTAGTATTACTGGGCGAAGTACTTCACAGCCAGCTTATCAATGAAACCTTCATCCTGCAATTGCTTGATGACCTCATTGATGGCACCCTGGAGTTCCTTGTCGCCTTCGGGCAGCACGATGTTGATCGGTCCGGTGGAGAGTACACCGTGATAGACGATCTTCAATCCACCGAGTTGGGTGACAAGCGCCTGAGCGGGGATGTAATCAGACATCATGACATCGATACGACCGTTCTTCAGGTCCATCATCGCCTGGTCGACGCGGTCATAGCGGAAGAGATTCTCCTCGGGCAGTTTACCGCCAGCGACGAGGGTGTCGGTCAGCCAGCCATCCTGCGTGGTGCCGGTTTGCACGCCGACTTTAAACGCCGCCACATCTTCGGGATTGACGATGGTGCCAGCGAAGCCATCCGCCACGGTGAAGGCATCTTCTGAAGTGAAGTATGCGTCAGAGAAGTCCACGGTCTGGTCGCGTTCTTCGCTGTAATTGAACGCAGAAATGGAGGCGTCGATCTTGCCTTCCTGCACAGCCGCGATCAGGCTGTCGAAGGGCATATCGACCCATTCCAACTCCACACCGAGCCGCTTGGCAACTTCCGTCATCAGCTCGATATCAAAACCGACTTTGTTGCCGCTGGCATCCACCGACTCAAACGGCGGGTAATCAGCAGAGGTCCCCACCTTGATCACGCCTGCCTGTTTGACAGCTTCCAAATGATTGGCGGCTTTGCCTGCGCCACACCCCGAGAGAATCAGGCTGACTGCCACCAGCAGAGAGACGAAAACTACAACGCGCTTCATAAACGATCCTTTCTATATCTTATTGGGAAAGTTGGACGCCCAGGTCGGGAGTCACTGTTCACTATACAAGCGGAGGGATTGCCATACAAGTGAACATTGTCATACATTTCTTCCTCCCCCATCCTGACTCACGCTTCATTCTCGCCGGAAGCTGATCCGCTTACGAAAAGCTGCTTTCACCACAGACGCATCGCCTGCAAGGAGTCAGTGTTACTTCCTTCGAAACCAATTCTGAGGAGAAAAGAATGAACTATTTAACGTTAGTACTTCGATTGATCCATATCATTGGTGGCATCTTTTGGGTTGGCGGTGCCCTGCTGATGAACTTCTTCGTCGCTCCCACCCTGCGCGCCACCGGGGATGCCGGGAAGCAATTCGCCGGTCATCTCATGGGGAAGACAAGTTTTACAGCCATCATGACCGGCAGCGCCTACGCCACAGTCATCGCCGGATTCTGGCTCTACGGCATCGACTCGCAGTGGTTCACCTCCGCCTGGCAATCCTCCAGCGCAGGGACCGGCTTCGGCATCGGCGCATTGTTCGCGCTGGTCGGCGTGGTCAGCGGCGTCATGAACGGAAACAACAACCGCAAGATGGCACAAATCGGCGCTCAAATTCAGGGCAAGCCCACACCTGAACAAGCCGCAAAATTGGGAGCCATCCAAAAGCAGCAGGGATGGGTCATACCGGTCAATACTTACTCGCTGATCCTGGCTGTGTTCTTCATGGCAATTGCACGGTATTTGGTTTTCTAAGTCACTGATTATCTCGTCATTGCGAGGACGCTTCGCGGCTCTTCCCGACGACACTTGCATGATTTGCCAAGCAAATCATGCAAGTGCAGGTGAGCAATCCTACGAACAATTAATTGCTAAGATTTACTTATGAGATTGCTTCGTCGCTAGCGCTCCTCGCAATGACGGACAACAATACTATGACCAGAAAACAAATCCTCTACACCTTTCTCGGAATCATTCTCGCCATCACCATCGTTCTGCGCCTGCTCGCCAAACCCGCGCCAGAGACAGCCTACTACGCCAATCCGCACCCGCAGGTGATGGTCATTGCCCACCAGGGTGGAGATGGCATCTGGCCCGGTGACACGATGTATGCCTTTGAAAAAGCCGTCGCACTCGGAGCGGACGTGCTCGAAATGGACGCGCACATCACCAAAGATGGCGAGATCGTCCTGATGCACGACGAAAAAGTGGACCGCACCACCGATGGCTCCGGTCTGATCGTAGACCTGACCATCGCTGAACTCAAGCAACTCGACGCAGCCTACAAGTGGACGAACGATGCCGGGGTGACTTTCCCATTTCGCGGACAAGGTATCCAAGTGCCGACCTTGCGTGAACTGTTCGATAAGTTCCCCGATATGCGTTATGTGATCGAGATCAAGCTGACCGAGAACCCAATCGACAAGCCGCTATGCGATTTGATCCACGAAAAGGACATGCAGGAGAAAGTCGTGATTGCATCCTTCCACGATGACGCGATGGCGATGTTCCGCGCGATCTGCCCTGAAGTCGCCACCAGTGCTTCTCGAAGCGAAGTCACTAAATTTGTAATCCTTGGCAAAGTCTTTCTCAGCGATTGGGATTCACCCAAGTACCAATCCCTGCAAGTGCCGTGGGAAAAATCGGAATCGAAAAATATCCCTATCATGACCGCACGTTTCATCCGCGAGTCACACGCCAAGCATCTGCACGTCGAACCGTGGACGGTGGACGACCCCGAATTAATGAAGCAATACATCCAATGGGGCGTGGATGGCATCATCACCGACCGACCTGATGTGATGATGGAGGTGTTGAAGGAGATGGGGTTGAGGTAGTGGGGAACGGGAACGTAGGCAAGTAGACAAGGAGAGAGCGACGAGTTTATTCTCATCGCTCTTTTTATTGGCTGCTGGCATTCGCAAGGGATTATCACCTGCCTTATAATCAGGCAAAGAGACATATCATGCCGCTCACATCGCAAGACTTCGTCTGTAAATCAGAGCATAAGAAACTCAATCAAGCCGTCTTCGGCTGGAAACCCGATTTGGGGGATGATGAGACGTTGGAAAGACTATTGGCATTGAATTTAATTCAAGCCAGGCGAGGATAGTCTCAAAGGAAGAAACCATATGAAAAAGATTCTATTTGTGATAAACGATGCCCCGTATGGAAACGAACGTCCCTATAATGCTTTGCGCCATGCGATGAATGTGGTCAAGCGCGAAGGTGTAGAAATAAAGATGTTCCTGGTTGCCGATGCAGTCTTCTGCGCCCGCAAAGGACAGAAGACACCTGATGGATATTACAACATCGAGCGCATGGTCAAGTCACTGGCAAAGCGCGGCAAAGTCGCCACCTGAGGAACATGCTGTGATGCCCGAGGTCTCGGGCTGGATGATCTGACGGAAGGGGTTGAAATGGGCAATATGGATTTGCTGGGCGATTGGACGGTGGAAGCAGATCAGGTGATTGTATATTGAGGCAGGTGTATGTCGTAAAATGCAGTGAGTAACAGAGATTGTGTTTTAGTGGTGTTGAGGAGAAGGTACTATGATCCAACGCTTGATCCAATGGGCGTTTCCAGCCATAGCCCGAATCGGTTCTGACTCTAGCGACAATGATGATATTCGCCTACAAAAGTCTCTACTGGTGGTTTGCGCCTTTCCTTTCATGCTCGCAGGGGTGGTATGGGGTTTGATCTATGTACTTTACAAAGAACCACTGGCTGGGTCAATTCCGCTCTCTTATTCCTTTATCTCTCTACTTAGCATCATCAACTTTGGACGGACGCGCCAATATCGCTTCTTTCGTTTCAGCCAACTCACGTTGATCCTACTGCTGCCCTTTTTTCTGATGGTGGCATTGGGTGGATTTATCAACAGCAGCGCCGTCATTTTATGGTCACTGATCTCTCCACTCGGCGCATTACTCTTTGATGAACCCCGTCAGGCTCCACGCTGGTTTCTAGCCTTTTCCCTCCTTGTTGTTTTCAGCGGAGTTTTACAGCCCTATGTGCGTTTTACCAATAATCTGTCTTCAGTGCTGGTGATTTTCTTCTTTGTCATCAATCTCATCGGGGTCGGTTCGCTCGTTTTCATGATGGTTTTTTATTTCGTCGGTCAGAAGAATATGTTCCAACAAAAATCTGAAACCCTGTTACTGAATATCCTGCCGAAAGAGATTGCAGCGATTCTAAAAAACGAGAGCCGCACCATTGCCGATCATTACAGTGAAGCCAGTGTCTTATTCGCAGACATGGTGGGGTTCACGCCGCTTTCGGCGCAATTGCCTCCCGTGGAAATGGTCGAACTACTTAACGAAGTATTCTCCTTTTTCGACTCGCTGTTAGACAAATACAGCGTGGAGAAAATTCGAACCATTGGCGACAGCTACATGGTGGCTTCTGGTGTCCCGCGTGGGCGCATCGATCATGCTCAAGCACTTGCATACATGGCGCTGGAAATGCGCGACTACATCTCCACACACACATTTCGCAACGGTCAACACGTGAGTTTTCGAATCGGAATCAACTCCGGTTCGATGATTGCGGGCGTGATCGGTCGTCGCAAATTTGTCTACGATGTCTGGGGCGACGCGGTGAACGTAGCCAGTCGTATGGAATCCCATGGGCTGGGTGGCGCAGTTCAGATTACGAAAACGACATACGAGTTAATCAAGGATGAATTTGTGTGCGAGCCACGCGGCACCGTAAACGTGAAGGGCAAGGGGGAAATGGAAGTGTGGCTGGTGATGTCAGCGCGAACTTCGTCCTGAGCACAGTCGAAGGATAAGTCCTATGGATATAAAATACCCTTTCTGCGTAAGGTGAGTTAGAAAGAAGGCATGGAATGCCCTTTTATAGAGACCATATCTATCCCTATCTTGTGGATACTCTGGGTGATCCGTCGCCCATTCAAAAAGTTCGTCAACGGATCATCCCGAATGCTCAGGGGAAAGTCCTCGAAATCGGTGCAGGTTCCGGCGCGAATTTCATTCATTACGATTCCACAAAGGTAAACAAGCTATATGCACTTGAACCCAACCCGGGCATGATTCGGCTTGCGAAAAGACAACAACGCAAAACAAAACTGGACATCGAATTTCTTGACCTGCCCGGGGAACGCATCCCTTTGGAAGATGGAACGATCGATACAGTTGTCAGCACCTTTACGTTGTGTACGATCCCCGGCATCATGGATGCCATTCAAGGGATTGCACGCGTCATGAAGCCAGGCGGCAAACTCGTCTTCTTTGAACTTGGGCTCTCGCCTGACCCTGAAGTGCAGCGCTGGCAAAAACAATTGGAACCTCTTCACCATTGGTTGTTCCAGGGCTTGTATCTGACACGGGATATTCCAGCACTACTCGTAGCGGGAGGCTTTCAGATCGAGCAGATGGAGACTGGCTATTTGACCCCATTTCCGAAGTCGTCATCCTATTGCTGGTGGGGTACTGCAATTCCGCGCTGGAGGTCGTGATCTATCTCGACACGGCTGACAAGGACCTCACCGCCCCCACAGTCGAATCAATGATCAGGCTCTTATAGACTTTTCCCATCTGTGCTGGCACAGGCTTCATAGTATTATCCAACCACCACTCGATCAGCGCCAGCAGGGACGTCGCAATATGATTCGACAACATGGCGGTCGCTGTCGGGTTGTCAGATCTCGCCAGGGGTAGACAGGACTTTTGGAAAATGTCAGCGATGTTCCGTATCACCTTTTTACGGACACGCGTCACGCTCTGGCTCTTGAACAAAATGTGGAAGAGATCGGCTTTTTGCCCGATATATTCGAAGATCAGCCTCCCCTCCGTTTCAAGATCAGAAGCATCAGACTGCTTCGCCAGTGTCTCGATGCGGGTCAATAACTCTCCCAGTCCCTCATCCAAAACCTCCATCAACAACTGATCGAGACTCTCATAATGCCTGA
>Ga0210377_10002897_pt1 | contig 14831 bp, 13 predicted proteins | sample PLM4_65_b1redo_FD_155480 | JGI IMG/M metagenome (GOLD analysis project Ga0210377, IMG submission 155480) | Groundwater sediment microbial communities from an aquifer in East River, Colorado, USA - PLM4_65_b1 redo | ecosystem: Environmental > Terrestrial > Soil > Riparian zone | place: USA: East...
TGTCGCACGCTGAGCGCGAACTGCTGGTCGACCCCGCCAGACTGGGCCCCTCGCGCGAATGGACGTCGGCGAACGGAGCGAGCGGCTGAGCGACGCGTGCTGCGAGAAGTCGGCCGAGGGCGTGGCAGGCTTGCCGCACGACACCGCGGCGTGTTGTGGACGGTGCTCGCGATCAACCTCGGCCTCTTCGGCGTCGAGCTCGTGTCCGGGGTTCGTGCCGGCTCGAGCGCGCTGCTCGGCGATTCGCTCGACATGCTCGGCGATGCACTCATCTACGCTGCGAGCCTCTACGTCGTCGGTCGAAGCGCGCGAGCTCAGGCACGCGTCGCCACGCACAAGGGTCTGCTCATGGGCGCGCCCGCGAAGGGCGTGGTCGTCGACGCGTTCGCGCGCGTCGCGAGCGCCGCGCCGCCGTGACTTCGAGCCGCTGGCCGGACGCGATCGTGGGCGCCGGTCTCGCGGCACTCTGGCTGCGCACTTCCCTGCGCTTCCTCGGCGAAGCGCGGACGGAAGCACGCGCCCAACGCGCCGGCGCGCCGCTGTAGACGATCTGCCGCTCAGCCGAGGTCCCTCGGCACGAGCGGCTGCACCAACTCGCAGAACTCCACGTCGGGGCTGACCTGGCGCTCGCCCGGACCACGGCTGCGGTGGCGGACGGTGTAGATGGGCTCGGCTTCCGCCGTGCCCGCGAAATTCTCCGGGATGTGATCCGAGAACGGGACGCCGGGCGTGAACAGAATCACTGTCACTTGCGCGGGCGAGATACAGGCGGTGAGGCGCACGTCGTCGACGCCGTTCATCCAGTAGCAATCCATCCGGCGTCCGGCGCCCTCGGCGCCGGGCTGGCTCACGAGCTCGATCGCCTGGATCATTCCCAGCCGGACGATGATGTCGACGGGCTGCTGCTTCGACCACCAGCTCTTGTACGGATCGAACCAGTGTCGGGCGACGTGATTGCGCTCGTCGGCGTTGAGCGGAAGCATCTCCGTGGTGACGTCGAGCACCGACTCCTTCCACGTGCCGTCGGGGTTCTTCGCCTTGAATCGGTCGAGAAACTTCTCACGCGTCGCCTGCGCGTTCAGCGTGATGTCGAGCTTCCGCATGAAGATTCCCTTGGCGACATATCCAACCACACCAGGCGCGGGCATCTCTGACTCCCCCTCTTACAGTTTGAGAAATGCGATTACCTGCTCCGCCTCCTTGGCGAGCGGTAGAAGTGCGAGCTCGGTCGCGATCGAGATGGCCTCAGCCAGGTCCGCGAGCGCATTCGACGAGTCGCCGGGTCCCTGACGCTCCGCGCACAGTCGCGAGCGGCCGACGAGCGCGGCCACAAGCTCGACCCGCGCGCCGGCGGAGCGCGTCTCCGTGATCGCGCAGTCGTACCAGACTGCGGCTTCGTCGCCGCGCCCGGCTGCGCTGGCGCAGCCGGCGAGTAGCCTCGCGATCGACTGCACCCAGCCGGCGGTCAGCACTACGCTGTGCTCGTGGGCGCGTCGGAGCATCGGCTCGCACTCCACGCTGAGCTCGCGCGCGCCGACTCGCTCTGCAGCCTCTGCGAGCGCGCACAGCGGAGCGAGCAGATGGATGTCTCCGCCGCCTGCCCGGACGAGCCTCAGCAGGCTGGCCAGACGAGTCACGTCGACCGCCGCTGGAGCTCGCTGGGCACCGATAAGCTCGCGATACGCAGCAACGAGAAGCTGGATCGCGGGCGCCTGCTCGTCGAAGATCGGGCCCTTGGCGGCGAGCGCGGCGAGGCTCGCTTCGGCCTCAATCCAGGCTCCCCGAAGCGCTGCGGCGCAAGCGCGCGCGCCGATCACCAGCGGCCCACCCCACGGATAGCGAGAGCGCTGGATGGCGAGCAGCGCAGCGCGTGAGGACCGCTCGGCGGAGACGAAGTCTCCGCGCGCGACGTCGAGGCAGGTCTGCTCCGAGAGCACCAGCGACAGATCCATCAGGTTCTGCGCGCGGCGCGCGAGCTGCTCGGCCGCTCTCGCCGTCTCAACCGCCTCGTCGAGCCGTCCGAGATGGAGGAGCCCGAGAGGGATCCGCGCGCAGGCGGCGCTGGCGAGCCACGGATCCCGCGAGCGATGGGCGCGCGCGAGCGCTTCGCGCCAGCTCTCGACCGCGTCGCGAACCTGTAGGCGCGAGAAGCGCGCGAGCGCGAGACCCATGCACGCGTTGCGGCAGACGGCATCGTCGTCGAGCTCGAGGCCGATGACGAGCGCGCGCTCGGCGTAGACCTGCGCGCGCGCCGCGTCGCTGGCGGCCCAGTAGGCTCCCGACAACGTCTCGAGGATGCGCGCGCACAGCGCGGGCTCGGCGTCAGCGAGCTTCACCGCGAGCTCCTCCAGAGCACTCACATAGACCGACGCGCCGTACGCCATCGCCGGGCTCGTGAGCTGCGCGCGCAAGAGGAACATGAGCACGCGTGCTCTTCCCGCCTCGTCCCCGATCCGCGCGAAGATCTCGGCCGCCGTCGTGTAGTGCAGCCGACACGATTCGGCGTTGGCGTCGCGACTGGCGGCGAGGCCGGCACGGAAATGCAGCGCCGCGCGCTCCGCAGGCGGCAACGCCTCGGTCGCTTGGGTCGCGGCCTCGTAGAAGCGCGCGGCGTCGTGCCAGGCGCAAACCGCGAAGGCCTGATCGGCGGCGCGGCGCGCGTAGTCGAGCAGGCGGTCGTGCGCGATGCCGTCGCCGGCGAGAACCAGATGGTGCGCGATCTCGAGCGCGTGCTCGCCTCGGGCGCTCGCGTAGAGATCCTCGAGAACGTCCGCGAGATCGCGGTGGATCTCGGCGCGCCGGGCGTCGGGCGTAGTATTCAGCAGGACCTCCCGCACGAGCGGGTGCGCGAAGTGGAAGCTGCGGCGCTCGCCGGAGAGCAGGCCTGCCTGCACGGCCTCGGAGATCGCAGCAGCGATCACCTCGGAGTTCATGCGGCATGCCGCGCCGAGAGCGAGCAGACCGAAGCGGTCACCGATGAAGGCGGCAACCGTGAGGACGACACGGGTGCGGTCTCTCAAGCGCGCGATCCGGGCACAGAGCGCGGCACCGAGCTGCGTCGGCCGAGGAAGGGATGCGTCCGCCGATCCGGTGTCGCGCGCGCGCCTGGCCGCGGATCTTCGAGGCGTACCCGCCCCACCCTCACGGACGAACTCGCGAATGAAGAGCGGATTGCCGCGGGTGGCCTCCGCGATCTCCCTCACCCCGCCAGCGGGCAGAGGCGCGACGCCCAGGCCCTCCACGAGCTCGCGGACGGCGGCGGCATCGAGGCCGCCGAGCTCCAGCTGATCGCAGATCGACTCGCGCTCCAGGCGCTCGAGCGCGCACGCCAGGAGGTCCTCGCCCTTCGACGGACGCGTCGTCGCAACCAGCAGCAGCGGCAGCGGGCCCTGGCTCCGACCGTCGGCCATCGCGCCGACCAGGTGACCAAGCAGATCGAGCGAGGCCGAATCGGCGCAGTGCAGGTCCTCGATCACGAGCACGGTCCGGCGGCGATGCGCGAGCCGCTCGAAGACGCGGTAGACGCCGGCGAAGAGCTCCGCGCGCTCGCGCTCCCCGGTCGAGAGCTCCGTGCCCCGCACGGGCTCGGCGGCCGTGGAGTCGGGGTGCAGGAGCTGGCGCACGACCGCCGCTTCCTCGCCGAGCATGTGGTCCGAGGTCTCGTCGTTCTGCAGCAGCCACTCGCTCAGCGCCTCGACGAAAGGCAGATACGGCAGCGAGGCTTCGACTTGACACCGGCCGGTGATCACCTCGAAGTCCAAGCAGGCGGGGTCGAGCTCGAGCTGCTCGAGCAGGCGCGATTTGCCGACACCTGGCTCGCCGACGACCAGCGCGACGCGCGGGCGTCCGCGCGCCGCGTCCGCGAGCCGCTCGACGAGCCAGGCCAGCTCGCGCGCGCGGCCGACGAACGCCGGCGGCTGTGGGCCGTCGGACTCGGCGAAGGTCTCGACCGCGGTCAGCGGCTTCGCTGCGAGCCGCCCTTCGCGCACCTGCGCCGCGAAGCGATAGCCGCGGCGTCGCAGCGTCTGGATGACCTGCTGGCGCGTGCCGTCGTCGCCGAGCGCGCGGCGCAGGTCTTTGAGGGCACTCGACAGCGCCGCCTCGCTCACGAAGACGTCCGGCCAGAGCTGATCGAGCAGCTCGTGCTTCGGCACGGCGCGCGTCCGGTGGAGTGCCAGGTAGATCAGCAGCGATAAGGGCTTCGGTGCGAGGTCGACGAACTCGCCCGCGCACCGAAGCTCGCCGCGCTCGCAATCGAGCTGAAATTCTCCGAACGAAATGCTTCGACTCGATCGATCCAAGGCGCCCACCCCAGCGCCGAAGGTGCCGCTCGACGAATCGATGCGGATCTCCGAGCACCCAATCCTTGCACGAGCCACGCGCGTCTGCCGATCGAGGGGCGGACAGGTCAGACAGGCTGCCGGCACGACCTCAACGTACTGGGGCGCAGCGCGCCTATCTTGGGCACAACTTGGGATCTTGGCCGGTGCGCTCCGCACGCCGCTGCTCGAAACGCTCGGCAGCGACCTATCGATGAGCACAGTGAACCGCCCCGCTCAGTTCTCCGGTTTCTCCGCTGACAACATCCGCTCGAGCGGCTCTAGCAGGCGGGGGCCTGCATCAGGTCGATCAGGTTTCCATCCGGGTCACGAAGAAAGACCATGCGCCCGCTGGCAAGATCGATCGGTCCCGTGAACTTGATCTGACGCTCGCGCAAGAGCGCGACGTGACCGTCGAGGTCGTCGGTGTTGAAGACGAGCCGCGTCCCGCCGGGTCCCGTCTCCGGTGACTGCCGCCAGTTCTCGACGGGATGAATCGAGAACGTCGTTCCTCCGAGCTCGCAGTTGTAGTGCAGCAAAACCGCACCCTCGTGGATCTGCGGCTCCAGCGCGAATCCGAGCACCATCCGATAGAACGCGGCCATGCGATCGGCGTCGTGCGTGACCAGGACCACAGCACCGAATCCTGTGACCATGCTCTCTCCCCATGTGTGTCGGAATTCTGGCACCACGGAAAGGCAAGGCGCAAGGGAACTTGCGGGTCTGCCTAGCGCGTCGGCTCAAAGGCTCTCGAGGGTCAAGATCACATTCCCAACGGCCGAAAAGTACGTCAATGGGCAGCCTTGGCGCGTGCCCAGGGAGCACTGAGATGGACACGCCTCGGGCGATACGCCTGATCCGCGAAAGCCTGCGTCGTCGGGGAAGGAAGTTCTATCGAGTCGAGGGCGTCGGGAACTCCGCCCCGGGCTCGATCGTCATCGACATCCTTCAGAGCCGCGAGCAGCTCGAGACCGTCGAGGAAGAGCGAGCCGAGCTCGCTTTTCTCCTTGGAGTGGACGTCAGTTCACTGCCGATCATCGTTCCGGATGATGAGAAGGAGCGCCGCCGGTTCGTGGAGATGGCGTTCGGAATCGACGCGCTGTCCGACACGGATCTTCCGCCGTGGTGAACGAAAAAAGCCGCGGCTTGGATTGTCCTACTGAGAAGGAGCAGACCCGTTCCGAGATCGGACATCAACGGCCACGGCCCTGTCCGGCTGCTGCCACGACTATCTCCGCCCGCCGAACTGCTTCACGAACTTCCCTGATGAACCTCTCGCCGTCGATCCTGGTTGAGTCCAGCTCCTCGACGAGCACCCTTACGAGCGAGCCGAGATCCGCCAGCGAAAACACGTCCTGCGGGTGCTGCCCGGCCACTTCCAAACCCTCCCATTGAACAGCGTGCAAGATTGCTTGCGGGAGAACTTGGGAAGAAGTTGGGAAGTTCGAGGACGGGGGTCTGGCTCCACCTCGAGCGTCGATATCGTTGATACCGCCGCGCGTTGCCCGATGCGGCCCGCGCGGAGCGAGCGCAGTCCACGACGTGCGAAGCTCGCAAGAGCACGCGCCGATACCGCACGGCATGCACCCATTCGTTCGTCGCATCGCGTCGACCGCGCGCGGGTTCCGGCCAATGCTGGCCAGCGTGAGATCCGCCGACTCGTTCGGAGTCGGGCCGCTCCTGCTCGCCGGCGCGCAGCGTTTCGCGGCCGTCTTGTTCGTCGCCATCGTAGTCGTCGACACGCTGGCCATACGCTCCGGCATCGCGAGCCGGGATGCGACGCTGCTCTACGACGGAGCGACTCTTCTTGGTGTCGCGTTCGGCCTCGCCTGCGTGCCCGGCCGGATCGGCGCGCGCTGGCCGGACGCTCCGCTCTTCGTGATGGCGACGGCGCTGAACATCTCACTGGTTTTCGGGGCAGCGCGCCTGAACCAGATGGAGAACGAGATCGGCCTGCTCTGCGTGGCGGTGCCGCTCGCGGTCGCCGCATTCGCGCCGCTGCATCCGGCGCTGATGCTCGCCCTGGGGCTCGAGGTCGTCGCGTTGTACCCGATCGCCGCGCGGGTCGCACCGCCGGGCTGGTCGCTCGACTTTGCCACCGTCTCGGCGCTGGCGCTTGCGATCGCGACGATGGGGGCCTCGGTGTCGCGCAGCCAGCGCGCGGTCTGGTCCGGCTTCGGCGGCGCCCACAGGCGCGCGCTCGAGGCGACGCGGCTGAAGTCGGATTTCCTGGCCAACATGAGCCACGAGATCCGCTCGCCGATGACGGCGATCATGGGCTTCGCCGATGAGCTCGAGCGAAGGATCGGCGTGCTCGGTGCGGACTTGGACATCTCCGACGCTCTGCGCACGATCCAGCGCAACGGCGCGCACCTGCTCGACCTGATCAACGGCATCCTCGATCTGTCGAAGATCGAAGCGGGCAAGCTCTCGGTCGAGTCACTCCCTTGCTCCGCGGTCGCCATCGTCGCCGAGGTCGTGCACCTGCTCGGACCCCAGGCGCGAGCCAAGGGACTCCGTCTCGAGACTCGCTGCGACGGTCCGGTTCCAAGAGAGATTCGCAGTGATGCGATCCGCTTGAGGCATATCGTGACCAACCTGGTCCAGAACGCGATCAAGTTCACAGCGACCGGCGACGTCCGCGTCATCCTGCGGCTCATAGTCAGTCCGCCCGCTCCCGAGCCGTGTTTGGAGATCTCGGTCGAGGATACGGGCCTGGGTATCTCGCTCGCCGACCAGCAGGCGATCTTCGAGCCCTTCACACAGGTCTACGGCTCGACGACCCGCATGGTTCCGGGCACCGGTCTCGGCCTCTCGCTGTCGCGGCGGCTCGCAGGCCTCCTTGGCGGTGAGCTCGAGCTCGCGAGCGCGCCGGGGCTGGGCAGCCGCTTCATGCTGCGTATCCCGACCGGCCCCCTGGGCGACCTCCAGGAGTTGGGACCGGAGGAGATGAGACGAGCCACCGAACCGAGCGAACGGGCCGCGCCCGCCGGAGAGTCCAGGCGCCTGCGCGGGCGCGTCCTGGTCGCGGAAGACGGCCTCGACAACCAGCGCTTGCTGCGCGCCATCCTCGGCGGCGCCGGCCTCGAGGTCGAGGTCGTCGACGATGGCGAGCAGGCTTGCCGCAGAGCGCGTGACTCCCTGCGCTTGGATGCGCCATTCGACGTCGTCCTGATGGACATGCAGATGCCGATCCTGAACGGATACGCCGCGACGGAGCGGCTGCGCGCCCAGGGCTACCGGGGCGCGATCATCGCGCTCACCGCCCATGCGATGGCCGGCGACCGCGAGCGCTGCCTGGCAGCCGGATGTGACGACTACGCGACCAAGCCCATCATTCGCGCGGACCTGCTCGCGCGTATCTCCGCGTCGATCGACAAGAGGAGTGGGCAACGGTCCTGACAGCTCGGACCTGCCGACCCGACGTCGCGGAATTTCGGAAAAACCCAAGTTGAACCCACGATACGCCGTGCGCTCTTCAGTATTGTGTGAGCGTGCCAGGGGAGGAGACGCGCCGAGGCGCGGCAGGCCGGGAAGGGGCGATTCGGCGCAGAGGAAGAGGAAACGAGAGAGCGCGAGCCGGCGATCCGCCGGACAGGTGGAGTTTGCGCGAGAATCAAAGCGCAGCGTCGCGCGCTCTGATCCGGTTCCAGGAATTCGAGCTCGATGAGCAAGCCGGCGAGCTGCGCCGCGCTGGAGCGCTCGTCAGGATTGCATCGAAGCCCTTCTCGATGCTTTGCTATCTCGCCGCACACTCCGATCGCGCGGTGCCCAAGGACGAGCTGCTCGAGCGCCTCTGGCCGAATGTCAGCGTGAGCGAGGCGGCGCTCTCGAGCGCGCTGAAGGACCTGCGGCGAGCGCTAGGAGACGAGGCGAGCCACCCGCGGGTCGTCAAGACGGTGCGCGGCCGCGGGATCCGCTTCGTGGCGGATATCGATCGTCGGCAAGGCGACATCGCAGTGCCGCGACCTGCAAAGACGCCCGCTCCGTCGACCTCTACCGCGCCCCCGCCCTTCGTCGGGCGCACGCGCGAGCTGCGCGAACTGGTTCGCTGCGTTGAAGAGTCAGCTCGCGGCCGACCGAGCATGGTGCTGATCGTGGGCGATGCGGGCGCCGGAAAGACACGCCTGCTCGAGGAGCTGGTGCGCGACCCGTGCTGCGCCGAGTTCGCGTTGGCAAGGGGCGATTGCGAGGGGGACACGTTGGTGCCTTACCTGCCGTTCGCGCAGGCGCTGCGGCAGCGGCTCCTGGCCGGCGAATTGGTGGGGGATCAGCCCAGCGATGGTGATGCGACGCTCCGACGGCTGCTTTATCCGGGCCAAGCCGAGACGGGCATCGCCTGGCGTGGAAAGCGCTCGGATGGCACGCGCGAGCGTGCTGACCTGTTCGCCGCCATCTGGCGGCTTCTCGAGCGGCTGGCGCGGGCTCGACCGACGCTACTCGTGATTGAAGATCTTCACCAGGCCGATGTCGCGTCCCTCGAGCTCCTCGCGAGCCTGGCGGTCGAGGTCGCCGATGCGCGCAGCGCCGGTGGCCTGCCGCTGCTCTTCGTCGCGACGACCCAGCCGCCGCGGCCCGGCGACCGACTCGACGTGACGCTGCGAAGGCTCGAGCGGCAGGGGGGCTGCACCTCGATCGAGCTCGCCGGCTTCAGCACGCGCGCAACGGGCCAGCTCCTCGCCGTGCTCGGAGTCGCGAGCCCTGCGAAGTCGGTGTCGGATGCGGTGCGCGAGACGACCGGCGGCAATCCGTTCTTCATCGGGCAGCTTCTGCGCGAGGTTGGCGGCCCCGCCGCGCTGTCGACCGCCGTTCCCGCGGATCTTCACGCTGCGACCGCTCATCGGCTCTCGCGACTCAGCGACGAGTGTCGCCGTGTGCTCACCGTGGCGGCATTCATCGGCGACCGCTTCGGCCTGCTCGCACTCGGCGCGGCGACGCGGCGCTCGCCAGCGGACGCCGCGGCGATGCTGATGGAGGCGGTGGGGCTCGGGCTCGTGGTCAGCGAGCACGGCAGCTTCCGCTTCGAGCACTCCCTGGTGCGCGATGCACTGCGCGACGCCACGTCAGAAGACCGGCGCGCCGAAGTCCACCTCGATCTAGCGAGCGTGTTCGAGGACCTCTACTCGAGCGCGGGGGGCGAGCACGCGATAGAGATCGCGCAGCACCTGGTCCTCGCTGGCGGCCGGGCCGATCCGGACCGGCTGGCGCTGTTCGCGCGCCGCGCGGGCGACCAGGCATTCGCGGTCTGCGCTTGGCACGAGGCCGCGTTCTTCTACGACGCCGCACTCACGACGCGCGCGCGACTCTCCGTCGCGGGCCGAGCGGGAATTCACTTCCGAGCGGGCCTTGCGGCGAGCCACAACGGAGCGCCGGAGCGTGCGCTCCTCCACTATCAGGATGCTGCGGAAGCGTTCAAGGCGGCGGGCGACGAGCTCGGCTTCGCCTGGGCGTTCATGTATGCGGTCCGCGCGCGCTTCACGACCTCCGTCATCGGCTCGGGAACCGGCGATGACATGCACGAGCTCGAAGCTCTGATTGCGAGGCTCGGCGAAGGGCAGCCCGCGCTGCACGGGCTCTTGCTCGAGACCCTCGCGGCGGGCGCGTGGGCCTCCGGCGACAACGAGCGCGCCGAGGATTTCGCCGAGCAGGCGCTCGCGGTCGGAAGCAGCATCGAAGACGACGTGGTCTGCTTCCACGCCTGCATGGGGCTCGCGCTCGCGCGCTTCTCGAACCTGCGCCTGCGCGAGGCGGTCGCCAGCTGGCTCGACGCCGACGCGCACGCGCGCCGCTCGCGCGATCCGTGGCTGCGGGCGCTGGCCGGCCCGCGCATCACGCTCGCTCTGCAGCAGCTCGGCCGCTTCGACGAGGCGCGAACGCGCGCGAGCGAAGCGGAGGACTTGGCGCACCGCGCGCACAACACGGCCGAGCTCTCGTTCGCTCTGGCCCAGCAGGGCGCGCTCGAGCTCGCCACCGGGAACTTCGCTGCGGCCGACGAGCGAGCCTGCGCCGCGCTCGCACACACCGAAGTCGAGGTCACCCACTTCGCGTGGGGCATACCGGTCGCGTGCATGGTCCGGGCGTGCGCCGCAGCCGAGCGGGGCAGGTCGAACGACGCCGCCGCCGCGCTCTCGGAGCTCGTCCGGCGGAGCCAAGCCTTCGACGAGGGCAGGCTGATCGGAGCGATCGTTCCTGCGGCGTTGCGCGAGCTCGTGCGCGCCTATCGAGCAGCCGAGGAAATCGACCGGGACGGCTTCGCGGACCTCGTACGCCGCACGGAAGCTGCGGGAGTGAGCGGCTACCTGCTGTCAGCGTACGCGGCGCTCGCGGAGGTTGCGGTCATCATCGGGGCGCCGCGGGAGAGCTGGGCGCTGGAGAAGACGCTCCAGCTCGCCTATGTGCAGAGCTTCGTCTTTGCCGGACCCTGGGCTCTGCTCATCCCGCGTTTGCTCGCGGGCTGTGCCGTGCTCGACGGCCGCCTGGACCAAGCGGACCACTACTTCGACCACGCCCTCCGCGCCGCGCGTGCGAGCGGCGCGCGCATCGAGCTCGCGCGCACGTTCGTCGATCGCGCGCAAATGCACGCGCACCACGGCGGGGGTTCGCGCAGCATCGCGCGGGCCCGCGCCGATCTGTCCGCCGCGGCGCCGATCGCGCGCGAGCTCGGGCTTCGCCCGCTCGAGCAAAGGGCGCGAGCTCTCGCACGGCAGCTCGGCGCCAGCACTCGGCGCCGCAGCCGAAATCCCTAGAGAATCCCCGGTTCAGAGCGCGAGAAGCGGCTAAGTTCACTCGACCGCCGGAGTTCGTCGGGATGGGAGAACGGGGAATGAAGGACCATATCTCACAGTACTGCCTGCGCATGTCGCGCTCCGACTACCTGCAGGCGCTCGACTTGGCCTTTGTCTTCGGGCTCAGCATGAACCAGTTTCTGGTCGGGGCCATCAAGCAGTACGTGCGTTCGCAGCTCGAGCAGGAGGCGACACGGAGCGCCGTCGCGAAGGTGCGAGAGGTTCGCGAGGCAGGCCCCGCGGGCGCGTTCATCGCCGCGCTCCCGTCGGCCGCCGCAGGCGCCGTCGGACTTCGCTTGACCGAGGCGCTCGAGGGCGGCCTCGCGTGCGAGCTCGAGGCGATGAGACTTCCAGAATTCGCCAAGTGAATTGATTGATATCATCCGATCTTTGCTGGTGTTCACTCACTGCTGAGTTACCGAATTAGCGTGAGTGATATCAGGTAACAGATCGGAACGCATCATTTTTTCGCCTCCGCATCTCATGCTTTTCTGACTGCGGCCGATCCAGAAGCTGAGATGAACGAACGATCGGCAGACTTTACCGGCCGTCTTCCCGCGGACCTCTACCGCGATGCGCTCGATCTCGCGCTCGTCTTCAACCAGAGCTTGAGCGAGTACCTCGCGGGCGCGGTGAATGTTTACGTCGACGCGCAGCTCACGCGGCGCGTCGTCCTGAGCGCGGTCGAAACCGTCCGCGCCGCTCGCGGAGAGCAGTCGAGCGCTCGCAAGCCGCGGCCCACGTCGCAACGCCTGCTCGGGCGGGGCGAGGACGGCCGGAAACTTCCACCCGGGGGGACAGGGGAATGAAGCAGCAGAACGTGCAGTACTGCCTACGCATGGCGCGGGCCGCATACGAGGACGCGCTCGATGTCGCCCTCGTCTTCGACATGAGCCTGAATCAGTTCTTCCTCGGGGCGATCCGGAGCTTCGTGGCCTACCAGCTCCAACAGGAAGCGACGCAGAGCGCGGTCGCGAAGATCCGCGAGGCGCGGCGCGCCGGGCTGGCAGAGGGAGGCGGCGAGTTCTCCCCGCTCGCGCCGAAGGACCCGAGCACGCGTTGACTCGATCCCGCCGCCGCGCCTGAGGCGACGCGCCTTCAGAAGCGGGTGGCGGAGGCCGGCACCCGGGACTCGCCGCTGCTCTCGTTCTGAAGCAGCCCGAGCTTCACGAAGACTCTCAGGAACGGGTCGGCATCCGAGAAGCGCAGCGCGCAGCCGTTCGGAGTCTTGCGCACGAACTTCGCGAGCATCGACGCCGGCTGGTCGGCCGGGAACCACGGCAGCTCGAGCCGCACGAGGGTCCCCGGCGCGACCGAGATCGCCGGGAGCTCGAGACGCACACCGCTGTTCGAGACGTCGACGATCGACGCCTCGATCGCGCGCTCGCCGATTCGCGCGATCACTCGGATCCGAGCCACATAGCGCGTCGCGACCCGCGGATTCGGAAACCCGCCCAGCGTGAAGTCTTCGTTCTCCATGCACACTAGATTCGGCTCTCGCGACCAGTTCTTGAGATCACGTCGCTCCAACATCCGTCAGAACGTCGATGATATCAATGAGTCACGGGCGCTGCTTCATCCAAGAGACTCGAATCAAGGTGACTCGCTCGTGCACCGAAGCGCGGGTGGCTGCCCGAGTGCAGCCTCGAAGACTCCAATGGAGGCGGTCGATGAACTCGTCGGAAGCGGCTTCGCTGATCGAGAAGGCGTTGCGGGCGCGGACCGGAATCACATACAGCGTGACGGCCGGGCGCGGGACCGTTCAGGCCTGGATTGTCGTCGACATCGCGCTGGAGCGGCGGACGCTCGCGACGGCAGCGGCGGAGCGCGAGGCGCTCGCGAGGCATCTGGGCTTCGCGCGCTGGGAAGGGACGATCCTGGTGCCCGGGACCCTCGCGGCTCGGCGCGAGTACATCGCGCGAGCACTCGGCATCGAGCGAGCGGAGCAGGAAGAGCCGTTGGCGTCGCTGCTGATGCCGCTAGCCGACGATCCTGGCCGAGAAGACGGCTGAGACGCTGGGCGGTCGCGCCTGCATCACTGATGTCACTCGCAAGTGACTCGTCTCAAGCACGGGGGTCCCGGGCCGATCTAGTTCGCGGAGGCCTCCTCTGCGGTGGCCGAGAGGGAAGCGCGGTGTCGAACAAGCTCGGACAGATCCTCGTCAAGGAAGGGGCGATCACCACGGATCAGCTCGAGCTCGCGCTGGCCGAGCAGCGACGGGTCGGAGGGAAACTCGGCGCGATCCTGACCGACCTCGGGCTCGTGAGCGAGGACACGATCTCGCGGGCGCTCGCGAATCAGAGCGGCGTCGAGCACGTCGATCTCCTGCGCGAGCGACCGACCGCGGAAGTGCTCGAGCTGGTCGCGCAGAGGCTTGCGATCGAGTGCGAGGTCCTGCCGCTTCGCGTGGAGCAGTCCGCGCTCGTGCTCGCGATGGCGAATCCGACCGATATCGTCGCGATCGATCGCGTGCAGCGCGCGTCGGGTCTCTTCGTCCGAGCGGTCTCGGCGCCGCGCGGTCGCATTCGCCGCGCGATCGCGGCGTTCTACCGGGGCGGGATCGACGAGGAGCTCGAGACCGCGATCGGCGAGGCGGCGCGGTCGGTGGGCGGTGACAGCGCGAGCGAGGCGGGCGTGATCGCTCTCGTCAGCCGCATTCTGTCCTCGGCCATCGGCGAGGACGCGACTGACGTTCACTTCGAGCCCGACGAGAAGGTGCTGCGCGTTCGGCTGCGCGTGAACGGCGAGCTGCGCCGCGGGCCGACTTTGCCAGGCGCGCTGATACCCGCGGTGGTCGCCCGGGTGAAGGTCATGGCGGGGCTCGACATCACCGAGACGCGGCTGCCCCAGGACGGGAAGATCCGCTTCGAGGCCGACGGCAAGAGGATCGAGCTGCGCGTCTCGACCTTTCCGTCCGTGCTCGGCGAATCCGTGGTGCTGCGGATCCTCGATCCCGCGCGCGCAAACCGCTCACTCGAGTCGCTCGGCCTGTCGCCGCACGAGGTCGACATACTCGAGCGCGCCGCCGCGCGCCCGAACGGGCTGATCCTGGTCACCGGGCCCACCGGCTCGGGCAAGACCACCACGCTCTACGCGCTGCTGCGCACGGTCAACACGAGCGATCGCAAGACGATCACGCTCGAAGACCCGGTCGAGTATCAGATGCCGCTGGTTACGCAGTGTCAGATCAACGAGCGCGCCGGGCTCACCTTTGTGAGCGGCCTGCGTTCGATCCTGCGCCACGATCCGGACGTGATTCTCGTCGGCGAGATGCGAGACGCCGAGACCGCCTCGATCGCGATCCGCGCTGCGCTGACCGGACACCTCGTGCTCTCGACTCTCCACACGAACGACGCGGTGCGTTCGATCGCGCGACTGCGAGATCTGGGCCTGCCGTCCTACCTGACGGGGAGCTGCTTGCTCGTCATCGTCGCGCAGCGGCTCGTGCGACTGCTCTGCCTGGACTGCCGCCATGCCTGTGAGCCGACCGAGCCCGAGTGCGCGACGCTCGGGATCGCTCCCTCCGAAACGCTCTACCGCTCGAAGGGCTGCGAGCAGTGCCGCGGCACGGGCTCGCGCGGGCGCGGCGCGCTCTTCGAGGTGCTCGAGGTCTCGACCCCGATCGCACGCCAGATCAGCGCGGACGCGAGCAGCGACGAGATCATCGCTGCCGCGCGCAACGCGGGCTTCCAATCGCTCCGGGACGCCGCGCTTCGGCGCGCCCGC
>Ga0210377_10002898_pt1 | contig 14830 bp, 10 predicted proteins | sample PLM4_65_b1redo_FD_155480 | JGI IMG/M metagenome (GOLD analysis project Ga0210377, IMG submission 155480) | Groundwater sediment microbial communities from an aquifer in East River, Colorado, USA - PLM4_65_b1 redo | ecosystem: Environmental > Terrestrial > Soil > Riparian zone | place: USA: East...
AAACTGTATATAATTTCGAACGGGGTCGGATTGCCCGGCTACTCGGCTCTTTCAGCCCTGGCCGACCTCCTGACCATTGCACGCAACTCCCCCCGGATCTACGACGGTGCCCTGGATAACGTGCTGGAGGTTTTCAACCTCAAACATGGCACTATCAGAATTTTTAATTCTACGACCGGGGAACTCGAACTCATGAGCCATAGGGGTTTTCCCGTCGATTACTCGGAGAAATACGGCACCATCAATATCGGGGACAGGAGTTCCGGAAAGATTGTCCGCACCAGGGGCCCCGTTTTATGGGACAATATCCAGACCGACTCCTCGTGCTCCTATATCTATTTAAGAAAGGAGGGCATCAATTCTCTGGTGGGTGTCCCTCTCCTGGCGCGGGAGGGAGTGATCGGGACGATCATTGTTGCCAGTCTTAAGAGAGGACGTTTTCGCGAGCAGGAGATTCAACTCCTCGCGGCTATGGGGAGAGTTATCGGCATCTCCATTGAAAATGCCCGCCTCTTTGCAACCCTGAAAAACAACGTGGATGACCTAACTAAGTTGACCCTGCGTCTTGAGGAATCGGACGGGATCAAAGATCGACTGCTGAGTGTTATCTCGCACGAGCTGCGCACCCCGGTCACCGTTATTCTCGGTAACGTTGAAATTCTGATGGATGGAATCTTTGGCAAGGTCAACGAAAAACAGCGGGATAGCCTCCTGACGGTCCGAAGGAGCGGCGCCGGACTTCTTTTTCAGGTGGAGAATGCGATTGACGTGTCTCAGCTTGAAGCTGGGGCAGTCTCAGTCTATCCAGACCCCTTCACGATGCAGCATATACGGGACCAATTGATGGAAATGTTTGAAGATGAGGTCAGGCAGAAGAAGCTAAACCTCCAATGGGAGATTGACTCGACGATGCGCCAGCTCTTCAGCGATCGGGGAAAACTCGTCAAGGTGTTTCGCAACCTTATTGATAATGCCATTAAATTTACCGAGAAAGGAAGCATAACCGTCAGAGTTTCCGGGCCTTCCGAGGGAGGCATGGTGCAATGCGAAGTAGAGGATACAGGCATCGGCATTCCCGCGGACCGATTCAGCGTTATTTTTGACCCCTTCCATCAGATGGACAGCTCGCACACGAGACTCTACGGAGGAATGGGCTTAGGGTTGCGGAACGTGAAGCGGACACTGGAGCTCCTCGGCGGTGGGATCGAAGTGGATAGCACGGTAGGGAAGGGTTCCACCTTTCGGTTTTGGTTTTTGGCGGAGTCTCGGAGGCCGGAGTAAATGCAGGACCAGGATAAAGAAGTGCAATACGCCGAAATCGTCAAGCTTTTTGGCTTTGTCCTGAGCCAGTATCGCTTGTATTCGGATAGGCACCCCGCGGCGCAGCTAGCAATCCGAAACTTTTCGGCGAGACTTGAGATGCTTTTGAACTCGGAGCCGAACGTTACTATGGCGTTTGTCGGGGGGCGACTGATTATCAATGACCATGCCCTCGACCATAAAAAGGTCGGGGTGGCCGAGTTGTTGCGGGAAACTCACCGCCTCCACGTTGAGAGCCTGACTTTTGATCGCGGGGCGAACGGAGAAGAGATTGGCTCGTTCTTCAAATTGATCGCATTGCCGGCAAGGGACATTGAAGCGCTGGGCGGACTCAAGAAACTTCTGGAAGAAGCGAACTTGGGTCATGTCCGTATCGGAACCGCTCGTATCCAGATCATCAAGGAAGAAGAAGCGGTGGTCAAAAAGTCAGAAATCGGCGGGAATGGTCAAGGAGAAGGTGGTGTTGGGAAAGGAGAAGGCGGGACTACCGCCGGGCAGGGACGTAAGATTGAGTGCATAGAAGATCTGGTCGATCACCTCATAAAAGGAGCCGGGGAAAAAATCGAACTCAGTTTGGATATGGAGCGGCTTGCCTATGAAGTGGAGAAGAAGCCGGAACTCATTGCCAGAGAGGTGATCCATCAGGCGCAGGACCTGGAGACGCTGAAACGGATCGTGGAAGATCTTGGGCGTTTTCTCCAGGAACATTTGGCTAGCCCTTCGATTCAGGATGGGAAAGACTTCTCCCCGCGCATATCCCGCCTTGCCAAGGAGTTCAAGAAGGCCGCCATGGGACCTGATGTTCCCGATGACTTTAAGTTGGCGGTCGAAGATCTTGTGGCGAGGTTGGAGCGGTCTGCCGATGAAGTCAAGTTGGAGTTAATAACTAAGGCCTTCCAGGAAAGCGGCGGCGACCCGGCCTCGCTTGCAAGGATCGGGGCAAAATTTTTGCGCGGCAGGGAAATCCGCGACCGGCTTCTTGGGCCTTTACGTGAAAGGCTCGGTGCGCTGGGGGTCGGGGAAAACGCTCTGGATGATGCCTTTGCAGCCCTCGATGAGAAGCGCGCGCCGAAAAAGTCGGCCCCAGTCGCGGTTTCGCCGGAGGAGCTGGAGGAACTGCGGCGCATACGGGACCGTTTTGCAGATGAGCTCACTATTCGGGTCATGGAGCAGACGGCCGCTCTCGAACGAGAGAAGAAGCGGGTGGTGGACGAAAAGGAGAGGGTGGATAGTATCATCAGGAGCATCGGGGAAGGATTGGTGGTAGTGGACAAGGATGGTAAAATCCAGTTTATGAATCCGGCGGCGGAGAAGCTTCTGGGGTTAGATCAAAGGGGAGCCAAGGGGATCCCTATCCCGCAGCTGATGAAGGGGGAACACGCCTTAGTCTTGGCCAAGGGTTCTCTTGGCGACGAAACGGATAATATCACCAAGGAGATTGAGTTCAGAAGCGCGAGCGAGGAAACCCAGAGGATTGTTCAGGCGAGCACCGCAGTTATCGAGAATCAGGACGGCAAGACCGTGGGTATGGTGTCGGTTCTCACCGACATCACGAAGCAAAGACAGTTAGATGAAGCGAAGTCGAAATTTGTCGCCCATGTTTCCCACGAACTCCGGACTCCTCTGCTGGCGATTCAGGAATCCCTGTCCCTTCTTATGGGAAAAGAAGTTGGGGAAGTCACTCCTGAGCAGGAGAAGTTTATCTCCATTGCGCACCGCAATATCACCCGTCTCTCCCGCCTGGTCAATGATCTTCTGGATGTTGCCAAGCTAGAGGCTGGGAAGATCGAGCTGCGCCCCATACCTTTTGAGCTTAAAGACATGGTGCACCATGCGGTGGAAACAATCCGCAGCTGGGCAGAGAGCAAGGGGGTAGCCATCGAAGAGGTATACCCGGAGAATCCCGTTCCGATGGTTGCGGATCCGGACCGTTTGACCCAGGTGGTTACGAATCTCATTAGCAATGCCATAAAATTCACTCCTGAGGGGGGGAGGATCAGTGTGGAGATGAGCCCGGACCAGTTGGCGCCTGGGATGGCCGGGGAGCCCCACGTGGCCGTGAGCGTGCAGGACTCGGGAATTGGAATCTCCAAGGCAGACCAGCAAAGAATTTTTGAAAAATTCGAACAGGTCAGCTTGGCATCTCCTAAAGGAGTCAGTAGCACCGGCCTGGGTCTTACGATTGCCAAGGAGATTGTAGAACTCCATCGCGGGAAAATATGGGTTGATAGCGATGAAGGCCAGGGAAGTCGGTTCACTTTTGTGATTCCCCGACAACTGAGGGCAAACGGGGGAGTAGAGCAAGATTCCGCTTGAGGCTTTTCTGACTGCTTGACCCCGATCCGAAAAGAGAGCCGAGGTTGGAAGCACAGAACCACCATACCCTACTCGGGAAGAGACGGGGTGTTGGCTTTTAAAATTTCGGATCGGGGTTGACACGCCAGATACTATTCAGGTAGTTTCCCTTCGAGTTCGTGCCAGAGAAAATTACAGCGTATTAAGGAGGTTGAGGACCGTGAAAAAGCTACGGTGGGTGCTGATAACCGGGTTGGTTGCGTTTTCGGTAACTACGGGTTGGTTTGCCTCCGGGGTAAGCCGGCTTGGGAATGGCGGTGGCGCGGGGATAGCTCAAGCCCAAGATGGGGGACTGGAGTCGAAGAAAATAGTTCCCTTCGTGCCGACTCCGCAGGACGTAGTGGAACGGATGTTGGAGCTTGCGCAGGTCAAGAAGGGGGACGTGGTTTACGATCTTGGTTCCGGCGATGGGAGGATCGTGATTACTGCGGCAAAGAAGTATGGGGTTAAGGCGATAGGGTTTGAGATCGACCCCGACCGTATTAGGGAGTCACGGGAGAACATTCGCAAGGAAGGGGTGGGTAAGCTTGTTGAGATCCGCGAGCAGGACATAAGGACAGTCGATCTATCGCCTGCTTCGGTCTTGACCATGTATCTTCTGCCGGAAGTGAACCTGATGATAAGGCCCAATATCTGGAAGCAAATGAAGCCCGGTTCGCGCGTGGTTTCCCACGACTTTGATATGGGCGATTGGAAGCCGTTGAAGACCGAATCGATCAAAGATAGTTCCGGGTGGGACCATACCCTCTATTTATGGAATGCCGGGGATAAGGGTGGCGGCCGGTAATTTTCATCGAGGGATTTCATTGAGGGTGGGGTGACGGCGGCGTAGCTCTCTCTGAATCCGAATGTCGGTAAGCCGCATGACGAATGCGACAGCAGCCGCAGCGAAGGCGATGACGAAGAGCGCGGCCAAGAGTAGCTGCTCCGCTAGGGTTTTTATCTCACCCATTCCAAGATAGGTCGTTAGGATGGCTGCGGCGAACATCACGACAAGTATCACTCCCCGGAAAACCCAGCGCTCCACCAGGAGCCCTTCTAGAGTCTCATCATCCAGGGCCATCCACTCGATATCTTTCATGTCACCACCTAGACCGAAAAACGGACTAGTTTCCCAAAATCGGTTTCTCCAACGGGCACAGAGAGTATATGATCCGAGAGAACCAAGTCAACTTTTGGTCCGCCAATCGAGTAGGAGGTGAAATATCAACTCGCTGCTGGCCGTCATCATTGGCATTATCACTGTCTACTTGGCATACACGCGCTACGCCCGGCGGATCGACCGCAATGTCATTCAGTCTGATCCTAAGCGGGCCACCCCAGCCGTTCTCTATATGGATGGTGTAGACTTCATGCCGACGAACCGCAACATCTTATTCGGCTACCACTTCAAGTCGATCGCCGCGGCAGGGCCGATCGTGGGCGCTATCGTGGCCGGGAGCCTGTGGGGTTGGTTTCCGGCTCTGGTCTGGTTGGTTCTCGGCGTCTCGTTTATGGGTTGGGCCAGCGATTACAGCGCCATTGTCATTTCGGTGCGGAACGAGGGAAACAGTCTCTCGGCGGTGGCCCATCGGCTTGTCTCACCTAGGACCCGAACACTGCTCTTTTTCTTCATATTCTTCTATTTGTTGCTTCTATCCGGTGCCTTCGTGGGCATCATGGCGCAGGTGATGGATTCTCAACCGAGGACCAATTTGGGCATGATCGTGTTGGTTGGCATGGGGCTTCTTTTGGGCCAGATGCTTTACCGATGGCGCTTAGGGCTATTGCCGGCCACCTTGATTACTGTGGGGATCGTTCTGTTAGCCATTCTTACCGGTTCCTTCACAGAAGGGATGTTTAAGGGGCTAAACGAATTTCTTAACTCTCTGACCGGTGGAGCGCCCATCGTGACCTACTTTGACCCTACTCTGGCAGGCTTTAAGGGGGCCGAGGCGAAAATCATGCCGAGCCTTCTCTTCTGGGCCATTGCTATTTGCATTTTCTGTTATGCGGGCTCCGTGCTCCCGATCTGGCGGATGGCCCAGCCCGTCGTCTACGTGGGGTTTTGGATCACTGCGCTGGCGATGATCCTGGGGTTGTTGGGCGCCTCGCTGGGAACTTTGATCAAGCCGGAAGTAGCCCAGTTCCAGATTCCCGCCTTTAAGGGTTGGAATCCCCAATTGGGACCCGCTGGTATCATGCCGCTTTGGCCGATGCTCTTTGTCACTATCGCCTGTGGCGCTATCTCGGGATGGCATGCGCTGTTTGGTTCAGTGGGTACAGCGCGACAGATTGAGAACGAAGCCGATATGCTTCCGGTGGGGGCCGGCTCGATGTTCGCCGAGTTCCTACTGGGTCTGCTCGCGCTACTGGCTGTATCCGTAGGCGCTAAGGGGGGAAGTCCTGTGGCCACCTTTGCTAATGGGCTAGGGAGTTTTATCAGCGTGTGGGGCCTGCCCATCGAGTATGCGACTTCGCTCGCCTTCGCGGCATTCATCGTTATCGTCCTGGTCGTCACCCAACTTATCTTTCGAGTGATGCGGGTTACGCTGACCGAGTGGTTGGGGGAAATCATGCCGCCTTTACGGAACCAGCACCTAGCTTCGTTGATCTCGGTGGCCTTGGCAATCTTGCTGGTGTTGACCGGGACCTGGATCTATCTGTGGCAGCTTTTCGGCGGGGCGAATCAACTCATGGCTGCGTTGTCTTTGCTATTGGTGACCGTCTGGCTCGTCTCACTGGGGAAGAGTTGGGTTTTCGCAGGGCTTCCGATGATTTTTATGTATCTTACCACCGTCGCCTCAATTCTGATTACCGCCTATAACCTGTACTTCAATGTTACCATCCCCAATATACGCGCGGGTAGGGTTCTTCCGGTTGTAGGCTCAGGGCTTATGGTCTTGATGGCCATTCTTCTGGTGATGGCGGCGCTCTTCATCGGGGTCGACGGCTGGCGTGCGTTTCTGAAGTATCGCAAACGGCCCTCTGCGTCTCCTCAGGCGGCGCCTGCCAGAGGATAGCGGGGCACGAGGATCGAGAATGGATGGTCGAGGATCGCTATCTTCTATCCTCAATCTTCGGTTTGAATGGGGCAAGCGCCTCCTTCAAGGCTGGAGGGTGGTGAGGCACTTTATCTACGGACTGACGGGTTACGAGTTTGCCCGCTACGCCGTGGAGACACGGCACGAGCTGGAGTCGATCTTTATGATCGTGACGCTCGGTGATTTAATTGGGGTGCCTGTTCTCCCGCCTATCTATTCCTTACGGTTGCTTCCGTACGTGGCGTCTGAAATCGGCATGTGGAAGCGCTGCTTGGCTCGGCGCAAGGAGTTCTGGGAAAGAGAAGAATACGATTTGCACGGTATTTGAGTATCGAAGGAGAACTATGGCTGACGATAAAAAACCGCAGAGAGGTGGCATCCTCCAAGTTTTCAAGGACATCGTGTACGGGATGTCCTCGCATGAGATGACCCGGCATGCGGTGCGGACGCGCGCCAGCATGGAGCATCTCTTCATCCTAATTACGATGGGAGATCTGCTTGGGATACCGATCCTCCCGCCTTACTATTCGCTCCGGCTTCTCCCTTATGTGGTGCCGCAGATCAGCTCGTGGAAGCGAAGGATGCTCCGGGAGAAAGACATTACCGACGCCCTTGGCTAGCCGGCGGCAAGCCGAGGATTGAGGATGGAGAATCGAGGATAGCTATCTTCTATCCTCTATCTTCGATCCTCGAACATTCGTTTTCTTTATGTCGCTACGACAAGTTTTTGAGAGCCAGCCGGAGCGCCGCTACATCATGTTCGGCGGCAAGGGTGGATTAGGGAAAACGACGCTTTCCGCCACCTGCGCCTTCTGGCTGGCAAGCCACGGGAAGCGGGTGCTGCTTTTCTCCGTTGATCCACAGGCCAGCCTCTCGGATATTTTTCAGCGGGACATTTTCGGTAAAGGGCCCGTTCCCATTATGGAGAACCTCTGGGCCGAGGAGGTCGACGCCGATCGGAGGATCCGAGAATATCAGGACGAGATCCGGAAAAAGATTCTCGACATGTACGGTTTCGATCGCGTACCGGAAGAGATCGATAACTATATTTCCGCCGCTTCTGCCGAGCCCGCCATGGAGGAGAGCGCGATCTTCGATGCCGTTGTCGATATCATCGTCCAGGGCGACTACGACTATTATATTTATGACATGGTCCCGCTCGGCCACGCACTCTATTATCTTTCCATGGCCAAGGTCTACGATGAGTGGATCAACAAGATCACGAAGCTTCGGCAGGAGATGGGACATTACGACCAGGTGGCGGCCACCATGCGCCGCCAAGAGACGGTGGAAGAGGACAAGATCCTGGAAGAGCTCCAGTACATCAAGAACCGCATCAATGCCTCATCGCAGATCCTCACCGACAAGCGCCGGACAGCCTTTTTCTTCGTGCTGGTTCCCGAGGAGATGATTATTCTGGACACTCGGAAGGCAGCAGAGATCTTTTCCCGCTTCGACGTGCCGATCTCAGGGTATGTGGTGAACCGGGTGCTGCCTCCGGAACTCCGCCAGGACAACATTCCACAGTTCCTCAAGAACCGCATCTCCATGCAGGAAAAATACCTGGGCGAGATACAGACAACCCTTGGCAGCCAAGTTCTCGCCTACGTTCCCGAGATGGAGCGCGACATCACGGGATTGCCAATGATCGAGCGGTTGGCTAACCGACTCTTTACATAGTTCAATACGTGCAAGCCGTCGAAATTGTTTAAAACCTTTTGAACTTATTGAACGATTTGAACTGAGCAGGAGAGATGAGCCGAATAGCGACATCGATGGAGCAGTACATCCGTGAGCACCCGGCCCTCAAGTACGTTTTCTTTGGGGGCAAGGGGGGCGTGGGCAAGACAGCGATGGCAGGCGCCACGGCCATCTGGCTGGCAGGACAGGGGAGGCGGACGCTTCTTGCATCCACCAATCCCGTCCACAGTCTTTCCGGACTCCTGGAGCAGCCGGTCTTCGGCGCTCCGACACCGGTCACGGGAGTGGAGCGGCTTTCGGCCTACGAAATCGACACCAGGGATACTATAGAGCGATCGAAGAAAGAGATCCGGGAAAAGATCCAATGGTTTCTCAAGTTCGCCGACATCAGCACGAAGGCCGACGACTTCGTAGAATCCGCTACGATGAACCCCGCCTTCGAGGAGTCCGCTATGTTTGAAAACATGGTCGACCTGATGCTCAAGGAGGAGTACGATGTCTACGTCTTCGACACGGCCCCCACCGCCAATGCGCGACGCCTCCTGGGAATGTCCAAGGTTTACTCCCTCTGGGTAGACAAGATGCTCAAATCGCGGGAGGAGGCGAGGACACTGCGGGAGATGCTCTCATTCACAAAGAAAAAAGAGGAGGACCCGCTGCTCGCCTACCTGCTCCAGTTCCGCCAGCGCATAGGACAAGCGCGCGAACGTTTGACGAACTCCGAAAAAACCGCCTTTTTCTTCGTCACCCTTCCCGAGGCGCTGCCCATCGCGGTCATTACCCGTTTTATCGGCTGGTTCCACGACTTCGGCATCCCGGTGGGAGGGGTGGTGGTCAACATGCTCCTGGATCGGGAGGCGCTCGGGGAGAATACCCCGGAGTTTGTGCTCAACAGGATTCAGATGCAGGACGAGCATATGAAAACTATCTGGGAGAAATTCGAAAACTCTGTGCGGGCTATCGTCCCGCTCTTTGACCAGGAAGTTCGGGGCATTGAAATGCTCCGCCAAGCGGGGAAGGCCCTATTTGCCGAACCTGCATAGGCTGCCCACTGTTCGTAATCTTTGTACGTTTTTGCACACTTATCCGCTCGCGCTATAAACCGTCGCAAATTTTGATTCTATCAGCGTAAGAAATTCTCGAAAAAACAACCCTTTCCATTAAATTAATTTATGTCATATTATGGCATAGATTATGCTTATTTAAGAGGATTTTGGGAAATTAAAGCACGATTTGAAAGTCCTCTGGAGAAAGGAACCCTTTGAGAAGGGGGCCAAGCCCACAGACCTTCCCATTGAGTATCCTTCCAAACTGGAGCTCGTGATCAATCTGAAAACCGCCAAGGCCATCGGTATGAAAATCCCCAAGCAGATCCTATTGCGAGCGGATGAACTGATCGAGTAGGGGGGGACTTCTGGAGGAAAAGGGAAAATGAACAGAGCCATTCTTGCGCTGATTGTTTTATGGGTTCTATGGGCCCCGCCCGCAGTCGAGGCCCAGAAGGTCTGGCGTATCGGCGCCCTGCTGGCGGAAGGTCAATTTATACCTGCCGTTGAGGGGTTTAAAAAGCAGATGGTAGAGCTGGGCTATATAGAAGGGAAAAACATCCGTTGCGACGTTTATAATGCCGAGCTGGATCGGGAGAAATTAATGCGCTTTGCCCAGAAGCTGGTTCAAGACAAGCCCGATCTTATCGTTACCTCCTCTACCACGGCTACGGTCCCTGTAGCTGAGTTGACAAAGGGAACAGATCTTCCGGTAGTGTTCCTGAGCGCCGGGAATCCGCTGGCCTTCGTCAAAAGCTACGCCAGTTCCGGCAATAACCTGACTGGTATCAGCTCTGCCTCTTTGGATCTTACCGCAAAGCGGTTGGAGCTGCTCAAAGAGCTAGTTCCTAAGGTCAAGCGGGTGGTATCTTTAAATTACCCTCAGGGGGTCAATTACCGGGACAATCTGGCTGCAGTTCGGGAAGCGGCGAAAAAGATTGGGCTTGTTATTAAAGAGGTGAACGCTTCGAGCCGAGAGGAGCTGGAGCGGGTCATCAGGACGATCACTCGCAAGGAGGCAGACGCGGTCTTGCTCCAGCCGGATGCATTCTTTGCCAAGAACATTGAAGTTGTTGTTCAGCAGTCTATGAAAGAGAAACTGCCGGTGATCCCTGCTCTCATAAACAACGTAAAGAGAGGAGCGCTGGCTACCTACTCGCCGGACTACTCTGCCCTGGGTGAGCAGGGGGCGATGCTGGTGCACAAGATTTTCAGGGGGGCTAAGCCGGCGGATCTTCCGATCGAGCAGCCCCTCAAACTGGTCCTGGCGATCAATCTCAAGACGGCGAAAGCTATAGGGTTAAAAATTTCCAAAGAGGTCCTTCTCAGGGCGGACGAGGTGATCGAATGAATAAGTTTACGATAAAAAGCGTTGCCGCAGCCCTTCTATTGGCGTTGCCTCTTTGTTTTGCAACTTTAGCTGAGGCGCAGAAGGTTTATCGGATTGGCTCCCTGAATAGCGCCGAACAGTTTGTCGGCTCTTTCGAAGGATTCAAGAGCCGGATGGCGGAGTTGGGGTACATTGAGGGAAAAAACGTGCGCTATGATTTTTACAATGCTAAAGGGAGCAACGAGGCTCTGGATAGCTTCGCCAAAAAAATGGTGCAGGATAAAGCAGATCTCATCGTTACCTCATCCACGTCGGCTACCGTATTTGCAGCCAAAGCGACTGCGGGGGCCAATATTCCGGTTGTGTTCCTCAGTGCGGGCAATGCCCAGATATTGGTTAAGAACTTTGCCAGCTCGGGCAGCAATCTCGCGGGCATTAGCTCGGCTTCCTTGGAGATCACTGGAAAGAGGTTCGAGCTCCTTAAAGAGATGGCGCCGTGGGTTAAGCGCATCGCCTTGATTACTGACCCTAAAGGGGTGAATTACAAGTCTATAGTGACGGAAATCGGAGACGCGGCAAAGAAGATAAAGTTCACAGTCTGGGAGATCAGGGTGTCTAGTCAGGAAGAGATCCTTCAAGTTGTTCCGACTGTTACCCGGAAGGCAACAGATGCCATCTTTACCCCTCCAGATGCGCTTGTCACCGAAGGCATAGACGTTATTGTTAAACACTCTATCAAGGAAAGACTCCCCGTAATCACCTCACTGGTGGACAATGTTAAGAAAGGCTGTCTGGCGACTTATGCGGCAGACTATTTTGCCTTAGGAAGACAGGGGGCGGTGCTGGCAGATAAGATTTTCAAGGGGACAAAGCCCTCGGACCTCCCCGTCGAGCTTCCGTCCAAGCTTAAGTTGGTGCTTAACTTAAAGACTGCCAAGGCCATCGGCCTTAAGATTCCCAGGGAAATACTCCTGCGGGCGGATGAAGTGATCGAGTAGTGATGGACTTGAGCAAAATAACCCGGCTATTTTCTCGCCGGAGCGGCGGTATCCGCCGGCGGTTGCTGAAATGGGGCCTTGCCCTTTTAGGGATCGCCCTTATTGCCAACACCCTCGCTGGCTCCCTTTACACCCGCAAGGTGATAATGAGAGAAGCCGCCAAGCTTCAGACAGAGATTGCCACCAGAGTGGCCCTCGAGATCGAGGACTTCGTCCGGCGCAAGGTGGAACGGCTGCTCGATTTCTCCGCCTCAACGAGTCTTTACGAGGTGGGAGGCAAGGAGCAGAGGCTGCTCGCTCTCCTCCTGCTGAAAAACGATAGGGCATTTACCGATGCGTCGATTTTGGACGGCAGCGGCATGGAAGTGCTTAAGATCTCGGAGCGGAGGGTCTATCTTCCCGAGGAGCTTGTCAATCAAAGCGGGTCCGAAAAATACCAAAAAGCGATTAAGGGCGAGAACTATATCAGTCCGGTTTACACTTCTGATAAGGCCGAGCCTTACGTTACTATAACGGTCCCGCTGAAAATCGCTCCTCAAGAGATTATCGGCGTGATCTCCGTCGAGGCCAATTTAAGGATCCTCTGGGAGGTAATCGGAGAAATTGAATTCGGTCATGCAGGCTACGCCTACCTGGTAGATGGCCGGGGAAACCTCATTGCCCATAGAGATCCTTCGCTGGTCCTAAAAAGGACCAATCTAAACAGCCTCAATCAAATCCAGGAATTTCTCCGTAACCCTTTAGGCGCAGATCCCTCTCCCGGGGGAGAAGACCTGGGAATTATGGGCAAGCGCGTGCTGAGCACCTTTGCGCCGGTGCGGAGCCTGGGGTGGGCAGTCGTCCTGGAAGAGCCTGTGGATGTAGCCTTGGCTGAGCTGCGAATGGTTGAACGCTACGCCTTCTTACTCTTAGGAGTAGGGATAGTGCTTGGCGCCCTCATCATCGTGTGGGTAAGCAACAGGATAACCGGGCCTATCCTCGAGCTGCATCGCGGCGTCGAGGTCATTGGCCGGGGCAGCCTTCACCATCGGGTGGAGATCAAGACAGGGGATGAGATTGGGCAGTTGGCCCAGGAGTTTAACAAGATGGCGGGCGAGCTCCAGACCTCCTATTCCACGTTGGAGCAGAAGGTGGAGCAGCGCACCAGTGAGCTTGCGGCCCTTTACGACGTGACTGCCACGGTGAACCAATCCTTGGAATTGGATACGATCCTGCAAGAGGTGATCAAAAAGATCTCTGGGATCTTCCATTTTGATGCGACCAGGATTTTTCTCTTTAATCCCCAGGGGGACGAGCTGCAGCTGCGGGCTTCCATTGAAACTCGGCCCGAGTTTTTTACCGGAGCCCAGGTGTTTCGTCGAGGGCAGGGGATCGTTGGCCGGGTGGCCGAGACAGGGCAACCGTTGATCTTCGAAGATACGCTGACGGATCCCCGTTATCTGGAGTTAAGCCGGACCAAGTCATTAAAAAAAGGCAGCTTTAGCTTTTTTGCAGTGTTCCCCATAAAGGCTAAAGAGAGATGTGCCGGAACGATTATCTTCGTCGGTCAGAAGCCCCGACAACTGACGACCGAAGAGCAACGCTTGCTGACCTCCATGGCAGACCAGATCGGGGTTGCCGTAGAGAACGCGACTCTTTTTCAAGAGACCGTTGCCAGGGCCAAGGAGCTCTCGGCGCTTTATGATGTTGCCGCTGTCATCAACCAATTCCTGGACCCAGATTTGGTTCTCAGAGAAGTGTGCCGAAAAGTTCTTGAGGTCACGTATTTCGATGCTGCTCGGATCTATCTCCTTGGTCCGGATGGTAAGGATCTGACACTTAAGGCTTATGAGGGTATCAGTCCGGAGTTGGCCTCTCAGATGGCGACCTATTCAGCCACCAGGGGAATCGAAGGAAAGGCGGTTACAGAAGGGAAGCCGGTCATTTTTGAAGATATTCAAATCGACCCTCAGTACGCGGCATTGGCTCTGACAAATACAGCACAGAATGCCGGCTTCCGCGGCTTTATCATCGTCCCTTTGAAAGCAAAGGAGAAAATTATCGGAGCGATGGACTTCTTGACCCATAAGGCCCATCAGTTTTCCGCCAGGGAGATTGCCCTGTTCACCTCTATGGCTAACCAGATCGGGGTTGCCCTCGAGAACAGCGTCCTGTTCGAAGAGTTAAGAACGCGCTCCCAGCAACTTGCTGCCCTGAATACCGTTGCTGCTACCGTGAATCAGTCTTTGGATCTCGACGTTGTTCTTAGGGAGAGCGTGGAAAAGGTGTGCGGGCTATTGGGCTTTGATACCGGCTGGATCTACGTGATCGATTCGTCAGGTCAGGAGCTACACCTCAGGGCCCACAAGGGGTTGAGCGATGAGGCCGTTCGCAGCATGTTCCGAAGGGAGATAGGAAGAGGGAATATGGGGAGGGTGATAGCAAGCGGGGAACCGCTGGTTTACGAAGATATCCAGACGGACCCCGACTATCTTCAGGGTTCTGCGACTCGTAGGGCTCAATCCTTGGGGTTGCGAACGGTGTGCAATTTTCCCATTAAGTCTAAGAAGAGGACCCTCGGAGTATTAAACCTTGCCAACTATTCCCGCCGCCGTTTTTCGCCTGAGGAGCTGGAACTGATAGGTTCCATCACGACTGAGATAGGTGTAGGGGTGGATAATGCCCGTCTTTTCGAGGAGACCATTAGATGGGCTAAGCAGCTTTCCGCCCTTTATAACGTCACTGCCACCGTAAACCAATCCCTGGAGCTGGAGGGGGTCTTGGAAGAGGTGATCAAGAAGATAACCGGGATTTTTCACTTTGATACCATGAGGATTTTTATCTTCAATCCCAAAATGGACGAGCTCCATTTGCGGGCTTCCTTTCCCCCCGATCGGGAGGATATTTCCCACGTCAGGATGTTTCGACGAGGGGAAGGGGTCGTCGGCAGGGTGGCGGATAGCGGCAAGGCCATGATCTTCGAAGATGCCCGGACCGATCCGGAGTATCTAGCGTTGAGCAAAACTAAGACCACGCAAAAAGGCGGCTTTAGTTTCTTTGCGGCGTTTCCTATCAAGG
>Ga0210377_10002899_pt1 | contig 14829 bp, 13 predicted proteins | sample PLM4_65_b1redo_FD_155480 | JGI IMG/M metagenome (GOLD analysis project Ga0210377, IMG submission 155480) | Groundwater sediment microbial communities from an aquifer in East River, Colorado, USA - PLM4_65_b1 redo | ecosystem: Environmental > Terrestrial > Soil > Riparian zone | place: USA: East...
GCGAGGGCGGCCTCGCGTGCGGCGCGTATCGACCAACGCTGTCTGCAAGATGGATGACTGCGCGCGGCGCTCATCGGCCGACGCTGGTTAGAAGAGCTGCGCAAAGATGCGGCGGGTGGCTGGCGAGCGGTTTAGCGTGTAGAGGTGAAGGCCGGGTGCGCCGCGCGCGAGCAGCTCGCGGCACTGTGCGGTCGCCCAGTCGACGCCGATCTCGAGCGTGCGCTCGTCGTCGGCGCTGGCCGCATCGAGCGCACGGCCGAGCTCGTCGGGAATACGTGCGCCGCAGAGCGCAGTCATGCGCCGGATCGAGGCCGTGCTCACCACCGGCATGATCCCGGGCACGATCGGAAGCGTGATCCCGGCCGCGCGCGCGCGTGCGACGAAGGCGAAATAGTCCGCGTTGTCGAAGAAGAGCTGCGTGATCAGGAAGTCGACGCCGGCGCGGACCTTCTGCACGAGCATCGCGAGATCGTGCTCGGGACCGAGGGCCCTCGGATGTGTCTCCGGGTAGCAGGCGGCGCCGATGCAGAACCGGCCGCGCGCGCGAGTCAGTTCGACCAGCTCGTTCGCGTAGCGCAGCGCTTGCGGCGGGGGCTCGTAGCCGGCAGGCTGGTCACCGCCGAGCGCGAGCACGTTCTCGATCCCGGCGGTCTCGAGCTGGTCGAGCGTGGCGAGGAGCTCCGCGCGCGAGGAGCCGACACAGGAGAGGTGCGCCATGGCGGTGATGTCGATCTCGCTCTGGATGCGCGCGACGAGCTCGACGGTCTTGCGCCGCGTGGAGCCTCCCGCGCCCCAGGTCACCGAGACGAACGACGGCGCGAGCTGCTTCAAGTCGGCGATCGTCGCGTAGAGCGCAGCGAAGCCCGCGTCGGTCTTCGGCGGGAAGAACTCGAACGAGATCACGGGCGTTCCCCGCCCGAAACGGTCCGCGATCCGCATGAATTCTCCGCCGGCGCGCCTGGGTCGCACCTCAAGACTACTCGCGACGGCTCCGATTCTATCCGGAGTGAATGCCTCCGCGCGCTCGCGTCGACGCGTCCTCACCTCGCGCGTTCCGGTCCGCTTCATGGCGGAGGGGACCGAGGGCGTCGGCCATCTGAAGAACGTCTCGCGCACGGGTTTGTTCGTGCGCTCCTCCGATTTGCCGCGACCCGGCGTGCCGATCGCGCTGCAGCTCGAGACGCCGACGACGGGCGCGCTCGTCAACCTGCGTGGCGAGGTGCGCTGGAACTCCGACGGGCTCGGCTCGGCCACCGCGCAGTCGGGGTTCGGCGTGATGCTGCTCGAGCCGCCGCTCGAGTTCACCGCCTTCTTCCGCTGGGCTGTCGAGCAGGTCGAGAAGAACGAAGACGAGCCGGTCTAGGCTACCGGCTTGTGCTATTCAGGCGCGGATGGCGCGCCCGGGCAGTGATCGGCTGATCTTCCCGCTCGATGTCGACTCGATCGAGCAGGCCCTGCCCTGGGTAGAGCGCCTGCGCGGAAGCGTCGGCGTCTTCAAGGTCGGGCTGGAGCTCTTCTCCGCTGCCGGGCCCGAGGCCGTGCGGGCCGTGCGCGCGGCGAGTGGCGCAGGCGTCTTCCTGGACGCGAAGCTCCACGACATCCCGGCGACGGTCGAGGGCGCGGCGCGAGCGCTGCGCGCGGTCGCGCCGGCGATGCTCACGGTGCACACCGCCGGCGGCAAGGCGATGCTCGAGGCCGCGGTGCGCGGCGCGGGCCCAGGCGTCTGCATTCTCGGCGTGACTCGACTCACGAGTCTGGAGGCGTCGGTCGACGAGATCTGTGAGCTCGCGCGGCTCGCGCGCGAAGCCGGCTGCGGGGGGATCGTCTGCTCGGGCGCCGAGGCCGCTGCGGTTCGCCAGGCTGTCGGGCCCACACTGCGAATCGTCTGCCCGGGCGTCCGCCCCGCCGGCGGCGATCCCGGCGACCAGACGCGGGTCGTGACGCCGGGGTCGGCGATCGCGGCGGGCGCGGACTACCTGGTCTGCGGCCGGCCGATCCGAGACGCGGCGGATCCCGTCGCCGCGGCGAACGCCATCGCCGACGAGATCGCTCGCGCCCGGGCGCAGCGGGCGGGCTGAACGACACCCGGGCGAAACGAGAAAGGCCGGGGACCCCACTTGGAGATCCCCGGCCTGGTCACTCGCTGACTCGCGCTAGAAGTTCTGGCGCCAGTAGATCATGTCGACTGGATCGAGACTCAGGCCTCCGCCGTCCGGATTCTGGATCTCGCCCATCGATGTCTGGGTCGAGATCTTCACCACGATCGCCCCGTTCGAGTCCTTGGAGACCGTGATGCGCGGGTCGGTCGGCGCGCCGTTTCCGAGCGAGCGCTTGCGCACGAACTGATTCACGTTGACCGGATCGTCGAGCGAGGCGGTCCCGTCGGCGAGGTCCCAGGCCCACTCTTGGGTCGTGCCGCCGAGTGCACAGTTGCCGCCCACGCCTGAGCCCGCCACATCCGGCATGTACGAGACCGTCGCGACCTTGCCTGCGAAGATCAGGTGGTTGGTGATGAACTTCTCCCCGTCGGGCACGCGGAAGAAGTAGCCCTCGTCCGCCGTGTTCGGATCCGTGGGGATGCCCGTGACGTCGTTCACCGTGCCGTGGCCAGCCAGCGGGACCGTCGCCGGGAACAGCGGCTCTTCGTAGATCGGCAGCGTCGTCGGAAACGCGCCGGTCCCCGTCGGGCGTCGATCGGCGACCACCCAGAAGCGGTTGTTGTCGTCGTGCAGACCGACCATGCCATTCGGATCGTTGGGATCGGCCACGCCCTGGTAGCCGAGATCCGTGCGCTCGCCGCTGGCGAAGCTCAGCATGAGCACGCCCTCGCTGTAGGCCGCCGCCGCACTCTGGAAGATGCTGTGATAGTGCTGGATGCCTCCCCCGACGGTGGCGACGGGCGCCTCGAACAGGATGCCCGCGGGCCAGACCGTGGTCGGCACGACACCCGCCACGGGCACGCCCACCCTCGAGAGGTCCCACTTCCAGAGCTGGCCGCCGAGGTCGCCGATGTACACGGCGTCCGCGAAGCCATCGAAGTTCAGGTCGAGCACGGCCGGCTCGGCCGGGATCGCGTACTTCATCTTCGAGAGGGTGGGGCTGTTGGGGTCCTGCGTGAGACGCGCGAGGATCGACCCGTCCTTGATCTTCACGACGTAGACGCCGCGCCCCTTGGTGGTGTAGGTCCCGCTGTTCGGGTCGTTGGTGTAGACGGACATGTTCGGGTTGCCCTCGGGCCGATAGCCGGCGCCGAAGATCGCCACCCATTCCTCGTAACAGTCGCCGTCGCCGTCGTTCGCGCCGCACGTGTCGCCAAGGCCGATGGTGCCGCGAATCTTCACGCGCGTGACGATCGGCCGCGACCAGGTCTGACCCAGGCCCGCGTGCGTGAACTCCCACATGAAGCGCGGAGACGGACCGTGATAGCCGGAGGTCGCCTGCGGGTCGGTCACGTCGAGCGCGAGCAGACTCTCGCCGCCCTCGCGCAGCGGTGCGAGCAGCACGGTGGTCCAGTCCGACCCTTCCTTCAGGCCGTCCGAGTCGTAGTCGATCCAGACGTCCGCTGCGGACGGGCTGCCGTCGACGTAGTACTGCTTGGCGATGTCGTCCTTCGGCAGCAGCTTGATCTTCGGCAGCAGCGTGCCGGGCACGAACCCGAAGAGCTCGTGGCCGGTGCCCGCGTCGTACGACTCGTCGCCCACCACGGCGGTGTTGGGGTCCACGAAGCTGCCGGCCTCGATCGCGTGGAGCACACCGTCGTTGGCGCCGACGTAGAGCATGCGCTCGCGCTGGCGGAACGTGGCCATGAACGAGGTCGAGGTGCTCGCCGGACCATAGCCCGTCTCGAAGCGCAAGAAGGGCAGCGGCGGGCCGATCGCAACGGGGTTGGAGTGGAAGACGTCGCCCAGGACCCACGGGCGCGCGTCCACGAGCGATCCGTCGCCGTCCTCGTCGAACACGTCGTAGCCGTGCACCCAGCTGACGATCGCGTCGGCGAGTGCGTCGGCGTCCGGGAGGGCGGGGAGGTTGGGGTCTAGCGGATATTGCGCCAGCTCGGGCAGCGTCACGCCTAGATCCACTGCGGTGATGCCGGCGGGCGTGAAGTCCGCGCGCGCGCCGGACTTGTTGGTGTAGAGCGACCGCGACGCGTAATCGGCGATCAGCGTGTCATGCACGTCCCAGTGGGGATTGCGCGGCTCTTTGAAGACCTTCGTGATCGGGTCGATCGCCGGCTGGTTGGCGTCGTCGAGCACGACCAGTGACGGGTCGAAGGTATACGCCTCGATGCGCCCCGGCCAAGCCGACTTGCGGCCGGTCGGGACGAAGTAGGCGGTGTAGAAGCCGTTGCCGAACGCGCTGCGGCTCGCGGGCACGGTCGCCGCGGTGAACGACGTGTTGCGCGCGAGGATGTCGTTGATCGCGCCGATCAGCGAGCCGGCCAGGTCATCGGCGTCGTTGGCACTGAAGTACAGGCCGTGGCCCTCGACCGCCGCGTCCTGCAGAAGCGGCGAGTCGACCGAGAAGCCGACGGTGTACGTGATGACGTTCTGATTGCCCGAGAGCGTCGGGCGCAGGTCGGTCGCGTACAGCTTCTTCGCGACGTCGTCGAGGTAGTCGCCGTCGCCGTCGATGAAGCCCGACATCACGGTCGTGAAGTTCGTTCCGTAGTGGTTGTTGGAGTCACTCGTCGGCAGACCGTCCGTCACCACGATCACGAATAGCTTCTCGCAGGAGCTCGTGACCGGAGTCGCCGGCGTACCGGAGAAGCCGGCGGCGTTGGGCTCTCGCCCCTGGAGATCACGGCTGTATGCGGGATAGGATGTGAGACCGCTGGTGCTCTTGAGACGGTCGGCGCCCGCGAGGTAGCGCCCGACGTCGACGAGGGTCTCGGACAGCGGCGTGGAGCCGTTTGCGTCCAGGCCGTTGGGGTCGCTCGGGTTGTTGGTCAGCTTGACGAGGATGGCCGCCTTGCTGTTGATGTCGGCGGGGACGACGACGAAGCCTCCGTTGTTGGTATTGCCCTCATAGCGCGCGAGGCCGAACTTCACCTTCGGCGGCTGGAAGTCGACGTTCATCGCGTTCAAGAGCGTGGTGACCGCCTGCTTCGCAGCCGCCAGGCGATCCTGCGCGATGAACGGGACCGGGACGGTCCCCTTGTAGATCTCGTTCACCATCCACCACAGGTAGTTCGGCGAGTACAGCGTGGTCGACGTGAACGAGAGGTCGGGCGTGGTGATGGTGGTATAGGGCTGGGACGTGGTGGTGACGCTGCCCTCGCGCCGGCGGACGCGAGTGGCGGTGCTGCAGGTGAAGTCTGAAGGGACGTTCGCGCAGCCGCCCGGGACGTTCCAGCACTTGATCACGTGGCCGCTCTCAAGCTGGTTGCCGAAGTCGTCGTCATCCGCACAGCTCGTCGAGCCTGGCGCGCAGACGGCCTGGCTCTGTCCGTTGTTGGTCGCGTTCGGGAAGATCTGGCAGGTTCGCTCGTAGCTCTCAGTGCTGGTGCCGGTGCCGGTGCCGCTGTCCTCCCAGTTGAGCGGAGAGGTCGAGACATCGCGGAACGCCGCGGGACGATTGGTGGCGTCGGTGTTCGGCCGATTGAACCAGACCGAGGGATTCGAGGCGCCGCGGTCGGTTCGGTAGTTCTCCGGCAGAACGATCTGCCGCATCGACCCGGAGGTATCGAACTGGATCATCACGACGGGCGGCACGGAGCGCGAGAGGATGTCGAGATCCCCCGCCTGTGCGCGCGCGTCGCGCGCGATGCCCAGTGCCCCGAGCACACCGAGCAGCGCAATGAGTCGTGCGAGTTTGTTCGTTTCCATCAGTAGGATCCTCCGCCAGCACCCTCATGAAGCCTGTATTGAGCCTGCAGATGCACCATGCCGTCGGCGACGTCGGTTGCGACGATGTCGGCGCGGACGGCCGAGAACGATTGAGCGCCCTGACTGCCGATATTCATCATGTAGCCGTCGGGCGCCTCCGCGCGGCCGTTGCCGGCGGCGCCGATGGGCTCCGGGACGGCGTTCTCGGGTCGACCCGAGCGCACCGCGATCGGATTGCCGAAGTTGTCGTTGACGAGCGTCGGCTCGTCGACCGTGAACGCCGCCATCGTCGCGCCGCCGTAGCTCGAGAGCAGGCGCGATTGCACCATCGCGAGCCCGGACTCAGCCGCGTAGAGCGTCGCGTCCTTGCGGCGCGATCGGCCGCTCGCCGACGCTTCGTCCTGGGCGTGCTGCAGCGCCGTGATGCCGAGCGCGCTCATCAGCAGAAGCAGCACGATCGCGATCAAGAGCGCCGCGCCGCGCTCGTCGCGCAGGACATCGGAACCCGATCGAGTGACTCGCAGCGCGTTCATCAGCTCTCTCCCATGACGACGAGATTGCGCGGCAGGATGCTCGCGTTGAAGCTGCGGCGTCGGAACCGGTCGGGAGTCGGGTCGGCCAGGCGATTTGCGAGCGCCGGCCGTCCCGCGCCGAGCATGCGACCGCTCGCGGTTCGCTGCTCCTCTTCACGCTCCGAGCGCGCGAGCACCGTGACGCGAACGCGGCGGACCATCGAGTTGTCCGCCGGGATGGCGCCGCCCGGAGGATCCGGGTTGTTCAGCGTGTTGACCGGAAACTCGTCGTCATCGTCCTGAACGCCGTTCGGCGCGCCCGAGTTGTCGAGCCAGTATTCGATCTCCAGATCCTCGATCGACGACGCGAGCAAGAGGCCGTTGCGGCGCAGCTCGAGCGCGACTGGGTCGACCTCGTAGATCTGCGCCGGCACCGCGCGCAGCTGCGGCGTGACGCCGCCGATGTACGCCGTCGCGTCGCCGTGATTGACGAGCGAGTCGCCGTGGTCCTCGAAGAAGATCGTGTTCCCTACGATCTGCGTGATGCGCGCGCAGAACGTCTCGGTCGGCGACGCGATGATGATCCCGCCGCCGTTGCCGGCGCCGGCGGCGCTGGGGGCGAGGAAGTCGGTATTCGGCGCGGTGCCGTCGATGTCGAGGCTGATGACGCTCACGCGGTCGGTCTGGAGATCCGTGACCGTGGCGCCGTCGAAGGGCCGCGTCTTCGTGTCGAGCGGCGAGGGCGCCCCGCTGAAGTCGAAGTACGAGGCGTCGGAGACGCAGAGCCGGTCGGCATCGTCGTCGCCGCCGTCGACGCTCGAGACCGCCGCCCAACGCGGCACCATGAAGCCGGCCATGCGCGTGTCGAACGAGATCAGATCGAGCGTGAGCCGCGCCTGCTCCTGCGTATCGAGGGCGCGCTCGTTGCTCGTGAACACCTTCTTCTGATTGCTGAACACGACCAGGAGCTGCGCGGTGACGATCCCGAGCACGGCGACCGAGATCATCAGCTCGATCAGCGAGAAGCCCGCGGCCGAGTGAGAAATGCGGCGCATGGCTAGTTCATCCTCTTCACGGAGTTCAGCTGGACCTGCTGGATCCCGCCTCGCGCGGCCGTCCAGGTCACCGTCACGATGACCTGCGCCAGGCCGGCCGATGGCGCGTTGGGCGTCACCTGCACGCTGCGATTGAAGCGGATCGTGTCGTCCTGTTCGGCGGTAAGCTGGATCGGATTGGCCGGGTCGTCGATCACCGCCGCGGCCTGCAGCACCGGCGCGTTCGGCGGCAGCGCCTCCAGGTCGTCCATCTGCTCGCGCGCCAGGAACATCGCCTGTTGCAGGTTCTTGCTGCGCGACGAGACCTTCATCGCGGTGAGCTGCGCGACCGCGATCGACAGCAGGCCAACGCCGAGCACTGCCATCGCGATCATCACCTCGAGCAGGGTGAAGCCAGACTCACGAGTCGAGTCACTGAGCCGCCGGTGGATCTTCATCGCTAGTGCCACTCCCCGCTGCCAGCGTCCAGTTTTTGAAGCTTGACCGACCCGAGCGGCATGACGAGCACCGCCAGGACCATGCTGTCGTTGTCCGTGAGATAGATTCCGCCGGCGCCCGTGCCCCACTCGGCCGGCGTGTCGGCGGCGACCGCCGCGCCTTGCGGCGAGAAGGCCGCGACCGGAACGCCGAGCGCGGCCGAGACGGGCAGCGTGGTGCCGTCGGCGATGGAGGCGAGGTCGACGTTCGGCTCCCCCTCGCTCAGGTCGTCGGGCGAAACCGGGAAGGCCGAGAACGGCGAGCTCACGGCGCCGTAAAGCGACACGGCCGAGCTCGTTCCCGATGGCAGGTAGATCGGTTGAATGGCGTCGGCGGCGGTGGCGGCGTTGTCGCCGTCGGTGTCCGTCACGAGCGCCGCGATCTGGCCGGGCTGGAAGGGCGCGATCCCGTTGATCGGCTCGCCGAAAAGCAGGAACGTCATCCGCCCGGCCGCGACCGCGCGTGCGCGCGCGTCCGTGATCATGCCGCTCACGCCCATTGCCGCCCGACGCGTGTCTTCCCTGCGGCTGAAACGCGTCACCATCGGCATCGCGATCGCGACCACGATGCCCATGATCGCGACGGTGACCATGAGCTCGATCAGCGTGAAGCCCTGGCGGTCGTGAAATCTTTTCATGGTCCTCGCCTCCGCGGGGAGTGAGGAGCAACGCCCGTGCCGCAGGCCCGGGGGGCCGCGCCGGGCGCCGCGGCCAGCTTCGGCACGCGCGACCCGCGCAAAAAGTACCGACCCGGAAAAGCTTGCGCGGTCTCGGGGCTTCCTGCACAAATGGAAGCCCGATCCCTCTCTGGTTAAGGAGCACGTCGTGACGACCCCCCTCGCCCCCGACCGCACGCGCAAGGCCCTGGCCTCGCTCGAAGCGCCGCTCGCGCGCGCAATTGCCAGCGCACGAACACGCGACATCGACCTGCAACAGGTCGCGATCGCAAGGCTTGCGGACGTCGCGACGAAGCTGCGCGCCGCGCAGGACCTGGCCGCCTACGCCGCGACGGCGGGCGCGATCTACCAGGAGCAGGCGGCGATCTTCGCGGGACACGTCGCGGCCGAGATCGCCCGGCTCGTGCGCGACCACGGCGCGGAGCACGGCCTGAGCCACGCCGATCTGCCGAGCGAGGAGACGCAGGCGTTCGCGCGCGAGGCGCTGGCCGAGGAACGCATGCGCGCGATCGGCCGCGCGGTCGCGCAGAACCGCGGCCGGAACGACTGCCCGCTCGACGAGACGCTCGTGCTCGCGCGCGACGCGGCGCGCAGCTTCGCGGAGAGCGAGGTCGCGCCGCACGCCGAGCACATCCACCGCGGCGACGAGCTGGTGCCCGAAGCCTTCCTGGAAAAGATGGCTGCGCTCGGCTACTTCGGGCTCTCGGTTCCCGAGCGCTACGGCGGCGTCGAGATGGGCAACGTCGCGATGTGCATCACGACCGAGGAGCTCTCGCGCGCCTCGCTCGCGGCCGCCGGATCACTGATCACGCGCCCCGAGATCCTCGCGAAGGCGCTCCTGGCCGGCGGCACCGAGGCGCAGAAACAGCACTGGCTGCCGAAGATCGCCGCCGGCGAGCTCATGGTCGGCATAAGCGTGACCGAGCCCGACATCGGCAGCGACGTCGCGGGCGTCAAATGCCGCGCGGAGCGTGCAACGCAAAATGGTGTCGCGGGCTGGACGATCACCGGCCCGAAGGCCTGGTGCACCTTCGCCGGCCGCGCCGACATACTCGCCCTGCTCGCGCGAACCGACCCCGACATGAAGAAGGGCGCGCGCGGCCTCACGCTCTTCGTCGTGCCGAAGGAGCGCTCGTTCGGTCACGAGTTCGCGTTCACCCAGCCCGGGGGCGGGCGGCTCGCGGGCAAGGCGGACGCCACGCCCGGCTACCGCGGCATGCACTCCTTCAGCCTCAACTTCGAGCGCTGGTTCGTAGCGGGCGAGAACGCCGTCGGCGGTGAGGACGGCGTCGGCAAGGGCTTCTTCCTGCAGATGGGCGGATTCGCGGCGGGTCGCCTCCAGACCGGCGGCCGCGCCTGCGGCCTGGCCCAGGCCGCGCTCGAGAAGACCGCCGAGTACGTGGTCGACCGCGCGCAGTTCGGCAAGCCGCTGATCGAATACCAGCTCACCCAGTACAAGCTCGGCTGGATGGCGACGCAGCTCGCCGCCGCGCGCGCGATCACCTACAGCGCGGCCGCCGCGATGGACGAGGACGAGCGCAAGGCCGCCCCCTACGCCGCCCAGGCGAAGCTGCTCGCCTGCGACGTCGCCGTCTCCGTCACACAGGACGGTCAGCTTCTGCACGGCGGTTGGGGCTACGCCGAGGAGTACCCGATCAGCCGCTACGTCGTCGACGCCCAGGTGCTGCCGATCTTCGAGGGCGTGAAGCCGATCCTGCAGCTCAAGGTGATCGGCCGCGCCCTCCTCGGCGTCTAGCGCAGCGGTCCGATGCAAGCGCAGCGGTCCGATGCAAGCGCAGCGGTCCGATGCAAGCGCAGCGGTCCGATGCAAGCGCAGCGGTCCGATGCAAGCGCAGCGGTCCGAGGCAAGCGAAGCGCGCAGCGAGCCGCAGGCGAGCGTAGTTGCGGGTGGCGCGCGGCCGCCCGCGCGCCGGGTCCCGCCGGTCAGCGCCCGCGCGCCGCAGGCGCGGCGGGCGCGGCGGGCGCGTCGAGCGGGGTCACGCGCACGACGATCACTGACTCGCTCGCGGTCGCCTCGCGGCCTGCACCGCGAAAGACGTCCGCACCGGCGCTCGTCTCCTGCCGTGTGACATCGCCGATCGCGAAGGATTCCCCGGGCCGGAGGCGGATCCGAGTCGAGGCGCCGGTCTCGCGGATCGAGCCTCCGGGTCCGAGCTCCTGGACGATCGGCGTGATGTCGAGCTCGATCGATTCGGGCCCCGCGCTGCGCGGCCGGACGCGAAAGCCGCTGCGCACGGGAACGAGCTCGGTCGTCTCCGTCACGCGCGCGTATCCTCCCGCGCGCTCGATCGTGCGCGTCGTGATCGGGTAGTCGGCGCCGGTGAAGATCTCCGCCTCGCGACCTTCCATCACGACGACCGACGCGCCGAGGCGCTCGCTCGAGTCCGCGCCCCCGGCGCTTGCGCGCACGCGCACCCCCTCGGGACCGCCGCCGCGGCCGATCCGCACACCGCCCGCGTCGATCCAGCCATCCAGGCTGCCAGAAGCGCCCTCGAGCGCCTGCCGGGTCGACGTCCTCGACTCGACCCGATACTGGCGCACCGCCTGATCCAGGCTGCGCAGAGCGGCGAGTGCCTGCGCGACCGCGGCCGGATCGCCCGAGATCACGAGCTTGCCCGAATGCGGATCCGCGACCGCCGAGCCGTGGCCCTCGAGCATCCCCTGCAGCAGCGGAGCGAGCTCCTCGGCGGGTCGGCTCCGAGGCGTGTAGATCTCGAGGCTCCCGCCCGCGGCCGAGAGCGACAGGGTCAGAAGCGCGAGCCCGAACGCGAGCGCCGACTTGACACCCCTGCACTCGCCCTTACGATGCGGCGCGCGCGCAGTCGAGTGAAGACTCGCTCGTCCGCGCCTCGACTCACCCCCCCAATGACCCCCAAACTGACCCCAAAACGACAGGGAGATCCGGTCCAAATGGCAAGCAAAGTTCGTCCGCTTCACAACCGCATCATTGTGCAGCGCATCAAGGATGAGGAAAAGACCAAGGGCGGAATCATCATCCCCGACACGGCCAAGGAAAAGCCGACCGAGGGCAAGGTGATCGCGGCCGGCCCGGGCAAGCGCGACGAGAAGGGCCATCTGATCGCCATGGACGTGAAGCGGGGCGACCGGGTGCTGTTCTCGAAGTACTCCGGCAACGAGGTGAACCTCGACGGCGAAGAGCACCTCATCATCTCCGAGGACGACGTCCTCGCGATCCTGGAGTAGCGCGATGCCGAGCAAGGAACTTCGCTTCGACGAGTCGGCCCGACGCGCGCTGCAGCGCGGAGTCGACATTCTGGCGGATGCAGTCAAGGTCACGATGGGGCCGCGCGGCCGCAACGTGCTGATCGAGAAGAGCTGGGGCGCACCGACATCGACCAAGGACGGCGTCACCGTCGCGAAGGCGATCGAGGTCGAGAACAAGTTCGAGAACCTCGGCGCGCAGATGGTGAAAGAGGTCGCGTCGAAGACCTCCGACGTCGCCGGTGACGGCACGACGACGGCCACCGTGCTCGCGCAGGCGATCTACGCGGCGGGTCTGAAACTCGTCGCAGCGGGCGCCTCGCCGATGTCGCTCAAGCGCGGCATCGACAAAGCGGTCGCCGCGGTCGTCGAGCAGCTCGGCAAGAACACCCGGCGCGTGCGCGGCAAGGACGAGATCACGCAGGTCGGCACGGTCTCTTCGAACGGCGACGAGTCGATCGGGAAGATGATCGCCGAGGCGATGGAGAAGGTCGGCAAGGAAGGCGTGATCACCGTCGAGGAAGGCAAGAGCGCGACCACGGAGCTCGACACCGTCGAGGGCATGCGCTTCGACCGCGGCTACCTGTCGCCGTACTTCGTGACCGACGCCGAGCGCATGGAAGGCGTCTTCGACGACGCGCACATCCTCATCAACGAGAAGAAGATCTCGAGCATGCGCGACATGGTGCCGCTGCTCGAAGCGGTGGCGCGCTCGGGCAAGCCGCTGATCATCATCTCGGAGGACGTCGAGGGCGAGGCGCTCGCGACGCTGGTCGTGAACAAGCTGCGCGGCACGCTGAACGTCGCGGCCTGCAAGGCGCCCGGCTTCGGCGACCGCCGCAAGGCCATGCTCGAGGACATCGCGATCCTGACCGGCGGCACGGCGATCAGCGAGGATCTCGGCATCAAGCTCGAGAACGTGACGCTCACCGACCTCGGCCACGCGAAGCGCGTCGTGCTCGATCGCGAGAACACGACGATCATCGGCGGCGCCGGCAAGAAGGCCGACATCGAGGGCCGCATCGCGCAGCTCCGCAAGCAGATCGACGACACGGAGTCGGACTACGACCGGGAGAAGCTGCAGGAGCGGCTGGCGAAGCTGGCCGGCGGCGTCGCGGTGATCCGCGTCGGCGCGGCGACCGAAGCCGAGCTGAAGGAGAAGAAGGCGCGCGTCGAGGACGCACTGAACGCCACGCGCGCGGCCGTCGAAGAGGGCATCGTGGCGGGTGGCGGCGTCGCGCTCGTGCGCGCCGAGAAGGTGCTGAGCGACCTCGGACTGCAAGGCGACGAAGCGCTCGGCGCCGAGATCGTGCGCACGGCAATGTCCGCGCCGCTGCGCCAGATCGCGATGAACGCGGGGCACGACGGCTCGGTCGTCCTGTCTCGCGTGCGCGAGAAGGGCGGCGACTACGGCTTCAACGCCGCGACCGAGCAGTACGTCGATCTGGTGAAGGACGGAATCATCGACCCGACCAAGGTCGTGCGCGCCGCGCTGCAGAATGCGGCGAGCGTGGCGGGCCTCCTTCTCACCACCGAGTGCGCCGTGGTCGACCGGCCCGAGCCCGCAGCCGCTGGCGGCGGCGGCGCCCCCGACATGGGCGGAATGGGTGGCATGGGCGGTATGGGTGGAATGGGCGGCATGGGCGGAATGGGCGGAATGGACTTCTAGTCTCAGGGGGGGGCCCGGCGCGCCCCCGCGGAACATCGGCGCGCGGGCCCGATGTCGGGCCGCGCGCCACCCCCGCCGTTCGGCTTCTCAATCGGACGGGCCGTCTCGGCTCCGCCCGAATCTCACGCATCGCGCTTCGCTTGCCGGACCCCTAAAACACAACGGTGCGCCGGCCGAGCGCGATGATGCGGTCTTCGAGGTGCGCACGGACTGCTCGCGCCAGCACCATGCGCTCGACGTCGCGGCCTTTGCGCACGAGGTCGTCGATCGTGTCGCGGTGCGAGACGGCGACGACGTCTTGCTCGATGATCGGGCCCTCGTCGAGCTCGGTCGTCGCGTAGTGCGCCGTGGCACCGACGCGCTTCACGCCGCGCTCCCACGCCTGGTGGTACGGCCGTGCGCCGCTGAACGCCGGCAGCGTGCTGTGGTGGATGTTGATGATCCGCTCGGGCAGCTGGCGGATGAAGCGCTCCGAGAGCACCTGCATGTACCGGGCGAGCACGACCAGGTCGATCCGCTCGCGCTCGAGCAGCGCGATCTCGCGCTCCTCCTGTGCGGCCTTGGTCTGCTTGTCGATATTGAAGACGTGGTACGCCACACCGAACTGCGACGCGATGCCCGCGAGGTCCGGGTGATTCGAGACGATCAGCGGGATCTCGCAGCGCAGCTCTCCGAGCCGATGGCGGATCAACAGGTCGTAGAGACAATGCTCGAACTTCGAGACGAAGATCGCGACGCGCTTGGGCCGATCGGAGTAGGCGATCCGCCAGCGCATCTGATACCGGCCGCACTCGATCGCGAGCAGAGCCTCGAGCTGGTCGCGGGCGATGTCGAGCTCCGCCAGATCGAAGTGGATGCGCTGACTGAAGATCCGCTCGTGCGCGTCGAGGTGCTGCTGCGCCTCGAGGATGTTGGCGCCGTGGTCGTGGAGCAGCTGCGCCAACGCGGCCACGAGCCCCTTTCGGTCGGGACAGCAGACGAGAAGCGTCGCGGTGAGCGACGCGCTCACGGCGACTCACCCGCAAACGCCTGTCCGATCGCGATGCAAGCCTGACGCGCGGTTCGCCCGCTGCGCGTCCCGCGCTCGAGCGCGAAGCGGAGCGCTCGCGCTTCGAGTTCGGCGCGCGGCACGCGATCCGCGAGCCCGAGCGCGCGCGCGTGGAGGTGGACGATGCGCAGATAGACCTCCTGGTCGAAGGCGAAGAACGGCAGCATGAGCCCGAAGCGGTCGGAGAGCGAGATCTTCTCCTCCGCCGTCTCGCCGGGATGCAGCAGGCCGTCGGCATCCAAGCGCGCCTCGCGATTCTCCGACAGGCGCTCGGTCAACAGATGCCGCCGGTTCGAGGTCGCGATGATCATGGCATTCGCCGGC
>Ga0210377_10002900_pt1 | contig 14827 bp, 10 predicted proteins | sample PLM4_65_b1redo_FD_155480 | JGI IMG/M metagenome (GOLD analysis project Ga0210377, IMG submission 155480) | Groundwater sediment microbial communities from an aquifer in East River, Colorado, USA - PLM4_65_b1 redo | ecosystem: Environmental > Terrestrial > Soil > Riparian zone | place: USA: East...
GAGCGAGAGGGTCACGTTGGCGTCTTGCGGCTTGAAGGTTCCAGTGACGAGGCGCGACGCGCCGAGAGCTTCGGCCACCCGGATGGCGGTGGCCCGGGTCACGGGTTCGCCCGGTATCCCGAGCTTCTCCTGGGCGCGTCGGAGATCGGCCCGCTCGACCGCGGCCACGGAGAGCTGCCCGAGAGCCCTCGGGAGGGCGTCGGCCACCGCTTCGCCGATCCAGGCGGTTTCGGCGTCTTCGGGTCCCTCCGGAGCCACCACCACCACGGGCCCGTACCCGTTGGCGGCCCAGAGCAGGATCGCCGGGGCGAGGCTCACGCGGGCAGCTCGATCCGGGCGGGCGGCCGCACCCAGGCGTGGGCGGCGAACTCCTTCTTCAGACCGAAGCCGAGGCGGCAATAGAGCCGGTAGGCCGCCTCGTTGGCCACGGTGACGGAGAGGCTGGCGGTGTGGAGCCCCTGGGCCCGGAAGGCCTCGAGGGCGCGGGTCATGAGCACGGTGCCCAGCCCCCGGGCCTGGTTCTCCGGGTCGACCGAGACCTGGCACACGTGGCCGTTCTTGCGAGAGAGGTGGCTCGCGAGGAGGACGCCGACGAGGCCGCCACTGCCCTCCGCCACCAGGGAAGCCTCCGCGTCGAAGCGGCCGCAGCCCGCCCGCAGCACGAGCGTCTCCACGAACCCGCGGCAAAGAGCGGGGGTCGAATAGGTGAGGTTGAGCGCCGCATCGAGGGTCCCCACGTGACTCCGATAGATGAGGTCGGAGGCCGCGGGAAGGTCGTCCCGCCGCAAGGCCCGAAGGCGAAACGAGTGCGGCGGCGTAGGGGTGGAGGGCCGCAGCTCGCGCATCAGGTAATGCCGGGCGCGCCCGGTGAAACCGGCGCGGGCGAAGCGCTCGTCCGCTGCGGTCGCGGTGGAGAAGAGGGTCTGGCACTCGACCCGGGCGTTGTCCCGAAGCGCCTGGGCTTCGGCCAGCACCGGCTCCAGGAGCTCCTCTTCGATCCCCTGGCCCCGAAAGCCGTCGCGCGCATAGAGGGAGCCCACGATCGTGCGCCCCGAGTCGGGCATGAAGTAGCAATAGGCCACGGCGCGCAGGCCGTCGTGGGCGACGCGCCCGCTCAGCGCCCGGCGCTCGAACCCGCTGGCGACGGCCGACGAGACCTCGGAGTAGTCCCACTGGAGCGCCTCGCCCCAGTAGAGGCTCTCGTCCTGCAGCAGCGCCCGAAGCTCACCCGCCGGCACCTCATGAAGAGGGCGGGAGCGCACCAACGCGGCGTCTCCTTTCCGTGGCGAGGAGGCGCGAGAGCCGAGCGGCGGCGCCGGCGGGGAGGCCCAGGAACTGGAGCCCGGTGAGGTAGTGGGGCCGCCCGGTGGCGAGGGACTCTCCCTCGACCGACGAGTCCGCCACCCTCACCTTGACTTCGAGCGGGCGGGCCCCGAGGTCCAAACGCAGGTCGAGGATCGCGCCCCGGTCGAGCGCCGCGTCCCCCCGCACGAGGCATCCAGTGAGGCTCAAGTCCACCACGGTGATGGGCCGGCGCGTGCGACCGGAGAGCGAGCCCGAGATGTCGGTCGGCTTCCGGGGCGCGCGCCGCCGACTCTTGTCGACCTTCCGGGGGGAGGGGGCCGGCCACTCGGTGGTCATTTGGGTATTCCTCGCCAAGAGCCGATATTCTAGATCAAGTCCGAGGAGGTCCTGGGGGACCCGATGGTCGACGAGCCGCTCCCTGCCGGCGTCCGGTGGGCCGTCCTGTTCTTCGCCCTGAGCGGCGTCCTCGAGGTCTCTCTGACCGTGGCCGAGATGCCGAGGCCGCTCGCTTTCTGGCCGGTCTGGCAGGCCGTGGGCAACGGGCTTTTCTATCTCCTCCTCGCCCTCGGCCTGAGGCGGCGGTTCGCGGTCTGCCGTTCCCTGGCCATGGTCTACTGTCTGGCCACCCTCGTGACCTACGCGGTGGTGCTGGCCATGGCCCTCGGGCAGGCCCCGCTCGCCTTTCCGCGGTCGGTCTTCGTCTCGAGCCTCATCCAGGTGCCTTCGTGTGCGCTCCTCCTGCCCTATCTGCGCTCGCCCGAGGCGGCCCTTTTCTTGCGCCGACCCCTGCTATAATCCACATCCTCTTTAGGCGAGGCGGAGGCCTGTGGCCGGCATGACGTTGGGGGTGGGGGCACGCGAGAGGCGGAGGGTTCCCTCCGCGGGACGATCCGCCCGTCCGGCCCCGCCGCCCCCCAAACGCACCCGGAACCCGAACGAGTTCGTGCTCGCGCTCGAAGACGTGAGCCGCGGGATCCAGGATCCGGTGGCCAAGCTTCGCTACATCCGTGGCTCGCTGGCCCGGTACCAGCAGGCCGACCGCTGCTTGAAGGCGGTCCCCTTCGCTGGCCTCCGCCACCTGCTCTATCGCCTGCTGAGCCTCGAGGGGCTCCGCCATCTGCTGACCTCGAACCCCATGGGCGCGGCCGTCCCCGTGGACCAGGGCACCCGGCGAAGGGTCCGCAGCGCCGGCATCGCCGCGGTGGCCGCGGTCCTCGTCCTGGGCGTCGGGCTGGTGGTGGCCGGCTTCCGCTTCACCCGCGCCACCGCCGAGGTCGAGATCACGCCCCCCCCGCCCCCGCGCCCGGAAGTAGCCGAGAGCCTGGCCGCCCTTCCCGCCGGGGTCACGCCGCCCTCGGTCTGGCTCGTGGAGAAGACCGCCGGCTCCGAGCAGTACAGCAACGGCCTCCGCATCGACACTGGCTTCTCCACCCCCGGGGAGCGCCGCCGCTACCGCGTCTTCGAGGCCGGCCGTGGGATGTCCTCGGGGACGTTCGACAAGCCGGCGGGGATCCTCTTCCACACGTCCGAGAGCGACATCTGGCCCCTCGACGAGGCCCACAACGAGAAGCTCCGCGACTCGAGCCACAACCTGCTCCGCTACCTGAAGCGCAACCTCGTGTACCACTACATGGTCGACCGCTTCGGGCGGGTGTTCCGGGTCGTCGAGGAAGAGGCCAAGGCGAACCACGCCGGCCAGTCGGTCTGGAACCGCGGAAGCGAGGTGTACCTGAACCTTAACCACGCGTTCCTCGGCATCTGCTTCGAGACGCGCTGGGAAGGGGGTCACGCCTTGCCCATCACCGCGGCCCAGCTCGCCGCGGGACGCAGCCTCACCGACTACCTGCGCAAGCGCTGGGAGATCTCCCCGGACATGTGCGTGGGGCACGGAATCGTGAGCGTGAACGCGAAGAAGCACCTGATCGGCCACCACCTCGACTGGGCGCGAGGGTTCCCCTTCGGGGCGTTCGGCCTGCCGAACCAGTACGAACGCCCGCTCCCGAGCGTCGCCATCTTCGGCTTCACCTACGACCAGCCCTTCCTGGCGGTGATGGGCGAGCCCTGGGCGGGGATCCAGGAGGCCGAGCGCATCCTGGCCGGCGAGGCCGCGGCCCGGGGCAAGGACGCGGACGCGGTACGCCAGGAGCGGCGGCGGATCTTCGATCGATGGATGGCGGAACAGGGCCAGGACCAGGAGGCGGCGGCGCGGCTCGCCACGAAGGCGCCGGCCTCATCCCCGAGTCGGCTCGGCCTTGAGACGAGCGCGAGCACGACCGACGCGAGACCAGGACTTTAGAAGAGGAACGGAGGAGAAATGCCGGAGAACAAGGAGCATCTCTGGAAGGTGGCGGAAGAGGCGCACGAGCGCATCGAGAGCCTGGTCAGCGCGGGATCGAACCCGATGGGCCTCGACGTCGGCACGAGCAAGATCGTGGCGGCGCGCAAGAGCGGCAAGGACATCCAGTCCGCCTCTCAGCTCAACGCCTTCATCCCGGTCCCCTTCTCGCCCGTGACGGAGAAGACGATTCAGGTCCAGTCCGACATCTCGTACTTTCGCGACGGCGACGAGCTGATCATCTACGGGAGCGCCACCGAGCGCTTCGCGAACATGTTCAACGCCGAGTGCCGCCGGCCGATGTCGGACGGCATCTTGAACCCACGCGAGAAGTCGGCCATGCCCGTCATCGAGGCCATCCTCGAAACCATGGTCCCGAAGGCCCGGAGCGCCGGTGAGATCCTGTCCTTCTCCGTGCCCGCGGCCAGCCCCGGCAAGGAAGCGGAGCTGACCTACCACGAGGCCACCCTGCGCCGCTACTTCACGGGGCGAGGCTACCGCGCGGTGGCGATCAACGAGGGTCTGGCGGTCGTGTTCGCCGAGCTCGAGGACCAGAACTTCACCGGCATCGGCATCTCCTGCGGCGGCGGCATGACCAACGCCACCCTCGCCTTCTTGTCGATCCCGTCGATCATGGTCGGCATCCCCAAGGGCGGCGACTTCATCGACGCCTCCGTGGGTGCGGTGGTCGGCGAGCACGCCACCCGGATCAAGGTCATGAAGGAAGAGGGGATCGACCTCTCCCGTAGCCCCAAGGACAAGCTCGAAAAGGCGCTCCACATCTACTACGAGGACCTCGTGGAGACCGTGGTCGACGCGCTCCGCAAGGGCATCTCGAAGGCGGAGAAGCTGCCACGGACCGACCGGCCGTTGCCGATCGTGCTGTCCGGCGGCACCGCCAAGCCCCGTGGCTTCCGCGAGCTGTTCGACCGGACGCTGCGCGCGCGCACGCTGCCGATCGAGATCGCCGAAGTGCGCATGGCGAGCGATCCGCTTACCGCGACCGCTCGCGGCGCGCTGATCGCGGCCATGTACGAGAAGTAACGCACTCGCCCGGCGGCGCCGTTCCTCGCCGCCGGGCGGGGAACTCTCTCCCGGCCATCCCACCGGTGGAGTCTCCTCCACCCCGACCCGGTACCTCACCTGAGGTATCCACCCGCCCGCGCCTGCTAGACTGACTCCGTGCGCGCCCGGATCTTCGGCCTCCTCGCCCTCCTGGCCCTGGCCAACCCGGCCTGGGCCCTGCGCGAGTGGCACGAGAGCTACCGCGAGGCAACGACCAAGCTCATCCCGGCCCGTCGCTACAAGGAGGCGCTCGCCGCCCTCAACGAAGCCGTGGGCCTGAAGCCCGATCCCGGGCTCAACGTACGAACGTACGGCGTCGAGTTCATCGACTACTTCCCGTACTACTACATGGGCGTCTGCCATCAGGAGACCGGCGACCTCCAGAACGCGATCACCGAGTTCAACATCGAGGAGAGCCGGGGAGCCATCAAGAAGAGCGAGAAGTACAAGGACCTCTTCCGGCGCCGTGGCGAGGCCAAGCTCGCCATGGAGGCGGCGGAACACCGGCAGGCGGCGGCCCGGGCGCGGGTGGACGTCGACGCGGCCCTTCGGGAAGCCGACGGGCTCGAGAAGGCCCGTCGCTTCGAGGAAGCCCTGGCCCGGCTGAAGCTCGCGGAGGCGGCGGCGCGCGTCCTGGACGCGCGCACCCAGCGGACGATCGCCGACGCCCAGGAGCGCGTCAAGAAGTCACAGCAGGACCAGGCGGAGGCCACGACCCGGGCCCAGCGCATCGAGCAGGGACTGAGCGACGGGGCGCGGCTCGTGGAAGAGGGCAAGTGGAACCAGGCGAGCAGCCGGTTCGACGACGTGCTCGCGGTCGACCCCGGCAACGCCAAGGCGCTCGAGGGGAAGAAGCGCAGCCAGGACCTGATCCTCGCCACCACCACGCGCCAGGCGCGCGCGGAGGCCTTCGAAGCCGGCAAGGCGCTCTTCGAGGCCGGTCAATACGACAAGGCGATCGGGCCGCTGACGGACGCCGCGGTCGACATCCCCGAGGCGGCCGAGATCCTGAAGCGCGCCCAGAAGATGCGCGAGGGCCTCAAGAAGCAGCGCGACACCCAAGCCGAGATCGACCGGCTCTACAAGCAGGGCGATGAGCTCGTGGCCGCCCGCCGGTTTGCCGAGGCCCAGGTCAGCTTCGAAGGCGTCCTCCGCCTCGATCCCGAGCACACGAGGGCCAGGGAGCGGTTGGACTACGCGCTCGAAAAGACGGTGGACGCGGTCTTTGCGAAGTACCAGAGGGACGAGCCGCCGACCTTGACCCTCATCCAGCCCGCAGGCGACAGCGAGGTGGATGCCCCCACGGTCTCGGTGATGGGCGCGGCCTGGGACGACCGCGGCATCCAGAAGGTCGAGTTCAGCCTCGGCGGCAAGATCGTGGCCGAGATCAAGGCCCCGCCGAACATGGACACCGGTGAGCCCCAGAGGCAGACTTCCTTCGACCGGGAGTTTCCCCTGGAGCCGGGGCCGAACGAGGTCAAGGTGTCGGTCTTCGACGTCTCTGGCCTCTCCGGGCACCGGACGTTCATCGTCACCCGGCGGCTGAGATTCTACGAGACGAAGGCGTTCTTCCCCGCCGCCCTGGGCGGGGCGGTCGGCCTCATCGGGGTGGGGCTCGCGGCCCAGCGCATCCGCCGCCGCCGCGCCATCCGCCGCCGGTTCAACCCCTACATCGCCGGCGCTCCCGTCCTCGACGACGACATGTTCTTCGGGCGGCAAAAGCTCATGGCGCGCATCCTGAGCGTGCTCGATCACAACAGCCTGATGATCACGGGCGAGCGCCGCATCGGGAAGACCACGTTCCTCTACCGCCTGAAGAAGGTGCTGGCCGCCGACGAAGGAAGCGAGTTCCAGTTCTTCCCGGTCTTCACCGACCTCCAGGGCGTTCCCGAGAACGCGTTCTTCCACGCGGTCATGTCGGACGTCGTGGAGGAGCTTCGGCCCTCGCCGGAGACCCGGGGCGCCCTGCGCCTCGGCCCCGACCCGGAGGGGTACGAGGGCCGCGACTTCAGCCACGACCTCCAGCGGCTCATCGAGGAGCTGAAGACGCGCACCTCGCGGAAGGTGAAGCTCGCCCTCCTCATCGACGAGGTGGACGTGCTCAACGAGTACTCCGAGAGGGTCAACCAGCGGCTGCGGAGCATCTTCATGAAGACCTTCTCCGAGAACCTGGTGGCGGTGATGAGCGGGGTGGGGATAAGGCGCTCCTGGCAGAGCGAGGTGAGCCCCTGGTACAACTTCTTCGACGAGATCGAGATCTCGGCGCTCTCGCGCGAGGATGCGGAGGCCCTGATCAAGACGCCGGTGGCCGGGTTCTTCCGCTATCGTCCCGAGGCGGTGGAAGCGATCCTGCAAGAGAGCGGGCAGAAGCCGTACCTCATCCAGAAGTTCTGCATCCACGCGGTCAACCGCATCCTGGAGGAGGATCGCACGACCGTCACCCTCGGAGACGTCACCGCGGTGCGGACCGACGTGCTCTTCGAGGGCCGGACGCCCGAGGAGTACGAGAGCCGCCCCCGGGGCGGCGAAGGCGGACGTCGGCTCAAGGCTGTGGCAGACTAGGGCCTTGCCCGAGCCGCCGATGCGCAATCCCTTCATAGCCGGAAGCTGGGTCCGCGGTGAGAACTTCTTCGGCCGCAGCCGAATCCTCCAGGAAGTGCTCGAGGGCGGCCGGCATTCGCTTTGGGTGGTGGGCGCGCGCCGCCTGGGGAAGACGAGCCTCCTGAAGGAGCTGGAGCGCCACGTCCATGAGAGCGGGGAGACCCCCTTCGTATCGCTCTACTGGGACCTCCAGGGCAGCGCGGACGGACGCGGGCTGGCCGAGAGCCTCATGGGCAGCGTGGAGGACAGCGAGCCCTTTCGCCGGGCCACCGGGGTCGCGGTCGAGAACCTCGAGGGCCTGGCCCCGGCGGACGTGCTCACGACCCTCATCCGGCGGACGGTCCGCAGCGGCTGGCGGCTGCTGCTGCTGGTCGACGAGGCAGAAGAGTTCCTGAACGTCGGGCGCAGCGATCCGAGCGTGCTGGCCCGCATCCGTCGCCTCTTCCAGAAGGGCCCCGAGGTGCGCACCGTGATCACCTCGACCCGGCGCCTCGCCCGCATCGACGAGCTCACGGACTTCATCACCTCTCCCTTCCTCCAGTCCTTCGTGCCCCCGCTCTACCTGACCCCCCTCGCCCGGGACGAGGGGCGGGCGCTCCTGGCCCGAGGCTCCTTCGCTCCCGGCGACGTGGAGACGATCCTCGAGCGCACTGCGTGCCACCCCTTCCTCGCCCAGCTCATCGCCAGCCGCTTCTTCGAGAGCCACGACCTCGGCGCCACTTTGGACCAGCTGGCCGCGGACGACATGGTCGCGAACTTCTTCGCCGTGGACTTCCAGACCCTGGAGCCGATGGAGCGGGGCGTGCTCGAGGAGGTGGCCCGCGAGGGCGCCCTCGGCTCGCGCGAGCTCTGCCAGGCGGTCGGACGTTCCGAGGATGCCTTGGGCGCGTCCCTCTTCGGGCTCGCGCAGATGGGCTATCTCGTGGCTGACGGCGCGCGCTATCGGTTGGGCAACTGGTTCTTCGAACGCTGGCTCAAGAGAGTGGTGGCCTCGCGGCCGAGCGCGGTCCGGCCGGCATGATCGTCGCCTCCAACCGAGTGTTCGAGCACCAGGGCAAGGCCTACCACATCCAGGTCGAGGATCTGGGCGTCGAGCAGGCCGCGATGGAAGCCCGGGTCTACGATTCCGGCACCGTCCTCTGGTGCAAGCGCGTCTCGTACGCGGAGGTGCTGGCCAAGGGTCTCGAGAAGGCGGCGCAGGACGACGAGTTGCGCGGCCTCATGGAAAGGACCATGCACACGGTCCAGGCCGCCATCGCGAAGGGCAAGCTCGGGTAGACGACCAGCCGGCACGGCGAGCGGAGAATCGCGAAAGCCGACCGGGGGTAATAGACTGCGCCCGTGACCCTCCGCCCCGGCACCGTGCTCGGACACTACGAGGTGTTGACGCTCCTCGGAGCCGGAGGCATGGCCGAGGTCTACCGCGCGCGCGACCGGAAGCTGCACCGGGACGTGGCCCTCAAGATCATCGCTCCCAGCCACGTGCAGAACCCGGACGCGCTGAAGCGCTTCGAGCAGGAGGCCCACACGCTCGCCGGCCTGGCCCATCCGAACATCCTGGCCCTCTACGACCTCGGCAACCAGGACGACACGTTGTTCGTCGTGTCGGAGCTGCTCGAGGGGGTGACGTTGCGCCAGCGGCTCCAGGGCGGACCGATCCCGGTTCGCCACGCCATCGAGCTCGCGGTCCAGGTCTGCCAGGGCCTGAGCGCCGCCCACGCGCGGGGGATTGTCCACCGGGACCTGAAGCCGGAGAATCTCTTCCTGGTGCGGGACGGCCGGCACCTCAAGATCCTCGACTTCGGCGTGGCCAAGCTGACGGGGACCGAGGGTCCGGGGGGGGGGCCCCTGCCCGGGGCGAGCGAGGCGCTCACCGCTCCCGGCGTCCTCGTGGGGACCCTCGGCTATTTGTCCCCCGAGCAGGCGCGCGGGCAAGCCGTGGACGCGCGTTCGGACCTCTTCGCCCTGGGCACCGTGCTCTACGAGATGGTCACGGGAAAGCGCGCCTTCCTGGCCGGCACCGGCGCCGACACCCTGGCCGCCCTCCTGACCCGCGAGCCCCCCGAGATGGTGGCGCCGGCGGGAGGAGACCCCGTGCCCGCCCCGCTCGAGCACGTCGTGAGGCGTTGCCTCCAGAAGGACCGGGAAGAACGCTTCCAGTCGGCCCACGACCTGGCCTTCGCGCTGGAGGCGCTCTTGGCCGCGCCCACGACGGGAGCGGGTCACCTGACCGTGGCCGGGGAGCCCGCGCCCGCCCGCCGGAGCCGGCTCACAACCGCGGCCGTCGTCACCGCCGGGCTGCTGGCCGCGACCGCCGCCGGATTTTTCGGGGGAAGGGCCCTCGACGAGAGCCCGCCCCCGAGCTTCAAGCAGCTCACCTTCCGGCGCGGCTGGATCAACCTCTCGCGTTTCACGCCCGATGGAAGGACCGTGGTCTACACCGCGGCCTGGGATGGAGAGCCGCCCGAGATCTTCACCACCCGCACCGACACCCGCGAGTCCCGACCGCTCGGCCTGCGTCACGCGGCCCTTCTCTCCGTGTCGTCGACGGGACAGCTCGCGATCCTGCTCGACCCGAGTCAGGGGCGCGGCTTGTTCTCTCACGGGACCCTCGCCACCGTCGCTTTGGGAGGAGGGGCACCGCGCGAGGTGCTAGAGAACGTGATCGAGGCCGACTGGACTCCGGACGGCCGTGAGCTGTGCGTCCTTCGCGCCGGCGACGGCGGGCAGCGGATCGAGCTGCCCGCGGGCAGCCCCCTCTACGAGTCGAGCCGTGGTCTCCGAATGCTCCGGGTATCCCCGGACGGAAGGCGGGTGGCTTTCGTGGAAGGGTCCGAAGCGCCCCTTCGCATCGTGACCGTCGACCTCGCGACCAAGGTCGCCACGGCGCTGGCCTCCGACCTGCCCTCCAACCTCTTCGGCTTGGCCTGGGCCCGGAGGAGCGGCGAGATCTGGTTCAGCGCGGGAACGACCTCCGCCCACCGCGACGTCCTCGCCATCGATCTCGCCGGCCGGAGGCGCCTCATCTACCGGTCGCTCGCCACCGCCAGCCTCCTCGACGTGGACGCCGAAGGTCGCGCCCTCCTTCACCGGGGCTCCGACCGCTGGGGCACCCGGGCCATGACGGCGGACAGGCGAGCGGAAAAGGACTACTCGATCTTCGACGCCTCCGTCCCCGCGAGCATCTCCGCCGACGGCAAGACGCTTCTCATGGACGAGTTCAGCGAAGCCGCGGGAGGCGGCGCGGTCTACGTCCGCCGCCTCGGTGGCGGCCCCGCCGTGCGCATCAGCGAGGGCTCCGGCTGGGACGTCTCCCCGGACGGCCGCACCGCCCTCGTTCGGCGTGGCAATCCCGTCGGCCTCTTCGGCGTGCCCACGGGGCCCGGGCTCGCTCGGGCTCTCGACCTCGGTCGCGTGAGCGCGCGCTGGGGCAAGTGGGTGCCCCCCGCGGCCGAAACCGCTGTCGTCCTGGGCAGCGAGGCGGACCGGCCCCTGCGGCTCTGGGCGGTGGGGCGCACCGCCCCTCCGCGGCCCATCGGGCCCGAAGCCGGCTTCACGTACTTCGCGGTGTCCCCCGACGGGCGATCGGTCGCCGCCCGCATCGAGCCCGGCGCGATCACCCTCCTGCCCATCGAAGGCGGCGAAGGCCGCCCCCTCCGGGGGATCCCCGACGACCTCGTGGTGGGCAGCTTCAGCGGAGACGGCCACAGCCTCTTCCTCGTGCGCACCAGCGTCAGCGTCCCTTGCGAGGTCCAGAGGCTCGACCTAAGGCGCGAGCAGGTGGAGCCCTGGATGAAGGTCGCACCCACCGATGCGACGGGCGTCAGCCAGTGCAGTTGGATGAACCTCGCCGCGGACGGCCGCACGTATGCCTACGGCTACTTTCAGGCCTCGGGCGACCTGTTCCTGGCGGAAGGCTTCAAATGACGGGCAACGCGAAGGTCCCCTCTCCGTAGAAGCTCATCCCGCGTTTCGCGAGGGGCCCGCGGATCGCGTGCTATCCTCGTGCGCCATGTCTCGCCGACTGCATCGCGGCAGCGTGTACGGGGCGTTTCTCGCCTCCGGCATGACCGGTCTCATCTACGAGATCGTCTGGGCGAAGTACCTGGTGCTGTTCATCGGCGGTACGGCAGTCGCCAACACGATCGTGTTGGCCACGTTCATGGGCGGCCTCGCCCTCGGGAACTCGCTCTTCGGGCGTCTGGCCGACCGGCCGCGCACCAATCCCCTTCGCCTCTACGCCATGCTGGAGGTGGGAATCGGCCTCGTGTGTCTGCTGTTCCCCGCCGTCTTCGGATGGCTGTCCCGCCAGTACGTCGCGATCGCCGCTACCGCGGGCCCCACCTCCCCGTTCGACCCGATCCTGAAGGCGACGCTTTCGGCGGCCTCGCTGCTGGTCCCGTGCCTGTTCATGGGCGGCACCCTGCCCGTGCTCACGAAACACGTCGTACGGTCCCTCGGGTCTCTCGGCGTGGGCCTGGGCCGGCTCTACTTCCTCAATACGGCCGGAGCGGTGGTCGGCTGCCTGCTGGGCGGCTTCTACGTCGTCGAGCACCTCGGTCTCGAGCTCGGCATGGTCGCGACGTCGCTCGTCAATCTGACTCTCGGTTGCCTCTTCTACGTGCTATCTCGGGCGGGCGACCGCGCGGACGAGGTGTGGCGAACGGAGAGCACCGGCGCGGAGGCCGAGCCGGTGGGGGAAGAGCGTACCTATTCCCCGATCGAGGCGAGAACCGCCTTCTGGGCGATCGGCGCCGCCGGCGCCCTCTCCATGCTGTACGAGCTGGCCTGGTTCCGTCTTCTCGTGCTCTCGATCGGCGGCACGGTCTACTCGTTCAGCACCATGCTGACCGGGTTCGTGGCCGGCATCGCCGCCGGATCCTACCTGGCCGGCCGGCTCATGCGCCGGCGTCGTGACGCCCTCTTGATGTTCGCAGCGTGCGAGCTCGGGATCTCTCTCGTGACGCTCGTCCCCCTGCCGCTCTACGAGCGGCTGCCCTTCGTGTTCTTTCGCATCGGCACTCACGCGGCCGGCCACTACCCCCTTTATCTGGCCGCGGCCGTGGGCTTCGCCGTCCTGCTGATGGGGATTCCCGCGCTGCTGATGGGGGCGGCGCTGCCCCTGGCGAACCGCGTCTGCGTGGCCCGCCTGGACACGCTGGGTCGCAACGTCGGCGACGTCTTCTCGGCCAATACGTTCGGCAACGTCATCGGCGCGCTGGTCGCCGGCTTCGTGCTGCTGCCGACGATCGGCCTGGAGCGAACTCTGCTGCTGGGGGCCGCCACCTCGGGAGTGATCGGTGTCGTCCTCCTGTGGGCGTCGAGCCGCGGGAACCGGGACAGAGGGGGGCGAGCGGTCGCCCCCTGGCGGTGGCGAACCGCCCTCGTGGTCGTCGGCGGCCTGACCGCAATCCTGGCCCTGAGCTCGCCGCTATGGGACTCCCGCCTGATCCAGGCCGGGCTCTACCGTCGGGTGAAACAGCAGTCCTTCGCTTCCTGGGACGCCTTCCGCGCGCAACGCACGCGGATGCAGGTGATATTCGAGCGCGACGGAGACGACGCCTCCATCCTCGTGGAGGATCGACTCGACCCCGAGTCGCCCGGCAACTTCGAGCGGTCGATCCGCGTCAACGGCAAGCCCGACGCGACGGCGGTGGCGGACATGTCGATGCAGATCTTCGTGGCCCATGTCGGTATGTTTCTGCATCCCGATCCGAGGCGCGTCATGGTGATCGGCCTCGGCTGCGGGGCCACGGCCGCCGCGGTGCTGCGCCACCCGGAGGTAGAACGGGTGGACGTAGCCGAGATCTCCCCGGGGATGGTGGAAGCCGCGCGGCACTTCTCGGAGTGGAACGACGACGTGCTTCGGAACCCCCGGATGTCTCTCGCCGTCGCGGACGCCCGAGAGGTCCTGCTCCGCACGAAGGAGCGCTACGACGTGATCGTAAGCGAGCCGACGAACATCTGGGTTCCCGGGATGTCGGCGCTGTTCACGCAGGAGTTCTACCAGGTGGTCAAGAGCCGCCTGAAGCCTGGGGGCGTATTCAGCCAGTGGCTCCACCTCTACGGGACCAACGCGAAGATCGTCCAATCCGTCGCGACGTCCCTGAGCCACGTCTTTCCTTACGTGAGCCTGTGGTGTCAGGGGGATGGCGACCTGGTCTTTCTGGCGTCGGATGCCCGACCACGCCTCGACCCGGGCCGGTTCCGGGAGCGCCTGGCCAAGGTGAATCCCACGGCGGGCTTCCGCGTTCGTTCGGCCTACCTGGACCTGCAGACGGATCCCGTCCTCTTCCTCCTCAATCAAGCGGCGAGCGGGGAAGCGGTGCGACTCCGCTGGCCGGCGGGACGACCCTATCTCGACCTCTTCCCGCGCATGGAGTTCGAGGCGGCGCGATCGGAGTTCGCCGGCGAGATCTACCCGCTGTTCGAGAAGTTCGACGAACGTTGGCGTCCGCTCGGCTCCGAGCCGCTGTACGTTCAGGAGTACTTGTCTCAGTTCCCCCTGGACGAACCGCATCGGCGCCTGTTGGCGGCCAGGCTGTCGTGGATCCCCCCCTACGCGTTCCTCAACGACTCCCTCGCCCTCGGCGATCTGCGGCGGCGGCCGGCGGCCTCCGAGGGGCTGCCCTCCGCCCTGAGCGAGGAGCTCAGGCGGACGGTGCGACGTGCGAAGGAGCTGGACGAGGAGTTGGGGCGCGCGACGGAACCCGCGGCCGAGCTCTGCAAGGAGTACCTCGTGGCGCAAGGCGAGCTCCTCGGAACCGCCGCTTCCGTGCTGGACCGGCCCCCCACCGAGGACCTGGAGCGGCGGGTCGACGGTTGCATCGGCGCCCATCCGGCCCGTGGAGACGAGTTCAACTCGACGTTGATCGCGATCCTGTCCGCCTCGGGGGCGACCGAGCAGGCTCTCGGCCGCTTGCGGGAGTTCGCCGCCAGCGGGAGACTCGCCCGGCTGCCTCCCGCGAATCGCGCCACTCTCCTCATCCAGGAGGGGCAGCTCTGGCTTCGCCGCGGCGACCGGGGAGAGAGCGTGCGGGCGCTCCAGCAGGCCCTCGAGGCGAACCCCAATCAAGTTGAAGCGCTGCACCTTCTGTCGGCGCTCCGAGCGCTCCCGCGGTCGGACTAGCCCGGTCCTTGGAGCTCGACGGTCAGCGCCGCGGGCGGCGGCGGGGCCCCCGGCGCCCCCCCCCGTACTCGCCCGAGCGCCGCGCGGGCGGGCCCGAGGGCACGTCGTCCGCCTCCTCGGGCTCTGCGACCGCGGGAGCGAAGCGGCGCCGGAGGAGGGCGGCCACGATCCGGTCGCGCTGCTCGTGCTCCGCAATCCGACGCGCCACGGGCACGAGGTCGATCGCATCGTCGACCGCCAGGGCCGCGGCATCGGCGGCCAGGACAGCCACGAGCCGCTCCGCCTTCCGGGTGGCCACTTCCTCGTCGGTGGGAACCGCCAGCTCCTTCACCTGGACGTGATAGCGGTTGACGAGTCGGTTGAAGTTCATGAGGTCGTGGGCGCCCACCAGG
>Ga0210377_10002901_pt1 | contig 14821 bp, 17 predicted proteins | sample PLM4_65_b1redo_FD_155480 | JGI IMG/M metagenome (GOLD analysis project Ga0210377, IMG submission 155480) | Groundwater sediment microbial communities from an aquifer in East River, Colorado, USA - PLM4_65_b1 redo | ecosystem: Environmental > Terrestrial > Soil > Riparian zone | place: USA: East...
GAAGCGCTGTACGAGGACCTGTACGTGGAGGACGCCCGTGGCTGAGATCCGCTACTACGAGGCCGTTTCGCAGGCGCTCGCGGAGGAGATGGCGCGCGATCCGCGCGTCTTCGTGCTCGGCGAGGACGTCGGCCTGGTCGGCGGCACGTTCCGCGCCACCGAAGGACTGATGGCCGAGTTCGGCTCGCGCCGCGTGCGCGACACGCCAATCGCCGAGGCCGGGATCATCGGCGTGGCGCTCGGCGCCGCGATGACGGGCATGCGGCCGGTCGCCGAGCTGATGACGCTGAACTTCGGCATCGTCGCGATGGACCAGATCATCAATCACGTCTCCAAGGCGCGGTACATGTTCGGCGGCCAGGTGAACGTGCCGCTGGTGATCCGCGCTGCGGCGGGCGGCGGCACGCAGAAGGGCGCACAGCACTCGCACTCGATCGAGTCGTGGTTCGTGAACGCGCCCGGCATCCGCGTCGTGCTGCCGTCGACACCGTACGACCTGAAGGGTCTGCTCAAGACCGCCATCCGCTGCGAGGATCCCGTGCTCTTCATCGAGCACGAGATGCTCTACAACATGAAGGGGGAGGTGCCCGACGAAGAGTACCTGCTTCCATTCGGTGTCGCGGACATCAAGCGGCCGGGGCGCGACGTTACGATCGTCGCGTGGTCGAAGATGGTGCACGAGGCTCTGCGCGCCGCGGAGCTGCTCGCGAACGAGGGCATCGAGGCGGAAGTGATCGACCCGCGCACGCTCGATCCGCTCGACCGCGACACGATCCTGCGTTCGGTCATGCGCACGCGCCGCGCGGTCATCGTCGAAGAGGGCTGGCGCACCTGCGGCGTCGGCGCGGAGCTCTCGTCGCAGATCCACGAAGCGCTTTTCTTCGAGCTGGAAGCGCCGGTGCAGCGCGTTGCCGCTGCCGACGTTCCGACGCCTTACGCCGCGAACCTCGAGAAGCTCGCACTGCCCGACGTGCAGCGCATCGTCGAAGCCGTGTTGAAGATCACGCTCTAGCCCAAAGCCCGGGAGAACCGCGATGCCCAAGCAGATCCGCATGCCCAAGCTCTCCGACACGATGGAAGAGGGTCGTCTGATCGCCTGGCGGAAGAAGGTCGGCGACTCCGTGAAGCGCGGCGAGGTGATCGCCGAGATCGAAACCGACAAAGCCGACATGGAGTTCGAAGCGTACACGGAGGGCGTGGTCGCGCAGATCGTCGTCGAGGCCGGTGCGACGGTGCCCGTCGGTACGCTGATCGCGATCCTGCGCCTGCCCGGCGAGAGCGAAGAGGCGGTGTCGGCGGCGGCGACCGCGGCCGTCGCGACGCAAGCCTCGAGCGCGCCCGTCTCCGCGGGGGCGCCCGCGGCAAAGGCAACCGCCTCCGCGACCAAAGCCGCGGCTGCACCGCATGCGGCCGCCGCGCCAGCGCCGCGCCTGGCGGCCGCTCCCGCGCTCGTCTCGGGTGAGCGCATCCAGGCGTCGCTCGTTGCGGACGACGGGCGGCTCCGAGCCACGCCGCGCGCACGCCGCCTGGCCGAGGAGAAATCGATCGACCTCGCCGAGCTCGACGGCACCGGCCCGGGCGGCGCGATCATCGTCGCGGATCTCGAGGCGTACCTCGCCGAGCTCACGGCGCAGGAGCCCGAGGCCGACGGCACGCGCGCCACGCCGCTCGCACTGCGCATGGCCAGCGACGTCGGGACGGACCTCGAGGGCGTAAAGGGCAGCGGCCCGGGCGGGCGGATCACCAAGTCCGATCTGCTCGCGCACTGGAAGCGCGAAAAGTCGCTGGGCAAGGAGCGCGAGGCGGTGCTCTTCAGCGGCGCGCTGCAGCTCTCGCAGAAGCGCAAGGCGCTGATCCGCAACATGGTGCGCAGCAAGGCCGAGGCGCCGCACTTCTACGTGCAGATGGATGTCTCGACCGATGGCTTGCGCGAGGTGCGCGACCAGGCGAATCGCGACGCCGGCGACAAGCGTGTGCGCCTCACCTACACGCACCTGATGATCAAGGCCTGCGCGCTCGCGCTCGAGAAGTTTCCGATGGTGAACGCGACGTTCCGCTCCGAAGAGAATGACATTGCGCTCTACGATGCGATCAACATCGGACTCGCGGTCGACGTGCAGGACGAGCTGGTCGCGCCGACAGTCAAGGACTGCCAGGGCAAATCCGTGTGGCAGCTCGCCGAAGAGGCGAACTCGCTCATCCAGCGCGCGCGCATGCGCAAGCTCCAGCCCGCGGACTACGCGGATGGCACGTTCACGATCTCGAACCTCGGCATGTTCGGTGTCGATCGCTTCTACGCGATCATCACGCCGCCCCAGAGCTCGATCCTGGCGGTCTCCGCGATCGCCGAGCGGCCGGTGGTCCGCGACGGGCGGATCGAGATCGGGTCGCTCACGACGCTCGGGCTGTCCGTCGACCATCGCGTGCTCGACGGCGTGCGCGCCGCGCAGTTCCTCGCCGAGATCAAACGCCTGCTCGAGACGCCTCGCGAGCTCGTCCAAGATGGACACGGCTTCGGCAGCTGACGCGCTCGAGATCCGGCGCCTCGGCTGCGTTCGGTACGCGGAGGCACTGGCGCTGCAGGAGGACCTGCGGGCGCGGCTCGGCCAAACGGAAATCGCCGAGACGATCCTGCTGCTCGAGCACCCCGACGTGATCACCTACGGGCGCGGCGCGAAGGACGGAAATACGCACCAGTCCGATACCGATCTGCGTCGCCTGGGCTACGACGTGCATCGCGTGAATCGCGGGGGTGACGTGACCTGGCACGGCCCGGGGCAGCTCGTCGGCTATCCGCTGCTCGATCTGCAGCGGCACGGCGCCGACGTACACGTCTACCTGCGGGCGCTCGAGGGCGCGCTGATCGAGGCGCTCGCCGACTTCGGCATCGAGGCCCGCCGGCGCCCCGGCTACGCTGGCGTCTGGCTCGACGAGCGGCGCAAGATCGCGTCGATCGGCGTCGGCCTGCGGCGTTGGCTCACCCTGCACGGCTTCGCTCTGAACGTGAACTGCGACCTCGCGCGCTTCGACGTGATCGTGCCGTGCGGGCTCTCGGACGTGCGGATGGTGAGTATGGCGAGCCTGCTCGGCCGCGAGCTCGACTTCGCGGCGGTGACGGGGCGCGTCGAGGACGCGCTCCGAAAGGCGTTCGGATGAGCGAGCTGCTGCAAATCGAGGGCACCGCCGAGGCCGCCAGGGCGCCGCGCCGCGAGCGCCCCGCCTGGCTGCGCGTCCGCTACCGCCAGACGCCCGAGCTCGAAGGCCTGCTCGCGCTCGTTCGCGACGAGCGGCTCAACACCGTTTGTCAGTCCGCCGCTTGCCCGAACCTGGGCGAGTGCTGGTCGCACGGCACGGCGACGTTCATGATCGGCGGGAATCTGTGCACGCGCGCCTGCGGCTTCTGCGACGTCAAGACGGGCCGCCCCGCGCGGCTTGATCCCGACGAGCCGAAGCGCGTCGCGGCCGCGGTCGCGCGGCTGGGACTGCGCTTCGCGGTCGTTACGGCAGTCGCGCGCGATGACCTCGCGGACGGCGGCGCCGCGCACTTCGCCCGCACGATCGAGGCCATCCGCAGACACGCCCCGGGCTGCCGCGTCGAGGTTCTGATCCCCGACCTGAAGGGATCGGTCGAAGCGCTTGGCGTCGTGCTGGCGGCTTCACCCGACGTGCTCAATCACAACCTGGAAACCGTCGAGCGCCTGCAGAAGCCGGTGCGCAAGGCCGGCCGCTACGACCGCTCGCTGGCGGTCCTCGCGAACGCCGCGTCTCTGCGTCCAGACATCCCCACGAAGACGGGGCTGATGCTCGGGCTCGGCGAGACGGAGGCCGAGATCCGCACCACGCTCGCCGACATCCGCGCGCACGGCTGCCGGCTGCTGACGATCGGGCAGTACCTGGCGCCGAGCGCCGAACACCTGCCCATCGCGCGCTGGGTGACGCCCGAGGAGTTCGAGGCGTGGGCCGGCGAGGCACGCACGCTCGGCTTCGACGAGGTCTTCTCCGGGCCGCTGGTTCGCAGCTCGTACCGAGCCGAAAAGCTCGCCGGGTTCTAGCGGGCGAGCTCGCGGCGCTCGGTTGAATCCGAGTCTTCGTATCCTATAATCGCGCCGCGCTTGGGGATTTCGGCGCGGGGGTCGGTTTGCCGGGACGGGTCGTCAGGGTGCGGCGCAACGAGCGCCTGGGCTGGGCCGAGCGCCTCTACCTACCGACGATCTTCGTCGGGCTCGGTATTACGGCGCGCGTCTTCTTCCGGAACTTTTGGGGCTACATGCGCGGCAAGCCCACGACGTTCGTCGTGCTGTACCCCGAGCAGCGGCTCGACTACGCGGACGCGTTTCGCGGCCATCCCGTACTCGTGCAGCTCGAGAGCGGGAAACCGAAATGTGTCGCCTGCGGGCTGTGCGAGTTCGCCTGCCCGACCGATTGCATCACGATCCTGCCGGCCGAGACGAGCGATCGGATCGAGCGCATCCCGGCAGTCTTCGACATCGACATGTCGCGCTGCATGTTCTGCGGGCTGTGCGAAGAGGCGTGTCCCGAGGAGGCGATCGTGATGAGCCGCGACGTGGAGCTCGCCTCCACCGAGCGCGAGCCGATGCTCTACCACATGAAGGACCTGCTGCGAACGGAGGAGCAGGTCCAGCGCCGGCTCGATCTGATCCGGCAGGACTACGCGCGCTCGTGACGACGCCCGCGGAGCAGTTGATCGAGCGCGTGAAGGCGCTGCTCGGCGCCGATGCCGTCGACACGCACGCGCAGCGCGGCGACGCCACCGTGCTCGTGCCGCTCGCCCGCGTGCGCGAGTGCTTGCAGCGGCTGCGCGACGACGCCGAGCTCGCCTTCAACTTTCTGATCGACGTGACCGCCGTCGACTATCTCGGCCGCACGCCGCGCTTCGAGCTCGTCTACCACCTCGCGTCGATCGACGCTGTGCCGCGCGACGACCAGCCCTCGGCGCTTCGCCAGCGCCTGCGCGTAAAGACGGGCGTTCCGGAAGCGCCCGGCGAGGCCGACTCGATCTGCGCGCTCTGGGCGGCGGCGAACTGGATGGAGCGCGAGGTCTTCGACATGTACGGGATCCGCTTCCTCGACCATCCCGACCTGCGCCGGATCCTGCTCTACGACGAGTTCAAGGGTCACCCGTTGCGCAAGGACTACCCGAAGGAGCGGCGCCAGCCGCTCGTCGGGCCCCGGAACTAGGAGACCGCGCGTGGCAGGGCCTGCCCCGATCCCGACCCGCCGCCAGAAGGGCGACCTCCACACGGAGACGCAGCTGATCTCGATGGGCCCGTCGCACCCGGCGACGCACGGCACCGTGAAGATCATGCTCGAGATCGACGGCGAGCAGATCGTCGAGATGGACGTCCAGGTCGGTTACCTGCACCGCGGCTTCGAGAAGGAGTGCGAGAGCGGGACCTGGTATCAGGCGATCCCCTACACCGATCGGTTGAACTACAACTCGGCGATCCTCGCGAACCTCGCGTTCTGCATGTCCGTCGAGAAGCTGCTCGACTGCGAGATTCCGCGCCGCGGCCAATGGCTGCGAACGCTGGCGGGCGAGCTTTCTCGCATGGGGGACCATCTGACCCGGCTCGGCGCGGCGTGTCTCGAGCTCGGCGCGATGACGCCCTTCCTGTACGGGATCGAGGCGCGCGAGCTCGTCTGGGATCTGCAGGAGATGCTCTGCGGCGCGCGCGTGACTTCGAACTACGTCCGCATCGGTGGCCTGCAGCGCGACGTCACGCCGGGCTTCCTCGCGCGGCTCACGACCTCGCTCGTGCGCATCGAGGAGCTGCTCGCCGACTTCGACAAGGTCGTCACCTCGAACCGCATCTTCGTCGACCGATTCCGCAACACCGGAATGCTTCCCCTCGCGAAACTGATCTCGTACGGCGTGACGGGGCCGTTGCTCCGCGCCGCCGGCGTTCCCCTCGACCTGCGGAAGGCCGAGCCGTACCTCGTCTTCGACGAGATCGATTTCGACGTTCCGATCGGCACGACCGGCGACAACTACGACCGTTTTCTCGTCTGTCAGGAAGAGACCGTGCAGAGCATCCGCATCATCCGCCAGTGCATGCCGGTGCTCGAAAAGACCGTCGGCGAGCCGGTGAACGTCGCCGATCCGCGCATCCGCTGGCCCGCGAAGGACCGCGTCTTCGGGCGCATGGAGGAGCTGATCCAGCAGTTCAAGGGCGTGACGGAGGGCATCCGCGTCCCGGCGGGCGAGGCCTACGCCGCGGTCGAGTCGCCCAATGGCGAGCTCGGCTTCTACGTCGTCTCCGACGGCACTGGCAAGCCCTACAAAGTCCGGTGTCGGCCGCCGAGCTTCGCAAACGTGGCGCCGATGCGCGACATGCTCGTGGGCGGGATGCTCGCGGACATCGTGCCGACCTTCGACATGATCAACATGATCGGGGGCGAGTGTGACCGCTAGCGAACTTACGCACTCGGCCGCGCGCGAGCGCTTCGGAGTGCCCGACGAGGTCGAGGGCAGCGTCAACGATCCGCGCACCCGCGAAGAGAACGGCGTGCGCTGGAACGAGAAGTGGACCTACCTGCTCGAGCATGGCGATGCGCGCATCGTCTACTGGCACCGTTACGATTGTCGCGGCGTCTTCGTCGCGTCGGCCGACGGGAGCGCAATGCGAGAGTCGCTCTGAGCGGTCCTCCCCCGCTCGCGCCGATCGGGCTGACGCTTAGACGTGATGGCAGCTTCTGGCACGAGGGGGTCTGCATCACGCACGCCCGACTGCATGAGGCGTTTCTCGCCGGCGTGCGCTGGGCCGAGGCCGAACGGACCTTCGTCGTCCAGCTCGGCCAATTCCGCGGCTGGCTCGATGTCGAGGACACCGCGTTCTTCGCGACAGCCTACGACGCACGGACCGGTGAGCTCGAGCTCTCGGACCGATCCCGGGAGCGGCTGGCGGCGGACACGCTCGCAGTCGACGCCGACGAAGTGCTGCGCTGCACCGTGAAGGGCGGCTTCGCCGCGCGCTTCACACGCGCAGCACAGGCGCATCTTCTCGACGCCGTCGAGCTCGACGGCGATGCCATCGTCGTGCGCGCGGGCAGCGCGCGCTTGCGCGCACCGGGGCTCGACGCGCTGTCTTGATGCAGCGTCGGCGAACGCTTATAAGCTACGCTCGTCGTGCTTCGGCGCCGTGGCCAAGTGGTAAGGCAGAGGCCTGCAAAGCCTTTATCCCCGGTTCGAATCCGGGCGGCGCCTCCAGGTCTTACGGGGCCCTGCGCGCGGGCGGCCGCGCGCCACCCGAACTACGCTCGCCTTCGGCTCGCTGCGCGCTTCGCGCCTTCGGCGCTCCGCCTGCGTCGAACATGCATGCCATCGTCGCAAGAGATTCGCGCTAGGCTGTGCGTGCCCGGATGGTGGAACCGGTAGACACGAGGGACTCGAGGATGGGTCTCCCGCGCGGTGACGCGCGGGTAAGAAACTGGGTGAATTCAGGGAAACCTAAACGCGCGGCGATGCGCGCACGGCAATCCTGAGCCAAGCCGCGGAGGGCCGAGGTTCCGCGGAAGGTGCAGAGACTAGCGGGGTGAGCCCCAACGATAATCCCCGCCGACGAGCGCCCAGCACCCCATCCAGCGACGCGCATTGCGCGCTGGGTTCGGTGAAGAGATAGTCCGCCCCGGAGGGAAACCTCCGGACACGCGTAAAATCCTTTGAGGCGCGAGCCTCGTGCGGGTTCGAGCCCCGCTCCGGGCAACTTGTTGACTACGCTCGCCTTCGGCTCGCTGCGCGCGGCTGCGCCGCTTGCGGCTCCGCGCGCGGGCGGCCGCGCTCTTCGCCATCGGGCGATCGACGTCGAACCTGGAGACGGCCGGACGCGAGGCCGTCCTCGCGTCTCGCCCGCAAGCGGCGCAGCCGCGCGCAGCGAGCCGAAGGCGAGCGTAGTGCGATCAGAACTATCGGAACCGCATCGAAGCGCGCACCGTCTCTTCGGGCGTTGCTTCGAGCAGCGAGCGCAGCGTCTCGCGGTCGAGGATCGTGGTGCGGTTGTAGCGCCAGTCCGGACGCTCGAGCTCGAGGCGGAAGAGCTCGGGGCCCTTCATGATCTGGCGAACGCAGGCGCGCCCGCCTTCGTCTAGATCGCGCTGGATCGAGCGGATGATCGCGCGCACGCGCTCCGCGCGGAGCCGCTCAGGATCGACCTCGAAGGTCCGCATCCCGCGGATCCAACGAAACGTTCCCGGTGGTTTCGACGTGCGCATCTCGCCGCATGCTATCGGTGGCCCCCGAGGGAGGCAACCGCGGAGCGGGGGGTATCGCCGAGCCTCTCGAGGCGGCCGAGTGCCCGGTCGTAGCGCTCGAGCGCGCGCGGCGCACCGCCGAGCAGCTCGATTCCCACGCGTGCGAAGGCGCGTGCGCCATGCTCGCCGGGCTCGAACTCGACGCGCGTCCAGCGCGCTTGGCCGATCACGTCGACCGGCGCCTCACCGGGCAGGCGCAGCTGCAGGAGCACGCGCGCGCCGATCGCAGGCGGCCGCTCGCAGCGCACGCACATTCCGCGGCGCGACAGATTCTCGGTGAGCTCGTCGGGGCTCGTCGCGAAGAAGAGCTCTCCCGTGGCGCGGTCGCGGGATGCGTCGATCGACGTCAGCTCGACGCGAACGCTGGCATCGGTGCGCGTGTCGCCGCGGCGCTGCAAGAGGCCGGCGCGAAACGCTTCGTCACGAGCGCCCGTGAGCGGAATCCTGCGCCAGCCGGGGACGGTCGCAGGGAGTTCCGTCGCGATCGCGGCGATCACCGCTTCGTCTCGACCTGTCTCCCGCTGCGTCATTCGTCCCTCCGTACGTCCATTCCGCTCTTCGGAGCCCAGCCACGGGCGCTTTAGGCTTACCGCGCTCGTGGAGTCGTGTCGTCGGGGCAGCGTGAGTGACGCTCCTTGGTGTCACCACGTGCGCTTGGCTATTCCTCGAAACCCCAGCTCCGGGCGAACGCCCGCCCCTTGTCGCGCGTCTCGCGAAGCTCCAAGAGGGGATCGGAGTCCGCGACGATTCCGCCGCCGAGGTGAAGGTGCAGCGCGCCCTCCGTCGCAACCGCAGTCCGGATCGCGATCGAAAGATCCACACCGCCGGCGGCGTCGAAGAGCCCGAGCGCGCCCGTATAGACGCCTCGCGGCACCGGCTCGAGCTCGCCGATGATCTGCATCGCCCTGAGCTTCGGTGCGCCTGTGATCGATCCTCCGGGAAAGGTCGCCTCGAGTAGCCCTGGCCAATCAGCAGCGTCGAGTAGCCGGCCTTCTACACACGACACGAGGTGGTGTACATCGCTGAAGCTGCGCGGCTCGCACAGGTGCGTGACGCGCACGCTGCCGGTCTCGCAGACGCGACCGAGGTCGTTGCGCTCGAGGTCGACGATCATCACGTGCTCCGCGCGATCCTTCTGCGAGGTCTCGAGCTCCCGGCGGAGGCTCTCGTCCGCAAGCGGCGTCTGGCCGCGTGGTCGCGTGCCCTTGATCGGGCAGGTCTCGACGCGATTTCCGGCGACACGCAGGAAGCACTCGGGCGACGCGGAGAGGATGGTGCGTTCCGGGGTCTCCTGGTACGCGGAGAACGGCGCGCCTGCGCGCGCGGAGAGCGCGGCGAAGAGCCGGCGCAGCTCCGCTGCGTCCGGCGCCTTGGCGTCGAGCCGGCGGGAGAGGTTCACCTGGTAAACGTCGCCGGCGCGGATGTACGCCTTCACCCGCTCAACGGCGCGCGTGAACTCCGCATCGGAGCTGCGCGCGCTCGGGCGGTGGAACGGCAGGGAAGGGATCTGCCCCCGCTCGGTCGCGCCGCGGACCTGCCCCGCGAGCCGGTCGACAGCCGCCCGCGAGCTGCCGAGGACCTCGGCCACGCCCGTTCGCCAGTCGTAGCGATAGACGGCGCGGAAGCCCGCCAGCTGAACCGCCGGCGCGAATGATGGTTCCGGTCGGCGACCCGCGTACCCGCCATTCAGCTCGGCGCCGAGCTCATAGCCGAGGCTCCCGAGCAGCACGGCCGCAAACGCCGCCTCGCTGCGCGCATCGTTCAGCCAGCGCTGGCCCTCGCGGAGTGCGGCGACACCTCCCGCAAAGACGATCTCGGGCTCGAGCGCCAAGAGGCTGACTCCCGGGCCTTCGCCACCCGGCCCGGTTCCCCAGCCCGCCGGTCCGAGCGCGTCCAGTAGATGGGGCGATCCGCCCGGTGGGAGGGCCGCGAGCAGCCGCGAGGGCGAACGGCCCCCGGGCATCTCGACGCGGAAAACGGGCGCGTCCACGAGCGGCCACCTCGGAGGGCGCGGTCGAGCCGCGCCGCGGAGTAGAGTTCAGGCGATGAGCAGGTCGCGGGCGAGGTTAGCTGTGATCGAGGGCGCGCGACCAGTCATCGAGGCGGTGCGAGCCGGTCGTCGCGCGGTTCACGAAGTATGGCTTCCGGAAGGTGACGGGAGCGCCGCGCGTCGCGAGCTCGAGGCGGTTCTCGCGAATGCCGGAATCCGGATGCGCGCGGCGCGACCGGGCGAGGGTGTTTGGGCGCACGCCGATCCGTTCCCCGAGGAGGATTTCGAAGCGCTCCTCGCCGCCGAGGGGCCGCGCTTCCTGGTGGCGCTCGACCGCGTCACAGACGTCGGCAACCTGGGCAGCATCGCACGGACCGCGGAGGCCGCGGGCGCGACGGCGCTCGTGCTCGAGCACCGCCATGTGCCGCCGATCGCGGCCGGCGCGCTGCGGGCGAGCGCCGGGGCGCTGGAGCACCTGCGCGTAGGTCGCACCCCGAATCTCGCCCGTGCGCTCGATCTCGCCGCCGACGAGGGGATCACGGTGCTCGTAGCCGAGGCCGGTGCCCCAGCCCTCGAGCGGCTGTCTCCGGATTTGCTCATGAGTGACCTGATCTGGGTTCTGGGTAGCGAGGACCGTGGCACTCGACCGGGTGTCCGGCGCCGGGCGACTGCGAGTGTGGGGATTCCGCTCGCCGGGCGAACGGCCTCTCTCGGGGTGGCGGCGGCCGCTGCCTACCTACTGTTGCGGACCGCAGAGGTCCGATTCGCTGGCGAAAGCCGAGCGAAACCCGGACCGCACTTTCGAGCGCACGAAGGGCCGCAGACCCGCGGTGGCACGGACGAAATCTCCTGATACACTCGCCGCTTGCGCTGGCGTAGCTCAATCGGTAGAGCAGCTGACTTGTAATCAGCAGGTTGGAGGTTCGAGTCCCCTCGCCAGCTCCGAGCGCGCTGCGTCGGGAGTCAAGGGGACGAGAATCGAGTCGACGACCGGTCCAGTCAAGAGAACGAGCAACGCAAATTAGAGATGGTTTCCCGGCGCCGCGAGGGAGCAAGGGTGCTCTGCGGGGCGGGGGTTTTTTGCGCGCGCGCGCGCGGTCTTGCAGTCGTGAGTGGGGCAGGGGATACCTGGGAGAGGTACCAAAGCGGTCAACTGGGACGGGCTGTAAACCCGTTGGCATTAGCCTTCGGAGGTTCGAATCCTCCCCTCTCCACCACGCAGAACGTTTCGGTTGCATCGCGCGGAGGCTTACACAGCAAAGTTTCGGGCGGGAATAGCTCAGTTGGCTAGAGCACAAGCCTTCCAAGCTTGGGGTCGCGGGTTCGAGTCCCGTTTCCCGCTCCAGGCGTGACAGGCAAGCGGGCTTTCGGTTGCCCATGTAGCTCAGTTGGTTAGAGCGCGTCCTTGGTAAGGACGAGGTAGGCGGTTCGACTCCGCCCATGGGCTCCACAGAGAAGTGACAAACATCCGGCGCTGAGAGGGAAGACGAGAAGTCCATGTCCAAGGAGAAGTTCGAGCGAACGAAGCCTCACGTGAACGTGGGGACGATTGGTCACGTAGATCACGGGAAGACGACGTTGACGGCGGCGATCACGGCGCGTCAGGCGACGAAGGGATTGGCGCAGAAGCTGGCGTTCGACCAGATCGACAAGGCGCCGGAGGAGCGGGAGCGGGGGATCACGATCGCGACGGCGCACGTGGAGTACGAGACGAAGGCTCGCCATTACGCGCACGTGGATTGCCCGGGTCACGCGGACTACGTGAAGAACATGATCACGGGTGCGGCCCAGATGGACGGTGCGATCCTGGTGGTGTCGGCGGCGGACGGTCCGATGCCCCAGACGCGGGAGCACGTGCTGCTGGCCAAGCAAGTGAACGTGCCGCACATGGTGGTGTTCCTGAACAAGGTGGACATGGTGGACGACCCGGAGCTTCTGGAGCTAGTGGAGCTCGAAGTGCGGGAGCTTTTGTCGAAGAACGATTTCCGGGGTGACGACGTGCCGATCATACGGGGAAGCGCGTTGAAGGCGGGTCAGAGCTCAGCGGACAACGAGGCGAACAAGTGCATCGACGAGCTGATGGACGCGTTGGACAACTGGATCCCGGAGCCGAAGCGCGCGCTGGAGAAGCCGTTCCTGATGCCGATCGAGGACGTGTTTTCGATCTCGGGCCGGGGGACGGTGGTGACGGGTCGCGTGGAGCAGGGGAAGGTGCACACGGGTGACGAGGTCGAGATCGTGGGGGTGAGGCCGACGACGAAGACGGTGGTCACGGGTGTGGAGATGTTCCGCAAGCTTCTGGACGAGGGTCAGGCGGGGGACAACATCGGTTGTCTGTTGCGAGGCACGAAGAAGGAGGAGGTGGAGCGGGGTCAGGTGCTGGCGAAGCCTGGGTCGATCACGCCGCACACGAAGTTCAAGGCCGAGGTGTACGTGCTGACGAAGGAGGAGGGCGGCAGGCACACGCCGTTCTTCAAGGGGTACCGGCCGCAGTTTTATTTTCGGACGACGGACGTGACGGGGATCGTGGAGTTGCCGGAGGGCACGGAGATGGTGATGCCGGGGGACAACATCGCGATCAAGGTGGATCTGATCACCCCGATCGCAATGGTACAAGGTCTGCGGTTCGCGATCCGCGAAGGCGGCCGCACGGTCGGCGCCGGCGTCGTCGCCGAAGTGATCGAGTAACGCAACGGTTCGTGCAGGTCAGTAGCTCAACTGGTAGAGCAGCGGTCTCCAAAACCGCAGGTTGGGGGTTCGAGTCCCTCCTGACCTGCCAGCTTTCAGGGCGTTTGCGCGAGGTGGGATCGTGGAAAGCAAGAACCCGGTCGAATGGGCGGTTCAGGGGCGCGAGTTCCTGAACGAGGTCCAGGTCGAGTTCAAGAAGGTCACGTGGCCGACCCAGAAGGAAACGGTCGGCGGCACGATCGGTGTGATCGTACTCGTGGCTCTCGTGGCGGTCGCTCTCTTCGCGGTGGACGGGATCCTGGGTTGGACCATGAGGGTGATCTGGCCGTGATCGTCGGAATGAAGTTGCAGCGCGCGGGGAGTGAGTAGTGGCAGCGTCCTGGTACGTGATCCACACCTTCTCGGGCCAGGAGGCTCGTGCGAAGCAGTCGCTCCTCGAGCGGGCGAAGCAGTTCGGCCGCGAGGGCGCGATGGAAGACATCGTCATCCCCGAGGAGGATGTGGTCGAGGTCGTGAAGGGGCAGCGGCGGACGAGCAAGCGAAAATTCCTGCCAGGCTACCTGCTCGTGAAGATGCAGCTCGACGACGAGCTCTGGCACATCGTCAAGAACACCGCGAAGATCAGCGGCTTCGTGGGCTCGGGCTCGCAGCCCACGCCAATCCCCGAGGAAGACGTTCGCCGCATGCTCGGGCAGACGCAGACCTCGAAGCCCAAGCCAATGGTGAGTTTCGAGGAAGGCGAGGACGTCCGGGTGATCCACGGTCCGTTCTCGAGCTTCTCCGGCACGGTGGGCGAAGTGAAGCCGGAAAAGGAACAGGTGCAGGTGCTGGTTGCGGTTTTCGGTCGTGCGACGCCGGTCTGGCTGTCGTACGAGCACGTCGAGAAGGTCTAGAGAATGGCGAAGAAAATGATCGCGGTCGTGAAGCTTCAGTGCCCCGCCGGGGCGGCGAATCCCTCGCCGCCGGTCGGTCCCGCGCTCGGCCAGCACGGCGTGAACATCATGGAGTTCTGCAAGGCATTCAACGCGCGGACCGCGGATCAGCAGGGCCTCATCATCCCGGCCGTGATCTCGGTTTTCTCGGATCGAACGTTCACGTTCATCCTGAAGACGCCGCCGGCCGCGGTGCTGCTGAAGCGCGCGGCGAAGCTCGCAAAGGGATCTGGCGTGCCGAACAAGACGAAGGTCGGCTCGGTCTCGCGCTCGCAGGTGAAAGAGATCGCGCAGATCAAGCTGCCCGATCTCAACGCTAACGACATCGACGCCGCCATGCGCATCATCGAAGGCACGGCGCGCTCGATGGGCATCGAAGTCGAGGGCTGAAATGGCGAGAGGGAAAACCTACCGCGCGATTGCCGAGCGAATCGAACGCGAGCGGAGCTACGCGTTCCGCGACGGGCTCGAGCTCCTGGTCGCGAGCAAGCGGGCGAAGTTCGACGAGACGGCCGAGGTCGCGTTCAACCTCTCCGTCGACCCGCGTCATGCGGACCAGAACGTGCGCGGCGCCGTGTCGCTGCCACACGGCACGGGCAAAGCGTCGCGCGTGATCGTCTTTGCGAAGGGCGAGAAGGAGCGCGAGGCGCGCGAGGCCGGGGCCGATGCCGTCGGTGCCGATGACCTCGCCGCGCGCATTACCGAAGGCTGGCTGGACTTCGATCGAGTGCTCGCCACGCCTGACATGATGGGCGTCGTGGGCAAGCTCGGCCGCGTACTCGGTCCCCGCGGTCTCATGCCCAACCCGAAGGTGGGTACCGTTACGCAAGACATCGGCCGTGCGGTCGCCGAGCAGAAGGCCGGCAAGATCGAGTTCCGCGTCGACAAGAACGGCATCGTGCACGCGCCCTTCGGCAAGCTCAGCTTCACGAAGGAGCAGCTG
>Ga0210377_10002902_pt1 | contig 14814 bp, 18 predicted proteins | sample PLM4_65_b1redo_FD_155480 | JGI IMG/M metagenome (GOLD analysis project Ga0210377, IMG submission 155480) | Groundwater sediment microbial communities from an aquifer in East River, Colorado, USA - PLM4_65_b1 redo | ecosystem: Environmental > Terrestrial > Soil > Riparian zone | place: USA: East...
CGGGTGCATGCGCTGCGTCCTGCGCTCGTGGGGGGTTGCCGGCCGCTCGAACTCCTCTCCTGGGTTCCCTCGAAGCAATGGCGGGTTCGTCATCACGCCGAGCTGGCGCCGTTTGGGGTGCCCAGTGAAGTGCTCATCGCCGAGCGGTGCTGAACAGCCGCCGTCTAGCAAGGCGCAGGAGCTGACGCAGCCCAGTCTCCCGCAGTCGTAGCAGCCTGCCGACTGGCGCCGTAGTGTCGCGCCTTGGGGTGGAGCTCGGTAGCGCTGGACCGCGCGACCGAGCATCGATCCGATCGCCGGACGAGGATGAAGCGCCGATGATCTCAACCCGAGAAGCACTCGAACGCCTGCGAGAGGGGAACCGTCGCTTCATATCTGACGTTCGGAGCCACGACACGCTCGCGAGCCGGACGCGCCGCACTGAGTTGGCGGCCGGTCAGGAGCCGTTCGCCATCATTCTCGGCTGCTCCGACTCGCGGGTGCCAGCAGAGATCGTCTTCGACCAGGGCCTTGGCGACCTGTTCGTCATCCGCGTTGCCGGAAACATCGTCGCTTCTTCTCAAGTCGGCAGCGTCGAGTTCGCCGCGGCGCGATTCGGCACCCGGCTGGTGGTGGTTCTGGGACATTCCCAGTGCGGGGCTGTTCTGGCAACCCTGGAAGAGCTTCAGCAGCCGACGGATCACCAGTCGCGGAATCTGCGTTCGATCGTCGACCGCGTTCGGCCATCCGTGGAAGCGTTACTGGCGACAGAGCTCAGGCACGACCCGCACGCGCTGGTGCGGCACGCCGTTCGGGCCAACATCCGCGCCTCAGCAAACCATCTGCGACACGGATCGGAGGTCCTCGAGCAGCTGATCCAGCGAGAGGGACTCCTCGTCGTGGGTGCCGAGTATTCACTGGAGAGTGGGGTCGTTGATTTCTTCGACGGCATGCCGGAGACCGGCTGATGACGCCAGCCAGCGCCAGAGACACATGCGTGAAGATTCCTCCAGCGATGCGATTGCCATCCGGCGCAGCGCGCCGGACGATGTCGAGAGCTTCTGGCATTGCCTCGATTCGGTGGCGCGGGAGCGTCGCTTCCTCGCCTTCGTCGAGGCGCCGCCCCTCGAGCAGGCTCGCACGTTTCTCGAGGACGCGCGATCGCGCGGCATGATCCAGTTCGTGGCGATCGCTGGTCCTCGAGTCGTCGGCTGGTGCGACGTCTCACCGAAGCCCTTCGAGGGCTTCCGGCATTCGGGCACGCTCGGTATGGGCTTGCTGGCCGGCTACAGAAGCCGGGGGCTCGGCTCCGCTCTTCTCGCGCACACCCTACAGGCCTCTCGAGAGCAGGGTCTTGCTCGCATCGAGATCGAGGTCTTCAGCTCGAACGAGCCCGCGATTCACTTCTACCTGCGCGCTGGCTTCGTCCGCGAGGGCCTGAAGCGATCGGCGCGAATCCTCGACGGCCGAGTCGAGGATATCGTCTGCATGGCTTTGCAGCGCGCCTCCGGAGGCGAAGGCATTGCCTGACAGTCGGAGAGCCCGGACGCTCCGAGCCATCGCGGAAGCGCGCCGGTCCACACTACTGGGTCGCCACGCTCGAGGAGCAGCGCGGACGCGGCTATGGCGAGGCGCTCAGAAGTCGGCCCCACTCCCCGCCATCGACCTCGTCGACCTGTTCCTCGATGGCTTCCTCGTTCTCGCCGCCCTGCTCGCCGATTTCCTGGTCCCTCTTCTCTTCGGAGATCGCAGCGGCATCCTCTTTGCGCTCCGACGCTTGCAGGTCGGCCTCGGTAAACGTCGACGTACAGGTGCTGCCCGTGAGCCAGAACAGACCCACGGACCCTACCAGGACACGAACCCATTTGTTCATCGAGGCTTCCTCGCGTTGCGGCAGCGCATGCAGAACGTCGAGTCCGAAACCTAATCGGCGCTGATCCCCAGCTTTTCACCGTGCGCCTTCAAGTAGTCGGCGATGCCCTGCTTCATCGCGGGCTGGTAGTGGTCCTCGAGGCGATAGATGCGATCGCCTTCGAAGCGGACGACTTCCTTCAACTCCAGCACGAAGGCCGGTACTCCCGGGGCCCGGTACGTCGCGCTCCCGCGGATCCATACCGAGTCGCCCTCTTCCTTCGGCCCTTCCAGCAGTGCGAGCTCGCGGCTCGCGAAGCGCCGATCGAATCCGTCGAGGACCTCTTTGAAGTAGGCCAGGATCGCCTTGCGTCCCTCGAAGCGTCCGCCCATCGGCGGGTCGAGATCGACTTCGTAGACGGCGCCCTCCGTGAAGAAGGGCTCGACAAGGGACCAATCGTCGCTCGCGAACGACTTCTCGAAAGCGGCAGCGTAGGCTGCGAAGCGCGCGATCTTCGACACGGTATTCTCCCGAGGGCGCGCAGACGTGGACGGCGAGCATAACCAAACTCGCCCAGTATCACCCGGAAGACGACACATGGGGCCGCGCGATTGGCAGCCATGATTCGAGACGCCGCCGCCGAAGACCTCGGATCGATCGTATCCATCTATAACGCCGCAATCCCGGGTCGGCTCGCGACCGCTGACACCGAGCCGGTATCCGTTGAGTCGCGGCAGGAATGGTTCCGCCAGCACATCCCCGGCAAGCATCCACTCTGGGTGATACAGCGGGATCAGCGGATCGCGGGCTGGCTCTCGTTCAGTCCGTTCTACGGTCGGCCGGCCTATGCGGCCACTGCCGAGGTGAGCGTCTACGTCGCACCGGAAGTCCATCGCGAGGGGCTGGCTCGCCAACTTCTCGAGCAAGCGATTTCACGCGCGCGGGGCCTCGGAATCGAGACCCTCCTCGGCTTCATCTTCGCGCACAACGAGCCCAGCTTGCAGCTCTTCGAGCGCTTCGAGTTCCGACGCTGGGGGCACCTCCCGAGAGTGGCCCGACTGGACGGCGTCGAACGAGATCTCGTCATCGTCGGCCGACGGCTCGGTTGACGGTTGCGCAGCCGGCGGACGACACTCGGCGCCTGGAGGTAGACGATGAGCGAGAGGCAGGCCCCGTTGGGTCAGCTGGCCCAGAACATCTGGATTGCGGAGCGACGCCAGCGCTTCTATGGACTCGAGGTGGGAACGCGCATGACCGTGATCCGCCTCGCGGACGGGAGCCTGCTGCTGCACTCCCCGGTCTTGTTGACGCCCGAGCTGCGTCGCGAGCTCGACGCAATCGGCCGCGTCTGCTTCGCCGTGGCGCCCAATCGCGTCCATCACCTTCACGCCGGCGAAGTGGCCGAGGCATATCCGGGGGCGCAGCTGTGGGTGGCGCCGGGACTCGAGCGCAAGCGTCCCGATCTGGTATTCGTCGCCGTGCTCGGCGACGAAGCGCCGGCGCCGTGGAAGGGCGAGGTGGATCAGGTCTTCTTCCGCGGTCGCCCCTACGAGAACGAGGTCGTGTTCTTTCATCGCGCGAGCCGCACGCTCATCCTGTGCGATCTCGCCTTCAACTTCGGGCCGCGCGCAGCCGCGCCCACGCGCCTGCTCATGAAACTGCTGCGCAGCTACGGCCACTTCGGCCCGTCGAAGCTCGATCCGCTGCTGATCCGCGATCGCCGGGCGGCACGAGAGAGCCTGGAGCGCATCCTCGCCTGGGACTTCGACCGCGTTGTGGTCGCCCACGGCGACGTGCTGGAGAGCGGCGGCCGCGACGCCCTGCGCGAGGGTTACGCCTGGTTGCTCACGGCCTGACCCTTCACCGCCTCGAGGAGGCCGCCATGACCCGGAGGAAGACTTGATCAAGCTCTACTTTGCGCCGCGCACGCGCGCCGTTCGCATTCTGTGGCTGCTGGAAGAGCTCGGGCTCCCATACGCGCTCGAGCGGGTCGACTTCCTGCCTCCCGCGAAGAACTTCTTCGCCCAGCGGACGCCTCTCGGGAAGCTCCCTACGCTCGAGGATGGTGACGTCATCATGTGTGAATCGGGCGCCATCGTGGAATACATTCTGGAGCGTTACGGAAAGGGCCGGCTCGCGCCGCCCGTGGGCACACGCGAACGGGCCCAGTTCCTCCAGTGGCTTCACTTCGCCGAGAGCACCGCGTTCCCGCCGCTCGGCATCCTCGTCTGGCTCACGCTGTACCGGTCGGATGCCGAGCACCAGAGCGCCCTGATCCAGGATGCACGGGCGCGTGCAGCGATGGGCCTCGACTTTCTCGCGCGCGAGATGGGGCGCAACACGTACCTGATCGGCGACGATTTCTCAGCCGCCGACATCATGATGGGATTCACGCTGGTGGCTGCCCGTCTGTTGGGTATTCTCGACGACCGCTTTCCGACCCTTCAGCAGTATCTGGGCCGGTTGCAGGCGCGACCAGCGTTCCAGAAGGCGGCCGCGGTCGCGTGAAGGTGGCTTCGCCGATGCTCGCCTCTGAAGCTCTCGAGGCGCTCGACGAAGAGCTCTGGATCGCGTCGCGTCCGCTTCCCCTCTGGGTGGGCGATGTCGGAACCCGCATGACCGTCATGCGTCTGGTTGGAGGCGATCTCCTTCTCCACTCACCGGTGTCTCTCGATCCAGCTCTGCGTGGGGCGCTCGACCGCATCGGACGGGTTCGCTGGGTCGTCGGACCCAGCAGGGTTCATCACCTCTTCCTGGGGGATTACGCGAGCGCCTATCCCTCCGCGGAGCTCTGGGGTGCGCCGGACCTCGCCTTCAACGTCCAACCCGGCGCGAAGAACCGGGCGAAGGTCTTCCACTGGCTCGTCGGAGCGAACGGCCGCTTCGGCCCGCACAGGATCATTCGCGCCGTGCTTCGCGATCATGAGGCGGCCCGCGGCTCCCTCGCGAAGCTTCTGGAATGGGACTTCGACCGGATCATCGTCACCCACGGTGACGTGCTCGAGCACGGTGGGCGCGAGGCTTTGAGAGCCGCGTTCTCGTTTCTCAGACCGGAGTAGCGCGAGCGGAAGTCAGCGCGCCCGGCGCCCGCGCGGACCCTCAGCTACGGCCCGAGAGGCCGAGCCCCTGCTTGGCGATGACGCCGCGCATCACTTCGGAGGTGCCGCCGCCGATCGTCTCCCACAGACTCTGGCGCCAGAGCAGCTCGACGCGCGCTCCGTGCACGAGCGCCTCGGACCCTCCGAAGTCGAGGGCCGCGCGCGCGATCTTCTGGCAGGTGAGACTGTGAACCACCTTGTTCGCCGCCGCCTCGACGATCGCAGGGCGGCCGCGCTGCATGGCGTCGAGCACGCGCAGCGCGTGCGCCTCGACCTCGAGCACCTCGACGGCGAGATCGGCGAGCGTGCGCCTCACAAAAGGCTCCGCCGCGAGGCCGCGCGCGCGGACCCAGGCGACCACTTCCTCGAGGTCTCGCCGCACGCGCTTGGGCGGGAACTGGATGTGGCGCTCGTCGGCCAACGCCGCGCTCAGGATCGACCAGGCGCCGTCCTCGGGGCCGATGCGCTGGTCCGCCGGCACGACGACACCGTCGAGGTTCACCTCGTTCAGCTGGTCCCCATCGAGGGTCGGCAGCGCGCCGACGCGCACGCCCGGCGCGCGCAGATCGACGATCAGCAGGGAAAGGCCCTTGCCGCGGCTCTCCTGGCTGCCGGTACGGCACAGCAGCCACAGATAATCCATGTCTTGCGCATAGGACTGCCAGCACTTTTGACCGGTGACTACATAAGACGTGCCGCGCCGCTCCGCGCGGCAGCGCACGCTCGCGAGATCCGAGCCGGCTTCGGGCTCGGAGTAGCCGAGCGAGAAGTGGATCGCGCCCGCGCGAATCGGCGGCAGCCAGCGCCGCTGCTGCTCCGGTGTACCCCAGCGCGCGATCGTCTTCGCGACGACGCCGGAGGCGAGCGGATTGCGCGCCGCCCGGGCGTAGGCCACCTCGTCCCACAATATGTACTCGAAGGCGAGCGGCAGCCCGGCGCCGCCCGCGGGCTTTGGCCAGCCGATCGAGAGCCAACCGCGCTCGCCCATGGCGCGGAACAGACGCGCGACTTCCGGCCACTTGCGCCCCTGGAGGAAGAAGGCGTCGAGATCGCGCCAGTCGGCGAGGAACGCGACCACCTCGGCGCGGAACGCCTCCTGCTCGGGCGCGAAGTCGAAGTTCACGTCTCGTCCTCGCTGCGGGCATCCGGGTCCGGATTCCAGCGCGGCTCGCGCTTCTCGGCGAAGGCGCGCGGGCCTTCGCGGAAGTCGGGATGACCCCAGTGCAGGCGCAGCAGCGCCCATGCCGATTCGAGCGCATCGCCGTAGCCGCGCTCGACGCTCCCCCATACGGCCTGCTTCGAGAGCGCCATCGCTTGCGGCGAGTTCGCGAGCATCGAATGCGCCATCTCGAGCGCTGCGGGCAGCACGGCGGCGGGCGTCGCCACCAGCTCGTCGACGAGCCCGAGCTGATGAGCGCGCGCGGCCGGCAGGCGATAGTCGCGGCCGACGAGCGTCATGCGCAGCGCCGTCCCGAGCGGAAGACGCTTCGCGAGCCCCACGTTCTCGAGCGCGCCCACCATGCCCACGTTCACGTGCGAGTCGACGAACGCCGCGTTCTCGGACGCGACGACGATGTCCGCGTCCACGACGAAGTGCAGGCCGCCGCCCACGCAGAGTCCCTGCACGGCGCAGATCACGGGCTTCCAGACGCGGTTCTGGTGCGGCGACCAGTACACCGCCTCCGCCAGCGGACGGTTCGCGAAGACGGCCTTCGCCTCCTCGCCCTGCGCCTCGGAGACGTCGAAGCCCGTGCAGAAGTGCCGCTCGCCCACGGCGGTGACGATCGCGACGCGGATCGCAGGATCGTCGCGCACCTCGCTCCAGATGGCACGGAACACGGCCATCATGCCAGGCGCAAGCGAGTTGCCCTTCGCGGGGCGATCGAGCGTGATCACCACGATGCCGCCAGGCCTGCGCTCGTAGCGCAAGCCGGCGAGCGGCTTCGTCAGGTCGATTCCGGTCATGGGACCTCCTCTATGAGCCGAACGCGGCGAGCACGGCATCACGCGCCGGCGTGTCGCCGCACGGATGTGACGCGAGCTGGCGGATCCGGCGCGAGATGTGGAAGACGGGGCCCTCGAGCGTGATGCCGATGGCGCCGAACACCTGATGACAGACGTGGGCGGCGCCCAGCGCCGCGCGCGCAGCCGAGAGCCGCGCCGCGGCGGACGCCGCGCATACGGCCGGCAGACTCGGCTCTCCACCCGCGCGGTCGAGCTGGAACGCCGCCGCGCGCGCGAGCGTCGCAGCGCCGGAAAGCTGGACCCAGGCATCGGCGAGCGGATGGGCGACGGCCTGGAACTCGCCGATCGCGCGGCCGAACTGCTTGCGCGTGCGCGCGTGCTCGGCCGTGTCCTCGACGAGTCGGTTGGCGGCAGCGGCGAGGTAGGCGGCGAGCGCGGTGTCGTGGAGCGCGAGCGCGCGGCGAGCGTCGCCGAGCGCAGCCGTGCGTGCGAGCTCGAGCCGACCCCAGGGCTCGCCGCCCAGCGTCGCGACGCGCTCGATCGCGCCGCGCGGGCGCGCCAGATGAGCGTGCTCGCCCTCGATCTCGATGAAGAGGTCTGCCTCGGGAGCCCACGCCAACAGCGGTGGGCAGCCCAGCGAGACGATGGCAGCGCCGCTCGTGACGGCTTCGCGCTCGCGCGGCGGCAGCAGCTGCGCGGCGCAGATGCTGCCCGTGAGCGGACCGGGGAAGACCGCCCGTCCGAGCGCCTCGACGGCCGCCACCAACTCGCTGGCGCCTCCATCACCATCGGGTGTCGCGAGAGCCAGAACGCCGAGCTCCGCCATCGCCTTCCAGAGCCTGGATGGGAAGCGGTCGGAGGCGGCCTTGACCACCGCGTCGCTGCTCTGATCGCGGCAGAGCTGGCTCACCGCATCGTGGATTGCCTGCTGCGCGTCGTCGAAGGCGAGGTCGAGGCTCACGGCTCCCGGGCCCAGCGCGCTTCGGCCACAGCGCGGCGGTGCCCCGCCACGCCGCCGGCCTCGAGGCGCAACGCCTGCAAGCGCATGCTCCACACGTGCAGGTCGTGCTCGCGGGTGAAGCCCATCGCACCCGTGAACTGATGCGTCTCGGCAAAGACGAGACTGGCTGCGGCGGACGCGTGCGCGGCGGCGGTCGCGGCCGCCTCTTCCGGCGCATCCTGCGAAGCGGCCTCGTAGACGAGCCAGCGGCTCCCCTCGACGAGCACGGCGCACTGCGCCAGCCGGTGCTGCACGGCCTGGAACGAGCCGATCGCGCGCCCGAACTGGCGGCGGCGTTTCACATACTCGAGTGTCACATCGAGACACGCCGCCATCGTCCCCACCGTCTCGGCCGCGAGCGCGAGGCGCCAGAGATTGCGCAGGCGCACTCCCGAGCCGCGCCCCAGCGACTCGCCGTGCTCCAGCGGCACGCGCAGGCGGCCCATCGGCAGCATGAAGTTCGACGCGATCGGCAGGGCGTCGCCCGCGGCGAGCGTCAGGCGGCGGGCCTCCGCGCCCGCATCGACGAGCAGCGTGCGCGCCTGTGCGGCGAAGCGCACGGGCCCCGTGTCGCCGGCCCTCGCCAGCGCGATGGGCCCGGGCAACGCGCGCCCCGTCACACCCGGCGCGACGAGCGCCGCAGCCCCGATGCCGACCACGCCGCCGGCCTTCGCCACCGCCTCGACCACCTGCGCGGCCTCGAGCAGCCCCGTGCCTTCCGCGAGCGCGACGCCCTGGAAGCCCGCGGCTTCGAGCGCCGCGTCGAGCGCCAGGTCGTACTCGGATTTCCGATTCAGCTCGATCGCGCGCTTCGCGCCGGCGTGCTGCGCGAGCAACGCGGCCACGGCCTCGAGGATCGCCTGCTGGTCCGCGTTGCGCTCGAAGTCCACGGCGCTACTCGCGGGGCAGACCGAGGAAGCGATTGGCGACGAGGTTCAGATTGACCTCCGTCGTTCCCACCGCCACGCCGGCGGTCATGGCGAGCCGGAAGTGCGACTCGGCGACGTGCCCGTACTCGAGCGCCTCGGGCCCGAAGATTTCGAGCGCGAGATCAGAGACCGCGCGCTCGGCGAGCGTGCCCGCGACGCGCGCGACGTTGGTGTCCGCCGACGGTGGCCGGCCGTGCGCGCGCACGTCGATCACGCGGTAGGTGAGCAAGCGCGAAGCCTCGCAGATCGCGCGCGCCTCGCCGAGCTTCTCCAGGATCGTGGGGTCGGAGAGCAGGCCGCGCGCACGCGCCAGCTCGGCGAGCTCGTCGAGGATGTCGGCCGCGCGCGCATAGCGCGCCGCGCCGACGCGCTCGAAGGCGAGCGCATACAGCACGACATCCCAGCCCGTGTTCTCGGGACCGAGCCGGCAGGCGACCGGGACGCGGGCGTCGCTGAAGAAGACCTCAAAAAAGTATTTGTCGCCGACGACGGAGGGGATCTCGCGCACCTCGATGCCCGGCGTATCCATCGGAACCAGCAGCACGGAGATGCCCTGATGCCGCTTCGACGCCGGATCGGTGCGTACGATCAGGAAGCAATACTCGGCGTAGTTGACGTAGCTGGTCCAGATCTTCGAGCCGTTGATCACGTACTCGTCGCCATCACGCACGGCGAGCGTGCGCAGCGAGGCCAGATCAGAGCCGGCCTCGGGCTCCGAGAAGCCCTGACACCAGAAGGAGCTTCCGGCGCTGATGCGCGGCAGGTGGAACGCCTTCTGCTCCGGCGTGCCGTAGACCATGATCGTCGGGCCGACCCAGTTCACGTTCATGTACTGGGAGCTGCGCGGCTCGCCGATCCTCCACATTTCTTCGCCGAGGATGGCGTGGCGCCACGGCGAAGCGTCGCGGCCGCCGTACTCCTTCGGCCAGTGCTGCGTGAGCCAGCCCTTGCGCGCGAGCTTCGGGCAGAACTCCTTCGAGAACTCCGCCTGCGCGTCGCTGCCGGGCCCGTGCTTCGAGAGCTCCGCCCAATCGGGAGGAAGCGCTTCGGCCAGGAACTCCCGCAGCTCGCGGCGGAAGGCGATGTCCTCGTCGGACCAGCGGAACTCCACGCCGCCTCCTGCTTGCGGGGAGAATCTGACGGTATATCAGATACTTTGCGAAGGCAATCGGATTCCGCGCCACACCGGATGCGAAACCCGCTTCCCACCGAACCCGCGCATGGTGTACCTACGCTGCATGCCGTTCCCGGACTTCACGCCGTCGATCCCGGTCTTCGTGCACACGCGCAGCGAACGCTTCGGGGCGCGGCCGCTGATCCTGCTGCGCGACGAGCGCATCAGCTACGCGCAGGCCGACGAGCGCTCGGCCCGGCTCGCGCGCGGGCTGCTCGCCGAGGGCCTCGGCAAGGGCAGCCGCGTGGGGCTCTGGCTTCCGAACGGACCCGACTGGATCGTGGCCTTCCTCGCCGCGACGCGCATCGGGGCCGTCGTGATACCGCTCAACACCTTCTACAAGCCGCGCGAGCTCGGCTGGGTGATGCGCCACGCGGACGTGGAGCTGCTGCTCACGCTGCCACGTTTCTTGAACGCAGATTACCTGGAGCGGCTCGAGGCCGTCGCGCCCGGGCTCGCGACGCAGAAGGCCGGCTCGCTCCACGTGCGCGAGCTTCCCTACCTGCGCGACGTCTACGTCTTCGGGCGCTCCGATCGTGCCTGGGCGCGGCCCGTCGCCTCGCTCGAGGCCGCAGCCGACGCGAATCCCGCGATCGACGCCGATTTCCTGCGCGAGATCGAGAGCTGCGTCGTGCCCGCAGACCCGCTGGTCGTGATCTACAGCTCGGGCAGCACCGCCGACCCGAAGGGCGCGCTTCACACCCATGGCGCCTTGATCCGACACGCGTTCAACTTGAACTCGTTCCGCGATCTGCGGGCCGACGACCGCATCTTCTCGCCGATGCCCTTCTTCTGGGTGGGCGGTCTCGTATTCACGCTGATGGCCGCGATGCACGCCGGCGCCTTCATGCTGTGCGAGGAGTCGTTCGAGCCCGGCGAGACGCTCGCCCTGCTCGAACGCGAGCGTGCGACGATCGTCGCCGGTTGGCCGCACTATGCGAAGGCGATGATGGAGCACCCGAGCTTCAAGAGCCGCGACCTGTCTTCGATCCGTTCGGGAAACCTGTACGACATCCTGCCGCCCGGGGTCCGGCCGAAGGACCCCGAGCTGCGCTCGAACGCGCTCGGCATGACGGAGACCTGCGGCCCGCACACGATCGACCGCATGGACGTCGACCGACCGGAGGCGCTGCGCAGCTCGTTCGGACGCTCGGTCCCGGGCACCGAGCACAAGATCATCAATCCAGACGACGGACGCACGCTGCCGCCCGGTGAGCTCGGCGAGGTCTGCGTGCGGGGCTACAGCGTGATGCAGGGCCTCTACAAGGTGGAGCGCGAGGACGCGTTCGACCGCGACGGCTTCTACCACACCGGCGATGCGGGCTACTTCGACGCCGACGGCGTCCTCTTCTTCAAGGCACGGATCGGCGACATGATAAAAACTGCCGGCGCGAACGTGACCCCCCGCGAGGTCGAGATCGTGCTGGAGAGCCAACGCGAGGTGCGTTCGGCCTTCGTGGTGGGCGTGCCCGATCCGGTCCGCGGCCAGAACGTCGCCGCGGCGGTGATCCTCAAGGCCGGCAGCCCCCTGCGCTGGGAGGAGCTGCGCGAGCGGCTGCGCGCAGAGCTTTCGGCCTACAAGGTCCCGCGTCACTGTTTCTTCTATCGCGACGGCGAGCTCCCGTTCACGGATAGCGGCAAGATCGACAAGAAACGACTTGCCGTGCTGCTCGCCGAACGGATCACCCGCGCGCCACAGACGTAGCGAACGACCCACACCGCGCAGCGAGCCGCGCTCAAGCGCCAGCGCGTACGCGCCGAAACCCCCGTTGGCTGCACAGGCCTGAGGGTCGCGGCCGGGGGGGTCCATGCGATTGGCGCTCGGCTTCGCGCTCCTGTGGCTGCTCTGCACGCCGCTCGGCGCGAGTGCCTACCTGATGGTCGATGGCAACGCGCGGGCGGGGCTCGACTCGTGGGCCTTCTCGGGCAACAGCATGGGTCCGAACCAGCTCTCGTTCGACGGCGGCGTGACGGATCACTTGTACGAGCTCTACGGCTACCTCGGCAACGCGAGCAGCGTCGTGCGCGTGATACCGGCGAACTTCGACGAGCTCGTACCGATCGGCGGCGCCGGGAGCACGGCGAGCTCGCGGCTCGTGCTCAATGCTGCGGGAGCCGCGGCGCTCGGCCTTTCGGCCGGCGACATCACCCTCGACTACGGCTTCGAGCTCCGCGAAGCGACGCGCTCGCTGATCTGGGACGTCGGCGTGACCAATGCTGGCCTGGCGACGCTCGATCTCGTCTTCTATGCCTACTTCGATCTCGACCTGGAGGGAGACTTCGGAAACGACCTGGCGACCGGCGGCGTCGGCGGCTTCCGCGTGGTGGACGGCGCGACGGGCTTCGACCTGGGGGTCGGATCATCGAGCGCGGCAGACCACTATCAGGTCGCGGCGTTCCCGAACGTGCAGGTCGTGCTCGACGCGCTGCAGGGCGCCGGTGCCGCGGATCTGCCCGATACGGGCGCCCCGTTCGGACCCGGCGATTTCACGGGCGCGCTTCAATTCGATTTCTCGATCGCCCCGGGCGGCTCGCAAGGACTCGGGATCGCGCTGATCCCCGAGCCGGCCACGGCGATTCAGCTCGGGCTCGGCCTGCTCGGCCTCGCGTTCGCGGGACACAGACGGGCGTAGGCGCGTTTATCTCAGCTCGGGCATCACGTAGCGGCCGACCAGCTCGATCGAGCGCAACACCTTGTCTTCCGGGATCGCGTAGGGCTGCATCATGCACAACAGCAGATCGCAGCCCGCGGCGCGATAACGCTTTGCAATCTCGATGCAGCGATCAGGATCGCCGACGATGCACGAGCCCGTCGTCGTCAGGTAGTCGAAAGTGAGGAAGCTCGCATCCATCTTCGCGATGGGCTTGGTGTAGGCATAGCTCGGATAGTCGCGCTTCAGCTCCTCCTGCCACGTGCCCAGCGTCTGGATCTGCCGGACTCCCGTCTGCGCGTACCACTGGAACGACTCGCGCGCGGTCGCCATCGCCTCAGCCGTGGTCTCCGCGCAGTGCACCATCGTGAAGGTCGCGGCGCGCTGATTCACGAACTTCCCGGCAGGCTTCGCCTCCGCCAGGCCCTTGCGGTAGAGCCGCAGCCGCTCGGCCAGATCTTCGGGCGGGACACCGAGCGTGAAGGACAGCAGGCCCAGGCCGCGGCGCCCGGCGATCTCGTGGCTCTCCGGGCTCGTCGAGGCCACCCACAGCGGCGGATGCGGCTGCTGGATCGGCTTCGGAATCACGCGACGCGGAGGGAAATCGAAACGCGGGCCGTGCCACTCGAAGACGTCCTGCGTCCAAGCGCCGACGATCATCTCGAGCGCCTCGTCCCACAGCGGTCGCGTCTGCTCCGGATCGATGCCGAAGGCCTCGAGCTCCGTACGCGTGGACGAGCGCCCGGTGCCGAACTCGAGGCGGCCGTTCGAGATCACGTCGATCACGGCGGCGGCCTCGGCGGCGCGGATCGGGTGGTTGTACGGAAACGGCAGCAGGCGCACGCCATGGCCGATGCGAATCTGGCTCGTGCGCGCGGCGACGGCGCCGTAGAGCACTCCCGGCGCGGAGCAGTGCGAGAACTCCTCGAGGAAGTGGTGCTCCACCGTCCAGAAGCTGTGGTAGCCGAGCTCATCGGCGCGCACGGCCTGTTCGAGCGTGTGTTGGTAGGCCGCGCGCTCGCTGCCGGGCGTCCAGGGTCGCGGGACGGGGATCTCGCAAAAGACTCCAAACTGCATGCGGGCTCCTAGCGCACGGTGGTGTCGATCTCGTTGCCGGACTCGTCGAAAATCGTGATCGCGAGCGCCGGACAGCGCCGTGCGATCTCGAGCAGACGCGAGCGCGGGAGCTGCCCCGCCCCGGGTCCCGCGTCACCCAGACCGTCTTCGTCGAAGCTGAACGCCTCGGGCGCAGCGTCGACGCAGTTGCCCGCGCTCTGACAGCTGTTCTTGTCGATGCGAACCCGCAACGGCATCTGGCCTCCCTTCCGGCGGACCCTGCGCTCGCGCCCCGCCCGCCCGGATGCGCCAGGGTACGCCGTTCCGATTGACAGTTCTACCTGCGCGCAGGTAGATTTGTTCCATGTCGCAGGCCGCTCCGCAGCGCTCGCGCGCCGAGCGCACCCGGGCCGCCGTGCTCGAGGCGGCCGAGGCGATCTTCGCCGAAAAGGGCTTCGCGGCGACGCGCCTCGAGGACGTCGCCGATCGGGTGGGGATCCGCCGCGCCTCGATCGTCTACTACTTCAAGGACAAGAAAGAGCTGTATCACGCCGTCCTCGCGAGCGTCTTCGGGGGGCTGCTCGAAAAAATCGACGAGGCGCTGACGCGCCCCGATCCCCTGCCCGACCGGATCGAGGCCGGTGTCGGAGCCTGGGTCGACTACGTGGGCGCGCGGCCCTCGATCGCGCGCCTGCTGCTGCGCGAGGTCGCCGACGCCGCGCCGGGACACCAGCCCGCCGTGCTCGAGCACACGCGGCCGTTTTTCGAGCTCGTGCGCAAGCAGGTCTTCGAACGCGACCGCGCCGCGAGCGCGCGCCTCACACCGATCGACCCCGTCCACCTCGCGAGCACGATCGCCGGGGCCACCGTCTTCTTCGTGGCGGCGATGCCGGCGCTCGTTCCCGAGCTCGAGCTCGACCCCGTCTCGCCAGAGCACCTCGCGGCGCATCGCGAGGAAGTGTTGCGCATCGTGCGCCGGCTGCTCGGCACCAGGGGGCCGCGCGAGTCCCACCCCGAGAAACGCAGAAGCTCAGGCCTGGAGGAATGACATGAGCGACGATGCCGCCAAGGGCTGTCCGGTCGGAGCCGGCGACGAGGGCTACGACCCCT
>Ga0210377_10002903_pt1 | contig 14813 bp, 14 predicted proteins | sample PLM4_65_b1redo_FD_155480 | JGI IMG/M metagenome (GOLD analysis project Ga0210377, IMG submission 155480) | Groundwater sediment microbial communities from an aquifer in East River, Colorado, USA - PLM4_65_b1 redo | ecosystem: Environmental > Terrestrial > Soil > Riparian zone | place: USA: East...
TTCGCGCCTGGCCTCGGAAATCACTCGCGCGGTTTCGGCCGACACCTCGTAATGTTCCGCCTCCATCTGGTGTTCCGCGACGCGCTCGACGCGAATCGGCTGGAACGTTCCGTAACCGACGTGCAGCGTCACCGAGACGCGCGAGACGCCCCTGGCGGCGACGGCCTCGAAGAGCGCCGGCGTGAAATGCAGTCCGGCCGTTGGCGCGGCAATCGACCCGCGCGCCCTCGCATAAACCGTCTGGTATCGCTCGCGATCCGATGCGCGATCGTCGCGCTTGATGTACGGGGGCAACGGGATGTGGCCGATGGCATCGATCGCCTCGCGCACCGGCGATCCATCCGAGGTCCAGAGGCGCACGGTTCGGCGTCCGTGGAAGTGCATTCCGATGACTTGCGCATGAAGAGTGGGCCCTGGCGTCCCGGCCGGGGGCTCGAACACCATCCGCGAACCTTCCCGCAGCCGTTGTCCCGGATGCACGAGCGCGATCCAGGTTTCTTCGCCAGGCGCCTCTTCGCGTCCCGACCTTTCGTGGGGCGGCCCTTTACGGGCCGCCGTCGATTCACCTGGTCCCACCGGACGAACCAGGAAACACTCCGCTGCTCCGCCGCCGGGAAGGCGCGTGCCGATCAGCCGGGCCGGAAACACGCGCGTATCGTTGACGACCAGCACATCGCCGGCCTTCAGCATGTCGGGCAGATCGGCGAATGCATGATGCGAGGCACGGCCCGTCGCGCGATTGAGCCAGAGGAGGCGCGAGGCGCCTCGCACGGCCGGCGGGTCCTGGGCGATCAGCGTCGGCGGCAGAGCAAAATCAAAATCGGTAACAGTCATCGTGCGCGATTCAACCTGGCGGGTTGCGGGCGGAGTATTTCTCGAGAAGGTAATCGTATCGCCGGAGCAGCAGGCCCGTCACCGCCCGCAATCGCTCGCCGCTCCAGAGCGGGCCCGACACGATCAGCCGCAAGCGATCGTAAAAGGCCGCGAGATCCGAATCCTCGATCTGATTGCGGCCAGACGACAGGGACTCCAGGTATCCGGCCGGTAGATCGCGGCGGTAATGTCCGGTCCGCGTCCCTCGCTGCGCCGGCAGCCGCGCCAGCAGCGGATCGCTGAGCGCGTAGGTGTCGACGATGTGCACGTCGGGGCCGGCGAAGTAGCCGGTGAAACCGATGCCGTCGCGAACCACCACGCGCTCGCCGCCGCGGCGCAGCTCGATGCCGTCGTCCACCAGCGCGCTGTCGGGGCGCTGCTGGCCACGACGCCCTTTCAGCAATCCGCTCGATTCATAGTAGTACCGCCGCTCATCCATCACGTTGTTCACCGAGATGTAGCGCGTGCCATCAAGCGGTTCCTGGCCCGGCACGCCGTGAACGACGTTGTTGATGCGGGAATAGCCGTAGCCGCTCAACAATGCCGGCTCCCACGGCGCCAGCAGTCCGAGCAGGACACACGTGGCCGCGATCGGCCCGGAGGTGCGGCCCGCGGCCAATAGCGGCGACGCGGCCAGGATGCCGACGCTCCAGACCAGGGACGCGGTGAAGAAGCGGCCCATCATGAAGTCGCCGCCGATGCGGAGGATGTAGATCGCGACGAGCAGCGGTCCAACCGCCAGCGGCCAGTCGATTCGCCATCGTCCCCGCGGTATGGCCAGGGGCGCGAGGATGATCACCGGAAGCGTCACCGGATCGGTCAGGAGCGTGCGCAGGAAATAGTCTTCGCCTCGCGCGATCAGGTCCGACAAGGGAAACCCGAGATTGAGCTTGGCGTAGGCGGTATTGGGCACGAGCGACCCGTAATAGAACGCGGAGAAACATTCCCAGGCGAGAAACGGCAACATCCCGACGGCGGCCGCGCGCAGCGAGGAGCGCGCGCCGCGGCGCCACATCTCGGAGAGGAGCGGTGGCATCACCAGCAACGCCAGGTCGGTGCGGTTGAGCATACACAGGGCCGCGACCAACGACAGCCGCCGGATCCGCCGCTCCCCTTGCGGCTCGTTCCACCAGAGCCAGAGGAAGGTCACCAGCACGAGATGGCTCAGCGCGTTCTCGAGACCCGATGTCGAAAAATCGACAAACGCCTTCGACGAGAGGAGCGCGGCAAACGCCACGAGGATCGGCCATTCGTCGCGAGCTGCCAGGCGCGTGAGGACGAAGACCGCAGCGATCGTCAGGAGCGCGCAAAGCGCCAGCGAAGTGTAGTAGGGCTCTCCGGTGATCGCGTAGATCGGCGTGAACACGCCGAGCCAAAGCGGATGCGTGAAGGCTTGCACGCGCTCGCCGGTATTCCACACCGGGCCGAAACCACGGACCAGGTTGTCCGCGGTGCGAAACGTGATGTACGAATCGTCCGAGAGCCAGGCCGTCCGCACGAGCGAGACGGCGAGCAGCGCGAACCCGCCAAGCGTCAACGCGCGCGGGCCCTTCACCTGGCGCCCTCTCGCGGAACAAACAGCGCCGACAGCGCCAGGGGCAGCACGAGCGGGTAGAGCGGCGTCATCAGGCGCAAGTCCCAACTGGGGCCAATCGTGATGACGGCAACCAAGTACAAGGGGATGGCCAGGGCCGCCCGCCGTACGAAGACTGGCGCCAGGCTGGTGCCAAATGCGGCCAGCAACCACACCGGTCCCAGATACAACACCAGGTTGATGGCGGCCGTTTGCAGGTTCGGCGCCTCCGCGACGAGCGGGGCGGCGCCCAGGAGCGCGCGCAGCCCGATCAACACCAGGCCGCTAATCGCGGCATAGCCAAGGCCGGTGAGCAGCGTCTCGCGGCTGGCAGGACGGGTGAGGAGGTAGATCGCCGGCAGCAGCAGCGCCGCTTCAGAATTGAGCGAGGCGATCGCAATCAGCAGGGCGAGCAGCCATCGCCGGTCCTTCACCATCAACATCAGGGCGGCCGTGACGGCGATCGGTTCGAGCAGCGACCATGGTGAGAAGACGCTCGAGGTGGGAATGGACGAGAGGTCCAGGTACTCGCCTTGCCGGAGCACGATTCGGATCGTGCTGCCAACGAGCAGCGACCCGGCCAGCGCCTGGACGTCCGAGAACCACAACGACAAGTACCAGAACAGCGCGGCGAAGAGTGCGGTCAGCGCCGACAGGTAGTAGAGGGCATAGACGCGACGAAAGGCGACCTCGTAGGTCATCCGCGGCGACAGCAGTTGGACGAGCGGCTCCGTGAGGTAGGGAACGAGGACGTGATACCGCGCGCCAGCCGGGGCGGTGCGATCGATCACGGCCCGGTGCATGGCAAGGCGAACGTCCTGGCGAGGAACCAGGAAGCTGTAATCGTTGGCGTTGGTTGCCGCCGCGGTCACGAAGATCGCCGCCAGCACCCAGAAGGTCAACCGCGAAGGTGCGCCGGTCATGCGGGTGCGTAGGGCGCCCCTTTATGGGGTGCCATCGCCAACGGCGAAAACAAATACGATAGCGCCAGCGGCAGCACCAGCGGATAGAGCGGCATCAGCAGGCGCACTTCCCACCAGATGCCCCACACAACGATGGCGCCGGCGTAGATCGGGATGACCGCGGCAGCGCGGCGCGCAAACAGTGGCGCGCGCGCGAAACCAAGCACCGCGAAGAGCCAGATCGCGCCGAGTAATACCGTGACGTTGAACGCCGCCAGCCACGGTTGTGACAGGTTCGTCGCGAGCACGCGACCGAGCGTCCAATATCGCTCGGCGTCACCTTGCACCAATCGGACGCCCACGAACACCGCGCCGGAAACGGCGAGATACGCGATCGCCGTCCGCAGGCTGCGCCAACCGATGGGCGCGGTAGCCACATAGAGCAGCACGAGGAACACGCCGGTTTCGCGGCTCAGGGACGCCACCGCCACCAGCAAGGCAAACCACCAGCGGCGATCGCGAAGGATCAACAACAGGGCGATCGAGAAGAAACCGGGTTCGAGATACGAACCCGGCGCCCAGTCGTGCTGGCGAATCGTGATGCGGATCGTACACGCCACCAGCAGGACCCCGACGAGCGCCTGATCGTCGGTGAACCATTCGGTCAAGTAGGTGTGGAGCGCCCACAACATCGACACCATCGCGAGAAAGTAGAAGATCGCGTACGCGCGGTCGAACGCCTGCTCGTAGGGCATGACCCGCGCGAACAGGCGGATTGGCCCTTCGACCATGACGGGAATGAGCACGCGATAACGCTCTGGCGCGTTGGCGGTGGCGTTGATGATGCCGTCGTGGAAGCCGCGGCGAGCCAGCAGCGTGCTTTCGCCGGGATGAAAGGAATAGTCGAGGGACGTCACCGCCGCGGCCGCGCACAACACCGCCGCCAGCGCCCAGGGTCCGATGGTTCGCGACACGCGCGAGTATAAACGCTAATGAACGCGCTCGGGCGCCGGCACGTTCCTTTGCAGCCGCCAATCCTCCGCGAGGATCGACCACAGCAGCTGATCGCGGTACCGGCCGTCGCGCAGGAACGAGCGCCTGAGGACGCCTTCCTGGACGGCGCCGATCTTGCGCAGCGCGCCGTTGCCACGGCCGTTGCCCACCGCCGCGCGCGCCTCGAGGCGATACGCGCCGATCACCTCGATCGAAAAATCCACAACCAGCCGGGCGCCCTCTGCAAACAGCCCCGTGCCCCAGAACTCGCGGCCAAGGGCAAAGCCCCATTCCGCCAGGCCGAAGCCCGATTCGAGCGAGCGCACCTGGAAAATGCCAACCGCAGTGTCGATGCCCTGTGGCACAACCGCGAAACAAGCGTAGTTGCCCTGCAGGCGCTCCCGGTGCGCCCACGCGATGAACCGTTGGAAGCCTGCGATGGTGGTGGGCGGCGGCGAAATGAAGCGCGCCACTTCTTCGGTCGTCAGCATCGCCAACAGCGACGGCGCGTCCTCCATCTTCAACTCGCGCAAGATGACATTCGCGCCGATGAGCAGCGGCAGGCCCGACTGCCAATCGGTGGTGGTGACCGTGGTGATGGTGCCGGGCACCGTGGTTGGCGTTGCCATAGTCGCCGAACGCTGCATCTCCGGTGGGAAGGGCATCTTTTCCATGGTTATCGCCCTCCCCCGCTCTTCAGTACGGAATTGCCCCACACGACGTTGTCGCCGGCCAGCGCATCGGTGCAGTCGCCCCACACGATGTTGTCCCAGTCGTTGCCCCAGACCACGTTGTCGAGGGTGTCGTGGGTGAGGTCGCCCCACACGACGTTATCGTCCCAGAAACCCCAGACCACGTTGTCGGCCCAGTAGCCCCGGACGACGCTGTCGCCCCACACGATGTTGTCGCCCCAGACGATGTTGTCGGCGTCGAGGTCGCCCCAGACCACGTTGTCGCGCTCCCAGACCACGTCCTCGCTGTCGCCCCACACGATGTTGTCGTCAAGCGTGTCGAAGCCCCACACGACGTTGTCGTCCCAGCGATGCAGGTGCACGGACGCGGCGCCGCTGCCGATGTAGCGGTCGCCATAGATGATGCGCTTGCCCCAGCGAACCAGCCCGCCCGCGGCATCGAGATTGGACGAGGGCATCACGCGCGCGCGAAGCCAGTTGGCCTCGGCGGGTGCGTTCGTGTTGATCAACCTCGCGAGCCGCACGGCGCCGGTCACGTTGAGCGCGCCCGCGCCCTGGGTGAGCCCGTCGGTATTCGCCAGCACGCGCGCCGTGAACTGCAGGCCGAGTTTCACGGCGTTCGCCGCCAGGTCGTGGTTGGCTTTCAACATCAACGCCGCGGCGCCGGCCACAAACGGCGCCGACATGCTCGTGCCGCTCAGCGTGATGTATCCGGCGGCGTGTCGGGCGCCTTCGTTCCCGCCAAACACGAGCAAGGATGGATTCTCGGTGAAGAGATGACTGCCGGGAGCCGATAGCGACGTGATCTTGACCCCGGCGGCAACCAGATCGGGCTTGGCCAGCAAGTCGAACCGCGTCGGTCCACGCGCGCTGAACGTGGCCACCTCGTCGTCGTTGAACGACGCCGTGCCTTTGGTATCGAGTGCACCCACGCATACCGACGACGGCGCGTTGCAAGGCACGCCGACGCCGCCGTAGCCCGGCAGGTGCGTCCGCGGATCGATTCCCTGGTTGCCGGCCGCGGTCACCACCACCACGCCCTGGCGCGACAGGCGCTCCACTGCCTGGACGAGCGGGTCGGCGGCGATCGACTCGAATACCGGGTGTCCGAGCGACAGGTTCACGACCTTGATGTTGTACGCGTCGTGATTGCGCGCCACCCACTCGAGCGCGTCGATCACGTCGCTGGTGTCGCCGGAGCAGTCGTCCCCCAGGACGCGCAGCACCACAAGATCCGCCCCGGGATCGACGCCCGCGTACTGACCGTAGGAGGTCGTGCCGTCGCCGGCGATCAGCCCGGCGACATGCGTGCCGTGGCCGCAGTTGTCGATTGGGCTCGAGCCGCCGTTGACGAAGTCCTGGAACTTGCGAATGTGCCGGAGGTCCGCGTGCGGCTGGACGCCCGAGTCAATCACGGCAACCGAGATGCCGCTGCCCCGACTGAAGCCCTGGAACTGCTGCGATGCGCGCGACCAACGAGGGCGTGACGCGCGGGCCGGCGTGACCGACGCCACGGCGACGCGCGCGTCCAGCGACACCGCGGTTGCGTGATCGAACTCGCTGGAGAATGTCGCGGCGCTGCTCGACACGACCAGCGCGGGACCACCGGCGGTATCGGTGGCACGAACGGCGGCGCCGCGATCGAGCAGCCGATTGAACGAGGCGTCGCGCTCGGCGGCCGACGAAAACTGCAGGATGACACGCGCCGACGAGCCCGCGACCAGGGCCTGGCGCACGCCTTCATCGGTGGTTTGTGCCGCCAGCGGCGCGCCGACGCCGGCGCTGAACAGCAGCGCCACGGCGTAGGTCCGCCAACGGAACGAAGTACTGAGTTTCATTGCTTCCCAAGGCTCCGTACGACTTCCTCGTCACCACTTCAGCGCTTACAAGGACCTGCACCGCGCAGGAGCGCGGCCGGACAAATATCCTACGAACGGCGTGAGTATTCTAGTTGATTGGGCGGGCGCCCGAAACAGCTTTTGCCTGGCGTCATTCTTCGGCGAGGATCGACCAGAGGATTCGTGGCGGCCTACGATGTCGACACCGGCCCCCGATGGTCTCAATCGCAAAATCCACCATCAGCCGCGCGCCTTCGGCGAACACGCCGGTGCCCCAGGTAAGCTGAGCCGATGGCAAAACCCCACTCGGCCGATGTAAATCCCTGCTCGAGCTGGCGGACCGGTAGGGCATCTTTTCCATCAGCGCCCTCCCCTCCCGACCGTGAGCACCGCGTTGCCCCAGACAGTGTTGTCGTCGGCCGCGTTACCCCACACGACGTTGTCGTCTTCCGCGTTACCCCACACGATGTTGTCGCCCCAGACAATGTTATCGCCCCAGACGACGTTGTCGCCCCATACGATCTTGTCGCCCCACACGATGTTGTCATCGTCGAAGCTATCGCCCCACACGAGATTGCTGCCCCAAGTGACGTTCTCACCCCACACGATGTTCTCGCCCCACACGATGTTGAGGCCCCAGATCGGGAGGTTGTAGCGAATGGAGTCGCCCCACACCACGTTGTCGCCCCACACGATGTTGCCGGCCCAAAGGTAAGGATGGCCGGCGAGGATCGTCGAGCAATCACCACCGGTGACCTGCTTGTCCGAATTGCGCTCGCACTGCAAATCGGTCCAGACCGTCGGGGTCGGGATGCCGCTGCCAACCGAAGGATCGATCGACGCGAGCAACCGCATCGCACCGGCGGCGTTGATGCCCCCGGTGCCCTGGGTCAGCACGTTGTAGGGCGGGCCCGATTCGTCAGACACCGGAATCGCCGTGAATTGCAGGATGGCCTTGGCCAGGTTCGCCGTGAGCCTGGGTTGATGCGCCTTGAGCAGCGCCACGACGCCGGTGGTCACGCCGGCGGACATGCTGGTGCCGCTCAGCGTGAGCAAGGACTTGCCGGACGGGCTCTTCTTCCGCAGCGATGGATAACCAAGGTACAGCCCGCTCGAGGGCGACGTTTCGGAAGCGAGGTAATGGCCCGGAGCAACGACGTCAGGCTTGGCGTAACCGTCGTACCACGTCGGACCACGCGAGCTGTACGCCGTCACGCGATCGTCGTCGCGATTGACGGTGGCGCGGTGGTCGATGGCTCCCACCGTGATCGCCGACCGTGCGTTGCCAGGGGAAGTGATGCCCGCGTATCCCACTTCACCGGTTTCGGGATTGACGCCGAAGTTGCCCGCGGAAGCAACGACGATGGCGCCCATGCGGGTGGCGGCGTCCACGGCGTGCGCCAGCGGATCGGTTGCGGCCGGCTCGAAAATCGGGTGGCCAAGTGAGAGATTGATGATGTCGATGCCAAGCGGCGAGCCGGACTGGTCCGTATTGGCGGCCGCGAAGGCGATCGCGCGCATCACGTCGCTGGTCTTGCCCTTGCCCTGCGCGTCGAGCACCTTGAGGACCACGAACTCCACACCGGGCGCCACGCCCTGGAACGCTTGGTCGAACCGGCTCTGCGATGCGCCGATTAAGCCGGCGACGTGCGTGCCGTGCCCGTAATCGTCGTAGGCCGTCCGCTTGAGTTGCTGCTTGCCGTCGGTGAAGTCGTAGAACGCCCTGATGCGGCCGCGGAACGCGTCCGTCGGGTAGAGACCCGAGTCGATCAGCGCAACGGTGACACCGAGGCCGCCGGCGGTGCTGGGCACGAGTCCGAGCGTCCCCAACAGCGTGTTGACGGCGGGAGCGGAGTAGCGAAACGCGCGCAGCCGCCCCGGCGCGGCATGCGCCGTCACTTCAGCATCAACGGAACACCGATCCACCATGGTGCTGGCGCAAAGGACATCGAGCTGCTGCGGGGTGAGCTCGGTGGCCAACGCGCCAACACTTGGCAGATCGGCATTGACGGTAAGACCGTTGTTGAGAAGAGACTGGCGCAACCAACCGGAATAACCCGGTCGCGCCGTGAGAATCACGCGCTGCGTCTGGCCTGCCTTCTTTCCTTCGCGCAGTGCGCGATCGAGCTTGTCCTGGGCCGCTGCAGAGGCAACGGAACCGAAGAGGGCAATTGCCGCGACGCACGAAACGAACCGACGAGAAGACCTGAACATCTGCTAGCTAGCCAGCAATTCGTGGGCAAATATTTGGACAGACTCTTTATGCATCAAACTGCCATATCATAGCACTTTATATGACAATAAAGTCAAATTGCCGCAGATTCAGCGCAAGTTGGCCGTGGGCGACGGCTTTAGAGACCCCAGCGAACCAGCACGGACCCCACCGTGAATCCGGCGCCGACTGAGGTCAGCAACACCAGGTTGCCCTTCTTCAGGCGGCCGCTCTCGACCGCATCGTTGAGGGCGAGCGGGATCGTCGCCGCGGTCGTGTTGCCGAAGCGATCGATGTTAATCACGACCTTCTCTTCGGGCATGCCGATGCGTTCGGCTGCCGACAGGATGATGCGTTTGTTCGCCTGGTGCGAAACGAACAAATCCAGATCGTGGCCGGTGAGATTGTGGCGCCGCAGCAACCGCTCGCAGATCTCGCCGGTGTTCTTCACCGCAAACTTGAACACCGTGGCGCCATCCTGTTTCACATAGTGGAGGCGCTGGTCCACCGTCTCGTGCGAGGCCGGCCGCTTGCTGCCGCCCGCCGGCATGCACAGCGCGGCGCCTCCGCCGCCATCGATCCGATGCTCGAAGTCGAGGATGCCGATGTTCGGGTCGGAGGATGGTCCAAGCACCACCGCGCCGGCGCCATCACCGAACAGCACACAGGTCGCGCGATCGGTGTAGTCGATGATGCTCGACATCACGTCGGCGCCGATCACCAGTGCGTTCTGCGCGCCGCCGGCGGCCACGATCTGGCTGCCCACGGTCAAGGCGTAGGTGAAGGCGGAACAGGCGGCCGAGAGGTCGAATCCCCAGGCGCGGCGCGCGCCGATCTTGTGCTGCACCAGGCACGCCGTGCTCGGAAATAGCATGTCAGGCGTCACGGTGCCGACCACGATCAGGTCGATGTCCTCGGGCTTCAAGCCGGCGCGCTTGATCGCCTCGCGCGCCGCTTCCGCCGCCAGGTCGCTGGTGGCCACGCCCGGATCGACGATGTGGCGCTGCTTGATCCCGGTCCGCTGCAGGATCCACTCATCGGTGGTATCGACCATCTTTTCGAGGTCGGCGTTGGTGAGCAGGCGCGGCGGCACGTAGGTCGCCAGACTCTTGATTTCCACTCGGCGGACGTTCAAAACAGCCCCCTTCCGGGCAGGGTGCGCCCGAAGTAGTCGTAGGCGCGGGCCGTCGCCAGACGGCCGCGCGGTGTGCGTTCCAGAAAACCAATCTGGATCAGGTACGGTTCGTACATGTCTTCGATGGCGTCCGCTTCTTCGCTGAGCGCCGCCGCCAGGCTGCCGAGCCCAACGGGGCCGCCGCCGAACTTGTCGATGATCGTCAGCACCAGGCGACGGTCGCTTTCATCGAAGCCGTACTGATCGATCTCGAGCAACGTCATCGCCGCGCGTGCCACGTCCACGGTGATGCGGCCGTCGGCGCGGACCTGTGCGAAGTCGCGCACGCGCCTGAGCAGGCGGTTGACGATCCGCGGTGTGCCGCGCGAGCGGCCCGCGATTTCCACCGCCGCCGCATCGTCCATGGGCACGTTGAGGATGCGGGCGGAACGGCGGACAATCTCCTCGATGTCGCGCGGCGCGTAGAAATCCAGGCGATGGACGATGCCGAAGCGCGCACGCAACGGCGAGGTCAGCAAACCCGCCCGCGTCGTGGCGCCCACCAGGGTGAACGGCTCCACGGGAACCTTCACCGATCGCGCGCCGGGGCCCTGCCCGATCACGATGTCGAGCTCGAAGTCTTCCATCGCCGGATACAGGATCTCTTCAATCGCCGGCGACAGGCGATGGATTTCGTCGATGAAGAGCACTTCGCGCGGCTGCAGGTTCGAGAGGATGCCGGCCAGGTCGCCCGGCTTCTCGATCACCGGGCCCGCGGTGGTGCGGATCGGCACGCCGAGTTCGTTGGCAATCACATAAGCCAGCGTCGTCTTGCCAAGGCCGGGCGGACCGTACAGCAACGTGTGGTCGAGCGCCTCGCCGCGCTGGGAGGCCGCCGCAATCGACACGTGCAGATTCTCGCGGACGCGGTCCTGCCCGATGTAGTCGTCGAGCCGGCGCGGCCGCAGCCCCGCCTCGTCCTGCGCGTCGTCGTCCACACGAGACGGCGTGAGGATACGAGAGTCGGTCATTGCTCACCCACACACAAGGCCCTGTAAGTCATGACCGCGACAGTTCCTTTAGCGCGAGGCGCAAGACATCCTCGAATCGGGCATCACCCGATGCACCCAGCACTTTCTCCAAGGTCTTGTCCAAGTTTTGCCGATGGTACCCGAGATTCACCAGCGCCGAGACCAGATCGTCGCGCAGCGAATCCCCCGGCGACGGCGGGGTGCCGGCGGTTTCCACCGCCTTCGGCAGGCGGTCTCGCAACTCGACGCAGATCCGTTCCGCCGTCTTCTTGCCGACGCCGGGGATGGCCGTGAGGCGCGCGATGTCGTTGCGCTGAATCGCCCCGACCAGGTCTCTGGGCTCGATCCCCGACAACACTGAGAGCGCCAGTTTCGGGCCGATACCGCTGACGGCGATCAATTTCTCGAACATCGCCTGTTCGAGCGCCGTCGCAAATCCATAGAGCGAGAGCTGATCTTCGCGGACGTGGGTGTGGATGCGCAGGGCGATCTCCGAACCCAGGTCACCGCACGTGTAGAAGGTCGAGAGCGGGACGAGCACGTCGTAGCCGACGCCGGCGACATCCACGATCAAGCGGTTGGGGTGCTTCTCGAAGACGCGGCCACGAAGGTGCGCGATCACGGGCGGTAGTCCCGCCAGGAGCGTTTTAAGAGACCGGGTCTCTTTTTCGCTCCGCCTTCACTGGAAAAAGAGACCCGGTCTCTTTTCCCGCGATGCAGGTGGCAAATCGCGATCGCGAGAGCGTCGGCAGCGTCGTGCGGTGTCGGCACGTAGTCCAACCCCAGCAACAGCTTCACCATCTGCCCAACCTGCTGCTTCTCGGCGCGGCCGTACCCCACAACGGCACGTTTGATCTCGGCGGGCGTGTACTCGATTACGGGAACGCCGGTTTCGATGGCAGCGAGCATGGCGACGCCGCGCGCATGGCCCAATTTCAGCGCGCTGCGCGCGTTGGCCGCGTAGAAAATGCTTTCGATGACCACGCACTCGGGACGATGCTCGGCGAGCAGCGCCGAGAGCGAACGGTAGATGATGGAGAGCTGATCCGGAAACGTGGCGCCGACCCCGGCGCGCACCGCGCCGCATAGTACCAGCCGATGTCGGCGGCCGTCGCTGTCGACGCAGCCGTAGCCCGTGCGCTGCGAGCCGGGGTCGATGCCGAACACCCTCACGCCAGCGAGGCCTCGATCTCCTTCTCCTCGATGTCGAAGTTCGACCACACCTGCTTGACGTCTTCGTGATCGTCGAGCGCGTCCATCAGCCGGATCATCTGGCTGGCGTCCTTGCCGGTGAGCGTCACGTAGTTCTGCGGCAGCATCGCGACCTGCGCGCTGTCGGGCTCGATGCCCAGGCCCTTCACTGCGTCGCGCACCGCCTCGAACGCGGTCGGCTCGCTTAATACTTCCCACGCCGTGCCGTCGTCCTGCATGTCGTCGGCGCCGGCCTCGAGCGCTACGCTCAGGAGCTTCTCTTCATCGGCCTTGGCCTTGTCGACGACGATGTGGCCCTTCTTCGTGAACATCCAGGCCACCGAGTTGGTGGAGCCGAGGTTGCCGCTGTGCTTTTCGAGCATGTGCCGCAGCTCGCCGACCGTGCGGTTCTTGTTGTCGGTGAGCGTCTCGATGATGAGGGCCGAGCCGCCGGGGCCGTAGGCCTCGTAGGTGATTTCTTCGTAGACGATGCCCGGCAGTTCACCGGTGCCGCGCTGGATGGCCTTCTTGATGTTGTCGGCGGGCATGTTCACTTCCTTCGCCGCGGCGATGATCGTCCGCAGGCGAGGGTTCATGCCGGGGTCGCCGCCCCCGTTGCGGGCGGCCACCGTCAGTTCCTTGATCAGGCGCGTGAAAATCTTGCCGCGCTTGGCGTCGGCCGCGCCCTTCTTGTGCTTAATCGTGTGCCACTTGGAATGGCCGGACATGCGGAACTCCCTGAACTGGTGGGGGCAAACCTCGCGGTTTGCCCGGGCATTTCAACCCGAGGAAAAAGTTAGTTTACCTCTGTCTTGCCAGGATGATCCAGACCTCGGCGCGCAGATCCCAGGGCCCGCCCTGGTAGTCGCCCAGCACGGCCGAGACCTCGAGGCCGGCCTTTTCGAGCCGGTTCACCATCTGCGGCACCGTCAGGGTGCGAAACGCCAGGCTAAAGGTGCGCCGCACGGCCGCGGCGCCGCGGCCCTCCACGAATTCCTGCTCGAAGCGCGTGATGCCCTTCTTCCGATCCTGCCGGACCGATTCGATCAGCGTAATCGGTGCGCCGTTGGGCCCGCGCTTGCCCTTCAGGCTCTCGCGCTTTGAGTATTCGCTCCACGCCGGAAGGTCGGCCACCAGCTCGAGGCCGAAGGTGCCGTTGCGCTTCAGGACGCGCGAAACGGCCGCCAGTGTTTTCGCCAGATCGCCCTCGACCAGCAACGACTGGAGGATACCGTAGGGAGCTATGACCAGGGGAAACGAGCGATCGGGGAACGGCAAGTGCCGGATATCCCCGCGAACCAGCGTCACCCGCTTGTGCAGCCGTGACCGGCGCACCCTGGCGCGCGCGCGATCGAGCATCGTCTCGGATCGATCGATGCCCACGACGGTCGTTCCGCTCCTGGCCAGCGGCACCGCCACGCGCCCCGTGCCGCAGCCCAGTTCGAGCACCGGGCCACTGGCCGCAGACGCCATCCGCCGCCAGAACGGAATGTCGCGCTTGCCGACGGTCTGAGCGTTCTCCCAATCGTAATACGCGGCGTACTCGTCCCACCCTTCGTATCCCTGTTCTTTGATAGAAGTCGAGTTTCGAGTTAAGGGTTTCGAGTTAAGAACCTTGCGCTTCGCCAAGGTCGTCAGAATACCTCGTAACTCTCATTCTTGACTCGTAACTCTTAACTCTTGACTCTCGTCCTTAACTCTTAACTCTTAACTCTTCACTCTTAACTGACTTACGGCATACTCCCCCCATGTCGAGCTTCTTCCAGATCCGCAAAAAGGTGCATTGGTCGGATACCGACGCCGCGGGCGTCGTGTGGTTTCCCAACTTTCTCGGCTGGTTTGAAGACGCCGAAGAGGAGCTCTTCGCGTCGCTCGGACGCACTCGGCAATCGCTGCTGGATACCCACAGGTTCGGCATGCCGCGGGTCGAGGTCCAGGCCAAATTCCGCGCACCGGCACGTGCCGGCCAGGTCGTGCGAGTCGGGATCCGGACAACCGTCGAGAACCCGCGGCGACTGCACCACGCATTTGAGATTCGGGATGACACGACCCAACACTTACTGGCAGAAGGGTTCGTGCGTGTCGCTTGCGTGGATTCAGCCACCTGGTCGGCACGCGATCTGCCCGAAGACGTGCTGAGGCTCGTGTCTGGTCTTCCAGACCTGGCGGAACGGCAAGCCCGCGGCGCGGTGGAAGTGCCGTGGACTTGAGGCAGTTAAGAGTTAAGAGTTAAGAACTGGAGTTGTCAGTTGCCAGTTGCCGGCCCATGACAAAACCATCAGTGGATCGAAAGACGGCGCCTTTATCGAGTTGCGGATTTCCCTGGTAGCCGTAACCCGCGTTCGGGACCAACCGGCGGCATAGCAACCCTGTGGGCAGTCACTGGCCAGTTGC
>Ga0210377_10002904_pt1 | contig 14807 bp, 21 predicted proteins | sample PLM4_65_b1redo_FD_155480 | JGI IMG/M metagenome (GOLD analysis project Ga0210377, IMG submission 155480) | Groundwater sediment microbial communities from an aquifer in East River, Colorado, USA - PLM4_65_b1 redo | ecosystem: Environmental > Terrestrial > Soil > Riparian zone | place: USA: East...
AGGGAGTAGGGAATAGGGAATAGGGAGTAGATGGCGGCTACGCCGTCGCTCCGTTCCCTCATACTACTCCCTACTCCCCATTCCCTATTCCCTCACTTGGACAGCTCAAACGTCACCGACACGGTCTGCGTCAGCGAGACTTCGCCGGCGGCGACGGGCGTGGATTCAGCCGCCTGATCCTGCAGCTGCATGCGCGCCATCGTAGGCACGGGTTGCGGATAGTACTCGTTCTCGCTGACCGTGACGATGCGCTTGACCTTGTAGCCGACGGCGTTGGCGTAGAGTTCGGCTTTGGCGGCGGCGTCCTTGATCGCCTCGACGCGCGCCTCGTTCTGGTAGCTCTCAGGCTTGTCGATCGAGAACGAGACGCCGTTGATGGTGTTGCCGCCACCCTTCACCACGGCGTCGAGCGTCTTGCCGAGGCTCTTGAGGTCGCGGACCTTGATGGTGATCTGGTTCGACGCATTATAGCCGCGAAGCCGCGGCTTCTGGTTCGCGGGATAGTCGTAGACCGGGTTAAGCGAGAGGTTGCTGGTCTGCATGTCGCGGTCGGCGACGCCCGCCGCCTTCACCGCGGCGAACACGCCGTTCATCTTGGTTGTCTGCTGGCTCATTGCCAGCGAGGCGGTCTCCGCCTCCACCTGGACGCCGACGCTGATCATGGCGACGTCCGGCGCGTGGTCGACGCTGCCGCGGCCGTTGAGCGTGATGGTGGTTTCCGGCTGGATCGAGCTCATCGGCGCCATGTGCATCCCGCCCGGAGGCGGCGTCTGCGCCATCGCCATGGGCGCGTTCGCACAGCCGGCCATGGCCGTCGCAGCGAGCAGGGCTAAGCCAAGGGATTTCATCGGTAGAACCTTTCCGTAAAGGCCCGGCTGGGGAAGGGCTTCCCGGGCGCGGACCCAATCCGCCGTTCAAATAGGGCGCGTTCGTGGCACGCCCACCGCTAACTGGCGGCGCAAGATGGCGTAGCGGCACCTCGAAAATTTCGTGATCGAAAAAGCACGGCCCGACCCTGGCCGATCTCTCATGGTCGCCGCAAAACGGATATGGCACATAAGCGTGTTGCGGCGCTACGGAAGGCAAGGCGATGGATCCTCGGCAGATCATTGACCAGCGGCCAATGTCGCTGGTGCAGATTGCGGCGGTTGCGACCACCATCGGCCTCAACGCTCTAGACGGCTTCGATGTCCTCTCGATCAGTTTCGCTGCGCCTGGGATAGCTCGCGAATGGGGCGTGAACCAAGGCACCCTGGGCATCGTTCTGTCGATGGAGTTGATCGGCATGGCGCTGGGCTCGATCGCGCTCGGCGGCGTCGCCGATCGGATCGGCCGCCGTCCGACCCTGCTCGTATGCCTGGTGGTGATGGCGATCGGCATGGCCGGCGCAACGCTCTCGCACAACATCGTCGAACTCTCGGCCTGGCGCGTTCTCACCGGCCTGGGCATCGGCGGCATGATCCCGTGCCTCAACGCGCTCGCCTCCGAATACGCGAATGCGAAATGGCGGCGCGTATGCCTCGCTCTGATGGTGATCGGCTATCCGCTTGGCGCGATCATCGGCGGATCGATCGCGGCGCTGCTGCTGCAAGGCGGAGACTGGCGTCCAATCTTTCTCTTCGGCGCGGCGGCGACGGCGCTGTTCATTCCGCTGGTTGCGTTCATCGCCCCGGAATCCCCCGCTCACCTCGCTTCGAGACAGCCTGCGGATGCGCTCGCCCGGATCAACCAGACGCTCAAGCGCATGGGCCATCCCGCCGCGGAGTCATTGCCCGAGCCGGAACGCCCCGCCAGCAGCCCGATCATGGCGCTCTTTTCTCCGGCTCTCCTGGCCACGACGGTGCTGGTCACACTCGGCTACTTCGCCCACATCCTGGCCTTCTACTATGTCGCGAAATGGCTGCCGAAGCTCGTAGTCGACATGGGCTTCAATCCCAGCGAAGCGGCGGGCGTCCTGGTGTCGATGAGCATCGGCGGCGTCATCGGCGGCCTGTTCTGGGGCGTCATCGCCCAGCGCTTCAATCTCAAGCGCATGACGGTCGGCGTCCTCGTCCTGTCGGCGGCCATGCTCGTCGTGTTCGGGCGAGGGCAGGCGGAGCTTGGCGGCCTCTCGCTGATCGCCGGCCTCGCCGGTTTCGTCCTCCAGGGCGGTATCGTCGGCCTCTACACCATCCTGGCGGAAGCCTTCCCCACGCCCGTCCGCGCCTCAGGCACCGGCTTCGTCATCGGCGTCGGCCGCGGCGGCGCGCTGCTCGCCCCAATCGTCGCCGGCTTCCTGTTTCAGGCTGGCATGGGCCTCCAGTTCGTCTCTGTACTTATGGGCGCCGGCTCGCTAGTCGCGGCTGGCGCGATCCTGATGCTCCGGCTCGAAGCGAAACCGGTTGCAGCCTAGCTACTCTGCTCCCGTGTTCCGCGGGCTTGCCGAGCCAGAGCGCCGCGAAGATCGTATCAAGGCCGATGACTTGCATCGACTGTCGATCAGACGCCCGCTCCGGCTCGCCCGGCAAGAAGCTGCATTTCCCAGGCGAACGCGACGCCGCTGGCGCCGCCGTGTTCTGCAATAACGCCCGCGAGGTTGGCCGCGGTCTCTTCTCGCGCCCAGTCGCGCTGCCATTCGCCGACAACGGCGAGCCAGGTGATCGGCACGGCGCCGGCGGCGACCATGCGGCGCACGGCCATGTCGTGGGCTTCCGGTGAGACGCCCCCCGACGCATCTGTGACGACAAAGACGTCGTAGCCTTCGCCGAGCGCCTGGATCGCCGGCATGGCGAGGCAGATTTCCGTCCAGAGTGCTGCGAGTACGAGCTGCTTGCGTCCGGTTTTCTTCACGGCCTCGACAACGCGCTTGTCCTGCCAGGTGTTGATGAAGGTGCGGTTGATCGGCTTCTGTTCCGGGAAGACATCCAGCAGCCCTTTGATCAGGTAGCCGCCGCGTTCCTCGATCACCGTGGTGAGGATAGTCGGCACGTTGAAGACTTTCGCCGTCTTGGCGAGGCCGATGACATTGTTGACGATCATCGTCGGCTCGTGGCTGTTCAAATTGGCGAACTGGTAGGGCTGATGGTCGATCAGCACGAGGACGCTGGCTTCCGGACGGAGCAGGGCGTCGAGACCGGTCTTGGCGGGCATGGTGACTCCTTAGGTTGTACGGTCGGCGGCTGAGGCGTCGGCGGGATCGAGAAAGACGTGGAGGATTTGGATTCGGCCGCCTTCGGTGCGGGCGACATCGGTTCCCGTCACAGCTACGGGACCGTTTGGCGGACCAGATTGCCAGCGTAGCCACCCGACGCCGTGGTGGCCGACTGCGCGGCCAATCGCGGCGAAGACAAAGTTCGGCGGTAGGCTCGACAAGAGCGCCTCCACCGCCTGGCTGATGGCGACATGTCCCGTCGCTGACGCATGTGGCTCATGGAGCGTCGCATCGGCGGTATAAATCTTGGCGATGGCGTTCATTCGGCGAGGGGCGTCTCGCTCGCCGAACACCTGCGCGAGATTCGCCTGCATGAGGGCGTCATAGTCGATGGCTTGCGCGCTCATTTTTCTCTTCCGGGGCCTGGGTTTCGCGAAGGGCGCCTCTGGCGGTGGAGATTGTCGTTCCCATATGTGCGACACTAGCCTTGCGACTTGAGCATCTGCGTCGCGTGAATCGGAACGCCATGTTCGACCTGGAGGATCTACAAACGTTTGTGGAGGTCGCCGACGCCGGCGGGATAACGCCAGCGGCTCGTCGACTGGGGCTCTCCAAGTCCATCGTCAGCCGACGTCTCGTGCGGCTCGAGGAGGAATTGGGCGTCCAGCTGATGTCGCGCACCACGCGCGGCGCTGCGCTGACCGAAGCAGGCGCCAGCTTTCGCGAGCACGCGGCAAGCGTCGCCGCTGAACTCGATGCCGCACGCGAAGCGATCTCACCGAGCGGCGATGTGCGTGGGCGTCTGCGCATCGCGGCACCGCTGTCGTTCGGGCCGATGCATATTGCGCCGGTGCTTGCCGAACTTGCGCGCCGGCATCCTCGATTGCAGGTGCAGGCGTCCTATAGCGACCGCTTCGTCGATCTCGTCGGCGAAGGCCTCGATGCGGCGGTGCGCATCGGCTATCTGCCGGATTCAAATCTTGTCGTGCGCCGCATTGCGCCGATCCGCGGCAAGTTTGTCGCCAGCCCTTCCTACATCGAAATGCATGGCATGCCGCAGGCGCCAGACGATCTGCTGAACCATGAGGCCTTGATGCAGGGGATCGAGCCATGGCGGCTCGTGGTTAGGGGCAAGATCGTCACCATTCGTCCGCAAGGGCGGTTCAAAGCCGATAACGGCGAAGCGTTGGCGGCGGCGGCTGTCGCGGGCCTCGGCATCGCGACGCTGCCGGATTTTCTCACCGATGCTCACATCGCATCTGGCGCGCTCGCGCCGGTGCTCTTGGATTATCCGCCGCCTGAAGCGGGTCTTTTTGTCGTGCGTCCGCCAGGAGATTTCCCGCCGCGCAAAGTGCGTGCATTGATCGACATTCTGGTCGAACGCTTCGGCGCGTAGTACGCACAGCCATCATCGGGCGCATTGCGGAAATAACAGGAAGTAGGAAGAAAAGGTGGTGGGCCCGGCAGGACTCGAACCTGCAACCAGACCGTTATGAGCGGCCGGCTCTAACCATTGAGCTACAGGCCCGACCCGCAGCGGGGCGCACCATACGTGCTTTTACGGCAATGGGAACGGGCGGGCCGCCAGCCTTAGCGAGCCGTGATTCTCTCCACAGCCGGAGGCGCACGCAGTCCGCCCGGACCGGCGGACAGGCGGCGGATTTCGGCTTGGCCGACGCGTTCGGCGGAAAAGCGGTCGGGAAGGAATCGCCGCTCCGCCACCACCGCGCCGACATGGTTGCGGACGGTGTAGGACCAGTCGCCGGTCCTGCTCATTGGCTTAAGATGAAGTGCAAATCTGGCCATGTCCCGCGCCCATGCGTCGATCGTGCCAACGAGCGGAGGGACTAGATCTGGTGTCCACTCAAGCCGCCAGCCGCCTGTCGATCCGGGCGCCACGCCGCACGCGAAGGTCCCCGGAACGACCGCGACAAATGAAAACGAGGCCAGCGGCCGCCAGCCTCGCTTGTCCTGTCGGACCTGCCTGTTTCTACATCACCGATCTTCCCTGGACCGCCCTTACCACGAAGGCGAGGATGGTGAGCGCGAGGAAGACGACGAACAGGATCTGAGCGATTGCGGCGGAGACGCCCGCCAGACCGCCGAAGCCGAGCGCCGCAGCAGCAAGCGCGAGAACGAAGAACACAAGCGCCCATCCGAGCATGGCGCACCTCCCATCAAAATGACCGTTAACCCAACGCGCGCATGGGCCGCGCGTTCCGTCGTGTGACATCGAGTCCTTGTTGATTCAGGTAGGTTCCGGGCGCACCGGCTCGGATTGCTGAAGGTTTACGGAACATCGCAATCGGCGCGGCGTTGAGGCTGTGGTCGGCTGGTTATGCCGACGGGACATGGAGAATTTTATGAAACTCACTTTCGCGGCTTTTGCGTTCCTGCTCGCGGCTGCGGCCACGGCGTGCAACACCATCGAAGGCGCCGGCCAGGACGTCAAAGCCGCCGGCACGGCCGTCGAAAAGACCGCCGACGACGCCAAAAACTAACCGATCGAGTTCGACAAACACGCCGCGCCGGATTTCCGGGCGCGGCGTATTTGTGTCCGGCGCCCGTCCTGCATTGAGGGACGGGGACAGCCCGGATTCGGCACGGTAACCATGATGCGTACCTTATTTCTTCTGATGGCGAGCGTTGGCCTTGTCGTCGCCGCCTTCGCTTTTTCAGGTGCTGACGCGCAGACTGCCACTGCTGGTTCGGCGTCGTGTCCGCGCGGAGCGCTCAAGATCTATTTTGCTTCGGGCGACGTAACGGCTTCGCCCCAGGCACAGGCGCTAATGGGCAAAATCGGCGAAACAGCCACAAGCTGCGAGCCGGACCACATCGATCTGGTCGCGCATTTCGATCCCAGCGCCGATGGACAGCGCGCCGTAGCGGTCGCGCTCGAGCGGCTGTCGACCGTCGCGGCCGACCTGGTTTCGCAGGGCTTTTCGGCCGATCGCATCCGCATCGCGGCGCAGGCGGTGAAGGCAAGCGAGGTTCCGGTCGGGCATCTCAACCAGATCGACGTTCTGTTCCGCAAGGCGAGCGAGGCCTCGGACAGCGGCGCCGCACCGGCGCCTGTAGCGCCGATCGCAACATTCCGCAGCCAAGCGATCTGATTTTCCGAAATTTTCTGGCTGGAATTTGCCGGCCAGGTTTTGCTAGCCGACCATTGCCACGCCGCCGAGGTCGCTGTCGGGCGCGCCGCAGGGCATTCGGCGCAGCTGTTCGACCTCACGGGCGTCGACGCGTTCGGATGCGATGATCTCGCCATGATCGCGGTGGACCATTACCCAGGCGCTGGCCTGTCCGCGCGTGTCGTAGGAAACCGGGGCGATCTCGATGGTGGCGCGCGAGACGCAGGTCCACTTGCCGGCGAGGCCGGCCTTCTGGGCTGGGAATGTGGCTGACGCCTTAAAAAACGAGGAGGCTGGCGTCTGCGCCGCGGCCGCTGCGGGCACGCCAATGAGCGCCGCAAAAACTCCAGCTATCGAAAGAATTCTCGTACGCATCGCAAAACCCCTTCGCCAGGGATTCAACGCCAAGCCGGATCGGCAGTTCCGGTAATCGTAAACACGGATTAACGAATTTTGCGTGACAGATCACGCGCCGGGCGAAGTGGCGCCGAGGCGAAGAGTTCAGGCTGCGACTGGCCGCGCAACGTGGAAGAACAGCGCCTGACCGATCGCCGCTTTCACGGTCTCGGGCTGGAACGGCTTGGTGATGAGGAAGGCCGGCTCGGGCTTCTCGCCAGTGAGCAGGCGTTCCGGGAAGGCAGTGATGAAGATCACCGGCACGTCCGCGCCCTTGAGGATGTCGTTGACCGCATCGATGCCTGAGGAGCCGTCGGCCAGCTGGATGTCGGCCAGAACGATGCCCGGACGGCGGTTCTTCACGGCCGCCACCGCTTCGGAACGGGTAGTGGCCACGCCGGTTACGCGATGGCCGAGATCCAGCACCAGGGCCTCGATGTCGGCCGCGATGACAGGCTCGTCCTCAATGATCAGCACATCGGTCGCCAGTTCGGCCTCGATGTCGCGCTGGGCTCTCGAAATCAGGGAGCGGACGCCGTCGGTGGTGTCGTCGAGGATCTGGGCGGTCTCATCGATGGTGAAGCCTTCGAGGGCCGTCAGCAGGAACGCCTGCCGATGGCGCGGAGGAATACGCATGACCCGCTGGGTGATTGCATCGCCTTGTTCGGGAGCGGTTTCCAGCTTGGCGCCGGTCTGGCCCCAGATCAGCTGAAACAGCTTGTAGAGCGCCACCTTGGGCGGCAGCTGCTCAAGTTCGGCCTCGCCGGCCGCCAAAGCCTGCAGAGACGCCTTGACGTAGAGGTCACCGCTCTTCTGGTCGCCCGTCAGGGCCCGGGCGTAGCGGCGTAGATAGGGCAAATGAGGCCCCAGTTGCTCGACCAAGCTCATGCGAACTCCCTCGCGATCCTTAACGGATTCCCGCCTGTGAAGCAGGAAACGCCCGCTTTGCCTACGGGTTCCACGATTTTTACAATTCTGTCGGAACCATAATGCGTCCGCAGGCGTTTTGGGCCTGAAGCGGGGAATTCTGCACGCAGCAGCAGCAAGCAAGTTGTATCGAAAGATGGGTCAAGATCATTCCGGGGATTCGGGCGCGAAGCCGGTCGACGCTCGCGTCGCCCGTCGCCGCCAGGACGCCATCGGCCGCAGGTTGCGGCAGATGTACGACGATGTCGTCAGCGAAAACGTCCCCGACGAGTTCCTTTCATTCCTGGAAGAGGCCGACAAAAACGGTCCGGAAACTCAAAAAAAAAGCCCTGACGGGGAGGAGTTGACCGAGGCGGCCCCGGTGGGACGCGCCGTGAAGACAGAACCGTAACGGCGGTCAATGTGATGGTGGACAAACAGACAGAGACGCCGAAGCACGACCGGCAATTGAAGCAGGACCTGCGGGAAGATACTTTCAAGCAGGAACTGGTCGCTGCTATCCCGCACCTGCGCGCGTTCGCCCGAAGCCTCTGCAGCGACCCTACCCAAGCCGACGATCTGGCGCAGGAGGCGCTCGCCAAGGCTTGGAAGGCGCGTGATTCCTTCGAACCGGGCACCAGCATCAAGGCCTGGACCTTCATGATTCTGCGCAATCAGTTCTATTCGGAGAAGCGACGGAGCTGGCGGACGGCGCCGCTCGACGTCGAGATGGCCGAGAACACGCTGCTGGCCAACGACGATCCGACCATACCGATGGACCTGCTGGAGCTGCGCGCGGCGCTGGCCAAGCTGCCTGACGACCAGCGCGAAGCTCTTATTCTGGTCGGCGCCGGCGGCATGGCCTATGAAGAGGCCGCGAAAGTCTGCCAGTGTGCAGTCGGCACGATCAAGAGCAGGGTGAGCCGAGCGCGGCGAGCGCTGGAAGTGCTGCTGTCCGAAGCCGGACCGAGACAAGCGAATGACGATCACGACATCCGTGCGGAAAAGGCTTTCGACGATATTCTCGAGCAAGCCGCGGCGCTCGCCGACGGCGGCGGAAGATCGAGAAACAAAGACTGACGGCGTTTTCTCCCCACGCAGACTTTCGCTACGGATTCTCCTGCTTCTGATTTTCGCGGTTGCGCTGTCGCCGGTCCTGGTGATCGGCGGCGTACGCTGGTCTGGCGACATCGAGCGCGAGACGGAACGCCGCCGTGAGACCATGCTGCTAGTCGCGCAAGAGGCGGCGGGCCGCGCGGAAAACGTTCTGTCGATGGCGCCCGCATTGCTCGACGTGATCGACGCGCTGGTCGCCGACGATCCATGTTCCGAGCACCTCAACGAGATGATCGACCACCTGCCGCAGTTCAGCGCGCTTGGCGTCGCCGATGCGAAAGGGAATGTGATCTGCACGACGGCCGAAGGCGGAGAGGGAAGTTCGGCGGCGGACCGAGAGTGGTTCAGAGAGCTGCGCGATACCGACAAGACCTTCGTCCAGTCGACCGCATATTACGGTTCGGTTTCGAAGCAGTGGATCTTGGCCTCGGCCAAGAAGCGGACAAATCCGGACGGAAGCTTCGCAGGCGCCCTGGTGATCGGCGCTCCGGTCGATGCGCTGGTCTACCGCCTCGACCGTACGGGCCTTCCGGAGGGCAGCGAGATTTCGCTGCTGGACTCAACCGGCCGAGTATTTGCGAGCCAATACTGGAAGATGCTGGACCCGGCCTTGGTGGCCCGGTTGAAGATCTCGGGAGAGGGCGGGTTCTTCGAGAGAAATTCCGACAAGGGCGAGGATCGCCAGCTGGCGATCGTGCCCCTGTCGCCTGGTCCGTTCTTCGCCATGCTGTCGGCGCCGCGCCTTGCGCCTATCGCGCTTGAGAATGTCAGCGCGTTCGGTAATTTCGCCTTGCCGTTGCTCGCCTGGCTGCTGGCTCTGGTCACGGCCTGGCTGGCCACTGACAGGCTGGTGCTGCGCTGGCTCGACTATCTTCGCCGGATCGCCGGCCTCTATGCGAGCGGCAAACTCTCGGTACAGCCGATCCGCGCCAAGCGCGCGGCCCCCGGGGAGATCAACGTGCTCGCCGACACGCTCGAAGAGATGGCTGTGCGCATCCGCGATCGCACTTCCCGGCTCGAGACTGCTGTGAGCGCGCGCGACGCCGCGATGAAGGAAATCCACCACCGGGTGAAGAACAACCTGCAGATCATCAATAGTCTGCTGAGCCTGCAGAGCCGGAAAGTGAAGGACCCAGCGGCGCTGGCGGTGCTGGACGACGCAAGGGCGCGGATCAATGCGTTATCGCTGATCCACCGCTCGCTTTACGAGCACAACGATATCCGTACGGTTGAGGTGAAGAGCTTCTTTGGCGATCTCGTCTCGCAGTTGGACCAGGCGCTCGGCGCCGAGGACCAGAAGATCAAGATCGATTCTTCGATCGATGAGGACACGATCGACGCCGACGTCGCCGTGCCGCTAGCGCTGTTCACGGCCGAGGCGGTGACCAATGCGGTAAAGCACGCTTTCCCAGCCGGCCGCAGCGTGCGCGGTGGGCGCGTGCTGGTGACCTATCGCGTAGGCGAGACCGAGGCCGTGCTGTCGGTCGAGGACGACGGCATCGGCGGCGAGGAGGCGGAAACCGCTGCCGCGGGTCTTGGTTCGACACTGATGTCGGCCTTCGCAAAGCAAGTTCACGGCGAGCTGGAGGAAGAGCGCGTTCGCTCCGGCGGGCGGCTGGTGCGCATACGGATGCCGCGCGTCAATGGGGTGACCGGCGCCCTGCCGCCAGCCAATGGCGCTGGACAGTCGGTTTCCAAGTAGCTTCGCAAAAGCAGTGCAGCCCGGTCTTTCGACCGGGCTGCGCAGGCTATCCCTCGTTCAGGACGTCATACGCCTCGCCGGGTTGCTCCCATGACGGCGGAGATGACGAACAGAATCAGGAAGATGAAGAACAGGATCTTGGCGATGCCCGCGGCGGAGGCCGCGATGCCGCCGAATCCCAGTACTGCCGCTATCACCGCGATAACCAGAAAAACGAGCGTCCAGCTAAGCATGACTACCTCTTTGACAATGCCCGGAGACGCAGCTCCGGGCTTGTGCTTCCACCTATCAACGGGCGGGCAGTGGCGGGGTTCCAGCCCGGGCTCCAGAAGGCGACAAGGCCGAATCGTAGTTGCGGCGAATCTCGAGGCCGTTGCGGTCGATAGTGCAGATTTCCTGCACCATGTGGTCGCCGTCGATGCTGACGACGCAGAAGCTGGGGCGCGTGGCGCGCAGACGGGTAGAGAGCGTGCCCGATCCCATCTGCACCATCGGGCGATGCGCCGCCTCGATCGGATGCGCGAAGGCGTCGTGGATGTGGCCGGTGAGGATGCAGTCGACTCGGGCCGCTGCGCACCTGCGCAGCGCTTCTCCGCCGCGCCGCGTATCGACCGCGATGCGCGAATGCCCGGGTTCCGCCAGGGGGTGGTGACAGACCAGGATGCGCCAGGCGCCTACCGGTCCGCCTGCAAGGCGATCGAGGGCATCCTCGAGATCTTCGAGATCGATCACGCCGTCGGCCCAGTTGATACGGCCCTGTACGCCACGCGCGGTGTTGATCGCCGAAATGCGCACCAGCCCGCCGCCGAGCTCGACCAGCCGACCGACTGCGTCGAGCCCGGCCATGTAGCGGGCGTAGCGGTCGAACGGCGCCATCATGCGAGCGGGCAGGTGGAACACCGGCGTGTCATGGTTACCGGGAGCGACGATAGGCTGGAAGCCGAGCTTGTCGAACCAGGCGCGGGCGGCCTCGAACTCCGCCCGCCGGCCGCTTTGGGTGATGTCGCCTGCGATGATCACCGCGTCGGGCCCGATGTGAGCGGCAAAGGTTTCGACCGCCTTCAGCGCATCCGGGTCCTCGGCGCCGAAATGGACATCGGAAATATGCAGCAGGCGTACCGGCTTTCGAGTCAGCCCGCTGTCAGGCATTGAGCAGCTTCCTCGACATAGCTGACCTGGACCCGACTACCTGCATCCATCGCCTCGCCATCGACAATAACGGGAATGTCGCCGTCCTCGGTCTCAATGACAAGCGAGCGGGCCGGCACGATCGTGATGCCCGGCGCATTGCGCCAATCGGAGATGAAGGACGACCACACGACGTTGAGCGCCGCGCCGGCGGAAGACTCGGCCAGCGCTGCAATCTCCATGGCGTGATCGCGGGCCATCGGGCCGACGAGTGCGCCGATAACGCTGGTGGGCGGAAGACTTGCACGCTCGAAGGTATAGCCATTGCGATAGCGAGCGTCGAGGTGAAGGGTGTTCAGCGTATCGAGTGCAGCGCGGGCTTCCGTGGCGGCTTTCACCAGCTCGCCGCGCCGCAGGCTTTCGCGTGCTTCGGCAAAATGCGCTGGCGCTCCGGCCAGCATGGCGCAGTAGAAGATCTCGCCGTTGACCTTGCCGGCGGGCAAAGTGATGCGTTTGGGCCCGGCCAGCACTTCAGTCAGGACCCGTTCCCACGTCTTCTCGCCATGGATCGAGCGGGTGAGCAGGTTCATCGTGCCGCCGGGAAGTAGCAGCAGGTTCGGCGTTACCTTGCCGACCGTACCGAGCGCAGAGCGCAGTGTGCCGTCCCCGCCCCACACAACGAAGAGGTCGGGCTTTGCAGCGGCGAGTTGCTTGAGCTGTGTTTCACCATCGGAACAGTCGACTTCGACCAGTTCGGCGCCGTTCACGCCAGCGGCCTGTAGGGCGGCGCGCAAACGCTCGCCGCCGTCAGCGCTCACGGATCCGGCCGCGGGATTGTAGAGAGCGATCGTTTTCATGATGTCCCAAGGCCTGGAGCCCAGGGAATCAACGTGCTGGCGCTACTGGAAGTTCCATTGCGGAGCGCGCGTCAGACCGCACCCAACAGGGAAACGACGGCGGCGACTACCAGCCCTGCGGCGACAGACAGACACAGCACCAACGCCATGAGTCCGTCGGTTGAGGCAATTTCGCGATCGATCTGGTCTGCAAGTTCCTGTTCGTGAAGGTCGGTCATGTCTTGCTGTTCCGTTCTCCAAAAGGGAAATGACCGAAGGGAACAATGGTTCCATCGATTGTGCACCGCGATATTCGAAGGGAGCGCCGGTTTCCCGGCGCTCCCTCAAACAGGCCATCAGGCAAGGTTGTCAGGGGGCGGCCAACAAGGGAGATCTAGCCGCGATACTCGCCATTGGCCCAATAGGTGCGGCCGCTGCGGCGGTCGACATAGTAGTAGCGATTTGCGTTGCGGTCGAAGAGCAGGGCCTCGCCATTGGGTCCGGTCTGGTATTGACCTGATTGACCTGCTTGGGCCTGCTGCGTCTTGTCCTGCTGCGCGCCGGCGACACCGCCGCCAACAGCGCCGACAGCCGCGCCGATCGCCGCGCCGCTCTGCGCGTCGCCCGAGCCGGTGTTATTGCCGATAATGGCGCCGGCGGCGCCGCCCAACAGGGCGCCGGTAAGCGCGCCGCGTTCGGTATTTCCGGACGAGGTGCAGGCGGCCAGGGCGAGAGCGGACGTTGCGCCGATGGCAAGAGCAAGAATCTTCATGACATGTCTCCTTAGGAGTTGAGCGAGCAACGCGGTTGCTCTGTGCTTGTTCCGGATCAGTCGCGTACGACGTTGCGAAGTGCGGCGGCCACGCCACCTATGATCAGGCCGACGACAGCCGCCTGGGCGATCACGGCGAGCGAAGGACCTGTGGCGGTAGCGATCAGCAGGCCTGCGCCCGCGCCGACGAGGGCGCCGAGGGCAAGGCCGGTTCCGACGCCCCTGGTGTTGCTGGCATTGCTGCGCGGCTCAGGTTGGCTGGCGACGGGCGCCTTTTCCATTTCCTTAAGCTGCACCAACACTTTCGAGACGTCGCGAAGATCGGATTCTTCTCCGCCTGACATGTTCTCAGCGGTGCTTTCGGCAAGACGCTGCGCGTCCAGCTTCCAGCTTTCGAGAATCCGCCGTTTTTCGTCCGTGCTGAGCGTAGGCTCTTTGAGCACGTCGACCGGATGGCTGAAGTGGCGATGCGGGTTCGCGACAAGGTCTTCGACATGAGTATTCATGACGTATCCTTTCGCCCCTTTTGGGGCTCCTGACGTCAATGGGAAACGGATGGCCTCCGGAATGGGTTCCGGGACACGCAGCCGATAAATTGTCAGGTCAGGCGGAACCTTTTGCGGTTACGCGTCGCGGGTCGGCAGGCTGGCGTAGGCGATACCGCCGTCGACTGCGATCGAATCGCCGCAGACATAATCGCCGGCTTTCGAGGCGAGGAAGATCGCCGCGCCCGCCATGTCTTCGTCGCGCCCGATGCGGCGCATGGGCGTGCGTTCAGCGACGGCGGCCTCCTGGTCGCGCGCGGCGCGGTTCATCTCCGACGCGAACGGCCCCGGCGCGATGGCTGTGACCACGATCTTGTCCTGCACCAGCCGCGCGGCGAGGCGCTTGGTTAGATAGAGGAGTGACGATTTCGAGGCGTGATAGGAATAGGTCTCGAGCGGGTTGAGCTTGATGCCGTCGATCGAGCAGATGTTGATGACCTTGGCGGGGCGGTCGGCGGACGCGGCCTTCTTCAGCGCGGCGTGCAGCGCCTGGGTGAGGAAGAAGGGCGACTTCACGTTGAGGTTCATCACCTTGTCCCAACCTTGTTCCGGAAACTCGTCGAAGTCGGCAGCCCACGCGGCGCCGGCATTGTTGACCAGGATGTCGAGCTTGCCCTCCAGTTTGTAGATCTGTTCGGCGAGCGCTTTGCAGCCCGCGACCGTCGAGATGTCCTGGGGCAGGGAGATGCACTGGCCGAGTTTCGAGAGCTCGGCGGCGGTCGCATCGCACGCGTCAGCCTTGCGGGCGGAGATGTAGACCTTGGCGCCGCTTTCGACGAAGCCATGAGCGATCATCTTGCCGATGCCTCGTGAGCCTCCGGTCACCAGTGCGATGCGGCCCTTCAGCGAAAACAGGTTCTCGATCATTCTTTTCTCCCGGTGACGGTTGCCTGCTCGATACGGACGTCTGCTCTGGCCTCAATGATCAAGAAATCGCAGACAGCTGCGCAAATCCCAGCATTAGTAGCTGCACGCCGAGCGTCAGTCCGACGCCCACCGTGGCGAATATGCCGAGGACGCGCAGCGGATTGACCGTGTTTTTGAGCGACAGGCCGATAGCGTGGCTTAGCCTGCCGGCGACAAAGACGGCGCACATGATCTCCAGTGTCTGTCGAGGTCCGCCGATCAGCTCAAACAGTATGAAG
>Ga0210377_10002905_pt1 | contig 14806 bp, 12 predicted proteins | sample PLM4_65_b1redo_FD_155480 | JGI IMG/M metagenome (GOLD analysis project Ga0210377, IMG submission 155480) | Groundwater sediment microbial communities from an aquifer in East River, Colorado, USA - PLM4_65_b1 redo | ecosystem: Environmental > Terrestrial > Soil > Riparian zone | place: USA: East...
GGAACAACGGACTGGAGAGCTAGCGGGGGGGCATCCCGCCCCCCCGAGCCCCCCGGGACAAGTGTTCGCAGAGCGGGCCTGTAAGCCGGATTCTGTTCCCGCCGCTTGCGCGACGGGCAGCGATCATTCCTCTAGCCCCGCGGTTGCCCGCGGGATCCAGCAACCAACCCGGGGGCTTCGGCCGGGCCGACCTCAAACGCCCCCCTATTCGGTCTTGCTCCGCGTGGGGTTTTCCCTGTCCCGCCGTGTCACCACGACGGCGGTGCGCTCTTACCGCACCTTTTCACCCTTGCCACCCGCGGAGTTTCCCCCGCGAGTTCGGCGGTGTCGCTTTCTGTGGCACTTTCCCTGGGGTCGCCCCCGCTGGCCGTTAACCAGCACGCTGCCCTATGGAGTCCGGACTTTCCTCCCCGGCTGATGCGCCGCCGCGGCGATCGCCCGGCCCGCTCCGCGAACGACTACAGAGTACCACCCGAGGGAGGGCCGAAGAACCAAGGCCGACGAGCGGGACGCCAAGGGAAACGAAACAGGGGCAAGGGTTCTCTGGACCGGCCCTACGGGGGGCTGAGCGCCCCCCGAGCCCCCCTCTCATCCGTCCTTCTCCTCGCTGATGCCGTAGGCCTCGAGCTTCTTGTAGAGGTTCGAGCGTGGCGTGCCGATGGCGGCGGCGGTTGCCGAGATGTTCCAGGCGCTCTCGCGCAGCTTCTGCACCAGGAACGCGCGCTCGGCGCCCTCCTTGAAATCGCGCAGCGTCGCGGCCGCCGCGGCCGTCGGCTCCTCGGCCGGCCGGCGCAGCACGTCTTTCAGGTGCTCGGGGCGCACCTCGTCATCCTCGACCATGATCAGCAGCCGCTCGACAGCGTTCTTGAGCTCTCGCACGTTGCCGCGCCAGCTGTGGCCGCCCAGCGCGGCAATCGCCTCGCGCGTGAAGCCTCGCGGTCTGACGTTGTTCTCCGAGCGGAACTGGCGGCTGAAGTGCTCGACGAGCGGGGCGATGTCCTCGGGCCGCTCGCGCAGAGCCGGCACCGCGATCGGCACCACGGAGAGCCGGAAGAACAGGTCCTCGCGAAAGCGATCTTTCGCGATCTCCTCCTCCAGGTTCTTGTTGGTGGCGGCGATCACCCGCACGTCCACCTCGATCGTCTTCTGCGAGCCGATCCGCTCGACCTCGCCCTCCTGCAAGACGCGCAGCACCTTCGCCTGCGTCCGCAGGCTCATGTCGCCGACCTCGTCGAGGAAGATCGTTCCGCGGTGCGCCAGCTCGAACTTGCCGATCTGCTTCTCGGTGGCGCCGGTGAACGACCCCTTCTCGTGGCCGAACAGCTCGCTCTCGATCAGCTCCTCCGGGATCGCGGCGCAGTTGACCTGGACGAACGCCTCGTCGGCGCGCAGCGAGTTCCTGTGGATCGCGCGCGCGACCAGCTCCTTGCCGACCCCGCTCTCGCCGGTGATCAGGACCGTCGCGCTCGTCGGCGACGCGCGCCTGACGGCATCCCAGACCTTCTCGAGCGCCGGGCTCTCGCCCACCATGCGGTAGCGGTCGTCGAACACGAGCCGCAGCCGGCGGTTCTCCTCGACGAGGCGCTTCTGGCCGAGCGCGTTGCGCGCCGCGATCAGGATCCGCTCGCTGTCGGGCGGCTTTTCGATGAAGTCGAAGGCGCCGAGCTTCACCGCCTCGACCGCGGTCTTCACCGTTCCGTGGCCGGAGAGGATCACGACCGGCACGGCCGGCTCCTTCTCCTTGAGCCGCTTCAGCACCTCGAGCCCGTCGAGCTGGGGCATGCGGACGTCGAGGAAGACCAGGTCGGGAGCCTCGGTTTCGGCGAGCTTCAGCCCGACCGGCCCGTTCGCGGCCAAGAGCGTCTCGTAGCCCTCGTACTCGAAGATCATCTTCAGCGAGGAGCGCACGGCGTCCTCGTCGTCGATGATCAGCACGCGCGGCTTCACGGCCGCCGGTCCACGTAGACCCGGGTCAGGAACGTCTGCTGGGGCCGTGGCCGGAAGACGTAGAGCCAGGCGGGCGCCCCCGGTTCGAGCCCGCCGAGCACGCGCCGGTAGGCCGCCACGTCGGGGGTCGGCTTGCGGTTGATCTCGACCACGAGGTCGCCCTCCTCGAGCGCGTCGACGCCGGGGTCGGCACCGAGCACGTCTCGCACCACGACGCCCACGCGGTCGGGCGGGACGCGCAAGTCCACGCGCGTGGCCACGGGGAGGTTGGCCACCTGCAGCCCCAGCGCGTCGCCGTTGCGGGCCGGCGTCGCCGGGGGCGGCGTGCGCGCCGGCGGCGGGGCGTCCTCGCTGCCCCGCGCCTCGAGGCGCGCCTGCAGCACGACCGCGCGCCCGTCGCGGATCACCCCGAGGCGCACGTCCGTGCCCGGCCGCAGCGCCGAGATCGTCCGCACCAGGCCGTCGCCGTCCTCCACCGCCTGGCCTGAAACGCTCCGGATCACGTCCCAGCGCCGCAGCCCGGCCTTGGCGGCCGGCTCGTTCGCGAGCACGTCGAGCACCAGCGCACCACGCGGGTCCTGCAGCCCCATCATGCGCGCGAGGTCCGGGTCGAGCTCGTGCAGCTCGATGCCGAGGTAGCCCCGCTCGACGCGGCCGCGATCGCGCAGCTGGCCGAGCACGGCGCGCGCGACGTTGATCGGCACGGCGAACCCGATCCCCTGCGCGTCGCTGCTGACGGCGGCGCTGATCCCCACCGCCTCGCCGTGGCGGTTCACCAGCGGGCCGCCGGAGTTGCCCGGGTTGATCGCCGCGTCGGTCTGGATGTACGCGTCGAACGACTGGTTCCAGATCTTGCGCCCGAGCGACGACACGACGCCCACGGTCACGGTGTGGTCGAACTCGAGCGGGTTGCCGATCGCGGCCACCCAGTCGCCAACTCTCAGGCGGTCGGAGTCGCCAAGCCTCACGATCGGCAGGCCGCGCGCCTCCAGCTTGATCAGCGCCAGGTCCGTGCTCGGGTCGGAGCCCACGAGCCGCGCGGGCAGCTCGCGCCGGTCGGCGAGCCGCACCCGGATCCGGCCGGGTCCCGGGACCAGGTGGTGGTTCGTGAGGATGTAGCCGTTCGGATCCACGATGAAGCCGGAGCCCTCGCCACGGCGCGGCAGGTCGAGGGCCGGGGCGTCGACCACCCCTTCGTGCGGGTTGTCGGTCGCGTCCTCGATCACGTCGACGTGCACCACCGCCGGGTTCACCTGGGCCACGACGTCGGCGAAGGACGCGGCCGAGCCGAAGAGACCCGGCGGCGACGGCGGTGCCGCGACGCGCCCGCCGCCGCCCGCCAGGTAGCCAATCGTGCCGGCCACGAAGGCCGCAAGGGACAGGCTGAAAACGAAGCCGGCACGCGTCATACGATCAGTATAGCCCTCACCCGGCGGCGAGCCGCGCCCGGAACTCCGCCTCGTCGATCACGCTCACGCCGAGCTCGCGGGCGCGCTCGAGCTTCGAGCCGGCCTCGCGGCCCGCCACCACCACCGAGGTCTTCTTCGAGACCGTGCCGGTCACGCGGCCGCCGCGGGCCTCGATCGCCGCCTTGGCCTCGTCCCGGGTCATCGATTCGAGGCTTCCGGTCAGCACCCACTGCTGGCCCTGGAACGCGAGCGACGCCGTCCCGGCCGCGGCCTCCTCGACGCGTAGCCCCGCCGCCTTCAGCCGCTCGACGAGCTTCAGGTTGGCCGGGTCGCGGAACCAGGCGTGGACCGAGCCCGCCACGGCCGGGCCGATCTCGTAGATCGCGTCGATCGCCTCGACGTCGGCCGCCCCGATCGCGTCGAGGCCGTGGAAGTGGCGCGCCAGCAGCATCGCCGCCCGTTCACCGACGAAACGGATCCCCAGCCCGAAGACGAGTCGCCGCAGCTCGCGCGAGCGGCTGGCGTCGATCGCCTCGAGCAGGTTGCGCGCGCCGAGCGACTCGCCCTTCTTCGCCTTCGGAGCGAACAGGGGGGCAAGGTCCTCGAAGCGGAGCGAGTAGATGTCGGCGAAGTCCTTCACCACGCCCCGCTCCACGAGCTCGTGGACCAGCACGTTGCCGAGGCCCTCGATGTCCATCGCGTCGCGGCGCGCGAAATGCTTGAGCCGCTCTTCGACCTGCGCGGGACACGAGGCGTTCGGGCAGCGCCGGTCCACCTCGCCCTCGGTGCGAACGGCCGGCGTGCCGCACGCCGGGCAGCGCTCGGGGGGGGTCCACGGCTCGGTGCCGGGCGGCCGCTTCTCGAGCACCACCGCCACCACCTTCGGGATCACCTCGCCGCCGCGCTCGATCTGCACGGTGTCGCCGACGCGCACGTCCTTGCGCGCGATTTCCTCCTCGTTGTGGAGCGTGGCGCGGCTCACCGTGGTGCCGGCCAGGAACACCGGCTCCAGGTGCGCGACCGGCGTCAGCCGGCCGGTGCGGCCCACCTGCACCTCGATCGCGCGCACGGCCGTCTCGGCCTGCACCGCCGGGTACTTGTACGCGATCGCCCAGCGCGGAAACTTCGAGGTCGAGCCCAGCTCCTGCTGCAGGGCGAAGTCGTCCACCTTCACGACCACCCCGTCGATCTCGTACTCGAACGAGTCGCGCCGATCGCGCCAGGCGAGCGCGGTCTCGAGCACCTCGCCGATCGTCGCGCAGCGGCGCGACTCGGGGTTCGTCCTGAGCCCCCACGCGCGCATCCGCTCGAGGGCCTGCCACTGGCTCTTGAGCTCCAGACCCCGCGCCTGGGCCACGCTGTAGAGGAACACCTCGAGGCCGCGCTTCTCGACCACGCGCGCGTCGAGGCTCTTCATCGTGCCGGCCGCGGCGTTCCTGGGGTTCGCGAACGGCTCCTCCTCGGCTTCCTCGCGCTCGCGGTTGATAGCGGCGAAGCGCGAGCGCGGCAGGTACACCTCGCCGCGCACCTCCAGCTCGTCCGGGGCATCGTCGCCCCGCAGCTCGAGCGGGATCGCGCGGATCGCGCGCGCGTTCGGCGTGACGTCGTCCCCGCGCACCCCGTCCCCGCGCGTGACCGCGCGCACCAGGCGACCGCCCTCGTAGTGAAGCGCCATCGACAAGCCGTCGATCTTCAGCTCAGCCGTGTACGCGATCTCGCGCTTGCCGACCACGCGGAAGACCCGCTCCTCGAACTCGCGCAGCTCCTCCTCGGAGTAGGTGTTGTCGAGGCTCAGCATCGGGACCTTGTGCACGAAGGTCGGGAACTCGGTCGAGGGCGCCTCCCCCACGCGCTGGGTGGGGCTCGTCGGGGTGATCAGGTCGGGGAACTCACGCTCGAGCTCGCGCAGCTCGCGCTCGAGCGCGTCGTACTCCTGGTCGGAGATCTCGGGCGCGGCGAGCACGTAGTAGAGGTGCTCGTGGCGCCGGATCTCCTCCCGCAACCGGGCGATCCGCTTCTCGGCCTTCTCGCGCGTGGTCATGGGCGCTGCCCGCCGGCAGAAGCGTCAGTGGTCGCGGGCGAGGATGAAGCCGGGGAGCGCGTCGAGCGCCTCGCGGTAGGGCGACGGCTCGAAGGCGAGCAGGTTGGCACGGGCCTCGTCGGCGTAGCGCTCGGCCATGCCACGCGCCTCGTCGAGCGCCCCGCAATCGCGCGCGAGCCGCACCAGATCGTCGCGCGTGACGCGCGCGAAGGCACGATCCTCGAGCACGGCCTTGACCTTGTCCTCGGCCGCGCGGCCGCCGCGCTGCAGCAGGAAGATCATCGGCAGCGTGACCTTGCCCTCGCGCAGGTCGTTCGCCACCGGCTTGCCGAGCGTCTTCTCCTCGGCCGTGAAGTCGAGCAGATCGTCCACCATCTGGAAGCACAGCCCCAGGTTGAGCCCGTAGCCGGCGAGCGCCGTCTCACGCTCGTCGCCGACGGCGCCCAGGATCGCGCCGATCCGCGTGCACGCGGCGAAGAGATCGGCCGTCTTGCGGCGGATCGTGTCGAGGTGCTCGTCCACGGTCGCGCGCATGTTGCCGTTGCGCTCGATCTCGAGGATTTCGCCCTCGATCAGGCGCAGCGTCACGTCCGACAGCAGGCGCATGATCCGCAGGTTGTCCTGGGAGAGCGCCATCGCCATTGCCTTGGTGTAGAGGAAGTCGCCGAGCAGGACGGTGATGTCGTTGCCCCAGCGGCTGTTCACACTGCGGCGGCCGCGCCTGGTGGTGGCCTCGTCGATGATGTCGTCGTGCAGCAGGCTCGCGGTGTGGATGAACTCCACGGTCGACGCCAGCGTCACCGCGCGCTCGCCGCGGAAGCCGCAAAGGCGACTCGCGAGCAGCAGCAGCGCGGGGCGCACCCGCTTGCCGCCGCCCTCCTGCACGTAGCGCCCGATCTCGCCCACGAGCGGCACGTCGGAGCGCACCTGGCTCCTGAACACTTCCTCGACGCGCCCGAGGTCGTCTTCGACCAGGCGAACGATGTCCTTCAGCCCCAGGACGCTCGCCCGACCGAGAGGGTTCACCGCAGCCATGGCTACCGGTAGTTCGTGAACTGCATGTCGATGCCGAGGTCGGTGCCCTTGAGCAGGCGGATCACTCCCTGCAGGTCGTCCCTGTTCTTGCCGGAGACCCGGAGCTGGTCGCCCTGGATCGCCGCCTGCACCTTGAGCTTGCTGCCCTTGATCAGCTTGACGATCTCGCGGGCCTTGTCGGTGGGAATGCCCTTCTGCAGCGTGATGCGCTGGCGCACCGTGGCGCCGAGCGCCTGGTCGATGCTGCCGTAGCTGAGCGCCTTCAGTGGCACCCCGCGCTTCACCAGCCGCTCTTCGAGCACGTCGCGCACGGCCTTCAGCTTGAACTCGTCGGCCGAGGCCAGTGCTATCTCCTCGCCCTGCAGCTCCACGGAGGAGCCGCTCCCCTTGAGATCGAAGCGCGTCTGGATCTCCTTCATGGCCTGAGCAATGGCGTTCTTGACCTCCTGGAGGTTGACGCTGCTCACGATATCGAAGGAGCTGTCGGCCATTGGGGATCGCTTCTCTGGACTTGGAGCTTCTCGGCCGCCCGTAGAGCAGGCCGGTGGCTAAAGTGACGGATTCACGGCTGCATGTCAAACGCCATCGACGCCTGTTTGCGCGACGTAGCAAGCGCCCGCGCCTGGTTGCGCGACCGTCTCGCAGCCGACTACGTGGTAAGGTAGCTTTCAGAGTTCCCAGCAGCGCCGACGACCGGCCGCGGTTCCCGGAGGCCACAGCAATCCCAATGCCGGAGGAGCGTCCCAGCATCGCCCGCGCCCGAGACGAGCAGCGGGCGGACCACGAGCGGCTGCACGCGCTCCTCGACCGCCTGCGGGCGACGCCCGATCGCGCGGCTCTCGCTGCGCTGCTCCGCGAGCTGCCGCATCGTCTTGCGGAGCACTTCCGGCGCGAAGAGCAGCCGGGAGGCCTCTACGACGCGATGGGCGTGTCGATCCCCGAGGCTCGGGGCCGCGTCGGCCAGCTGGTCGACGACCACTTCCGCCTGCTCTCGATCGCGCGCAACCTCGCGGAGGAGGCGCTCTCGGCCAGCGTCGCGACGAGCACGCTCCAGCAGCAAGCGATGGGCGTGGCCAACTACCTCGCCGACCACGAGCAGCGCGAGCAGCTTCTGGTCCGCACGCTGGTCGAAGGAGCCTGACTCAGACAGCGCGACGGAAGAGCCGCGCGTAGTTGCGTTGGGCGGCGGCACCGAGCGCCTGCTCGCTCACTCCCCGCAGCGCCGCCAGCTTGCGCGCCACCTCGACCACGAAGGCGGGCTCGTTGCGCTTGCCCCGGTGCGGAGGAGGCGCCAGGAAGGGGGCGTCCGTCTCGACGAGCAGCCGGTCCTCGGGTACCTCGCGCGCCACCTGCTGGATCACCTCGGACCTCGGGAACGCCAGGATCCCCGAAAAGGAGATGAGCAGGCCGAGATCCAGCGATCGGCGCGCCAGGTCTAGCCCGCCGGTGAAGCAGTGGATGACACCGCCCGTCTCGCGGGCGCCCTCTTCCTCCAGGATCCCCGCCGTCTCGTCGTCGGCCTCGCGCGAGTGGACGACGATCGGCAGCCCGACGTCTCGCGCCAGGCGGATCTGACGCCGGAACACCTCGCGCTGCGTCTCGCGCGGCGAATAGTCGTAGTGGAAGTCGAGGCCGATCTCGCCGATCGCCACGATGCGCTTCTCACGCGCGAGGCCGCTGATCTCGTCGTAGGTCGCGGCTTCGGCGAGCCGGGCCTGGTGCGGGTGCACACCCGCCGTGGCCGGAAGCCCGTAGCTCTCGGCCACGCGCAGCGACCGCTGCAGCGCATCGCCCTCGTCCACCTCGCCGACGACGAGCATCTCGGCGAGCCCCGCCTGGCGCGCCCGCGCCACCACCTCGTCGCGGTCGGCGTCGAACTGCGGCATGTCGATGTGGCAGTGGGAGTCGATCATGCGGGACTCACGGGGCCTCCCGGTGCGACGCGCAGAAGAACCGGCGCTCCTGCTCGTCGAGCCGGCGGATCGCGACCGTTGCGGGCGCCCCGCACACCTCGCAGGTCTTCTGCTTGAGGCTCGAGAGCGTCAGGTCCAGGTCGATCCCGCCCCAGAGAGCGAGGCCCTTCTCCTCGGTGGACATCGGCCCCGGATTCTACTCAAGAGGCGCCCCGGTTGTGGTTGAATCGCTGTAGTCCGTCACAGGAGGAACGCCATGTTCCGTCGCATCAAAGACTTCGAGAAATCGTGGGGCCACGACAGCGAGGCCACGTTGAAGATCCTGCGGACCCTCACGGACGCTTCGCTCGGCCAGTCGGTGGCGCCGGGCGGGCGCACGCTAGGGCGCTTGGCGTGGCACATCACCTGCACCCTGGGCGAGATGCCGGGCCATGTCGGGCTCAAGGTCGACAGTCCCGAATACGAGTCCGACCCACCAGCGTCGGCGGCGGCGATCGCGGCCGCCTACGAGAAGGCCTCGCGGTCGCTCGTCGCCCAGATCAAGGCCTGGGACGACGCCACGCTGGACGTCGAGGACGACATGTACGGCCAGCGCTGGACGCGCGGCTTCACGCTGCACGCCCTCCTGGAGCACCAGATCCATCACCGCGGACAGATGACGGTCTTGATGCGCCAGGCGGGCCTCCGGGTTCCGGGGATCTACGGCCCGGCCCGCGAGGACTGGTCCGCCATGGGAATGCAGCCGCCGAGCGTCTGACTACTTGCAGACGCGGGAGCAGTCTCCCTGGATGTAGCCGAGGGAGCGGAGATTCTCGCACTGCTCGCAGGTGAGCTCCGCCGCCTCCGATCCGCCGGGTTTGCGGCGGGCGAGGCGCAGGGTCCATGAGTGGAGGGCCTGGCGGTAGTAGGCCGTCCGCAGCGGCTCCTCCGGGGCCACGTCTCGCGACTCGCCCGGGTCGGTCTCGAGGTCGTAGAGGGCCTCTTCTCCGCTGCGCGTGTCGTAGAGAAACTTGAAGCGCTCGTCGCGCAGCGCGTAGCGCGGGCGGTCCCACACGCTGCGCGACAGGACGGCCGGCTTGCCGGGCGCCCCGAGAAGGACGGGAAGCAGGCTCCGCCCCTGGAACTCACGGTCCGAGCCGCCCTTGCCCAGCACCCCGAAGACGTCGGCGATCGTGGGTGCGACGTCGAGCAGGTCGCTGAGCGCCGGCACGCGACGCTTCCTGAGCCCCGTCCCGTTCGGGAAGCGGACGATCAGGGGAACCCGCACCGAGGGCTCGAACACGTGGACATTGTGGCCGACCCAGCCGTGCTCGAGAAGCTCCTCGCCGTGGTCGGCCGCGACGATCACGACGGTACGCTCGAGCAGGCCTTCTGCCTCGAGCGCGCGAACGATCGCTCCTACCTCCTGGTCGGCAAAGGCGAGGTTCCCGTCGTAGAGCCGGACGAGGTGCTCGCGCTCCTCCTCGCTGAACGTCCGCCGGCCCTGGTTCACGTCCTGGAAGAAGCGCGAGTCGCGCCTCACCGCCTTCGGAATCGGGCCGTCGGGACCGAAGCGCGTGTCGAAGGGCGGCTCGGGGTCGTAGGGAAAGTGCGGCTCACGGAAGTGGACGTACGCGAAGAAGCGCCGGTCGCGGTTCTGCCGCAGCCAGTCCGGGAGTACCTGCCGGAACACGTCGCCACGGCTGCCGAGCGTGCGGAACACCTCGTGGAACTCGGAGAAGCCGCGGTCGAAGCCGAAAAGCCTGCCCGCCACGGCGTTTGCGACGAAGCCGGCGGTGTGGACGCCCTGCGCCGACAGCAGCTCCGCGAGCGTCAGGCGGTCCTTCGGCAGCCGCGCCGAGAACGACACCTCGCTATGGTGGCGATCCGGGTACTGCGACGTCCACACCGACGACATCGCGCCGAGCGTGTAGACCGCGGGCGTGTACACGCGCTCGAAGACGACACCCTCGGACGCCAGCCGATCGATCTCGGGCGTCGTCTCGCGCGGATAGCCGTAGGCGCCGAACGAGCGGGCGCGTCCGGCGTCGAGGATGACGAAGAGCACGTTCGCGGCGGCAAGGCTGCGGCGCAGCGGGTCCGCGCGCGCGTCGAGCTCCTTCGAGATCGGCTCGGGCTCGAGCGGCTCGCCGCCCCCCGTGCCCAGCACGCGGGGTGCCACGAGCCGGCCCCAGGCGAAGCGCGGCCGCCCGGCCTCGCCCACCGCGAGTCCCAGGCGCACGATGTCGCCCGCGCGCCCGGGCAAGCGGACCGATTGCTCCGCGGGCGCAGGCGCGCGAGCGTCCTGGACCTGGCCCCAGATCTCCCGTTCGCCGCCCGCCTCGTCCTCGAACAGCACCCGGAACGAGGCCGCGCCGGCCGCAGCGCGGGCCGCGGGCAGGAGCTCGGGCGTGAAGCGCAGCTCCGCTCCCGGCGGCAGTCGCAGCGCGAAGCGGACGACCGCCGGGCCGACGAGCGTCAGCGCCGGGACGCCCTTCTCGAGGCTCGAAACGAAGGGACGGGGCGCGTCGCGTCCCAGGAGGTCCTCGAGGGCCGTGTCGGAAGCGGCTCCGGTGACGAGGCTGTAGAAGGCCGCCCCGAGCTGTCGTCGGTCGAGGCTCTGCGGGTCGGCGTCGACAGGGGAGGCGGTCTTCGCGAAGACGAAGCGCAGCCGGTTGTCGCCGGTCTTCTGCGCCGCCAAGGGCAGCGCGATCCGGTAGCGGTGGCGCGTGTCGTTGAGCGCAAACCGGTCGACAGCGGTTCCGTTGAGCCGCACCTCGACCGACTGGCCCTGGACGCCCTTGAACGGCATGGCATCCAGGATCGCCACCCGCGGTGCGGCGTCCTCCCAGAGGAACGCCACCTCGGCCTCGCCCTTCGACCACAGGAACGGCTCGTCGCTACCGCCCGCCTCGCGGTGGAAGCCCTCGGTGAGGCGCGGCTCGGCCGCCGGCGTCCCGAAGCGGAGCACGTCGGCAGCCGACCAGGTCTCGGCCACGGCCGCGCGCGCAGCCAGCTCGTACACCACCGCCTTGGGGCGGCCCGGGCAGCCGAGCGCGACCGTGGCGAGCACCACGATCGCGACAGAGCGAGCTCTCACTTCACCTTCGTCCCCGGCGCGACGGACGAGTCGAACGTGCACAGCACCGCCTTGCCCTCGACCGAGCCGGCGAGGACCATCCCGTTCGACTCGACGCCCATCAGCTTGGCCGGCTTCAGGTTCGCGACGAGCACGATCGTCTTCCCGACCAGCGCCGCGGGCTCGTAGGACTCGGCGATCCCGGCGACCACCTGTCGCGTCTCGCCGCCGAGATCCACCTGGAGCCGGACGAGCTTCTTCGATCCCGCGATCTTCTCGGCTTCGGTGATCTTCGCGGCGCGCAGCTCGACTCTCGCGAACTCGCCGATCTCGATGCGGTCGGGGGCGGCTGCGGCGGCGCTCGGCGGCGGCGGCGAGGCGGCTTCGGGCTTCGGAGCGGGCGGAGGGGTGGATTCGGACACGGGGTTCTCCTTGGCGTCGTTGGCTTTTTCCACGCGGGGGAAGAGTGGGGCGATCGTACCGAGCGGCGTTCCCGGCTCGAGTCGGCCCCAGGCCAGGTCAGGGCTGCCGGGCTCGCGTTCGCCGAGGCCCAGCATGGAGAAGATTCGCGCGGCCGCGCGCGGGACGACCGGCGAAGCGAGCACCGCGACGAGTCTCACACCCTCGAGCAGCCGGTAGAGGAACGCGTCGAGCTCGCCCCTGCGAGCCGGGTCCTTCGCGAGCGACCACGGCTCGGTCTGGACGATCGCCTGGTTGAACTGCCCGATCCAGCTCCACACTTCGCCGAGCGCGCCGGAGAAGTCGAGCTCCTCGTAGCGAGCCATCACCTTCGCCGCCAGACCGGAGCCGGGCACTGCGACTACCCTCGCGAACTTCTCCGTGAAATCGATTGGCGGCCCCGTCAGCGCCTCAAGGGGCGCCTGCCAGCGCGGCGGCACTTTCCCCTCGCAGTAGCGCGCCACCATCGTGAGCGCGCGCGAGACGAGGTTCCCGAGGTCGTTCGCCAGGTCGGCGTTGTAGCGCGTCACGAAGGCCTGGTCGGTGAAGTCCCAGTCGGCCCCGTAGTTCGCCTCGCGCAGCAGGAAGTAGCGGGCGGCGTCGGGCCCGAGCCGCTCGACGAGCGCGACCGGGTCGATCACGTTGCCGGTCGTCTTCGAGAGCTTGCGCCCCTCGCGCGTGATGAAGCCCTGCGCGACTTCGCGCGTCGGCACCGGGACCCCGGCCGCATACAGCAGCGCCGGCCAGTACAGGCAGTGAAAGCGGATGATGTCCTTGCCGATGAGATGCAGCCGCTCGTCGCCGCCCGTCCAGTAGTGCCGATAGTCCGGCGCGTCGTCGGCGAAGCCGAGCGCGGTGATGTAGTTGCTCAGGGCATCGACCCACACGTAGAGGACGTGGTCCGGCTGCTCGGGGACCGGGATCCCCCACTTCACGCGCGCGCGGCTGACGCTGAAGTCCTTGAGGCCCTGCTGGATCACCCCGAGGACCTCGTTCTTCCGGGACTCCGGGCGGATCCGCAGCGTGTCGCTCTCGATCGTCTGGCGCAGCCAGGCCGCGTAGGCCGAGAGCCGGAAAAACAGGTTCGCCTCCTCCGTCCACTCGCACGGGCGCTCGTGGTCGGGGCAGACGTTGCCGGGCTGGCGCAGCTCCTCTTCGTCCTTGAAGCCCTCGCAGCGCGGGCAGTACCAGCCCGAGTAGGTGCCGCTGTAGACGGCATCACGCCCGTCGGGGGTCTTCGCGACGCGCAGCTTCTCCCAGAGGCGCAGCACGCCGCGCTTGTGGATCTCGTCGGTCGTGCGGATGAAGCGGTCGTAGCGGACGTCGTAGCGCTGCCACAGCTCGCGAAACGCCGCCGCAATCCGGTCGCAGTGCTCCTGCTCGGAGATGCCCTTCTCGCGTGCGATCCGCTCGATGTTCTGGCCGTGCTCGTCGGTGCCGGTGAGGAAGAACACGTCGTGGCCGGCGAGCCGACGCGCCCGCGTGAGCGCGTCGGCCGCGATCGTGGTGTAGGCGTGCCCGACGTGCGGGATGTCGTTCACGTAGTAGATCGGCGTCGTGAGATAGAGCGTGCGCTTCGCGGCAGTCATGCGGGCTTCCCGGACCCCGAGCGCCAGGCGGCGAGTGCTTCGGCGAGGACTTCCTTCACCGCGACGCCTCTCTCGGCCGCCAGGCGCTGGCAGTCCTCGAACTCGGGCCACGCATTGTAGACGACCGAGCCGCGCCGGCCGACCTTGACCCGCACCGCCCCGTAGGGCGTCACGACGCTCGCGGTCTCGCGCTCGAGCTCGGTCCGGTCCCATTCCTGGCGCCGCACCCCGAGCGTCGTCGTCTCGCGGAACAGCAGCTCCTCGATCGCCTCGCGCCTTTCGGGCGGGGCGAGCACGGTCACCAGCACGCCGGGCCGGCCCTTCTTCATCTGAACCGGCGTGAAGAAGGCGTCGACGGCACCCACCGCGAGCAGGCGCTCGAGCAGCGGCCCGAGCAGCTGCGGCGCCGCGTCGTCGAGCTCGGTCTCGAGCACCAGGATGCGGGCGGTCGCGGCGGGCGCGCCCTCCTCGCCGACGATCAACCGCAGCACGTTCGGCCGGCCCTTCGTGTCGCGGCTGCCCGCGCCGTGGCCGGTTTTCTCGATCCGCAGCGGCGGCAGCGGGCCGTACTCGGTGGCATGGCCGGTCACGAGCAGGGCGCCCGTGGGCGTGACGAGCTCGCCCTCGCCGGCAGCGTAGACCGGGACCCCCGCAACCAGGCGGGCCGTGGCCGGAGGCGGGACCGCAAACGTCCCGTGCGACATCGTGACCGTGCCGGTGCCGAGGTTGAGCGGCGACGAGACGAAGCGCGCGGCGCCGAGCCACTGCAGCGCGATCACGCCCCCTACCACGTCGACGATCGAGTCGATGGCGCCGACCTCGTGAAAGTGCACCTTGTCGGGTGTCGTGCCGTGGACCGCCGCCTCGGCCTCGGCCAGCCGGCCGAAGAGAGCCGCGGCCTTCTGCTTCACGGCCCCCTCGAGCGTCGAGCGGTCGAGGATCTCGACCACGTGACGCAGGTGCCGGTGCTTCGTGTCAGCCCCGTCCGTCACGACGTGGACCTGTGTCGCGGCGAGACCGCAGCGCGAGACGCGCTCGGCGTCGAGCCTGTAGCCCGAGAGCGGCAGGCGCGCGAGCTCGTCGCGGAGCCGCTCGACCGGGAGGCCGAGGTCCACGGCCGCTCCCAACAGCATGTCGCCGGCGGCGCCGCTCGCACAGTCGAAATAGACGATGCGGCTCAGAGCGCACCCCGTTCCTTGAGGCTCACGTAGCGGCCGGCGCCGAGCACCAGGTGGTCGAGCACCTCGATGCCCATCAGCGTGCCGGCGGCCGCGAGCCGCCGCGTGAGCGCCAGGTCCTCGGCCGAGGGCTCCGGGTCGCCGGACGGGTGGTTGTGGAACAGCACGAGCGCGGCG
>Ga0210377_10002906_pt1 | contig 14803 bp, 14 predicted proteins | sample PLM4_65_b1redo_FD_155480 | JGI IMG/M metagenome (GOLD analysis project Ga0210377, IMG submission 155480) | Groundwater sediment microbial communities from an aquifer in East River, Colorado, USA - PLM4_65_b1 redo | ecosystem: Environmental > Terrestrial > Soil > Riparian zone | place: USA: East...
CGCGAAGCAGGGCGGCGCGGTGAGGCCGAACGCCGCCTCCCACTCGCGGTCCACGCCGGTGCCCATGTTGAGGATCGCCTCCTCGCCGGTCGGCTGGTTGAGCTTCTCCACGCCCAGCACCATCACCAGGTCGGCGAGGCCGGCGGCGATGAACGCGTAGGCGTAGCGGATGCCGACCGTGCCCGAGGCACACATGTGCTCGGTCCGCGCGCTCAGCGTGCTCGGCCTGATGCCGAGCGCCTCGGCGGCCAGCGACGAGATATGGCTCTGGAACGCGGTGCGCTCGGGCATCACCGAGCCGACCACGAGCCCGTCGAGGTCCTTCGGCCTCACCGCCGGCACCGAGTCGAAGCAGGCCTTGCCGGCCTCCCATATGAGGTCACGATACGACGCCTTGCGGACGCCGAACTTCGTGACCCCGGCTCCTACCAGAGCGACCTTCCTCATGGCATCTCCCCTCGCCGCCGCCGCGCAACGTGCGTCTGCCCCTGCTCCTCGGCGATCGCGAGCGGCGTCTTGCCGTCGTCATCTCGCGCGTCGGCGGCGGCGCCGTGGGCACGCAGCGCGTTGACGAGCGTGACGTCGTCGTGGAAGGCCGCGATGGGTAACGGCGTGTGGCCGCCGGCGGCCCGGGCGTTGGCGTCGGCTCCCATCACGTGGCCTTCGTCAGGAAGTCCGCCGCCTCGGCCAGCGTGCGGAACTCGTGGTCGGGCCCACGGGCGTCGAGCGGCCGCTCGGCCTTGCGGTTGATCCACGCCGACGGGACGCCGAGCGCGCGGGCCGGCTGCACGTCGTGGAAGTAGCTCTGGGCCACGTGCAGCCACGACGCGGCGCCGATCCGCTCCCGCGCGGCGACGAAGTGCCCCGGCGCCGGCTTGTACGATCCCACCTGCTGGGCCGTGATGACGAAGTCGAAGTCCGCGGCCAGGTGCCGCCGGGTGCCGGCCAGGAGATCGTCGTCGACGTTGGACAGGATGGCCAGCCGGTGGCCGGCGTCCCGCAGCCGCCCGAGCGCCGCGTTGGTGTCGGGGAACGGCGGCCACGACGGCAGGCTCTCGGGCAGGAACGTCTCGCGCCCCGGCGCCAGCTTCCACGAGAGCCGATCGGCGACGGCGCGGGCCGTGATGGCGAGGACGTCGCGGTAGGGGCGATAGCGATCGGCCTGCACCCTCGGCTCGATCTCGTGATAGGCGCGCAGGATCGCCGCGCGGTCGAGCGTCACGCCGTCGGCCCCGGCGGCGGTGGCGAACGCCTCGGCGATGCCACGCTCCCAGTCGACGAGCGTGCCGTAGCAGTCGAAGGTCAGGACGTCGAAGCGTCTCACGCGAACGCCGCTCCGCGGTCCCAGTCCAGCTCGCGCCCGATGACCAGGCGCAGGATCTCCGAGGTGCCGCCCCCCGGCAGCAGGAACCGCGCGTCGCGGAAGTAGCGCTGGACCGGATACTCCATCGCCAGCCCGTAGGAGGCGAAGATCCGCGCGGCCTCGTCGGTGATGCGCACCGCCGCCTCCGAGGCGAACAGCTTGGTCATCGCCGCCTCGCGGCCGATCGGCTGGCCGGCGTCGAGCCGGGCCGCGGCCTGGTAGGTCATGAGCGTGGCCGCCTGCAGCGAGGTCAGCATGTCGGCCAGCTTGAACGCGATCGCCTGGTGCTCGCCGATCGGCTTGCCGAACGCCACGCGCTCGCGCGCGTACGCGAGCGCGGCGCCGTAGGCCGCCCGGGCCAGTCCCACCGACAGCGCCGCGGTCATGATCCGGATCTCGGCCAGAATGGACCCGATCTTGTCGACGCCACCGGTGTCGCCGCCCAGCACGTGCTCGTCCGGCACCTCCACGTCCTCGAGGAGGATCTCACCCGTCACCGAGCCGCGCACCGCCATCTTCTCGATCGACTTCCCCAGCGTGATCCCGGGCATGGCGGCGCGGTCGAGCAGGAACAGCGCGATGTTCTTCAGGCCGCGCTCCCCCGACGTCTTGGCGGCCACCGTGAGGATGTCCGCCACCGGCGCGCTGGTGACCCACGTCTTGGCGCCGCGCAACACCCAGCGATCGCCGCGCCGCTCGGCCCGCGTCGTGATGTTGGCGACGTCGGAGCCGGCGTTGGGCTCGGTCAGCGCGAAGGTGGCGATGAGATCGCCGCGCAGCGCCGGCACCAGGTAGGTCGCCCGCAGCGCCTCCGAGCCGTGCTTGTAGACGAAGTACGTGCCCATCAGCGACTGCATGGCCGCCGCCGCCGCGACCGAGAGCGACCCGCGCGCCAGCTCCTCGGCGAACAGGCAGTACGTCACCATGTCCGCGTCGGCGCCACCGTACCGCTCGGGATAGCGCAGGCCGAGCCACCCCTGGGCGCCGACGCGCTTGAACAGCTCGCGCGGGAACTCGCCGCGCTCGTCGATCGTCTCGGCCTGCGGCACGACCTCGGCGTCGACGAAGCGCGCGACGGTGCGCCGGAAGTCTTCCTGCTCGGGGGTGAAGGAGATCACCGATTTATCTTCTTTGCTTGCGCGGCCCGCAGCTCACGCGTGGCCAGCTCATCGACCTGAAGATCGAAGCCTTCGCCGGTGATCACGACGCCATACTCCGTCTGCGCGGCGTCCACCGAGACGTACTCGTCCAGGACGTCTTCCAATACCCGGGTGGGGTCGCGGGCGAGCGGGTCGCCGTAGCCGCCGGCGCCCGACTGCTGGAACGAGATCACGTCGCCATACGCGAACTCGCGCGACTGCTTGCCGTTGACGACCTCCTCGGCGGGGCCCGGGTTGATGACGGTGCGGGCCAGCCGGCCCGACGCGCCGCCGAAGACTCCCCAGGGCGCGAAGCGCTGGCGCTCGGACAGGTTGGTGAGCTTGCCCTCGTCGGCCAGGAAGCGCATGTCGCGGCGGATGCCGCAGCCACCGCGGAACGTTCCGGCGCCGGCCGAGTCGGCAATGAAGCCGAAGCGCTCGACGACGATCGGCTGCGCGGCCTCCTGCGCCTCCACCGGAATGTTCGACGCGTTGAACGCCCACGACATGCCCTCGCAGCCGTCCCGCGTCGCCCGGGCGCCGGTGCCGGAGAGCACCAGCTCGTAGGCGACGAAACGGCGGCGGCGCGCGCGGTCCCAGCCACCGAAGGTGGGATTCGCGAAGTGCGAGGCGGCGGCGGCAACCCGCTCCGGCAGCGCCGGGGCCAATGCGCCCAGGACGGCCTCGAACGTCCGATAGCAGATGATGGCGCGGGGCCCGCCGCCGGCCGGTGGCCGTGGATTGAGGAAGGAGCCCTCCGGTGCCGTCACCGTCACCGGGCGCAGCGCGCCCTCGTTCATGGGCCCGAACGGATCGGTGAGACACTTCACCGCCGCGTACGAGTACGAGCGCGTGTAGTTGATGTAGGAGTTCATGCCGGACGGCGTCTGCGGGCTCGAGCCGTCGTAGTCGATCGCGATACCGTCACCGGCCACGGTCACCGTCACCGCCACCCGCAGCGGATCGGTGCCGGGGCCGTAGTCGTCCAGGAAATCCTCGAACGGGTAGACACCGTCGGGGATCTCGCGGATGGCCGCGCGCAGGCTGGCCTCGCTGCGCGCGATGATCTCGTCCATGGCGGCGGCGAGCGTCTCGTGGCCGTAGCGCTCCACCAGCTCCACCAGCCGCAGCTCACCGACGCGCAGCGCGCTGCGCTGGGCGCGCAGGTCGCCGAGCACCTTGTCCGGCGTGCGCGTGTTGGCCGCGATGATGCCGACGACGCCCTCCTGCTCCCGATACTCCTCCCAGACCTTGGTCGGCGGAATGCGCAGGCCTTCCTGGAAGTAGTCGAAGATCCCCTCGACGCCCTGGCTGCCCGGGCGCGAGCCGCCGACGTCGGTGTGGTGCACGATGTTGACGGCGAAGCCGATCAGCCGGCCGTCGTGGAACGCCGGCTGGGTGATGAAGAAGTCCGGGAAGTGGCCGGAGCCGAGCAGCGGATCATTGAGGAGGATCGCATCGCCCGGCCGCAGCGTCTCGACCGGATGCGCGGCCAGCGCGTTGCGCACCGCCGCCGACATCGCGCCCATGTGGCCCGGCGAGTACGGCCCCTGCGCGACCATCCGCCCCTCGGCGTCGAACACTGCCACCGAGAAGTCCTGCCCCTCGCGCGCCTGCTCGGAGTACGCCGTCTTGTGCACGGTGGTGCCGACCTCCACCGCGATCGACTGCAGCGCGCCCCAGATCACGCCGAGCGTGATCGGGTTGGTTGGAGCGGGTGGCGCGTGCTCGGGCAGAGACGAGGGTGGGCTGTTCGAGGTGCGGCGTGGCGTGGTCACGCGCGTTCTACCGTGACGATCAGGTTGGCGTACTCGTCCACGGTGGCCACGGCGCCGGGCGGCAGGACCGACGTGGACTCGCGCTCCTCGACGATGGCGGGGCCGGCGATCTCGAGGCCGGCGGCGAGCTTGTAGCGGTCGTAGATCGGGCAGTCGACCCAGCCGCCGGCCTCCGGGAAGTAGGCGCGGCGGCGGCCCTTGAGCGCGCCGGCCACCGGCGACGTGGCGGCCTTGGCCAGCGTCACGCGCGGCGCGCCCCCGATGGCCGAGAGCTTCCACGTCACGACCTCGACCGGCTCCGCCGGCTGGGCGTAGCCGTAGCGGGCGGCGTAGATCTCGTCGAACGACGCGCGCACGCGGACGAGCGCGGCGGCGTCGAGCGTGCCAGCGGGGACGGGCACCGTCAGCTCGTAGCCCTGGCCGACGTAGCGCGCGTCGACCGAGCGGACGACGGTCACGGCGCCGCCGACGGCGGAGTCGCGCACGACCTCCATCGCCTGCGCCGCCATCTCGCCGTACATCGCGTCGAGGCGGGCGGGCTCGAGCGCGTCGAGCCGGCGCACGTACGTGCGGGAGACGTCGAAGCGCACCTCGGCGGCCAGCAACCCGATGGCGGCGGTGACCCCGGCCGCCGCCGGCAGGATGACGCGAGGGACGCCGAGCGCCTGCGCGAGCCGGCAGCCGTGCACGGGGCCGGAGCCGCCGAACGCCACGAACGTGAGCCCGCGCGGATCGCGGCCGCGCTCGATCGACACCACGCGCGTCGCCAGCTCCATGTTCGTGTTCACGATGGCGTGGATGCCCCAGGCCGCCTGCTCCAGCGACAGCCCGAGCGGACGCGCGAGCTTGTCCTCGATGGCCCGGGCGGCGCCGCCCAGGTGCAGCCGCATGGCGCCGCCGGCGAAGTACTCGGGGTTGAGGTAGCCGAGCGCGAGGTTGGCGTCGGTCACGGTCGGCTCGGCGCCGCCGCGCCCGTAGCAGACCGGCCCGGGCGTGGACGACGCGCTCTCGGGGCCGACCGCGATGACGCCCAGCCGCGGGCGCGCGATCGAGCCGCCGCCGGCGCCGATCTCGACGAGGTCGATCGCCTGGATGTTCATCGGCAGCCCGCTGCCGGGCGCGTTGTTCACGCGATGCAGCTCGAACGCCGTGGTGGTGAACGGCCGGCCGTTCTCGATCAGGGCCAGCTTGGCGGTGGTGCCGCCCATGTCGAACGCGATCAGGTCACGATGGCCGGTGAGCTCGCCGTAGGCCGCGGCCATCAGGGCGCCGGCCGCCGGGCCCGACTCGATCATCCGCACCGGGTAGCGCTCCATGGCCTCGGCCGTCGCCACGCCGCCCGAGGACTGCATGACGAACAGGCGGCCACGATAGCCCCGCTCGCCCAGCGCCGCGCCGAGGCCGCGCAGGTACTCACGGATCGCCGCCATCACGTAGGCGTTGACCACGGTCGTCGAGGTGCGCTCGTACTCGCGGAAGGTCGGCGACACCTCGTGCGACAGCGTGACGGTGAGGTGCGGCGCCTCCTCGGCCACGAGCGCGGCCAGCCGCTGCTCGTGCGCCGGATTGACGTAGGCGTGCAGCAGGCAGATCGCCAGCGTCGTCACCCCTCGCGCGGCCAGCGCGCGGATGGCGCGCCGGGCGTCGGCCTCGTCGAGCGGCGTGCGCACGGAGCCGTCGGCCAGCACGCGCTCGGTCACCTCGCCGATGAAGCGGCGCGCGATGAGCGGCGAGGGCTTCTCGATCTGGAGGTCGTAGACCTGGTAGCGCTTCTCCCGCCCGATGATGAGCACGTCGCGGAAGCCGCGGGTCGTGAGCAGGCCGACGCCCCGCCCCTTGCGCTCGATGACGACGTTGGAGCCGAGCGTGGTGCCGTGCACGGCCTGGCTCAGCTCCCCCCACGACACCCCCGCGCGCTCGATCAGCTCGTCGAGGCCGGCCAGGCAGGCCGCCGAGGGATCGGGATAGGTCGTGAGCCGCTTGCCCGTCGTGAGCTCGCCCGAGGGCGCCTGCAGCACGAAATCCGTGAAGGTGCCCCCCACGTCGAACCCCACGCGGAACGCCACCCGCTCAGCTCCGCTGCTCGTAGCGGGAGAGACTGACCTTGTAGGGATAGCGCCGGCCCGTCTGATACGTCAGCGCGTACTCGACGGGCTCGCCGCTGGCGGCGAAGTAGATGCGCTCGAAGAGCAGCAGCGGCGAGCGGGGACGGAGCTTGAGCAGCTCCGCCACCGAGCGCGGCGCCAGGGCGGCGTCGACCGTCTGCTCCATGAACTTGATCGGCATGTTCAGGTGCCGCTCGATGAACCCGATGAGGGACTTCGACAGGTCGTCGTCGGACAACGCCTGCCCGATGGCGGGCGGCAGCCACGCCGTGGCGTGCTGAAACGGCCCGCCGTCGCCGTGGCGCACGCCGCAGATGCGGTAGCCGTGGGAGCCCGGCGGCAGCCGCAGCGCCTGGGCGATGTTGGCGGGTACCGGCATCCGCTCGCGGGTGAGAACCTCGAACCACGTCTCGGCGCCCATGGCCATGATGTCGTCGATCGAGCCGATCACGCGCAGGCGGCGGTCGTTGCCGGCCACCGCGGTGGCGAAGGTGCCGCGACCGGCGTGGCGGTACAGCCGCCCCTCCTGCACCAGCACGTCCAGCGCCTGGCGGATGGTGGGTCGGCTCACGCGGTACGTCGCGCACAGGGCGTGCTCGGAGGGGATACGCTCCCCTTCGCTCTTGAGATCGCGGCGGATCGAGTCCGCGATCTGCAGATATCGAGGAATCCCGGGCCGGAAGTTCACCGTGGTTGGGCCTCCGCTGTCAGGATGTCAAGACATCTAACACCCGAGGCCGGCGCCGGTCAAATCCAGGGGCGGGAGGCCCTCAACGCCCGCGCAGCAGGTCGCGCGCGATGACGACGCGCTGGATCTGGTTGGTGCCCTCGTAGATCTGGGTGATCTTCGCGTCACGCATGAAGCGCTCCACGGGATACTCCCGCGTGTAACCGTAGCCCCCGAACACCTGCACGGCGTCGGTGGCGACCTTCATGGCGGCGTCGGCGGCGAAGCACTTGGCCATCGACGCCTCCAGCGCGGTGTCGGTGATCCCGCGGTCGACGAGCGCGCCGGCGTGGTGGACGAGCAGCCGGGAGGCGTGCACCAGCATCGCCATGTCGGCGAGCATGAACTGGATGCCCTGGAACTCGGCGATGGGCCGGTCGAACTGCCGGCGCTCCTTCGCGTAGCCGGTGGCGGCGTCGAGCGCGGCCTGGGCGATGCCGACCGCCTGGGCGCCGACGGCCGGCCGCGAGCGGTCGAGCGCGCCGAGGGCGACGCGGAACCCCTGTCCTTCCTCGCCGAGGCGGTTGTCGACCGGCACCTCGCAGTCGCTCAGATGCAGCGCCACCGTGGGCGAGCCGCGAATACCCATCTTGCGCTCGAGCTTGCCCAGCGCGAAGCCGGGGAAGGTCGGCTCGACCAGGAACGCGGTCACGCCCTTGTGGCCGCGGCCGCGGTCCACCGTGGCGAAGAGCGTGATGACGCCCGCCTGGTTGCCGTTCGTCACCCACATCTTGGTGCCGTTGAGCAGGTAGCGGTCGCCCTTGCGCACCGCGGTCGTCGTCATCGAGGCCGCGTCGGAGCCGGCGCCGGGCTCGGAGATCGACAGCGCCGCCGTGATCTCGCCGGCGGCCAGCCGCGGCAGGTAGCGCTGCTTCTGCGCCTCGGTGCCGTGCGACACGATCGGGTAGCCGGCCGCGTACTGCACGAGGTAGATCACCGCCGTCGAGGCGCACGCCCACGCGATCTCCTCGACGGCCAGGCAGAACGCCAGCGCGCCGAGCCCGGCGCCGCCGTACGCCTCCGGGATGTACAACCCCATGAGCCCGGCGTGCGCGAGCCGGCGCAGCGACTCGGCCGGATAGACCTCGGCCTCGTCCACCTCGGCGGCGTGCGGCGCCACCTGCTCGCGCGCGATCGCGCGCGCGAGGTCGCGCGCCTGCCGCTCGTCGTCGCTCAGCCAGAATACGTCGCGCATCGCCGCGATTATCCTCCCACTTGACGCTCGCTCAAAGCGTGCCGCATGATGGCGCCTCGCACCGGAGCCGACGAAGCCTCCACCTGCACCGCCGACGTCGACAGGAGGCCACATGCCGACCATCAGGACGAAGAAGCGTCTCGCCGCCGCGCTCACCGGACTCGCGTTGATCCTCGTCGCCGGCCTCTATGCCCTCGCGCAGCAGCCGTACCAGCTCGCGCCGATGGACGAGGCCAAGCGCGACCGCGCCGTCGCCGTCGCCGGCGGCACGTACCACGTGCTGCCGGCCACGCTGGCGACGACGCAGTGGGGCTGGCTCGATCCCGCCGAGCCGCCCAAGGTGACGATCGACTCCGGCGATACCGTCGCGGTCGAGACGATGATGCACGCCCACAACGCCATCCAGCCCGGCACGACGATGGACGACATCGTCAAGCTGCGGCTGGCCAACCCGGGGGGCGGGCCCCACTCGATGACGGGACCGATCTACGTCAACGGGGCCGCGCCCGGCGACACGCTGGAGATCCGCATCAAGAAGATCGTGCCGAAGGCGTTCGCCACGAACTTCCACCTGCCCGGCTCGCAGTTCCCGACCGTCGGCCAGCTCGCCCCGGAATTCCCGACCGGCTTCGTCCGCTACTTCTACCTCGACTGGGACAAGCGGCAGACGGAGTTCAAACCGGGCGTGATCATCGATCTGCAGCCGTTCCCCGGCACCATCGCCGTCGGCCCCGACCCCAACGAGCCGAAGGAGAAGGCGGGCCCGCCGATCAAGGACGCCCGGGGCCGCACGAGCACGCTGCGACCGTGGAAGAACGGCTCCAACATGGACCTCAACGAGCTGCAGGAGGGCTCCACCCTCTACCTGCCCGTCTTCCACAAGGGCGCGCTGCTGTGGACGGGCGACTCGCACTGCCGCCAGGGCAACGGCGAGGTGAGCCTCACCGCGCTGGAGTGCGCGTACCGCGAGATCGTGCTGCAGACGGTCGTGCGCAAGGACATGAAGCTGGAGTGGCCGCGCGCGGAGACGGCGACCCACTGGATCATGATGGGCTTCGACGAGGACCTGAACGAGGCGATGAAGATCGCCGTGCGCGAGACGGTCAGCTTCCTGGCCGCGCAGAAGCTGGTGGCGATGAGCCGGGACGAGGCCTACGCGCTGACCTCGATGGTCGGCGATTGCCGCGTGACCCAGGTGGTGGACGTCCGCAAGGGCGTGCACTGCATGATCCCGAAGTCGATCTTCGCCAAGAAGTAGGTCGCGTGATCCGCGCGCGCGCCCTCGTCGCGCTCGCGCTCGTGCTGGCCGCCGGCCCGGCTCACGGGGCCGGCGGCCCTCTCGCCGTGGTCACGACGACGACCGATCTCAAGGCCCTGGTCGACGCCGTCGGCGGCGACCGCGTCGCCGTCGAGAGCCTCGCCCCGCCCCGGCACGACCCCCACGCGGTCGAGGTGAAGCCCGGCCAGCTCGCGCGGCTCCGCGGCGCCGCGCTGCTGGCGCGCGTCGGCCTCGACCACGAGCCGTGGCTGCGACGCGCGCTGGCCACGCTGGCCGAGCCCGAGCTGGCGCCCGGGGGGCGGCGCGATCTCGACCTCTCGCGCGGCGTCGCGCTGCTGCAGACCGACACGCCGCGGCTGCGCGACGACCGCGCGACGCCGCACCTGCACGGCTTCGGCAACCCGCACTACTGGCTCGATCCGGAGAACGCGCGGCCGATGACCGCGGCCATCGCCGAGGCGCTCGGGCGGCTGGCGCCCGCCGAGCGCGCGTTCTTCGACGACCGCCGGCGCGGGTTCCTCGTGCGCCTCGACGCCGGGCTGGTCCGCTGGCGGGCCGCGCTGGCGCCTCACCGCGGCGCCCGCGTGGTCGCCGTGCACGACACGTGGCCGTACTTCGCCGCGCGCTTCGGTCTGGCGATCGCGGCCACCGTCGAGCCCGCGCCCGGCGCGCCGCCCTCGCCGGCGGCGCTCGTCGCGCTGGTCGATCGCATGCGCGCGGCCGGCGTCCGCGTGCTCGTGGCCGAGCCCTACGCCAGCGCCGGCCTCGTGCGCCAGATCACCGAGCGCAGCGGCGCCCGCGCGGTCACGCTGGTGCCCTCGGTCGGCGGCGACCCGTCCGCCGGCGACTACGTCGCCCTGTTCGACCTCAACGTGACGCGGCTGGCCGAGGCGCTGGCGGCCGCGCGGTGATCGACCTCCTGGCGCTGCCGTTCGTGGCGTGCCTGGTGCTCACCGGGATCCACGCGTACCTCGGCCTGCACGTGCTCGCGCGCGGGGTGATCTTCGTGGATCTCGCCCTCGCCCAGGTCGCCGCGCTCGGCCTCACCGTCGCGCTCCTGGCCGGCCATCCGCCGGCGAGCGCGGCCGCCTACTGGTACGCGCTGGCGTTCGCCGTCGCCGGCGGGCTCGTGTTCGCGGTCACGCGCGTGCGGCGGGCGCCGATCCCCCAGGAGGCGATCATCGGCATCGTCTACGCGGTGTCGGCCGCGCTCACCGTGCTCGTCGTGGACCGCGCGCCCCAGGGCGCCGAGCACATCAAGCAGCTGCTGGTCGGCTCGATCCTCACCGTCAGCGGCGCCGACGTGGCGGCGCTGGCCGGTCTCTACGGCGTGATCGGGCTCGTGCACTGGCTGGCGCGGCGCCCGCTGCTGGCCATCTCCTTTGCGTCCGGCGACGCCGCCGGTGGGCGCGTCATCGGCTGGGACGCGCTCTTCTACGCCTCGTTCGCGCTCGTCGTGACCAGCTCGGTGCGCGTGGCCGGCGTGCTGCTGGTGTTCGCGTTCCTCGTGGTACCGGCGGCGATCGCGGCGCTGCTCGCGCGCGGCATCGCCACGCGGCTGGCGCTGGGCTGGGCCGCCGGTGGGGTGGTGAGCGCTGCCGGCCTGCTCGCGTCCTACCGGTGGGACCTGCCCACCGGCGCCACGGTCGTGGCCGCGTTCGGCGCCGCGCTGGCGGTGACCGCGGCCGCGCGCGGTGGGCGGGCGGCCGCCGCGGCCGTGCGCAGCGGGGGCGCCCCCGCGCTGGCGCCGGCGGCCGTCGGGCTGGCGGCGCTGGTCACGCTGGCCGGCGCGCTGCTGGCGGCGTTCCCGGCCATGGACCATCCGTGGCTCGACGCCCTCGAGCGCGCCGCGCCGTCGGTGCAGGAGGCGTTCCTCACGCCGAGCGAGCGCGGCGTGCGGCGCGACAGCGTCGAGGCCGTCGCTCGCGGCGAGCGCGATCTCGGCCGGGCGCGGGCGCTGCAGCGGGACGTCGAGTGGGGCGCGCGCACGCTGGACGACACCCAGCGCGAGCGGTTACGCCAGTTCCTGGCCGGGCGCAGCGAGATCACCGCCGGCGATCGGATGGTGCTCGGGACGCTGCGGGCGAAGGCGCGCGAGCGCCAGCGCTACTGCCTCGGCCTGCCGCTCGTGATCGTCGGCCTCGGCGCCGCGATTGCGCTGGCCCGTCCGATCGGGCGGCGCGCGCTCGCCGCGCGCTGACCGCCGACCGGGCTACCTCGCGTCGTAGGTCTACTTCGCGTCGTAGGTGTAGAAGCCGCGGCCGGTCTTGCGGCCGAGCTGACCGGCCATGACCATCCGCTTGAGCAGCGGGGGCGGCGCGTAGCGCGGCTCGCGGAACTCGTCGAACATCACCTCGGCCACGTACATCGTCGTGTCCAGCCCGACGAGGTCGAGCAACGTGAACGGCCCCATCGGATAGCCGCAGCCGAGCTTCATCGCCTGATCGATGTCTTCCAGGGACGCCAGGCCACCCTCGTAGACGCGGATGGCGTCGAGCAGGTACGGCACCAGCAGGCGGTTGACGATGAACGCCGTGGCGTCCTTCGCCTGCACGGGCACCTTGCCGACCGAGCGCACGAACTCCGTCGCGGTCTTGGCGGAGGCGTCGTCGGTGAGGATCGTGCGGACCACCTCGACCAGCTTCATGAGCGGGACCGGGTTGAAGAAGTGCATGCCGACCACCTGGCCCGGCCGCCTGGTCGCCGCCGCCAGCGCCGTCACGTTGCACGACGACGTGTTGGTGGCCAGCAGTGCTCCGGGCGCGCAGATGCGGTCGAGCTTGGCGAACGTCTCGTTCTTCAGCGCCTGATTCTCGGTCATCGCCTCGATCACGAGATCGCACGCCTTGAGGTCTTCCAGCTTCGGGGTGCCGGCGATGCGGCCCAGCGCCTCGTCCTTGGCCCGGGCGTCGACCTTGCCCTTGGCGGCGAGCCCCTCCAGCGTGTCGCGCAGGCGCCCCAGGCCGCGCTTGACCAGCTCGTCGTTGGCCTCGACGAACAGCACCGAGTAGCCCGCCAGCGCCGCGACCTGCACGATGCCGGAGCCCATCAGACCGCAGCCGATCACACCGACGTTCTTGATCATGATTTCGTCTCGATTCGCTCTAACAGGCTGCTGAAAACCCGCAGGCTGCTCAAAAAGGTCCAGATGCGAGGCGGCGCCCGAAGGCCGCACGCGAGGCGTACCCCCTGTACGTTGAGCGTGCGGCCGAGGGCGCCAACGAAGCAGATGGGCCTTTTTCAGCAGCCTGCTTATTCCTGGTCAGCGGCGGCGGCCGGGGCGCGGCGGTGGCTCGAAGAAGTCCCCGCCGGGCGGGCAGTCGTGGCGGATGATGACGGTCGTGTTGCCGTAGCGGACGCTGCCGTCGGGCTGCACCACGTACTCGCTCTTGGGCGCGGGGGGCGGGCCGTCCCGCCGCAGCGATTCGTCGAAGGCGCGGTCCCGCGTCCCCGCCCCCGGCTTCGTCATCTCGAGGATGATCGAGCCGCTCACCGGCGTCTTCGCCTCGTCATGCGCGACGGCCACCACCGGCAGCCCCAGCAGCAGGGCCAGCGTCCCGAGCATCAATGTCCGCATGAGGCGTACCTCGTCCTCTAGTCGTAGACGATCAGCGAATGCAACGGGTAGGTCTTGAGTTTCTCACGTCCGTGCAGGAAGGCCAGCTCGATCATGAAGGCGACGCCGACCACGCGCCCGCCCAGCTGCTCGACCAGCCGCAGGGTGGCGCCCATGGTGCCGCCGGTGGCGAGCAGGTCGTCCACCGCCAGCACGCGCTGGCCGGGGCTGATGGCGTCCTCGTGCACGGCCAGCGCGTCACGGCCGTACTCCAGCTCGTACTCGACCTCGATGGTCTTGCCGGGCAGCTTGCCCAGCTTGCGCACGGGGACGAAGCCGGCCCGGAGCTGATGCGCGATGGCGCCGCCGAAGATGAAGCCGCGCGACTCGACGCCGACCACCACGTCGACGCGCTCGCCCTGATACCGGTTGGCGAGCGAGTCCACCGCGAAGCGCCACGCCGGCCCGTCCTTGAGCAGGGTGGTGATGTCCTTGAACAGGATGCCTTCGCTCGGGAAATTCTTGATGTCGCGGATTTTTGCGCGCAGGTCGGCGACGTCCATGCTCCGCATACTAGTTGATCCTTCTCGCGCCGCGCAACCACGCCCCGCGGTGGGCGGTCAGGACTGGTCGAGCTGGGCGATGGCTTCGGGGAGGGTGGCGAGGCTGGGGATGACGGCGTCGGGGCGCTGCGCGCCCAGCGCCTTCAGGGAGGCGTTGGTGACCTGGACGACGCGGAGGCCGGCGGCCCGAGCGCCGTGGACGTCGAGGATGGGGTCGTCGCCGACGTGGACGGCGGCGGCGGGCGCGATCTGCAGGGCGCGCAGGGTGAGCGCGAAGATCTCGGGATCCGGCTTGCGCACGCCCACCTCGTCGGAGAACGTCGTGTGCGCGAAGCAGGCGAGCAGGCCGAAGCGGTCGAGGACCTTGCGCAGCGTCGCTCCCGGCGTGCGCATCGTGTTCGATACCAGGGCCAGGACCACGCCCTGCGCCCGCAGCCGCTCCAGCGCCGGCCGGGCGCCGCCGTCCACCGTGGGTGGGACCAGCAGCGCGGGCTCCGCGTAGGCGTGGAGCAGGGCCGTCATCGTCTCGGCCGGCACGCGGGCCGGCAAGCCGGAATCGACCGCCTTGAGGATGGCGCGCACGTGGTCCATGGCCGGCACGTCCTTGTTCTTCGCCCACACGCGGCCGAGGTAGGCGCCGGATGCCTCGTAGGCGCGGTCCAGCGCGATCGTCGTCACCTTGTGGCCGATGCCGGTCAGGATCGTCTCGAAGTCGGCGACGCGACGGCGCTTGTAGCGGTTGTCGGCCGAGGGGGGATCGAGCAGCAGGGTGCCCCAGAAATCGACCGTGACCGCTCGAATGTTCAGCGCGGCTCCTCGAAGCGCGGCGCTCGCTTCTCGAGGAAGGCGGCCGTCCCCTCGCGCGGCTCGCCGGTGGCGTAGGACGCGGCGAAGGCCGAGATCCCCGCCCGCACCGCCCCCGGCAGATCGCTCTCGCGCCAGCGCACGATGAGCTGCTTCTGCAGCCGGACTGCGCCCGGCGCGCACGCGGTGATCGCGCCGACCATCGTGTCGACCGCCGCCTCCAGCCCCGCGCGGTCGACGACGCGGTTGACCAACCCCCACGCCAGCGCCTGCTCGGCGCCGATGGTGGCGCCG
>Ga0210377_10002907_pt1 | contig 14801 bp, 18 predicted proteins | sample PLM4_65_b1redo_FD_155480 | JGI IMG/M metagenome (GOLD analysis project Ga0210377, IMG submission 155480) | Groundwater sediment microbial communities from an aquifer in East River, Colorado, USA - PLM4_65_b1 redo | ecosystem: Environmental > Terrestrial > Soil > Riparian zone | place: USA: East...
GGCTTCCTCGGCCTTCTCGCGTTTTAGAAAACCACCAACGACGAGCAATTTAGATTTTATGGAGCAGATGTTCAGCGCATGAATGGCTTCCATCTGTTCCGGTCAGCCATGAATAGCCACAGGTGCAGCACTTGGATAATTCTGGCATAGCTCAGTTATGCCTTCTCCTATCATGGGTGTTCCGCAATGGTAACAGTTCACACACGCTCCTTCTCGCTTTCTACCAACTTTTCACGATGTGCTCTCATCACCCAATATGCCTGCTGCACCATGGCGGCATCGGCTTGCGCAACTCGCACTTGCCACGTCTCAAACGGGTCTTTCGGAATTATGTTGGTCATTGACCGATTGCCCATCAACCATTGCTCTGCTTCTTTAAGTGTCACACACGCTCCTTGGCGTTCCGTTCATGTATTCAGCTACTCGTTCTTCTGCTGTTCTCACTTGTCTCCTTGGGTTCATGGTAATCGCTTCACACCGCCGAAACAGCCGGTAAGCACCGGCCCGGCGAATCTCAGGTTACCAGGAAACTAACCAACTGAATGAACATGATCCGGCGATGCGAAAACTTCATGCGCTCGATCTTCAAGCAGAACAAAAAAGAAGTCAAGGAATGTTTTGACAAATTAATGTCACGCTGTCAGGATGACGGTCAATGAATGGACAAATAGAAAAGAGAATCCGGGACAAAGACATTCTTGCCTTGAGTGGTTCGATAAGGGCTTTGGGGGAAATCGAGTTCGCCAAGGATGTTGCGTGCGAACTTGGAATTTCTATGGGATCGCTTTATCACCAACCCGATCAAGCCTTCTCGTAGCGCGGCGTCCGTTCCCCATTCCCGGAAAGCTTCTTGATGAGCTTCAGCTTCAGCAGCCGGTTGACGTAGATGTTGGCAACGGTTCGGTCCTGATAATCGCCTTTGATCTTCTCGAAGATTTGCGGGCAGGTCGGTTGGCCAAGGGACACGATGGTTTCCAACACGCGCGTCAAGGGCGTGGATAGTTCCCGCTTTCCTTTCCCCTGACAGCGGGAGCATCGAATCATTGGCGCTTGCATTTGCGAAAACAGTGAATCATTGTGAATACAAATTGTCAACAAATATTTTGATTGACAGATAGTTGTCAACTAGGGATGATGCGCGAACGGCGGTCGCTGACTCGACTAAAACCTGTGGCGTCCGCCCGCCACTTTCGCTGGACTGATTGGTTCGGAATCAGCGCAAACGCAAATGCAGAAATACGAAATACAAATCGGCAAAGAGTGGTATCCCGTCCGTGGATATGTAAACGCAAAAGGTTGGCTCGAATGGAAGGATTCCGATGGGGCACAAGGACTGAAACAACCTGGAACATTCCGCCCGCCCCGTTCGTCACGCGGCGAAGGCGCTGGGGTTGATTCTCAAGTTCTTCCCCGACGGAAGCTAATGATTGCAACCCGACCGATTAAAGCGTAAAGGTCTGGTTGGTGAAACTGAATACTGAAACGCTGTCCGACCTAGAGCTTGTCGGAGGTCCGCACAGCGTTGAAAATCTTTGCGTCTCCTGTATTTCATGCAACTTGGCGAAGGGAGTTCAGCGATTTGATGAATGGCAAAAGAACTCGCAAAAGATTTTGTCGTTATGAAAAAGGTAGAGAGTGAATTTTCCGATCAGAGGCATTGTGAATCCTTAGTTTGGGAAATGCGGATCAGTGACCTACCGCGCGGTGATAATCGAGCGATCTTGAACCGGACTTACAACGGAGAGCCGCCTTTTGACCAAGCGACCGCCGAAGAAAACAACATCGAGGTCAACCGCAATTTTCTCGAAGGCACCGGCACCCTCACGGACGCGCGCACGCAATGGAACTCGAATTTCCTTAAGCCCGGCGACAAATTCAGCGTGCATCTGGACAGCGGCCCGGTTCACCAGAAATCCGAATGGGGCAGCACCATCACGCGCAACATCAATCGCGAACTCAAGCGCAGCCTGCCCATGATAAACAACAGCCGCGAGACTGGTGCGGGTGTTTTGTTACACGGCATCGGGCCGTCCAACTGGGATGACCGCCGAAGTCCGGTGCCGAAGGTCATCCCGATTTCTAGTTTGATGGTGCCCAGCGAGACGGACATTGATTTTGAGAACCTGGAATACTTCGCCATCTTCCGAGAGATGACCCCGGCGCAACTCTACGAAAAAACGCATGGGCCGAAGGTTGATCCGGGCTGGAACATGCCGCTGGTGATGAGCGAATTGAAATTCATCGGCGAACAGGTCCAGAAACAGGTGAACGCCTCGGCATACCAGTACATGCCCGAACGCATTGCGGAAATAATCAAGCAGGACATCGGCTTCTGGGGAAGTGATGCCGTGCCGACGATTGATTATTGGGATTTTTATTATCGCGAGATCAACAAGAATGGCGGCTGGTGCCGTAAAATCTTTCTGGACTGGGGCGCTTCCGGACGGGAAGGGGTGGACATCAAATCGAAGTCGGTCCCGTCCACATCGCCGAACCGTGACGCCCAAGACAAGGGTGTCTGGCTCTACGATTCCAAAGGGCGCAAGTACGCCGACTCGTGGCAGGAGATCATCCATTGCAATTACGGCGACTGTTCCTGTGTGGCGCCGTTCAAGTATCATTCCGTGCGGTCGCTGGGCTGGATGATCTGGGGTATCGTGGACATTCAGAACAAGCTTCACTGCAAGATGACCGAGCAGGCGTTTAGCGATCTCATGTGGTTCTTCCGCATGGCCAGCGGGAATGATTTGAACCGGCTCAAGAAGGCGAACTTCCTGCAAATGGGCGTCATCCCCCAGGGCATTGACTGGGTGAAAGGCAATGAACGGTTTTCTCCCAACCCCACTTTTGTAGAACTGGTCATCAACCAGAATAGAAGCCTGATGAGCCAGCACAGTTCGTCATTCACCCGGAATGCCGAACGCGCGGACACGTCGAACAAGGAAAAAACCGCCACGCAAGTCATGGCCGAGGTAAATTCCATCAACACGATGGTTTCGGGCGTGATGGGCATGGCGTACACCTACGAGGCATTCAAATACCGTGAAATATGCCGGCGCTTTTGCATCCCGAACAATCCTGACCCGATGGTGCGTAAGTTCCGAAAGGCGTGCCTGACTGAAGGCGTGCCGCCTGAATATCTGGATGTCGAACGATGGGACATCGAGCCGGAGCGCGCGATGGGATCAGGCAACAAGACGGTGCAAATGGCCATCGTGCAATATCTGAATTCCGTCCGTCAGAATCTTGGGCCGGAAGCGCAGCGCAAGGTGGATCACATTGGCATCGGGATTATGACCGAGGACGTGGCCGTGGCCGAGGACCTGGCCCCCATCAAGGGACAACCGCCCATCAGCCGGAGCGCGCACGACGCGGAACTCGCCACTGACCGGCTCATGCGCGGATTGCCTCTCACGCCCACGCCACAGATGGTGTATGAGGATTATGTGCTGGTCTGGCTTCGGGACATGAGCTTCATCGTCAAAGGCATTCAGGCTTCCGACAATATGGGTACGCAGGAACAGGTTGCGGGTTTGCAGAACATGGCGAAACAGATTTCCATTTTCCTGAAAGTCATGGGGCAGGCACAGGAGGATGGGCCGAAGGTGCGTCAGTACGGCGATTTGCTTGGCCAGTTGATGAACGTCGTCAAGGGATTCGAGCAGCGGCTGGCGGAAAAGAACCAGGCCGGGAATGGGAACGGCGGCATAGATGCGGAGACGCAGCAGAAACTTGCTGGTAAAATGCTGTTGGATAAGGCGAAGGCAGAGAACACAAGAAGTTCGCACGCGGAAAAGACGGCTCAACGCCAAGCGGCGTTCGAGATGGAACAGCAACGTGCTGACCGAAAGACTGAGGCTGACATTCGGCGAACGGATGCCATATCCGCCGTGGAAACCGCCGCTACTTTGAGAAAAAAAGTTGCTAGCAAAACATGAGAACGTCCAAGCAGCTATTCCAATCCTCTCCGGCCTTCAAAGAGTTCCAAGCGATGCTAGCGAGTCCGGCATTCGAGCCGGCGTGCAACGCAGCCATCCTGGGACTGATTGAATCGCTGCCAGCGACCGCCGCCGACCCCTCTAAAAGTTGGGATTGCTACTTGCAGATCGTAGGCGCGCGCCGGGTTCTCGAAATACTTTCTCAACTTCACGAACCCGAAACCACACCCACACCGCAAAAGTGGCCGACGTTAAAATACGACGACGGCACTCCAAAACAACCCAGACCGTAATATGCCAGCACCAGCGCCAGCCGCTCCACCTCCAAGCGCGCCAGCCAGTGCGCCAAAACCAGCAACCGCAACCAAGCCTGCTGCCCCACCGACCAAGCCGACTTCGGACAAACCGGCACCACCTTCCACGCCGGAATCCAACGACCCTTTCAAAGACGCCTTTGCCGACATTGACCAGATGGAGTCCGGAAAGACGCCAGCGCCCAAGCAACCGGCTGAAAAACCAAAGGCCGATGAACCTGTTGCCGAGGTTGAAGAAGTCCATGGCACCAATGGCGACAAAAAGCCGGCCGCCAAACCGGAAGAAGGCGATCCGAAACCCGTCAAAGCCGCCGAACTCCGCAACGCCTATGAAGGCTTGAAGAAAAAGGTCAAGGAAGAGTACGAGCCCCAGTTGAAGGAACTCCCCACGCTGCGCGCGAAGCTCAAGGAAATCGAAGCCCGCGGCGACGACAAGGCCGCGCAGGAACGCATCGCCGCCATCGAAAAGCGCAATGCGGAACTGGAACACCACATTCGATTCGTTGATTACAAGCAGTCCAAAGAGTACAAAGAACTGGAAACCACCCTCAACGATGCGTGGTCGGGGGCCATGCGAAAACTTGGCGGCATCTCCATTTCCCGGACGAACTCGGAAACGGGTGATGTGGTGGAGCGTGAGTTGACGATTGACGACGTTGCGCGATACGCCCGGCTTGACCCAAAGCTTCTGTGGAAGGAATTGAAGCAGGAAATCCCCGACGCCGCCGAGCGCACGACTGTCATCAATCACGTTCAGAAAATTCAGGACCTTTCGGATTCGGTTTTCAAGGCGGAAGAAAAGGCGAAGGCAGAATCCGAAACCCACGCCAAAGCGGAAGCCGACCAGCGCCAGCAATCCCAAGCCAATCGCGCCAGGCTCTGGCGGGAAACCAATGAGACGCTGGCGACCAAGTATCCGAAGTGGTTCGCCAAGTCTGACGAAGATCAGGAAGGCAACACGATATTCGACCGGGGCACGGCGCTGGCCGATCTCGCGTTCAATCCAAGCGACCTCACGCCCGAACGAATCGCGCTATTGCCGAAAGCGTTTCGAGAACAGATTGAGTCACGGAAGCCGTTCACTCCGGCGCAACTCGCGCAACTTAACGCAATCGTACGGAACAAGGCGGCGAACCACGACCGGCTGGCGAGTCAGAACAAGGCTCTGTCCGCGCGCGTGGCTGAATTGGAAGCAAACCTCAAAGCATACGAAGAATCCGGTCCAGACCGTATTCCGGCTGGTGGAGATCGCGGTGGGCTGGCAACTGGCGAAGTGGACTTCGGCGCGGAACTCGACTCGCTCGATAGGAAGCACGCATGAAAAGAAAATCTAAATCTCCAAAATGGGAAGGGATAATTAAGGGAATCAAGATTATTAAGATATTCAAGAATGGAAAAGCCATCATTGAATATCCGCCATCATGAAGATGACCAAACAGCAAAAGCTCGATCAACACCGAGGCTCACGCTTCATTCGCGTGATACCTGCACATCTTTACGCTGCCTATCTCCGCAACGAGCCTAAACGGGAATACGATGCTCAGGGCAGAAGAACGAAATGAAAATCCGCCCCCTCCAAGGTCACGTTCTGGTTTACATGGACCCAGCGGAAACACAGTCTGGCGGCGTTTTAATTCCGGAGACGGCTCAATCGCGTTCCCAAGTTGGACAGGTTCGCAAGCTTGGCATCTGGCGACAAAACAAGGCTGGCAATTTGGTGCCTTATCCGGTCAAAACGGGGGACCGGGTGGTTGTGAACGCGCGCTCCGGGCGATGGCTGCATAGTGAGCGAGAAAGATTGAAGCTCGTTCCGATGGACAAAGTGCTGGCGGTGTTTCAATGACTACTCGAAGTTAAGATGAACGACGTTCTTGAATATATTTTGGAGTGGATAAATCACGAGCTTGTTCATGGCAGAACGCCGAAAACTGTAACACTTACAGCCAACCAACGAGCGCGGTTGAAGGCGTATTGCGAATATATGTGCATTGTGGATGCTGATAGGAATTGGATTCTCGAACAAGGCGACAAGGAAAAGGTTTACTGGCTTGAGATTGTAATTAAAGATTAAATCATGCCTGACTCCGGAACAGTTCGGATTCCATTCGGCCAGTTGTCCTTCGACGGTGGAGTTGACTCGTCACGGCCAACGACCATCGCTGGCCCGAACATGCCGGATGGTTTGCCTCGAAACTCTCTATCGTGGGCCAACAACTGCACCATGCGGGGCGGCGGCATTACGCAGCGCACAGGGTTCGTGCGTGTATGCAAAATTCACGATTCGACGGGGCTGTATAACGGCGGGTTCATGTATGAGCAAACAACTGGCACTCCCTACCTCATCGTCGCCATCAGCGGACGCTTTTACCGTATCCGCGTGGACACGGACAACAGCATTGACGACATCACCGGCGCCAATGTGTTTCCGGCCACTGAACCGTTTTATCATTTTGTCCAGGGCGAGGAATTCATGGTGGTTCAGGCCGGTGATTACACAACGAATCCGCTCTTTTGGGATGGGGTCACGATGCGTCAGAGCAACGGGATCACGGGCATAACCGGAGTTTTGCCGCCCTTCTCTCCAACAGTCGTGGTTTACAGCTTGACTATTACGGCTCCATTTGTGTACCCGGCAGTTGCTGCAACCGTGGTGGTAAATTTGGCGTCCCCGTATCCCGGATCGCTCAACGATGTTGGCACATTAGGACTTGCCGGAACATTCAAAGTCACCGTTATTGCAGGTAACACAATAACAATTGAAACGATTTCATCGGCATACGTAGGAGTAACCCAACCCGCCCCGCAAGTAGCACCTTTTACGACAACAACAGCGCCGCCGCCTGCATCTGCGGTTGGTCTGATAAACGAAATCCCTGCTGCCGGGCCGATGGTCTATTATCAAGGCCGAATCTGGTACGCCCAATTCCGGCAGTACACGGCGGGGGATATTGTGAGAGGACCAAGCGGGACCGCTCCTTACAATCTGCGCGATTCTATTCTCAAGGTGACGGAGAATCCCCTGGCCCTCGCCGGTGACGGATTCGCCGTTCCTTCTCAGGCCGGAAACATTCGCGCGCTGCAATACACTGCGAATCTCGACAAGCAACTGGGTGAGGGAACGCTTTACATTTTCACGCGGCAACAGGTTTATGCCAACGACATCCCGATAACCCGCGCCAACTGGATCGCCGCCACGAGCAACACACCCGCCAATCAGCGGGTGGTTCAACGAAAAAACGGCGGGGTATCCGACCGTTCGATTGTAGCGGCGAACGGTGATTTGTTTTACCAGAGCTTGGAGCCGGGCATCCGCAGTTTGTTCATATCCCTGCGTAATTTCCAGCAGTGGGGAAACGCCCAAATCAGCAACAACATAGAACGGGCATTGGCATTCAATGACCGCGCCTTGATGCGTTTCTCCAGCGGAATTGAATTCGGCAGCCGCATGTATCAGGCGATTCTTCCCGAACAACGCGCGCAAGGCGTGGTAAGCCGTGGTATTGCCACGCTCGACTTTGATCCGATCACGACGCTGGGCGAAAAGCAGCCTCCGGATTGGGAAGGGCTTTACGAGGGAATGGACGTGCTGCAACTGTTCGTCGGCGACTTCGGAGGCCGGGAACGCGCCTTTGCTGTGATTGTCTCGAAAGACGACGATGGCATAGAGCTTTGGGAAATCACCAATGACAAGAAGTTCGATAACGTGGATACGCGGGTACAATGGACCGTGGAATTTCCGGCGTACACGTGGGACCGCGAGTTCGACTTGAAACGGCTGGATGGCGGCGAACTGTGGATAGACAAATTGTTCGGTCAGGTGGACATGAAGTTTTACTATCGGAGTGACGCCAACCCATGCTGGCAACTCTGGCACGCCGTCAGGTTTTGCACGGCACGGACCTCGTGCGAAACGATCACCGATCCGGTGTGTTACCCTCTGGAAACTCTACGGGAGGGCGGCAAGTTCCCGGTGACGCTTCCGGTCCCGCCGCTGGCGCCGTGCGACTTTTTAAATTCACGGCCCATGAACATCGCGCATCAATTCCAGATGAAGGTGGTCATCACAGGCTGGTGCCGTATCCGTGGGATCATCCTTTACGCCGTGCCGGTGCTCAAACAGCCGTTTGGTAATCTGGAGTGTATGCCGGGGCCAACGAGCGTGCGGCTATGAAACCGAAACCTAAATGGGAAGGTATTTTCAAGGGCGTAAAAGTGATAAAGATTTTCAATAACGGAAGGATGTTGTGCCGCATTAAGCGAAAGAATTTACCGTTGCGGGTATGAAATCCAAATTGACGCAGCGAAGAATCAAAGCTCAAAAATCGTCCGCGCGCCCCATGTGTAAACCGTGGAAGCGGGGCTGGGCTGACAAGAAAACGGCGCGCGATATTCGTCACGCCCAGAATGCCGAACAGCAATTGAGGGACATTTGCTGGCTATGATTTCAAAATCAGCGTAAGGTCTGCTATGGCCGTCACGCCCTGTCCAATCGCAATAGACTGTGGTCCTGGGAACGATCCTGATTTTCCAATTACGAACTATTCCTCCGAAGGTCCGGAGCAGGTGCCGGAGTACCCCGTAATTGTTTTCCCCGATCTATGGGACAAGATGGGTTGCCTTTCACTTTGCACGTCCACGATTTCACAGAATGCCGCCGATCTCTGTGCGCTGGCGCAACTGGCGCTATGCAATCCTCAATGCCCGCCGCCTTGTGTTCCGAATCCGCCATCGTTTTTCAATCAATCCACCACATGCAGTTGTGTTTGTGAGGGGGGATCAGAGTTCTTTTACACGGTGCCTGCTGGAGTTTTCAGAGGGCAGACTCAGGCTGTTGCCAATGCGTTGGCCTTGGCGTTTTGCCATACGCGCTGTTCTACGTCCTGCACTCCGTCCGGTGTAGGTGGCGGCGGCGGTGGTGGCGATAGCTCCGGCGGCTTTCGGCTTGGCTCAATTCCATCCGGCTGTCTAGGCGTGCCCTATTCGCAAACCATTCCAAGTACCCGGGCGCCCGTGCTATGGACACTCATTGCGGGAGTTTTACCAGATGGTTTGCAACTCAACGGTACGACGGGCTTGATCTCCGGGACACCGACCGCCGCAGGCAGTTCCAGTTTCCAGATTCGCGCTTACAACGAGGACGGGAACTATGCCCAACGAAATTATGATCTGTGCATCGTGGACATTTCACCGGCCACGCTGCCGGATGCCGAGAATGGCGTTGCCTACACTCAGGCATTAACAGCGGCCGCTTGCGCGCCGGGCACGCTAGCGTGGCAGGTTTCGGCGGGATTCCTGCCGCTGGGGTTGACGTTGAACGAGATTACGGGAGTGATTTCCGGAACGCCAACGTTTGAAACGACCTACAATTTCTCGGTGTCCGTCAACAGCGCAACGTTTTCCTGCACCAAGGCGTACACGCTGACCGTCAATCCGTGCGACAACATCACGACCGCTTCACCGTTGCCGGATGCGACTGAGGGCGCGGCTTACAGCGAGCAACTGGTTTCCGTTGGGGTAACCAATCCGGTCTGGTCTGTCACGGCGGGCGCGTTGCCGGCTGGGTTGACTTTGAGTGCTGGCGGGTTGCTTTCGGGCACGCCAACCACGGCGGGCGGGTATGCGTTCACCATCACTGTGACTGGCGATGATTGATTTGTGAGTGTTTGCTCCAAAGCATTCACACTGGAGGTTATCCAAGCAGGGCTTGATTGGAACGATTATGATTTGGGATAGTTTGACGTTCTCCGGATTCGATGCTTCCGGGAATGCCGCTGGCGCGGTTGCGAACTTTACTTTGACCGGGAATCCCGGTCTGGGTGTGCCGCATGGAAGCAATGCGTTTATCGCGGGTCACTTGCTGTACACCGGGCCAGAAGTTCAATGCAGCATCCATACCGTGTACAGTATTGTAAGTTCCAGCACCAGTTCGGCCAACGCTCTCACGATTATTATTGCTCAGGACGCCGTTCCTATTTTCAGCTTGAATGATTCGGACGATCCGGGCGGTGGCCATTCGGTGGATGCCACTCCTATCTTTACCGTGGCGGCTGGAGTAAATTCGTTGATTGAAGTTCAATATGCCGCCAGTGCCGGGAGTATTGGGACGATGACGCTTTTAAGCTGATGAGCACTTGTTCAAAATCATTCACGCTGACGGTGGACGCGCCATCGGTTTGTCCGGATTGGGATGCGATTGCGTGGGACCCGCCAAACATTTTCACATTTGGCGGCGGCGCCACGGCCAGCGCAAGTTTCGTTGGAAATAGCATAACGATAAACACGGCGGTAGCAGATCAAGCGACGGAGGAAGCGAGCGTAACCAATCTAGGATCACTGGACTATAACGGGCCTGGCTGTAACGGCAATTTCCATTATGAAACGACCATTGTAGAAACCAACGGTCAGTCTGGAGTCCAGTTTCAGCTTACCAACGTCACCGATGCTTTAATCATATTCAACACCACGGCTTTTGTTTCAGGCGTGTTCGACATTCCGTTTGTGATTCCAGACACATTGGGTGCGACCAAAACGTATCAGTGGCAGGTATCTGGCGGGTGCGGAGCGCAGACTCCTCCAGCCGGCGCATCCTCAATGGATGTCGTGGCAACTGTCACCAACGTTCCATGATTGCTAAATTTCAAAAAGAAGCGTAAAGGGGGAGATAGATGAATCGTTCAGACTACATGCTTCCACATTCTTCTCGAAAGAACGTTGTAGAAGGTCCTCTCGGAAACTCCAAGCTGAAGAATCATGCGCTTTTTAGACCCCATCTCGCTAAAGTCTTCCGACCGTATCATTCGGACAAGGGCATAGAAATGAAAAGGCAAACATTGATTTCATGTTAAGGCCCCGTTTTGTAGATTTTAGATCAAGTCTCGGCCCGAACTCGATTGGCTTGTGTGCGACTGACTCGGCATCGTTGATGGCGATTGTGAACGAGGCGACCGAACGGCTCATAATGGACCCGTTGGCTCCGGATGAAGGATTTTGGGGAAGCTGGGTTCGCATGGCGTTCACCGTTTCGCGCGCCGACCCAAATATCTATACACCGCAAGGCATCGCGCGTATCATCCTCCTTGATGTCTGCAAGCACCCTGTCCGGATACAAAATGAATTTTACGAATTCCTGGAATTCGGACGCGGCTTCCAACCACCCGGATGCACCAATTCCAATGGCGGGACTACCCGAATCGGTTGTTCGCCGCTTATGGCGAATGAGCGGGAGACGGTCGTTACGTTTACACCGCTTCTTGCAACGCCACAAATCATCCGGGCTTACGCAGCGGATCCAACCGACGTGGGCAGAATCGCCATCGTTCAGGGTGCCGATGCGAATGGTCAGACCGTCCGATTCCTGGACGCACTCTCCAATGCCACAGGTTTAGGTGAACAGATCGTTCTCAACAGCCCGTTTGTTGATACGGTCAATCAGTTTTCCACGATCACCGGAATTCAGAAGCAGAAATCGTTCGGTGAGGTACAATTCTTTCAAGTTGATCCGACGACGGGGGTGGAGACACCACTTCTGGTAATGCAACCGGGTGAGACGACGGCGCTCTATCGGAAGTATTACATAAACGGACTCCCAACTACTTGTTGTAATGTTCCACAGGGAACACCCTCATCGAATTTACAGGTGTTGGCGATGTGCAAATTGGATTACCAACCCGTGACGTGCGACACCGATTATCTGGGCATCCTTTCCATTCCGGCTTTGATTGATGAATGTCAGGCGATCCGATATTCGAGAATGGATACACCCGGCGCGCAACAATTGAGCGGCGCGAAGCACGCGAGCGCACTACGCCTGTTGTTTGGCCAACTCGATCATGTGTTGGGCAAGGAACGCCCCGCATTGGCTCGCCACATCTTCGGCAGCCAGCCTCTAAAATTGCAGCCCCTATGATTTATGCCGACTGAATACTTTTCCAATTCGGAGTACGAAGCTGCTAGGCGGGGCGATGAAAATTCGTGGTGGAATCGTTCCGCAGCGCAGCCTTCCCAAGCTACGACTCAACCTCAGAGCCTTGCCTCGCTCACCGGACTGATTGACCAGATCAACCAGATAGATCAGGCGGCGCAACAGAGGTCCAATGCCGGTCGGATACCGGGCGGCGCCGGTCTGGAAGCACAAAGCAGCGGCAACATCTCCAGCGCCTTGGCCGGCCAGCTTGATCCATCGGTGCTTCAACAATTGGGGCAGCAATCGGCGGAACGCGGGATAATGACCGGCTCACCAAATGGTCCGGGAACGAATTCCGACTATCTTCGTTCGTTGGGATTGACCTCGCTCGATTTGATGGACAAGGGGCAGGGATGGCTGACGGCGGCGGATGCCCGAAATCCAGGCGCACCGATTTACAGTGCCGGCAATCAGGTGCTGACTGCCGCACAGCAGCAACAGGCACTTCTGGAACAGCAACGGCTGGCCCAGCAACAGGACCAATTTCAACAGGAACTCGCGTTCAAACGTTCGATTACCGGGGGTGGTGGAGGCGGTTATCGCGGTGGTGGCGGCGGTGGGACTGAGACAGTTTCTGGACCTGGCCCTTCGATAAACTGGGGAGATATGTTCGATACAAGAACCATCACCTACCCTTCGGCTGGAGGCGGCGCACCCACTGGAGGCACGAATGGAAGCTGGTTTGATAATCTGCTGTGGGATAATGCGAGTGATCTGACTGGGGGTGGTTCGACTGGATTCAATCCGTCTGGTGGCAATTGGTGGGATGATCCTTTTGCTCTTGATTGATTTATGCCTGAACAAGTCGTTGATCTCATCACAGGCGAACGCAAGCCCTACAATCCGGCTCCGCCCCCGGACAATTCCGGAATGGAAGGGCTGAACCCACGTTTCTTGGAGAGCTTGTCCCAACAACCCGTGGACGTGGCGCTCAAGGCAGTTGACGCAGCGATTCAATTTCAGGGATTGCGCGGTTATCAGCAGGCATTGAAGAATGGTGTGCCGTCAGAAAAGGCGATGGCCAAATTCGGGCCGATGATCTTTCGCAAGACGCCCCAGGCATTGGGACCTTCGATCAGGGCACTGACGCCGCCTGCCGCGCGCCCAACCAGCGCCTTGGATCAGGCCCGGATTGATGAAATGAAACGGAAGGGGCTGTTGCCGCCTTCCTTGCGCTCCGCTTCACCGGGAAGCTGGGTCATTGACGCGAGTGGAAAGGTTGTTCAAAAAGTTCCTTCCGCAGCCCAAACAAGAGCCGAGGGCGAGCAATTTGATACGGTCACGGAAAAATATCCGGTAGAAACTGTACCGCCTGACATCACGCCAGCCAGAGGGAGGTTTAATCCTTTCGTGGCCAACACGCCGGCAGTTACCAACGCCCCAGGCCGTACCATTCCTGAACATACAGTAACGCGGAAGATACCCCGTGGTTCATCGGCATTCCCAGCGACAGCACCCACAGCGCCTGCCAACGTCACTCAACAGGAGTACGAAAAGCTAAATTCCGGAGATTTGTACTGGTGGAACGGTAAGCGTATTCCAAAGAAATAAATGCCGTGGTCACCCCCAGAAGTAAGCGAAGCATGGTCCCCGCCTGAAGTATCTGAATCAGGATGGTCCCCTCCAGAGGTATCAGCGGGGGATGTTTCAAATCAGGCCACTCCCGAAGCAATCCAGCAAGGCTTGGCCGGCGTAGCGAAGGCAGCCAATCTTGGCGATACGGCCACGCGCATCTTGAATGTAGGCGGCGCAACATCGGAGTTGATGCAACAGGAGGAAAAAGCTTCCAAGCTCGCGACGATCAAGAAGGAGGCTGAATCCAAATCTGATTACAGCCCCGCATGGCTGGCAAAGACGCTGGACTTTCTTGGAAATCAAGGCGCGGAAGTGGTTGGAAATCTTGCTGACCCAATCAACATGCTCAACAAGTCGGTCAATGCCGTAGCTGGGAAACCCATTGTCGGGGAATACAAGGGCGTGAACTTTGAAGGTGCGTTGCAAGACCCGATTAAGATGGTGGAAGAATTGACTCCAGGAATGCCACGCGGAACTCTGACCGGACCTGACAACCCAGTTACCGGAGTCGCAAAAGGGCTTGAAGAAATAGGTTCAGGATTTACCACTGGGCCAATGCTCGCTTCACTGCCGGCATTTGCGGCTGGACCTGAACTGTCTTTGTTAAAAACAGGCGGCAAGGCTCTGATGGCTGGTCAGGCTATAAAAAGCGTTCCCGAATCAATCCAGAATCTACAAGAAGTTGTCACGAATCCAAAATCAACAAAGGCTGACATTGCCAAGGCTATCACGGGGGTAGTCGTCGGAAGTTACATCGCCACAAAGATGACCGAGGCTGTGCCGGGGAAACCAAAAAGAATCACAGGAGAACCAAATGCCCGCGACATCACAAGCGCAGAGAGCTTACCTCAATCAGAAATTCGGCCATCAGTGGGTCAAGAAACACGGGTTCGACAACCGGGGGAAACTCCCGGATCACAAGCCGCTGGTGAAACAGCCAAAGCGCCGGAAGGTGAAGTACTACTGACGGAAGCGAAAGCGCCGGAAGTAACGGCGGAAGAAGTCCTGAAT
>Ga0210377_10002908_pt1 | contig 14796 bp, 19 predicted proteins | sample PLM4_65_b1redo_FD_155480 | JGI IMG/M metagenome (GOLD analysis project Ga0210377, IMG submission 155480) | Groundwater sediment microbial communities from an aquifer in East River, Colorado, USA - PLM4_65_b1 redo | ecosystem: Environmental > Terrestrial > Soil > Riparian zone | place: USA: East...
CAACTATATGCCTTTAGCGTATGCCGTCAAGGGACTGGAGCAGTCAATAAGGGATTGAAAAACAACTTCCTAGCTTCCAGCCCTTCCTTGACTCGCCGCCTCTATTACGGCATTCATTGCCATAATGGCAAGTAGGGCACGCGCGATCCTGCTCCAACATGATGATGTCTATGACGAAGAGGGCTGGCGGATGGGTAGGAGGAAAAGGTCATGAAGGTTAAAAAGCTCAAGATAGGCATCCGCAGCACCGATGATGTGCTGAGAGAAACAGCCGAAACTATGAAGAGCGTAGCGGAAGGCAAAAAGGTCAGGCCCAAAGGTCGTCGCCTCTTTTTCACGAGCCCCGAGGCCCTGCGCCGGTTCCTGACTCCCAAGCGGTTGGAGCTTATCCGCCTTGTCCGCAAACGCCGGCCGAGTTCCATCAACCAGCTTGCGGTCTTAGCCCACCGCGACTTTAAGAGAGTCTACGAGGACATCATGAGCCTAAGCGAGGCGGGCCTGGTGGACCTGGCCAAAGATAAAGGCCGGAAGAAGGCCCCTCGGGTGGCCGACGAGCTGCGGCTGGAGATCGTGGTTTAGCCTCCAAATCCTTGTTCGGACTTCGTTGCTTTTTCGCTTTTGACCTGCCAAGATAGCCCCATGAGACACGGCTACACAGTTATTCTTCATCGGGCAGAACATGGTTGGTGGGTGGCTAATGTTCCGATCCTGCATGCCACGGCTCAAGGACGAACCCGTTCCACTGCATTGAAGCGAGCCAAATCCCTCATTCAGTTCGCCCTTGAGACCATTCAGGGCGAGGGTGCAAAGCCCCCCGTGGAGGATCGCTCTAGCCTGGAAGTGGTTCGGGTGCGGGCCGCAGTTTGAACCTCCCTGCTGTCAGCAAGGCGCGCTTCGTTCGAGCGCTGCGTAAGCTTGGTTTCATTCTAGAACATCAAAAAGGCAGTCACCAGAAGTGGCGGCATCCTGACGGAAGGTTTGTCTATGTTTAGGGGGAATTAAAGGGGTCGGGAGTCTTTTCTGAGGTGAAGTAGAATTTGGCGGCAGGATGAAGCTCTACGTTGGCGTCACGGATAACGACAGGAAGTAAAAAGGTAAAAGTCAAAAGTAAAAAATTGAATCTAATAGGCAAATCGGTTAAAAGGGCAGTCGTGTCGCCGGTGCCTGGCTAGAATATTTGACTTCTTTCTTCCCTTTACGGCCTCACGCGCGAAGAAATCGCCATTATCGAAGAGAACCTGCAAGAAAGAGCAGTTAGCCGGGAAGTTGCCGACGATTCGGCGGAGGAGAAGCAAGCGTGAATAGACGACGGGTTCTCATTCGAAAGTTGGGTTTGAAGGTGGTAAGATCTTAGGAGAGAGTCGGGGTCTGATATTGGTTATTTTGGAAGAGAAACACTGAAGTCAAGGAAAAAGTTAAAAACGTGTTCGTTGCTCGTGTTCGATACCCACTAGGGATCGTCCCGACAGGCATCAGCAAACTCGCTCTCTCCGCAGGAAGCTTGGGGTCGGGTCTTGGATCTTGTATGTCACCTATCACCCGCACCCTTCACGTTCGCTCCATTGCGCAAATCCGCAACAATTACCCGGAACGCAAGGCGGGGTCGATGGATTCCGATAAGGCCCTGAGAAGGAGGCGCTCGAGTCAGGCATTGCTTTCTTAAAAATTTTTCACCATGCCTAAGCGTCCGCACAACCAGAAAAGTTGTGTTCGTGATCGTGGTTCGTGCCCGTAAATGAGGAAAAAGACATGCCCGTGCTCCGGGCTCGTGCCTGGGAAGGGACGAGTTCGTGGTCATAACAACGTGTTCGCGAAGAAAGACAGGCGAGAAGCGGTAGGCGTGAGGCGTGAACGGGGAAGCGGAAAGTTGCGGCTGAGTCACCTGACGATCCGAAAATTCAGGGCGTGAAAGTTCTTTAGCTTGTTACTGCCGGTAAGTTCATGAACCAGACAAGTGATAGTAACTTGTTCATCCTTCGAGCCATCGATTTTGCAGCTCGGAAGCACAGGGATCAGCGCAGGAAGGATGAAGAGTCGTCGCCTTACATCAATCATCCCATCTCTGTTTCTTTGTTGCTCGCCGAAATTGGCGGGGTCAGAGACCCCGAAACTCTCGCCGCTGCCATACTCCACGACACCCTTGAAGATACCGTAACGACCCCCGATGAACTTGAAGCCGCCTTCGGAGGCCGCGTCCGAAAAATCGTTGAAGAGGTGACGGATGACAAGAGCCTGCCGAAGGCGGAGAGAAAACGGCTGCAAATCAAGCATGCGCGGAGCCTCTCCCCCGAAGCAGTTCTGATAAAGCTAGGAGACAAAATAGCGAACATTCTTGATGTGACTCACTCCCCGCCAGCCGATTGGAGTCTGGAGCGACGCAAAGAGTATCTCGACTGGGCTGAAGCAGTAATCAAAAATTGCCCACAAATCAACACCACCCTAGAGAGTCACTTTAACCAGCTCCTTAAAGAGGGAAGGCACAAGCTTTTGTCCCCCTGATACCAGCCCAATGGCAGTTTTAAAACCAAAATTTCGCGCGAGAAAGCTGCCGCGTACGGTTGGGAGGCGGTGCGAATAATCGAGCAGGGCAAATACTCGGCGCCTTCCGGTCAGGAAGTGAACATCGCCGCGCTACTGGAACGTTCGGTCCGAGGCACGGTGTCTTATCCGCCTGCTTCGGCTGTCCCGGAAACCGAGAAGAGGGTCAGGTCTTGGATCTTGTATTCCTGAAGGAGGAAAAAGGTGTCAAGTCTGCTGTTGGCTTTTTAGTTAACAATCAGAAGTTGATTCATCTATCGTCGGTCTCATGACTCGACCGTTGCGCATAGGATATCCGCGAAGATTTAAAGGGGTCGGGAGCCTTTTCACGTAACCCACAGCCCGCAATTTGCTTTACTGGCCGTGTGGGCTGTGGTATTATGCAAATTGCGTAACGCAACTTGCGTAATATGAAGAACCCCTTTGAATACGGCTTTGTCGGCGGCCTCCGTTTCTCTTAACGTCATGATTCGATTGATTTCTCCAACAACTCAATAATAATTCCCTCGGCATCCTATTAGTTGTTTGATGGACCGGCGAGGGCGTTTCTATAAGAGTTTGCAGGGCGAGGATCGGCCGGGAGCGCTGATCCGCTATCCGCTCCGCTTTGCGGATTTGCCGAGGGCGACCAGGAACATGACGCTCTTCCCCGCGGCGTGGGGCGAAAAAAACTCCGTCACGTCGTCATCAAAGAAAGTGAGCCCTGAGGCCCCGAGGCGCTGGGCATAGGCTGAAAGGTAGAGTTTCCCGCCGGTAATGCTGGCCTCAAGCTGGGCTGCTCGATAGCCCCGATTGCCGAACCGCTCCAGAACACGATTGAGATCCGTCAGTAAAAAGACGTCTACGCTGGCATCGGCTGGGATCTCCTGGCCCAAGCCGAGATATCCCGCCTCACGGCGAAAATTACCTTCCTTAAGCTGCTCAAGTGCCAGCCTGTCCCGGTGAAAGACATAGGCGCCGGGAGGCAGATCATCCACTGCGTGGATAATCAGGTAGAGGTCGTTAAGTGGCAGGGACAGCGGATCGAGGAAATCTGTCGGGATCCCGCGCGTTGTCCGGTAAAGCATAGTGGAGAGCTGCGTAAAGCTGATCGATTCGCGGGAGAACTGGCGGGTAGAGCCGCGCCGCCGGATGACCTCCTCAATCGTATCCTGGGGAATCTCATGGTCGTCGAGTGGCCGGAGGGGAAAGAGTCGCTCCTCTGAGGTGAGCCTCGGGGTCGAAGCTTCAGTGTCAGCACATGAGACCACCGAAGGTTGCCTGCGCCAAATCACCACTTCCTCTTCGCTTTCCAAGGAGGAAACCTGATGCATGGCCTGGATCGCTGGATAATCGACCTCTCTTTTCGATAGCGGCACAGTCTCTAACATCAACGGCTCAATCTCAGGCGGGGGTCCGGGCTCCATGGATGGGACACCCCCCAGCGGCACGAGGGTAAGAGCACCCTCGCGCTCAGTATCGAGGCCAAGTAGCTGGTTCACTGCGGCGTCCACGAAGCCAACCACTACCCGGGCCGCCACTTTACGGGCCGCAGCAGCAGCTAACAGGTTGGCGAGAATGGTGCCGTTATCCCAGTAACAGTGCCGATAGGCCCGGGACTGGTATTTCCAGGCGTTGCGCCAGTAAGTCGAGGCGCAGATAACCACGGCCGGTGCGTTCCATATCGACGATTCTTCCCCGCTGGCACGACCGAGGCCTGCACGGTAATCTCCCTTTCGCAGTCTTCGCAGGGCAAAGTCATGCGGGTCGAAGTGATAAACTCCTGCTTCTAAACCCGGAAGGTCGCCGCAGACGAGATACAAATCGATGTGATAGAGCGCGCCCGTGCAAGCCGCGGCTCGAACGAGGATCTCCCCTCCCGGATAACTTTTACGTCTGGTGATGCCCGCGGATAGATAGAGGATTTCCGCCAGGGTTTGACTCGCGGGGCCGACTTGACTTTCTGTCGGGGCTTCGACAGCCGAAATGGCCAAAAGCGCCGGCATCCCCGAAGGCGATAGGTGTTGGGGTAGAGGGATGGGCTCCAGCTGGGAATAGATTTTAAAGGGAATCGGCTGGTTCTCCCACTCGAGATAGTGGGGGTTCGTGCGAATGCTCTGGTAGGAATGTTTGGTTCCGTTATGATAAGCCCATGTGGCCTGAAGGTCGCGGTTCTTCATGGCATTACTCCTACCTGAGGAGAAGTCCTAGGCCTTGAGCCCTCGCTTGAGCCGGCTGTCCAGAGCCAAGGCGACGTTCATCCCGTCGAAGCCACCGCCGACGATGACGATGTCGGTGCGCTCGCAAGGTTCCATACCGTTTCCTATGCTATCAGCTACCGCAAGGAAGCATCCTATTATTTTTCTGGTTGTGCAAAAAGATCCATAAACTCTTCTCCGATTTCAACTTTTTTCGCCAGTTCTGTGTCTGTCTCCCCGCCCTTTTTGGGCTTAAAGGCGGGGGCTGGGGCTCCATCCAACACAAACCGTCGAACCATTGCGGCGGGATCAAAACAGGCACCCTCAAATTCTCGAGAATGACGAATCGATCCAGTGGGACAAACCTCAGCGCAGATGCCGCAGTACATACACTTGGCAAGATCGATATCAAACTGAGTCATCCAGCGTTTTTTATCCGGCTCTTCGCTGTCTGTGATCGCAATGCAAGTAATGGGGCATTCCCGCTCGCATGCCTTGCAATTTGTACAAATCGCCATATCGACCTCAAGGTGTCCCCGATAACGGAGCGGCAAAGTCTCCTGAACCGGTCGATCGATCCGATCAGGATACTGAATAGTGGTAGGACGACGCATAAGGTGGGAAAAAGTAATCGAAAGCCCCTCGAAGATAGTCACAACTGTCTCGAAAACATTTTTAAGATAGCTAAGCATGATCGGTTCGGTCCTCTGCCGTTGACACCCTCTCAAAGCAATTTATGTCCCGCCTTCAGGACGGCGCGCAGAAGCGTGTCTATATCGAGGGGATGATCTCGTGCTTCATTAGATTTCGAGCATTGGAGCCAGTCCAGGTACGACCGTTATCCTTTGCTATTTTTTCCAGCTTAGAGATACTGGGCCACATCTCTCTCCTCCTTTACCTTCCCGGCACATGTAGGGCATGAGCATAGCTCCCGCAGATGCTCGAAGGTGTAAATGCCGGTTGAGTGGCCGTCACTCCACCGGAAGCAGATCGCGTACCTGCCCACTGGGTCTATTGAGAGCGGATAAACATCTTCTCTGATCGATTCATCCCGGAGCCGCTTCTTGCCCGACATCTCATCGACGCACAGCGCACATCTACAAGCCACGCGCAGGGCGTAGCCGGTATAGACGCTTTCATGCCCGTCCTTCCAACGAATCCGGACCTCGTTTTGAGATGGGCGGGTAATCTCTGCTATCTCAGGTCGATCGGTGGAGGCTCCCCCCATATTGAGGGTGCTGATCTGCGCGGCAATATTCTCGGCGAGTCGAAAGAGGGCACGGGCACTCGGGGAATCAGGCATGGACTCGACAATCGGGTGTCCTTCGTCTGAAGTTGTCCGGATATCCGTAGAGAGGGGAACCTCGCCAAGGAAGGGTAGGTTGTTTGCCATGCCGTATCGCCGGGCCCCGCCACTGCCAAAGATCTCTTCTCTATGGCCGCAATGCCTGCACTCGAATCCGCTCATGTTCTCTACAAGCCCCAGGACCGGCGTCCGAAGCTTGTTGAACATGAGGATAGCCTTTTCGGCAATATTGAATGCGAGATCTTGCGGGGTCGACACGATTACCGCGCCTGTAAGGGGGATCTTCTGGCAGAGGCTTAACTGGACATCCCCGGTGCCCGGCGGCAGATCGACGATCAGATAGTCAAGCTCGCCCCACTCAACGCTGCCGAGAAACTGGTCCACCACTTTGGCGAGCATAGGACCCCGCCAGATAGTCGCCTCACCTTTAGGCATGAAGAAGCCCATCGATACGATCTTGACACCGTAGCGAATGGGAGGAATGATCCTTCCATTCTCGGACGTGGGTGGGGTGTCGGCCCCCATTATGGTCGGAATGCTCGGCCCGTATACGTCTGCATCCATCAGGCCCACCCGAGCGCCCATCTTCGCCAGGGCAACCGCGAGATTTGCGCTCACTGTGGATTTACCCACTCCACCCTTTCCGCTGGCGACGGGAACAATGTTCTTCACTAGCGGCAGGAGCTTATCTTTTTGCTCCGACTTAAGGGCACGCACCTGTGAGGTCATTTGGACTTCGACGTTTTTGACGCCAGGTAACGAGAGCGCCGCGCGGCGCGCACTCTCCCTCATTTGCTCGCGGACAGGACAAGCCGGCGTGGTGAGCTCGATGGTAAAAGAAACATTTTCACCGCTGATCTGGAGATCTTTGACGAAGCCAAGCGTGACGATGTCCCGCCCCAGGTCCGGGTCTTTAATTTGTGAGAGTGCCCCAAGAATTTCTTCCTGTGCGACTGTTGGCTGAGGGTTCTCCTTCATCGTTCCTGCCTTTCTAAATGCGGACCAGAATGTCATTGCCTTATAACTGGTAACCCCGCCGGCATCACCGGCTCATCCACCTAAGCTGATCATCTCTATCTTTCTATGATCTTTTGCCCTATAATTGTGGGCCGAATTCATTGCCTCGAGTCTTTCGTCAGAGTATCTATCTGTCCTTTTCCCCCAAATAGCACTGATAATCTCGATTATTTCTTCGTCGGTGGCGCCGTTCCTCAGCAGTGCCTTGAGGTCATGCCCGGTTGCAGAGAACAGACAGGTCACCAATTTTCCGTCAGCCGTGAGCCTCGCGCGGCTACAACTTGAGCAAAATGGCTCGGAGACCGATGCAATCACCCCCAGCTCTCCGCTGCCATCGATAAACTCGTAATCTACAGACGGCGCACTCCCCTTGTCTCTGCCCACCTCTCTTAGGGGGTAGCGAGCGTTAATGATCGCGAGAATCTCTTTTTTGGAGACCAGCTTCTCCGAAGTCCAGTTGTTCAAATTGCCCACATCCATGTACTCGATAAACCGGATCGTAAATCCGTTCTTCCTGGAGAACTCCACCAGATCGGCGATGTCATCGTCGTTGACGCCCCGCTCGATCACCGCATTTATCTTGATAGGATGGAGGCCGCATCGCTTTGCAGCAAAAAGGCCCTCCAGCACCTTTGCCAGATCACCCCGCCGTCGTATGCGGGCAAACTTCTCAGGGTTGAGCGTATCGAGGCTCACGTTGACCCGCTTGAGGCCCGCAAATTGAAGGGCATAGACCTTTTCCGCAAGCAGCGAGCCATTGGTCGTTAGGCACAGATCCTTTAACCCGCTTAAGGATGAAAGTTTGCTGATTAATGTTTCCAAATCCCTCCGCAAGAGCGGCTCCCCACCGGTGAGCCTGATCTTATCCACCCCTAATTGGACAAAGAGGCTTGCGAGCCTTGCAATCTCTTCAAAAGTAAGGATCTCCCTTTTGTCAAACCACTCGTACTCATCAAAAGGCATGCAGTAGGTGCAGCGGAAGTTACACCTGTCCGTAACCGATATCCTCAGATCCTTCAGCTGCCGATTATAGATATCTCGTAACATCAACACCTCTAAAACCGCATTATCCTCGCCCATTTTTCGACCTGGAACGCTCGGCTAGCTTCATTTCCTTCCAGAGGAGCAACCCCTTACGAACATACTTAGGGTTGAAGCCTAAAACCTCCCAGATATTCTCAAAGGAAAAGAGCAGGTCACTGTTCTCCTCTAAGATCCAATCCTCCGCCTCCCGGAATATGCCTTTTCCCCTGCCATCGCGGGCAAAGATATATTTCTGGAAGCAGTCAATGGCATCTTCCAAAATCGCCAACATAAGCTTTTTCTCTGGCTCTGAGTTGGCCTTCCTGCGAACGGTATCAAAGTACTGGGCAGGAAGAAGGGTATCTGGCTGAAACAGAGAACCCATTTTTTCTTCCGCGCCAGGGGAGGCACCATAAGCCATCAAAATCTCCGGCCCCTTTAACTCCTTAAGGCTCAACTACTGCGAAAAGGCCGCTTTGAGCAGGGGAGCAAGTTCACCCCGTTCGTGCATTTCGTGGAGGATGTCACAGCCACCGATAAATTTGCCGTTAATAAAAACCTGGGGAATAGTCGGCCAGTTCGAATATTGCTTGATTCCCTCTCTGATGGCCGGATCTACCAGCGCGTCCACGGTCTCAAACGGATAACCGTAGGATTGCAATATCTCCATTGTGCGAGCCGAGAATCCGCACTGCGGGAAAAGAAGAGTCCCCTTCATGTAAACAATTACCTTGTTTCCCTTTACCTGCTCATCGATCTTCGCCAACACATTATCTGCCATGTTTGAACCTCTTTCCTGGTTTTTAAAACCACCGCGTCTCTGAAAATAGAAGAGCTTTCCCTTGGTCTTCCCGAGGATCTATCTTTCCTTGGGGTCTAGCGCGCCGACCGGAGAGCGTAGCTTTCGAAGGGACTTCTCTTCGATTTGGCGGACCCGCTCACGGGTCAAAGAGAATTTCTCGCCCAATTCCTCCAAGGTGTAATCGCGAGCTTCCCCTACCCCAAAGCGCATGCGAATCACCTTTTCTTGCCTCGGCGGTAATGTGGCGAGGGCCTTCCGTATTTGTGCACGTAGATCTGCCTGGATGGCTTCCTCCGCAGGCTTGGGAACATGTTTGTCCTCGACAAAATCGGTCAGGCATCTTTCTCCATCATTCCCGATGGGCGTCTCAAGAGAAACCGGCTCTTCTACGATTCTGATAGTCCTACGGACCTCTTTCAAAGGTAAACCCATCTCGGCTGCGATCTCCTCAGGGAGAGGCTCACGGCCTAGCCTCTGAAGAAGATACTGGGATGTGCGGGTCAACCTGTTCCTGTCCTCAATCACGTGCACAGGGAGGCGGATGGTACGCGCTGAATTGTGGATGTCCCGCGTGACGGACTGGCGAATCCACCATGTCGCATAAGTGGAAAACCTATTCCCCAGCCGATAATCAAATTTATCCACTGCCTTCATGAGACCGATATTTCCTTCCTGGACAAGGTCTAAGAACTGAAGACCACGATTGGTGTACTTCTTTGCAATGCTGACGACCAAACGCAAATTGGCTTCCGTCAATACCTTTTTGGCCCGGTTGGCTTTGATCTCTCCCTCGAGGATGGACTGCGCCCGCTGCCTGAGATCTTGGGCCGGCATCTCCGTCTGTTTCTCGATCCCCCGAATCTCGGAAAGGATCGTTTCGTGCTCTTTCTTCTTAGGGGAGGCTTGAACCTTCTGCTCCAACTCGATCAAGCGGCCATGAGCTCTCTTGAGCTTCCCGGCAATTTCCTCGACCCAAGCCTTTGAAAGCCGGAGGTCCTTTAGCGCTTGAAGGATTTCACCCCTTTTCCTGGAAAGATTTCCCTCCAAACGATTTCTTCGTTTTTTTGAAAGCCTCTTCTTTTTCCGCTTCGAGACGATCCGATGATAACCCTGATCGAGTCGGCGGAGTCTCGCGATTTCTTTTAGAAAAAGTTTTTGCTGAACACCCTCCTCGATCAACTTCTCGTCTTCTTCCGTGTGCACCAGGATATCACGCACGCTCAATTCACCTCTTTCAACCCTTTCCCCAAGTTCAAGGACAAAGCGCAAAGCGATAGGGGATGAGAGGACTGCTTCTAAAACCTGAGCCGCCCCCTCTTCCATCTGCTTAGCCACCTCCACCTCACCCTCCCGGGTCAAAAGAGGAACAGACCCCATATCTCGCAAGTACAGCGCAACCGGATCGCTACTCTTCCCTATATCTTCCGTCTCCAGCTCGGTCTCCTGCTCCCCTTCCTGATCGAGCTCCGCGGGATCATCGATCTCCCCGATGGCCGTATCATGAAGCTTATGCCCATCACCGGCAGAAACCTCTTCGGCAAACTCATCATGGATTTCACCATCCTTAAACGCTCTTTCCATAGCTTTTCTCTTCTGTCCTCGCGTCCGGTGATAACTCTCAGATCTCTACTTCGATATTTTCCCCCTCAACCCGGACGTTATAGCGCGCAACCCCTTTGGGAGCCGGGGGACCTAAGACCTCGCCACTAGTTACATCGTAGATCGCGCCGTGCAATGGGCAGGTGACCTGTTTGCCATCAAGGGACCCTTCCGAAAGCGGTCCACCTCGATGGGTGCAAGTATCATCGATAGCATAGAAGGATCCCTCCACATTAAAGAGGGCGATCTTCTTGCCGCTCACTTCGAGCATCTTCCCCTGACCGGGAGCAATCTCATCAGTCCTAGCTACCTTCACAAAGCCTGCCATAACTCACCTCCTACTTAAATTTTTGGTTGATCGCCTGATGCCCATTGACCCAGGCAATGCTGACAGCAGTGTCTCCGATAGTGCCGATACTTTTCCTTCCAGAACTTCCCCGCTCACATCATGTTAAGCTGAATCTTTGCCGCATCGGACATCATGCTAGGCTCCCAGGGCGGGTCAAAAACCACTTCCACATCGACGTCCTTAACGTCTGAGAGGCTGAGAATTTTACTTTGCATGTCCGCTTTGAGCACCCCGCCCATGCCGCAACCTTGTGCCGTTAGCGTGAATTTGACATCAACCTTGTTGCCGCCCTCGGGCAAGGGCGTGACCTGACAATGATAAACGAGGCCAAGGTCAACAATGTTGACCGGAATCTCGGGATCGAAGCACGTCTTCAACTGATCCCAGACCAATTTCTCCAGGTCCGCAGGCCCCTCCACCACGGTTAACTTTTCAGCTTGAGATGCCTCGGCCTCCTTGCCGATGGCATCGGCGTCCTTGTTTGCGATGCGCACCATGTCTCCCTGGCCTGTCACTACCGTGTAAGTGCCTCCAAGCGACTGTGTTACCGTCACCTGGCTACCCGCCGGCAGTATGACTTTCTTGCCGCTGGGAATCTGGATCGCTTCGCAATCGCGGCTAAGTATTATCGGTTCGTTAGTTTTCATCTGTTTGTTCTCCTCTCTTTGTTTAGACTTCGCTTCTTCCTAGACGATTCACTCTGTCGAGACTGCTACCCCATCCCCTTTCGTTATTCGTCGCCCTCGCATACAAGTTTTAAATTTTCAGCATCTTAGTCCTCCCCGCATCTTGATTGTCCCTTCAACCTGCTGTTCCATATCCGCCATACGATTTCCCTAGCGCGTGGCATCGAACAAAACCCTATCCGCTCTTTTTGTAATAGTCTGCATTAATCTTGATATAGTCCTTCCATTTGTCTGGTACTGCCGCCTCCTCGAAAATAGCCTCAACAGGGCAAACAGGCTCACAGGCCCCGCAATCGATACACTCTACAGGGTCGATATAGAGCAGCCGCGCTTTCCCGAACGCCTCCGCCTCGTTCTTCGTCGGATGGATGCAGTCAACAGGACAAACCTCCACGCAGGCAGTATCTTTTACGTCCAAACATGGTTCAGCGATGATGTAAGTCATGAGTTTCTCCCTGCTGGCCGTTTACGCGTTTCTTACCAACCACTTTTCCCTCATGATCTTCTCCTGAATTCTCAGAAGTCCCTCGGTTAACGCCTCGGGCCGTGGCGGGCATCCCGGGACATAGACATCCACTGGAATGATCTTGTCCACTCCCTTACAGACCGAGTACGCGAGCTGAAAAAGCCCGCCACAGTTGGCGCAGCTCCCCATGGAGATAACGTACTTTGGGTCGGGCATCTGGTCATAAAGAAGCTTGGTCCGCTTGGCCATCTTATAGGTGAGCGTTCCGGCCACGATCATGAGGTCAGACTGGCGCGGCGTTGCCCGGGGAACACATCCAAAGCGATCCACGTCGGCGCGTGGGCCCCCTGTCTGCATAAGTTCGATGGCACAACAGGCAAGGCCAAACAGCATGTACCACTGCGAGGACGCTCGCCCCCAGTTGAGGAGGTCGTCAACTTTTGTAGTGAAAACGGTTTCAGGCAAACTATTTGTTAATGGCATTGCACCTTCCTCCTTTTGGTTGTTTTCTAAAATCTCAGTGCCACGACAGATTTCCATCGATGACCTCAATCTCACTCGGGGATACATTCAGGCTGAGACCGTTATCCCAATCGACAAGTATTAGGTAACGACCGACGTTCTCGATTTCATATTGGATGGTCCCTCCGGTGGAGGTCGTAACCATCCCCCAGTTCGTTCGGATCTCCCGGGCGGCGCGGCACCTTATACCCTTTGAGCTTAAGTCGATCATCTGTGTACCTCGTTAAAAAATAGACCTACTAGGTCCACAATCGCAGTAAAAAAATTTAGCCGTGAAGGCTAATAAGCCGTTCCCTTAGACCAGTTTGGTCTGCGATATTGCTGATAGTTACGCTAGCCAAGTAATTTGCCAAAAGACTCTGGGCTTTGTCCCAAACCGATATCTGAGTGCATACCGAACAATACGGACAATACTCATCGCCTTTCTCAAGACACTCCATGAGGACGATGGGTCTTTCGACGGTCTCATAGACCTCTTTGATGCTGATCGTCTCTGCCGGTCTAGCAAGACTAAACCCTCCTTTGGAGCCGACGTGAGAGTGAACCAGTCCGCCAGCGACAAGATCCTTCATGATCTTTGAGAGATAATGCGAGGGTATATCTTGCTTCTTTTCAATTTCCGCCCTGCTGATAACGTTGCCCGGAGGTTGACCGGCCAGATAAGTGAGAGCACGGACCGCATAGTCAACGCGGCGGCCCGCATTCATCAGGGAGCTTCTTTCCGTTCCCACGTTTGACCCTCTCATAGAACTAACCCCTAATGAAATCTCTTTTCTTCCACTGTGGCCTCATCGATTTCCTCATCTCCCAGGGAACTCAAGGCCTTGATGTGGTTAGTCTCATCGTGAATAATCCTCTGCAAGGCTATCCTTGCCCCCTCATCCTCCACCACATTTGCTAGCTGGAGATAGAACTGAAGCGATTGTTGCTCCTCCCGAATGGCACCCTGGAGAGCCTCGGCAGACTCCTTAATTGTCGCCAATCTCCTTACCTCTCCCTCTCCTGGTATCGGCATAATGATGTTAACTTCATTGCACAATTCAGGGTAGACCCGCTCGAACCTGCTAAGCAAGGTGAAAAGGTGAAGCAGCTCGTCCCGTGCAATACGGTTGAAGACCTTTTTTACTTTCTCAGAGTCTGCCTGCACCGCGGCGCAACTATAGAGGGCAAAAGAGGTCTTCTCTCTGTTTATGGCTACTTGGATTAATTCCCGCTCACTGAGTATCGCCTGCATCTCTTCCTCTTCTGTTAAGATAAAATATAGACCTATAGGGTCTATATTTTCAAGAGCCCGCAAAAAAAATTTTATGCTTGGAAAGGCGGGCAATATATCCTATTGGCGTCTTCTCTGTAAGCCATTGTAAAATAAAGGAAATCTTAAGAGAAAGATCACTACATTCCAAGCTGAAGCTTGGCGGCTTCGGACATTCTCGACGGCTCCCAAGGGGGATCCCATACGACTTCAACCCTGGCATCCGTGACCCCGGGAACTTCCTTTATCCTAGCCTCCACTTCAGCCGGCAAAGACTGGGCCACCGGACAGTGGGGTGAGGTAAGAGTCATGCGGACTTCGACGGCGCCTGCGGGCTCCACTTTGACATCGTAGATCAATCCCAACTCGTAGATGTTAACCGGGATCTCCGGATCAAAACAAGTTCGCAAGGCCTCGACGACCTGGGTCTCGATGACAAGGCAATTTATGCTCTCCATACCATCTCCTTCATTATGCCGTCACACCATGCCAAGCTGGAGTTTGGCCGGCTCGGAGATCATGCTCTGGTTCCAGGGAGGGTCCCAAACTAGCTCTACATGGACCTGTTTCACTCCCGGCACGCCCATGATCTTGTCTTGGATATCTACCTTCAGTATCTCACCCATACCGCAACCCTGAGCGGTTAAGGTGAATTGAACTTCAACCTTGTGTCCGCCCTCCGAAAGAGGGGTTACCCGGCAATGATAAATAAGACCGAGATCGACGATATTGACAGGGATCTCCGGATCGAAGCATGTCCTGAGTCGCTCCCACACCAGTTTCTCGACATCCTCGGGTCTATCCTGTGAAATCTGAATTCCTTGCCGGGAGGACGTCGCGTCCTGCAATCCAAGCGCATCGGCATCCTTTCCCTCGACACGCGCCATAAATCCCCGGTCCGTCATTACGGTAAAGCTGCCGCCGAGCGCCTGCGTAACCCACACCCGGCTACCGGCCGCGAGTTTCAGCTTATCGCCGCTAGGGATCATGACTGCCTCGCAATCCCGAAACAGTGTAATGGGCGCATCGCTTTTCATACTCCCGTCCCTCCTTTGCTCC
>Ga0210377_10002909_pt1 | contig 14793 bp, 12 predicted proteins | sample PLM4_65_b1redo_FD_155480 | JGI IMG/M metagenome (GOLD analysis project Ga0210377, IMG submission 155480) | Groundwater sediment microbial communities from an aquifer in East River, Colorado, USA - PLM4_65_b1 redo | ecosystem: Environmental > Terrestrial > Soil > Riparian zone | place: USA: East...
ACCTTTGAGAAGGAGGAGACGCCGTGGCCCGACGACAGTCTATCGGAATCCGCCGGGAGTTGACCAGCCTGATCCCGACCCGGCAGTTGAACTTTCTGGCGCAGCTCAGCGGCCTGGTGCGGCGGCGCCGCAAGGTCGATGCGATGGCGCTGTTCTGGACCGTGGTCCTGGGGTTCAGCGCCGGGCGCGAGCGATCGCTGGCGGGCATGCGGCGGGCGTACGAGAAGAGCACCGGGACGACGCTGGTGCCGTCGGCGTTTTACGACCGGTTCACGAAGTCGCTGGCGGTGTTCATGCGGTTGGTGGTGGAGGAGCTGTTGGAGCGGGTGCAGGAGACCGAGGCGAAGTTTGGCGGTCTCTTGGCGTCGTTCCGGGACGTCGTGGTGACCGACTCGACGCTGGTGAAGTTGCACGACCTTCTGGAGAGACGCTTCCCGGCCTGCCGGACGAACCACACCCAGGCGGCGGCCAAGCTGCACGTGGTGATGAGCGTCAAGGGGGAGGGGCCGCGCAGCGTGCAGCTGACCTCGGGCCGGCAGCACGACGGGCCCGTGTTTCGTGTAGGACGCTGGGTGCGTGACCGGCTCCTGATGTTCGACCTGGGGTACTTCCGGTATCAGCTGTTCGACTGCATCGACCGCAACGGCGGCTACTTCATCTCGCGACTGAAGGAGAACGCCAACCCGGAGATCACGGGCCTGCTGCGGGAGACGCGAGGATGCCGCGTGCCGTTGGTGGGTCGGCGGCTGCGGGAGGTCGTCCGGCGGCTGCGCTGCGAGGTGCTGGATGTCGAGGTGGAGGTCGCGTTCCGGCGTCGCGGGTATGCCGGGAGTCGGTCCGGAGCCCGACGGCGCCTGCGTCTGGTCGGGGTGAGGAACCAGGAGACCGGCCGGTACCACCTGTACGTGACCAACATCGCGCCTGAGAGGCTGACGGCGGAGGAGGTGGCGCGGGTCTACACCGGTCGCTGGCAGATCGAGTTGCTGTTCAAGGAGATGAAGTCGCACTACGGCCTCGAGGGCGTGCCGAGCCGGAAGCCGCCCATCGTCGAGGCGCTGCTGTACGCGACCCTGGTGACGCTCGTGGTCAGTCGTCGCCTGCTGCGGGCGGTGCGGGAGGCGCTGCGGGGTCGACCGCACGCGGTGCCGGAAGGGCGCTGGGCGGCAATCTTCGCCGCGGCGGCGAGTTCCATCCTGGACCTGCTCCTGGTTCCGGCGCGACTCGCCCGCGGCCTGGCGCGATGGACGGAGGCAATGCTGCTGCACGAGGCCGTCGATCCCAACCTGTCGCGACAATTGCTCCTCGCGCGCGTCGAGAATGGAGCCACCTCGTGATCGCCGGAACCCAGCGCCCATCAGGCTATCTCACTGAAAATAGATCGCTTATCCGATCACGGATGTTGGCTGCTCAAACCTCGATGGTCAAAGGCCATCCGGACGTTTCGGCAATGTTGGGCCGATCCAAAATCGGGAGACACATGGCATGATGATGCGCGGCGGAGAGACGACCCCGTGGGAGGATTCGTCCGGAAATGAGCACCAAGACGAGGGAAGTTAGGACCTTCTTCGACGAGCCGCAGCACTACCTTCGAAGCGATGTCGAAATCCGCCTTCGCGCCGAGGTCGTCAGCGAGCTCCTGGGAGAAGTGGGTAGCGGGAGAATCCTCGACATCGGCTGCGGTGATGGAAGGATCTCCCTGCAATTCCTCAAGGCGGACGTCGACCTCACGCTCCTCGACCTTTCCGAACAGATGCTGGAGGTGGCGCGGAAACGGACTCCGGCCGATCATGCGGCGCGTGTCCGGTTCGTCCAGGGAGACATCCTTTCGTATCGGCCCGAGGCGCCCTTCGACGTCGTCCTGTGCCTCGGGGTGCTCGCCCATGTCGACTCCGTCGAGGAGGCCGTCGCGCAGATAGCCTCATTCGTTGCGCCGGGGGGGGCCTGTGTCCTGCAGCTCACGGATCAGGCCAAGCTGGTCGCCAAGCTCGAAGTCGCCGTCTATTCCCTCCGGCGGCGGTTCGTGGACGAGCGTCGCTACGGCTTGAACTACCTGACCCTCGGGGGTGTGCTCTCCATGGCGCAGCGTCACGGCCTCCAGCCGGCCGGATCGCGCAGGTACTCGCTGCTGCTCCCGGGGATGGGGAGAGTACCACCACGGCACCTCTATCGCTTCCAGCGCTGCACTCTCGAGAATCGGTGGCTCTCACGCCACGGTTCGGAAGTGATCCTGCTGCTCCGGAAACAGGATCCTGGGCGGCGACCCGGCGATCAATCCGGCGGCTCCGAAATCCGCTCGTAATACTGGAGAGTGTTTTCGACCATCTGGCCGATGCTGAAGCGGGCCTCGGTAGTCGCCCGTGCCGCCTCGGCGAGATGTGCTGCGGCCAGCGGATCGGAGATCAACTCACTCAGGGCTCTGAATGCGGCCGCATCGTCGTCCTGGGCCACTACGTGCGCCGAGATGCCGTCCTGCACCAGCTCCTCCACGCCTGCAAAATCGGTCGTGACGATCGGCAGACCGGCCGCCATGGCCTCCAGGAGCGCGTTAGGGAACCCCTCGAAGCGGCTCGTGTAGCAGAAGATGTCGGTCGCGCTGAGGATCCGCGGGATGTCGAGCCGCAGCCCGAGGAAATGGACCGTGTCGAGCAGTTGCATCCGCTCCGCGAGTTCCAGCAGACGGCTCTCCTCCTCTCCGTGACCGACGATGAAGAAGTGGACCGGGAGGAGGCCGTGGCATCGGACCGCCAGCCGGAACAGCATCGGATAGTTCTTCGCATCCGTCAGGCGGCCGACCATGGTCACGATGCGCGTCTGGGCCGGGCATCGATATTCGCTGAGCAAGGCGGCGCGCGCCTCAGGGGTGCGCTGGACGGGTGGCTCGACACCGTTGGGAATGACGGCAATCCTGGAGCGAGGCACGCCGGCCTGTCCTGAGACCGCGTCGGCGACTGCGCCCGTGTTCGCCAGGTAGAAAACACCACGGCCTCCGGCCCGGCAAGAGAGACGCAGGAGTGGGGCGAACTCGACGCTCGTGCTGCGAAACGACACGACTATTCTGCGGATCCCGGCGACGGCGCCAGCCCAGCGCCCCCAGAGAGCGGCGGTGATCATCCAGCAATGCAGGATGTCCGGTTCCCCTTTGGCGATCGTGTCTGTGAGCGCGCGGAAGAATCTCACGAACCGCCACCGCTGCCTTGGCACGCGCAGAAGATCGACTCCTGATTCCCTGAAGATGCGGTAGGCCGCGTTGTCCAGCGAATCACCGTAGTAGATGACCCGGTGGGTGGCACGGCCGGCCGGCGTGGCAGAAACCAGCCGGCAGAGTTGGAGCTCTGCTCCTCCCACGCCGATCTGGGGCATCAGGTGTGTGATGCGCAGCGGGCGCCGACTCATCAGCAACTCCGGGACGGTGTCCGTGAGTTCACCCTGGCACCTGGATGGAGTGCCACGGCCGACACGATGAGCAAGGGGAGAAAGACCAGATGATAGCGGGGCTCTCCGATGCCGACGACGACATGGAAGATGGTGACCACGAGGAAGGGAACGATGAAAGTCATCACCGCCTCCCTGTCGGAGCGCAGGTGGAACAACCCGGCCAGGCCCGCAACGACGAGCAGCCAGTGACCGGCCGCAATCAACCAGAGAACCGGCGCAAAGCCGACGCGGCTGGCGTGTCGTGATCCGACATTCGGCTGCCAGAGGAAGTAGGCCTTCCGCGCGAGATGTTTCAGCTGGGCCACGGGGTCGCGAAGGACATTGTCCAGCGTGGCGCGCAGCAGGATCCGGTCCCGTTCACCGAAACTGCCTGCCGCGTGCACGCGCTCGGCCACGGCCTCCTCGCGCATCTGCTCCTCCGGATCCGGGGTGACGAGATCGTTGCGGGCGTCCGAAAGGTAGTAAGGGCGGATCAGCGTCCCGGAGTAAATGTTGTGGGCGCCCTTGGTCGTGAGGGGAATGAACTCGCCGAAGGTTCTCAGGTTCCGACCCCACCAGGGCAGAAGAGTGAGAGCCAGCGCGGCCAGCAGAACGGCGGCATTGACGAGGCGCCGGGTCGGTGGCCGGGTCGCCGGGAAGACGAGGACGGCGATCGTCCAGGCCAGAATGAACGACACCATCGACTTACGCACGAGAACGCCGAGGCCGCAGACAAGACCCAGCATGGCGGCGGTGGCCGGTTCTCCTGTCCTGAGTAGCCGGCTCAGGATCACGCCGCCCGCCAGTGCAAGGCACAGGAAGGGATTCTCCGAGAGGTTCAGCCCCGCGTAGAGGACGAGGTCGGGCCAGCAGACGGCGATCAGGGCCGCGAGATGCGCCGCCCACGGCGTGGTCAGGGTCGTGGCCATCAAGAATACCAGCCCGACGGTCAACGACCCGCTCAGGAGCTGGATCGCCATGATGGCGCCATGGAACGACGCTGTGACCCAGCGCGCGGCCGCGACAAGGAGCGGGTAGCCGGGCATGTGGGACGCCGTCGGCCGACCGTCCTTATTGGCGAAGCCGTCGCCTTCCCAGAGCGAAGTCGCCAGAGGGAGGTAGTAGGCGGAGCCGTCCTCCGCGATGCCGGCCTGTTCCGCGCGCTCGATGGCCGACGCGCCGATGAACACCACGGCCCCCCGGAACGTGAGGGCGATGACTGCCCAAAGCAGAAAACCGCGCCATGCTATCGTTTGGGAAGGACCTCTCATGCCATGACGAGTCCGCGCGACGGCCGAATTTGAGGCATGATGTGCGCGACTCGAAGCGGGGGATGGGGCATCGATGCTCGGGCGAGCCGCAGTCCCGGTGCGGAGGCGGCATGCTCAACGCCGGAATTTATCGGGGGCAGGTGGATTTGTCAAGAGAATCACCTTGCTCCGGACCAAGGGATCTTGACCGAATCGGCCGTCGGGTTCTAGGTTGACCACTCGCCACGGGGAGGACCGCGAAGGTACATCGCCATGAGATTGCCCTCAACGAGCGGCTCGTTCGCATTGGTGTACAGGGCGGTCCCGCCCACCGTCCGCGGGTGGCTTGCGAGCCTGTACGGCGCGCAAAGCCGCCGGCTCCGGTATGGCGGGTCTTATGCGCGGCATCTCATCGAGTTCCGGGAGCACGACTCCTGGTCGCGGGAGCGTCTCGTTGACTGGCAAAATGCCCGCCTGAGGGACCTGCTCCGGCACGCCGTGGACAAGGTGCCCTACTACCGGCGACTCCACGCAAGCGGAAAGTTCCCGATCGAGCAGGTGAGGACGGTCGACGATCTGGTGCGCCTGCCACTGCTCGAGAAGGAGGAGCTCCGCCTTCGACCGGACGACTTTCTCGCGAGCGACCCCGCGACACTGCACCAGTACTACACCAGCGGAACCACCGGAACCCCGGTGAAGCTCTACCGGTCGACCGAGACCATCCGCGCCTGGTATGCCTGCTTCGAGCGTCGCGCCAGAGAGTGGGCGGGAGTCCGGCTCGGGGATCGATTCGCGGCGCTCGGCGGACAGCTCGTCGTCCCCTTCGAGCAGGAGCGACCTCCTTTCTGGGTCTGGAACTACGCGGGACAACAGCTGTACATGTCCGTCTACCACCTCAGCGGAAAACATCTCGACGGCTACCTCGACGAGTTGGTCAGGAGGCGCATCGTCTACATCTACGGCTACGCCTCGGCGCTGGACGCGCTGGCGACGCACGCGCTCGAGCGCGGCCGCGGCGATGTGTCATTGAGAGCCGCGATTTCCAACGCGGAGCCCCTGTTCGAGCATCAGCGAGAGCGGCTGCAGAGAGCCTTCGGCTGCGCCGTGCGCGACACCTACGTGCCCAGCGAGCTGACCGTCGGGGCTTTCGAGTGCGAAGCCGCGGTGATGCACCAGTCGATGGAGCTGGGAGCTCTTGAGGTCATCGGGACGGACGGCGGCCGGCGGGACTCCGGCGAGCCGGGCGAGTTGATTTGCACCGGACTCCTGAACTTCGACCAGGTCTTCATCCGGTATCGGCAGGGAGACCGTGGCGCCGTCGACGATGGGCGGTCCGGGCCATGCGCCTGTGGGCGTGAAGGGCCGCGGCTCGTGTCCATCGAGGGGCGGCAGGACGATGTTCTGGTGACGGCGGACGGGCGGCGTATCGGCCGCCTCGACCCGGTGTTCAAGGGGGGGATGGCGATCCGCGAAGCGCAGATCCGCCAGATCGCGATAGACACGATCGAGGTGCTGGTCGTTCCGTCGCAGGGATACTCGGACAAGGATACGCAGGCCATCACGACCCGGCTTCGGGAGCGCATGGGTAACGTGAATGTCCGGGTCGTTCAGGTCGATCAGCTCGAGCGCAGCGCGAACGGAAAGCTGCGAGCGGTGATCGGACTCCCCGGTCCAGGCAGTGCGGAGCCCGCGACCGTGAGCGGGGCTGCGATCAGCGGATCGGGGGGGCCTGGGCCCGCAGGCGGTCGAAATACACCCGGTGCCACACCGAGATCATGACCATCTGGCGCACGAGCGGCTCGTGCCGGTCGTCCCCGGCGAGAAATCCCTCGATGGCACGTCCCAGGCGCCGGCGATCGAACGGTCCTTCGCGGACCAGCGGCGAATCAGGCAGGTCCCTCAGGACGGCCTGGAAATCAGGCTGCGCCCGGAAGTAGCGGCTCCAGGGCACACCGAATCCCCACTTCGGCCGACTCTGCACGGACTCAGGTAGACGGCGGGCCACCGATCGTCGGAGGAGAGCCTTGCTCTGCCTGCCGGAGATCAGCGCGCGCGACGGCAACGCGGCAAGGGCCTCCACAAGTCGGAAATCGAGGAATGGCACCCTGCATTCGATAGAAGCGCCCATGGTCATCCGGTCGTTGCGGTCGAGGATGGAGCAGAGGAAAGTGTGCTGGTCGCTGTACATCGCCTGCCTGAGGGGCTCGTTCGGGAACAGCCCCATCGCCTCGCGCAACATAGTCTCGCGGAAGGCGAATGTGGTCCGTGGCGGGCGCGCCAGGAAGGTCAGTTCGGACGGCAGAAGGTCGCACGCGTTATGGAGGACGATGTCGTCGGTCCTGCCGAGCGAAAGAAAACGATGCAGCTTCCGACCTCGATGACTGAGACGCAGCGGCAAGCCGAGAACCGGCGCGACTGCGCAGCCAGCGGCGAGGAGCGACGGGAACGCCAGAGGGCGGTAGCGCACGTACCCCCCGAGCGTTTCGTCGGCGCCCTCACCGGACAATAAGACGGTGACCTTTGGCTTCGCGTATTCCGAGATGGCGAGGAGGTAAAGGTCGTTGCCGTGCGCCAGCGGCTCGTCGTTGAGCCACGAGGCGCGCTCGAGCAGCGGAAGGAGATCGTTCGAATCAACGTAAAGTTCGTGCGCATCGAGATTCCACTTCTCCGCGACCAGCCGTGCGGCGGGTCCCTCATCGTGGGTCGGCTCCGGGAAACGCACGGTGAAGGTGGCGACACCCGAGCCTGCCTGCAGCGCCAGCGATGCTGCGACGCTGCCCGAGTCGAGCCCGCCGCTGAGCAGCACCCCGAGGGGAACGTCGCTGATGCGCCGCAGCGCGATGGCGTCATCGAACGTGGCGCCGAACCATTCGGCAGCATCGTCCATTCCGCGTGTCATGAGCTCGTCGCGCTGCTCCCTGACCCGTTCGGCGAGACTCCACCAGCGTCGGATCGAGAAGTGTCCGCTCCTCCATGTCAGACAATACCCGGGAAGCAGGCGCTGTACGCCGACGAACGGGGTGTCCTCGCCGGCAACGTAGCGGAAGCACAGCAGCTCGTCCCACGTCTCGTGGTTGAAGGACGCGGGAACCCCGGCCGCGAAGAGCGCTTTCTCCTCGGAGGCGAAGTAGAGGCCCTCTGGACGCTGGGCATAGTAAAGCGGCTTGACACCCAGGCGATCGCGCGCAAGGAAGAGCGTCCGCTCACCCTCATCCCAGATGGTGAACGCGAACATCCCGTTGAACCGCTGGAGCGAGCGCTCTCCCTCTTCGATGTAGAGGGCCAGCACGACTTCGGTGTCGGTATCGGTGCGGAACCGGTGGCCGCGGGACTCCATCTCGCGCCGCAGGGTGCGGTAGTTGTAAACCTCGCCGTTGTAGGCGATGTGATAGCGCCCGTCCGGGCTCGACATCGGCATGTGGCCGCGGGGCGACAGGTCGAGGACAGCGAGGCGGCGCGAGCCCAGGGCGATGCCGGGGGCGACGAACGTGCCGGCATCGTCCGGCCCACGGTGCGCGATGCGGTCGCGCATCGTGTCGACCTGCGCCCTGTCGGGAGCGCGGGTCGGGTCGTTGAATGCCACGCCGCAGATGCCGCACACGCCACGAACCCCCTAGTCCAGTTCTCCGAACAGCGTTTCCCACTGGAGCCGCACCTGCGGCCACGATGAGCGCTCAGCGAGCGCCCGCCCCCCGCCGGAGAGGCCCGCCGTCAACGAAGAGTCGTCGAGCAGGCGGAGGATGGCCCCCGCCATCCTCTCGTCGTCGTTGTCGGGAACGAGAAGACCGGTTTCGCCCTCCGTCAGGAGCGAGCGCATGCCGCCGACATCGGTAGAAACGACCGGAAGCCCCATCGCGCAGGCCTCCAGCACGGTCACCGGCGTGTTGTCGATCCTGCTGGTATTCAGGAACACGTCCGCGACCTCGCCATGTGCGGCCTTCTCCTGCATCGAGAGAAAGCCGGGGAAGCGCACCTTGTCGGCCAGACCGAGGGTGGCGGCAAGCGAGCGGGCGGCGCTTTCGAGGCCCTTGTCCTGACCGGCCATGACGAGAGTCGCTTCCGGCCGGCGTTCCGCGAGTCGGGCGAGTGCGCGAATCGCCATGTTCGGGTTATAGATATCGTGGAACGTCCGCACCCACAGGAGCCGGGGCTGGATGCCGGCTCGATGCCGGAAAGTATAGCGGGGAATGTCGAGGACATTCGGAATGACGCGGGCGGCGAAACCGTGGTGCGTCACGGCATCGGCCAGGTATTGCGACGGCGCCACGATGCCCTGCGCGCGCGAGAGAACCATCCGCGTCCATCGAGGGAAGCGGGCCATGAACTGCGGCATGGCACCGCCGCGCAGAACCATGATGACGCGATGTCCAAAGAGCCGCCCGAGCCGGCTTGCGGCATCCTCGACGACGAAGCTCGGGCCTCCGAAGACGTTGATGATCAGGAAGTCGATGTGGCGTCGACGCCTGAGGATGGTCGTGACGATGTCGATGAAACGCGCATAGCGGTTCGGGTGGGTCGACACGGCGATCGGCTTGTAACCATCCGCCGTGAAGCGGTCGGCGAGAATCTCCCCCTGTGTCGTGACGTACCCGGGATTCCGACCCACCATCGGGCCGATGAAGCAGAGCTTAGGCAGGGTCGGCGACATCGTTCGTCCTCAGCCGAGGTCGCTATCGGCCAATGTCATGTGCCACGACGCCAGGTCGAGCGCTCGTGGGGCCGAGCGTCCGGGGAGATCGGTGGCCGCCCAGACGCTGTAGGGGCGCGGGCGCGCCATCGCGGGCACGCAGATGAAGCCCGCCGAGCGGAGCGACCGGCAGGCCGCCGCGCCGGGCGAAAACCAACCAACCACGGCGGCCATCCGACAATCGAGAGCGGAGTTGCCGATGCTCCGCAGCGCCTCGGTCGCCTCGTGCGTGCAGCCCGGGGCGACCATGAATTCGGCGAGAAGCACCACGTCACGATGCAGCAGCTGACCGGGGCAGGTCACCGCAAGAACACCCTGACCCGCAGCCGACTCCCGGTAGAGGAGGCTGTACGAACGACCGGAGCCGGGGCCGAACCGCCAACGCAGAAAGCGGGGGTCGCGAACCAGTTGGTTGGGCTCGAGCCGGGCCGTGGCTGTCCAGAGGCTGTCCAAGGGTGCATCCCCCGGCTCCCGCATCGGGATCTCCAAGCCGGGGCGGAGGCGCAGCGCGCGCCGAAGTCCCGCCAGCGGCGCCAGCAGCGCACGGACGGTCGCGCTTCGGGAGACAAGCGACGCCGGATCTCCCGGGAAGATCCACGGTTCCAGCTCGCCCATCCGGCGCCACGCCGGGAGGCGCGCGAATCCGCGCTCCGCGTCGCGGTTCGGCGTCGTCAGGAGGAGTCGGTAGCCTTCGCGGGCGGCGCGCTGGCGCAACCCCTCGACAACACCTGTGAGCACCCCGCGACGCCGATAGTCCGGGTGCGTCATGACATCGAGAAGCAGAAGCCCCTTCATCGGCGCCCCGTCGATGAGCAGGTCGATCGCGTGCGACGGCTGCGCGCCGACGATGCGGCCGTCGGCCTCGGCGACCTGGATGACGGCCGGATACGGGGCCGGGGCGAGGTAGCGCCAGGCGGAGGTGTGGCGCTCGGCGTCGGGGCCGTAAACGGCGTGGAACAACTCTCGCAGGGCAGCCTCATCGCCATCGTGATAGGGGCGGTAGACGATGTCGCTCATCGGCAGCGGTCCTTGAGGCCGAGCAACGCCTTGCGAACCCGCAGGTAGGGCCCGACACCCAGGGTGCGCTTGAGGGCGTTGCGTACCGCCTGGCGGGCGCGCAGCGCGCGCAGCGGCGCGGCGTCGCCGCGCGCGAGACGCTCGAACAGGTCGAGCGGGGTCTCCAGCTTCACCGGCACGCGTGGAATCGCGAACGGATCCGCCGCCTGTCGCCACAGGCCGATACGGCTGACACAGAGGGCCCGGTAGCCGGCGGCGCGCGCGGCCGCGCCCATTCTCGGATGGTGGAACCCGGTCGGTGCCGACCCGGTGACGATGGGAGTCCCGAGTCCCACTTCGAGGATACGGCGCGATTCGCGCATCTCGTGGTCCATCTCCGACGGGGTGAGGCTCGCGGGCGGACGGTGGGTCAACGAATGGGTGCCAATCTCCATGCCGGCGACGGACAGCGCGCGGATCTGATCCCACGTCATGTAGGGTGGTTGGTCGATCCACGATGCGGTGATGAAAAAGGTCGCGGTGAAGCCGTGCGCCTTCAGGATCGGCAGCGCGTGCGTCGCGTTGCTGGCGTGACCATCGTCAAAGGTCAACACAGCGGATCCACTGCGGCCGGCCAGCGCCTCCGACAGGCTCACCCCCCGGATACCGATACGCTCGAGAACACTCATCTGCGCCTCGAACACGGCAGGCGTCAGCACGTATGGCCTGTGCGAGGTCGCGACAGCTGATGGGTCGTCGGCGATGTCGTGGTACATGAACACGGGCATCGGCGGCTGCATCGAACGCGTCGTCATCTACCGGATCGCCAGGACGACGAGGGTGGCGAGGAGGAGAAGCGCCAGACCGAGGGCGATCATCTTGAGCCGCCGCATTATGAATAGACTGCGCAGCGGCGAATTGAACAGGCGGTCGCGGATCGCCATGTAACGGGACGCGCCCAGAATCCGCGGCGGCAGCTTCTTGACCGCGAAGATGAGCTTGCGCGTACAGATCGTCAGCGGCCGCATGTTCGCTTCGAACTCGGCAATGGCGAAGTTTCCTTCGACGATGAGCCGGGGGATGTCCCAGAGGCTCGTGCCCGCCCGCACGCTGCCGACGTTGGCGGTGAACACGGCGCGGTAGCCGCACTCCTGCGCGATGCGCATGATGCGTCCGTCGTAGAAGTTGCCGGGTATTGACAGGGTGGGGCACGCCCGGCCGGTCGCTTCCTCGAGCCAGCGCTTCGAATCGGCGAACTCGCGGCGCACCGCGTCGTCGTCGAGCTCAATGAGATGCGGATGGGTGACCGAATGCGAGCCGATGGCGTGCCCCTCGGCATGGAGAAGAGCCACCTGCTCCCGCGACAGCGGTCCGTCGAGGCCGAGGAACTTGCGGTAGATCCACGAGTCGGCGCTGGTCGTGACGAAGAACGAGGCCTTGATGCCGTACCTGCGCAGGACCGGCAGCATGATGTCGATGTTGCTCGTCCAGCCGTCGTCGACGGTGATCGCGACCGGTCGGCGCGGCAGGGGCCGGCCGGAGGAGACGAAGTCGACGATTTCGTCGAGGCCGACCGGCGTGTACCCCTTCTCCCGCAGGTAACGCATCTGCTCGTCGAAGCGCTGCTCGGTGATGGTGAAGATCGCCTCGGTGCCGGGGTAGCGCTCCAGGTCACGCTCGTCGCGGATGAAGCGGTGATACAGCAGGATGGGGCAGCGGACGGCCGCGAACTCGTGCCGGTTGGCCCAGAAGAAGAGTGCCACGGTGGCGACGACGACAGCGAGCAGGACCGCGGCGATCATGTGGCCATCTCCGTCCTCCAGCGCGCCCGCCCGCCACGGATGCCGGTGAGGTCGAGGACCCTGCCGGCCGTGGTGCCGGCCCCCTGACCGAGCCACGCCGACGCGGGGCCCCACGCGAACTCCCGCAACAGTTTCAGAAGCCGTGGCGCGACCCGGCCCCGGCCGACCCCTTGCGACAGTCGCATGCGCAAGGGGATTGGGTGGGGCGAACGCGGGATTTCCTCGGTGTCGACCTCGTAGGGGTGAAAGTAAGCGACCGCCGGAACGGCGCGCAGGTTGAGGCGGCGGACAGCGGCTGCGTGATAGGCGTAGGGGAACAGCCGGAAGTACCCGCCTCCCACCGCGGGCAGACGCAGCCCGGCCCAGGTTGTCGTGGCGAGCGGGAACTCGAGCAGGTCACCGGCCGAGGTGCGCACGCGGCAGGGGGCGTCGAACGCCTCGGCGATGCCGTAGCGCGGGCCGGCGAACGGAAAGAGACTCGAGTCGTAGCGGTACCCCTCCTCCGCCAGAACCTCCAGGGCCCAGAGGGCCGCCGACGGAATCGAGAAGTCCGGGGCCCTGTAGCCGAGCACCGGCCCGCCCATCGACTGCTCGATGAGCCCGCGCGAGCGGCGCAGGTCGGCGCGGAACGTCTCGGGTGTCATCGCATGCACCGGCCGGTGGTCGTGCCCGTGGCTCGCGACTTCGTGCCCGGCGTCATGGATGCGCCGGACGAGGGCGGGATGGGCGGCGGCGACCAGCCCGAGGACGAAGAAGGTACCGTGCACCCCCGCCTGGGCACACAGGTCGAGGATCCGGGCGGTGTTGTCGACGACGCGCGTGGTCACCGGCAGGTCGAAGTCGAGCGTCGACTGCTGCCAGTCCTCGACGTCGAAGGTGAGGATGTTGCGCATCGCCGCTACCGCGTCCCGACCGGCTGCCAGACGCCGATGCGACGGCGTAGGACGACGTTCACGAGACCACGCAGGGCGCCCAGATTCGAGACGCAGAAGTAGAGCGGGACCGACAGCAGGGGGCTCTTCGGACGCCCGCTCCCGAGCGAGGCGACGAACGCCAGGGTGTAGAACGACATCTGGGCGGCAAGCAGGGCGCCGTACAGCGGCCGGCCGGCGAGGCCGGCGAGCGCCGTGTTGAGCGCCAGGATGAGCACCAGCGCCGGCGAGACCAGCCAGCGCAGCAGCTTGTGCGACAGCAGCGACAGGGTGACCCCGCCGTACCGGAACGGGTTGAGCAGGTGTCCGTGGCGCAGCGTCGCGTCGAGATCGCGGGTCACCATGCGCACCCGGCGCGCGAACAGGCCGCGCTGCGATTCGCTCGCGACCTCCTCGGCCACCGCCTCGGGGTCGTAGACCACGCGGTGCCCGGCGGCGACGACATTGAGCGGGCTGATGCAGTCGTCGGCGAACTCGCCCGGCACCGGCTTCCAGAGCGTCCGGCGCATCGAGTAGTTGGCCCCCGACACGTAGGCGAGCATGCCGAGGTCGCTCTCGGCGCGGCGGATGGCGGCTTCGTAGCGCCAGTACAGGCCGTGCCCGGCGCTGACCCCGCCGCGGCCGACGTTGATGAAGTCGAGATCGCCGCCGACGCAGCCGACACCGGGGTCGGAGAAGTGGCGGACATGCCGGCGCAGCGATGCCGGCCGCAGCAGTGTCGACGCATCGGTGAACAGCACGAGGTCGGTGCTCACCATCTCGACGGCACGGTTGAGCAGCGTCGTCTTGCCCGAGCGCGTCGGCTGGACCAGGGCGCGCAGGACACCCTGACCTTCGAGCTCATTCAGGCGCTCGGCCGACCCGTCGGTCGATCCATCGGAGGCGGCGAGAATGGTCAGGCGATCCTTCGGATAGTCGATCGCCCGGCAGTTGTCGATCTTGGCATCGAGGATCGCCTGTTCGTTGTGGACGCAGAAGATCAACGTGACCGTCGGCAGTGGGGAAGGCTCCTCAGGTGGGGCCACCCGCCTGGTTCTCGCCAGAGCGACCACCAGAAGCGGATACCCCGCGTAGACGTAGACCACCAGCCCACACAATATCCAGAAGAGTGTTTCGAGCCCGATCACCGGTCCCCGTTCCCACACATGCGGTTGATTCGCGCGGTGCGGCTGAATCTACCGGCGCCCCCGGGCGTTGTCAAGAAGGCATTTCTTATCAACAGGTTGGGTCTGGATGGGCGGCGAAAATTGACACCGCCCGGAGGGTGATGTAGGGTCGGCGGCCCATGCTCCGTCGACGGCGGATCCTCCTCTTCTCGATCGCGCTCCTGGTCGCGGCCCCGTGCCTTGCCGGCGCGGGCGCGGCGGCCCCCGCCATGGGCCTCGGCCACGACTACGACCTGAGCGGCGCCGTCGAGGAGTTCCTTCTTGCCGATCCGCTCACTGACCCATCGATCACAAAGGAGCACCCGCTGTACGTCCGCATCCGCGCCCCCCGGGAACGGTTCGAACCGACAGAGGGGCAGTACGACTGGAGCGAGGCTGACCGCGTCGTCGATCCCTACCGGGCGGCGGGGTACCAGGTCATCCTGGCGCTCTATGGAGCGACCCTCCCGACCTCGCAGGATGCCGCTGTTCTGAAGGGCTGGCTCGATTTCGTGCGGGCGGCGGCGTTGCATTTCAAGGGGCGGGTGCTGGCCTCCGAGATCGGAT
>Ga0210377_10002910_pt1 | contig 14790 bp, 11 predicted proteins | sample PLM4_65_b1redo_FD_155480 | JGI IMG/M metagenome (GOLD analysis project Ga0210377, IMG submission 155480) | Groundwater sediment microbial communities from an aquifer in East River, Colorado, USA - PLM4_65_b1 redo | ecosystem: Environmental > Terrestrial > Soil > Riparian zone | place: USA: East...
TCGAGAGTCCTCCGGGTACGCCCGTGGAGGTCGTCTCCCCCTACACCGAGGCGGACCTGGATGAGATTAAGTATATCCAGTCCTCGGACGTGGTGTACCTGGCGCACCCGAGTTACGCGCCACGGAAGCTGACGCGGCTGTCTCACACCTCCTGGACGATCGGCGTGATCAAGTTCCAGCCGCCTCCGGTGACGGTCATTGGGGACAAGCCGGCCGTGACGTTGACGCCTGGGGCCACGTCAGGGAATGGCGTCACGTTCACGGCCGGGTCCGCGATTTTCCTGGCGGCCGACGTGGATCGGCAGATCAAATACCAGGGTGGGCGGGCGATCATCCAAACGGTCGACACGCCGCCCGACGCGACGATCTTGTGCGACATCGTGGACTCGTTCCCGAACACGAACCCGATTCCGGCGGGAGACTGGACGCTCGATGGGTCGCCTGGCACTGGGTGCACGCCGTCCGTGGCAAAGCCGGTCGGCGCGCAAAGCACACTCACGCTGGATGCAGGCGGGTGGCGGTCGACGGACGTGGGGAAGTACGTCCGCATGAGTGGCGGGCTCGTCAAGATCGGCACCTATACCAGCGCCACGATCGTGAAGGGCGAGATTCTGCAGAAGCTCACGGACACGACGAAGGCCGACAAGGGCACCTGGACCCTGGAGTCGGACGCGTGGAGCGATGCGCGCGGGTGGCCTCGCCTGGTGTCGTTCTTCGAGGAGCGCCTGGACTGGGCGAGCACGAACACGCAACCACAGACCATCTGGGGTTCCGCGAGTGGTGACTTCGAGACCCTCGCGGGCGGGGTCACGGACGCGGACAGTTACGCGTTTACGATCGCTGCCAACAAGAGCAACGTCGGTCGGTTCCTGAAGCCGAGTCGTGTGCTCATGTTCGGCACGCTCGGGGGCGAGTTCCGGTTGACCGGTGGCACGGACAAGCCCATCACACCATCCAACGTGGACGCGAAGGGTGAGACCACGTATGGCTCCTCTGTCGTTGACCCGATCCGCGTGGGTGCGGCGCTCCTGTTCGTGCAGCGGTCGGGACGGCGCGTGCGTGAGTTGGCGTTCTCACTGGACTTCGATTCCTATGTCGCCCCGGACCTGACCATCCTTTCGGAGCATCTCTTCCCGCGTGGCAAGACCATTCGGGACATGGACTACCAGCAGGAGTCCGATCCCGTGCTGTGGACCGTGCGCTCGGATGGGGTCATGCCCACGATGACCTACGAGCGCTCGAACGATGTCGTCGGGTGGTCGCGCCAGACGACGGACGGGCTCTTCGAGTCCGTGGCCGTGATTCCGCATCCTGACCAGGACCGAGAGCAAGTGTGGACGATCGTGAACCGCACGATCGGCGGTGTGACGAAGCGGTACGTCGAGTACTTCGATGACGCGGGCGGCTTCTATGGGGCGGTCAACGTGGACTCGTGCCTGACGTACAGTGGCGCGCCGGCCACGGTCTTCACGGGCCTCGGGCACCTGGAAGGCAAGACCGTGCGCATTGTGGGTGATGGCGCGGTGTATCCCGATCAGGTGGTGGCCGGAGGTCAGATCACGATTAGCCCGTCCGCGAGCGTGGTCGAGGCTGGCCTGGGCTATGACTCGACGCTGCAGACCTTGCGCCTGGAGATTCCCGTCAATGGCACGAGCCAGGGTCTCCTCAAGCGGTGGTCTCAGATCATCGTGCGTATCAAGGACACCCTGGGACTCGTGGTGCAGGGCGAGCGTCTGCCGTTCCGGTCGTCCGACGATGAAATGAACGAGCCGCCCGCTCTCTTCTCTGGTGACCGTGACGTGCTGGACCTGGCGTGGTCCGCAGAGGGGTTTATCACCATCGTGCAAGATCAACCGCTGCCGGCGCATGTACTCGCGATCACAGGACGGGTCGATGTCTCTGCCGACTAAGGTCAAGCTGGAAGTCTTCCGGCGCGGGCATGTCCGTGAGATGGAAATGGGCGGCCAGTCGTCCATCGAGACGATCAACGTACCGAATCTTGAGAACGCGCTGAAGCTCTTCGAGTTCGGGGGCCCGGCCTACACGGGCCGGATCAATGATCGCATCGTGGGGTGCGGGGGGCTCGTGCTGTTCGCGTGGCCTGGTGTCGCGGAGGCGTGGGTCATTGCGTCGACCTATGCCACGGAGCACGCGCTGTCGTGGCACAAGACGTTTCAATCCATGTTGCCACGCATGATCGAGCAGTACGCGCTCCGTCGCGTGCAAGCCGAAGTGCAGGCCGATTTCACGCGCGGGATTCGATGGATCGAAGCGCTGGGCTTCAAGAGTGAGGGTGCAATGCCCCTGTTCGGACCGAATGGTGAGACGTTCGTGCGCTACGCGTACTTGGTGGGCGTGTAATGGTTTACGTCGCAGCCGGCGCGATGATCGTTGGCGCCCTGGTCTCGGCCTATGCCGCGTACTCCCAGGGCCAGGCGCAGAGCAATCAGGCGCGGGCCGCTGCCATTGCGGCACAGAGCCAGGCCGCATACCAGCGTCAGATGGGAGACTACGCGCTCGCGTCCTACCAGGCGCAGGCGGCGAACGCGCGCGCGGCCGGTGAAGCGCAGGCGGCCCAGTTCGAGGCCCAGGCCAAGGCCGCACAGACGGCCGGCGACCTGAGGGTCGCGGACACGTACAAGGCTGGCGAGCGTCTGCAGTCCACCGCCCGCGCGAGCATCGCGAAGGCCGGCGTGGATACGACCGGCTCGCCCCTGGACGTGCTCCTGGAGAACGCTGCCGCGATCGAGGAAGAGGCCGAGCGTCTGCGCTATGCCACGGCGGTCGATGTCGCGTCGGCCAAGGGTGGCGCGGGGTACGCGCGTGGGCAGGCTGAGTTGGACGCCCAGGGCATCGAGCGCGAGAGCGTGATGCGGCAGTTCGGGTTCAACGCAGCAGCGGCAGGTTACGGACAGGAGGCCGCGTTCCAGTTCGGCAACGTGGGTCGCTATCGTACGGCCGGCTATGTTGGCGCTGGTAGCTCGATCCTCTCCGGCTTCGGGGCCGGCGCGAACGCGTTGCGGTATCCCTCGGTGCGCGCATGAAGATTCCCCAGCACTTCGCTGAAGGGCCGATCCCGGACACGGTGCCCATGCAGCGGGTGCCCCAGGCGCCGGGCCCCGGCCTGGACGCGCTGCCGCGTTCGCTGCCGCTCGCGACCCCGGACATCGGCGGTGAGTCCGCATTCAATGAGTCCCTCGCGCGAAGCGGCCAGGCGTTGGCGCAACTCGGGACCAATGCGATGGACGCGTTCAACGCGGCTGCGAAGAAGAAGCAGGACGCGGCCGAGCACGTGGAAGGCGTCGAGAAGTTCCAGGCGGCGAAGTCGGCCGTCGAGGCGCAGCTTGCGGAGCTAGAGAAAGACCCCCCTTCGGACTATCGGTCTCGTGTTGAGAAGCTGCTCGTGGAGACCGAGCAGTCCGCCCTGAAGGGGACGACCAGCGCACGCGTGCAGCAGTACCTCCAGGAAAACTTCGCGCGCTTCCGGGGTGACGTGGCGAGTCATGCCACGCAATTCGAGAACAAGGACTTGCTCGACAAGTCTCGTGCGTCGTTCGAGCGTGAGTGGACCGATCTTCGGAGGGACTTGACCGCGAAGACCGGTAGGCTGGACATGTATGACGAGAAGTTTATCGACGCAAAGCTCGCGAAGCGCCGCGAGTTCGGCATGTCCGCGACCGAGGCCGCGAAAGACAAGCAGACGTTGCTCAAGGACGTGCGTATTGGGCGCGCGAAGAACTTTGCCTCCGTGAATCCGGTGGCGGTGCTCGGTGAGATTCGAGACGGGAAATATAACGACCTGGATACCGTGGAGACTCGCGAGCTTCATCAGTATGCAGAGAACGTGATGAAGCAGAAGCGCGCAGAAGCCGAGCATGATGAGGCGATCCTTCGGCGTGACATGCAGCGACAATCCGACAAGCTGGAACGGGACTGGCGCGTGCGCATTCTGGACAACTATGCGCCCGGGGGCCCGAACAAGGACTTGGAGCGTGAGATCACGCTCGATGCCGAGCAACTCGGGAGTAAGTTCGACAACGTGGTCGCGGCCCACACGGCGCGCCGCAACGCGTTCCTGAGGCCCGAGAAGCGGACCACCTCCGACAAGCCCACCTTGATCCAGGCCCAGGGTGCCATCTCGGAAGGCTCCGCGAAGAGCCTGGCCGCCGTGACCCAGGTGGACTTGGACCGGTGGTTCGCGGCAGACCAACTTTCTGAGCCTGACTATCAGGGGCTCTCTCGCGAGCGCTCGTCCCGGGTGCAGGCGCTCCAGGCCCAGGCCGAGAAGGGACAGACCGAGGCCGAGAAGCAGCGCGACGAAGAGACCCGGGATGCCGCGAAGGTGCTGGATTCCTTCCTGACTCGCGGATCGCGCTACGCCGGGGACTCGAAGGGTGCGGATGTTTCACGTCGCGCGGACATCGTCATCGATGAGGCGAAGGCCGAGTTGCACCGTCGCGTGCGCCTGGAACCCAAGATGAAGCCCTCCGAGATCGCGGACGAGATCATTGAGCGGCGCATCGCGGAAGTGGAGCGCATCGCGGAGGGTCTCATCTACAAGACACCACAAGAAGTGTCGGAAGCGTACTTCAAGAACGAGATCAATCGCGCGTCGGCCGAACGCTACTGGCGCATCCTCAGCATTCTCGGTCAGAACGAGAAGAATCCCGCCGCAGGATGGCCGAGGAAGGGAAAGCAGTAATGCCTTTTGATGAGCAAGCCTTTCAGGCGTGGTATGCCCAGCACGCGCAGGCTCAGGGTCTCGACGCGAACCCCGACCATCCCGAGCAGAAGTACGACTACCGGTCTGCGTATACCGCTGGCGCGGCGCCCGATGCGACAGGTCACTGGCCGTCTGAGTTCAAGGCCGAAGACCATCCGAACCGGTTCGTGAACGGCATGGACACGAAGACGGGTCAGGAGGTTGCTCCGTGGGCGACGAACCTGGACGACCTGACGATCGTCCCGCCCGAGTTCTGGCAGTCCGTCGAACGGTCGGTGTACGACAACACGATCGGGCTGGACTACGCCTACCGACTGCACCGACAGCGCCAGGCCGACGAAGAGAACCCGTTCCTTCGGGACGTGCGGAAGCTGCGCGGTGAGACTGGCGCCGTCGAGCGTGCGGTCGAGCGCGCGAACCCGCCCGGCGAACCTGAGCCGTTGGGTCAGCGCACGTTCAATCCGAACGTGATGCCCGAAGGTGGGGCGCAGTTGCGGTATGACGAGGCCGGGAACCCTGAAGCCTTCTTGTCGATCACCAGGCCATCGCCGAAGGATGAGCAGGCGCCGGCAGAGCCGGGCGTGCTGGAGACGCTTCTCCGTGGCGCCACGACCGGGGGCCTCATCGGTGGTGACCCGGAGACGGTGCGCGCGGCGGCCCGTGGTTCGCTCAAGGCGCTGGACTCGGCGGGCGAGGCCACTGCCGCGTTCGCTGAGTGGGTGACCGGGCTCGACCTGGAGCATATCAAGAACGCCAGCGTGGCCGAGGCGGTGTTGCCCGGCGAGCCCGCTGAGGGGTCGTTCGCGGCGCTCACGCAGGGCGTGACTCAGTACTTGACGGCATTCCTTCCGGCGGCTAGGGCCGTAAAGGCGATCACGACATTACCGGCAGCGGTCGAGGTCGTGGCCCCGGTGGCGCGCTCTGCAGTGAAGCGGCTCCTGCAGTGGGCCGTTCAAGCCGAGGGAGGGGACACGATCGCGGACTTCATCGCGTTCGGGCCCAACGATCCCAGGCTCTCGAACCAAATTCACGCGTGGTTCCCTGGCCTGGAGAGTCCGATCCTGGACTATCTCGCGGCGACCGGTGACGAGGGAGAGTTGGAAGGTCGCCTGAAGAACGTCATCGAAGGCCGGCTGATCAACGCGGGTATGGGCTCGTTCGCGGGCGGCGTGCTGGGCGGGCTGAAGCTCTTGAAGTCTGCGCGCGAGTTGCACGTGTACTCCCTGAAGTACTCCGACGTGGGCGCCGCGCTCATCCCGGGCGGCGCGAAGATCGACCCCGCACCGACTGCGCATCAACTCGCGATGACCGTCTCGAAGCTGCATGAGGACGCGTTCATGGCGTCCGAGGGGAAGTTCGCGGGCTCGACCGTGCATCCGCAGTTCGGGAACCTGGCCGGTGAGGAGGCGTATGCGGTCGCCCTGCCGGGCACGCCCCTCAAGACGAAGGTGCCCGCGAGTGTGCCCCAGTTGGAAGCCTACGTGCTGGCGAACCCGGCGTTCCGCAACCGTTCGGTGAGTCTGGGCTCTTGGTATAACGCGGCCACGGATGAGCATTGGTATGAGCCCACGCTGACGATCAGTGACCGGGCCATTGCGGAACAACTCGGGCGCCAGTGGAACCAAATTGAAATCTTCGGCCTGAAGGACTTGGAACCGATCGCCACACACGGCTCGGGCGCCGAGACCGGCATCTCACTCTCGCGCGCGTTGCGTGAGGCGGCCGAGGTGACGCGCTCCATCGAGGAGGCTCGACTGCCGGCGTACGCGCGTGAGGTGGTCCAGGCTGGGCTCGCACGCCGCACGACCGCGCTTCCGCTGGACGATGTCGCGAAGCTTCGTGAGTACTTCGACGCGGGCAAGGAGAACGCCCGCTGGTACAACGGCACCGGCCGGTTCGTGCGCAACCAACTCGGGCGCGAGGATGGTGACCTGTTTTTGGACCTGGCGGCGCTCGCGTCTCCGGGCGCTCGGGCGGGCCAGACTGACCTGAACATCGCGATAGACGCCTTCAACCGCTTTAAGGCCGGCGAGTCCCCTCAGAAGATCGCGGAGAGTCTCGACGTGCCCGCGCCCGTGACGCAGTCGGTTCGGGATGCGATCTATCGCCGGCTCTCCGGGAAGTCCTTCGATGAGTCGCTGCTCGGGGACGCCTTCAAGGTGCGCCGCTACCGGAGCGCACTCGGCGGCAACCTGAACGCGGTGGTCGTGGATCGGTGGATGTGGCGGCTCTTCTATCCCGATCAGTACGCGGCAGCAGTCGCGAAGCATCAGACCGAGAGCGCAGCCAAGCGCGTGGCCGGAAAGACCGTGTACGCGTTCCCAGGATGGAACGGCAGCGCGGGACAGTACCGGTTCATCGAGGGGCTCATCACGCAGGAGTCGGCCAAGGTCGGTCTGAAGCCGGCCGAGTACCAGTCCGCCCTGTGGGTGGGCGTCAAGGCGATCGAAGCCGGGGACACGCGCGGCATCGAGGCCATGTCCAAGATGATCCGCCGTCGCATCGAGAACGGCGAGATTCCGCTGGCGAAGGGCGTCAGCAAGAACGGACACGTGTCCGCACACACGGCGGCCACGATCGGCCTCGCCGCTGTTGCGGCAGTCGGCGGGTACTACGCGGGGGACACGGACGAAGAGCGCATGACCTATGCGCTCATGGCCGGGGGCCTCACTGGAGGGTCCGCCCACAACCTGTCCAAGACCCTGACGAAGACGATCGAGGCCGAGCGAGGCACGCTGCGCATGATCCGGTTCATGTCCACGGACGTGGGTGCAGTGCTCGATCCCACGAATCCGGCGCATCGCGCAAACCTGATGCCGGGCGCGGAGCGAGCGCAGCAGGGCCAGGCCGGCGCTGTGCCGCGCCTTCACTACTACATGGCCGATAAGGCGGGCAACTTCAAGCCCGAGCCTGGCGCGCTGCGTGGACGGTACGTGCACGAGGCCGAAGTGCCGCGTGATCGTGTGTATGACTTGGCGGCTGATCCGATGGGCTTCGTCAGGCAGTCGAACGGGGACACGCACGCGCTGATGCGCATGATCCGTGACGAGGGGTACTACGGGTTCTACAACACGAACAGCGGAGCCCCGAACGTGGCCGGCATCTTCGTGCCCCTGGAGACGACGCAGGCGCGTGCGTTGGCGGGTGGTGCAGAGGGAGAGATTGACGCGAGCGGTGCGCGGTGGAGTCACACCACCAAGGGCCGTGATCCTCGATCGCCTCGCGAGGGGAGCACACGTCCGTCTGGCGTGTCACAGAAGACGGCCCCGGCCGAGAAGCTGGCACTCTTGAAGCGGTCCCTGCAGGATGAAGAGTCTCGCTATCAGCAGTTCAAGCAGAGCTACCGCCAGGGCTACGCCGCCGCATGGGACGGCAACAAGATTCTGAGTCGGATCGAAAACCTTCGCGGCTTGATCGAGGAGGCTGAGGCGCCGCGCCGGGCGCTTCCGTCCGCATCTGACGTGCTGCGGAACGAGCAGGGCGCAGTGTCGCTTGGCGGTGGCCCGACACCCCCGATTGTCCCCGACACGGTGGAGACCATCGCCCAGAAGTACCGGGACGCCGTGATCGAACAGCGGCGCCCGCGCCCGCGCACGTTCGCCCAGGTGAAGGCCGAAGCCGACCAACTCATCAAGGACGGCATCGTGTCGGCCGACACACTGAAGCTCTACAAGCCCGGCACGATCCTGGATGACACGCACACGCTGGCGACGGTCCAGGTGTTGGCGGACTCGGCCCTGCGGCTGATGGCCCTCGCGAAGCGGGCCCTTGACACGAGGACGTTCGAGGACGCGGTCGCGGCCATGCAGCAGTTCTATGCGCATGGGGCGATCGACCCGAAGCGCATTGGCATCGAGACCGAGGCCGGCACCACGCTCGGGATTCTCTCGCGCGCGAACAAGACGGCCTCGCCTCAGCAGTTGGGGCTTACGCAGTTTCTGGCGCAGTTCGAGAATCTCTACCACAACGCCACCGAAGGCACCACGCCTCAGCAGATCATCGAGTCCCTCGTCAAGCTGGACGATCCGGCGAAGCTCTCGGACCTGGCGATGAAGGCCCAGAAGCCGGGCTTCTGGCAGATGTTCAATGAGTACTACGTCGGAGGCATGCTCTCGGGGCCGAAGACCTGGAGCGTGAACGCGATCGGCGGCATCGTCACGACTCCCTGGGGGGTGGCTCAGCGCGTGGCCGGCAGCGTGGTGAGCTTCGGTCGCGAAGGTGGCGTGGCGCCCACGGAAGCGCTGGCGATGATGCACGGCATGTACAGCGCCACCTATGACGCGTGGCGCCTGGCGGCCAAGGCGTTTGTGGAGGACGAGTCCCAGTTCGCGAAGGCGTATTCGGTGAACCCACTGGAGTCCGCCGTGCCCTCCACGGGCAAGGCCGAGTTGCCGAAGCGCCGCGCGATTACGGCCGAGAACCTGAACCTGTCGGGCCCGGTGGGCCAGGCCGTGGACTTCCTGGGTGACTCCGTGCGGTTCCCCTTCCGTGTGCTCACGGCCACGGACGATTTCTTCAAGGTCATCAACTATCGTGGCGAGTTGCAGGCCCAGGCCCTGCGGAAGTCTCGGAACGATGCCGTGTCTGCCGGGCTCAGCGGGAAGGACTTCCGGTTGTATCAGGAGGAGCGCTATGCCTTCTACATGGCGGACCCTCCGCTCGACATCAAGCGCGCGGCGAATCAGTTCGCGCTCGCGCAGACGTTGCAGAAGGAGTTGGGCGAGACCGGTCAGATGATTCAGGACTTGTCGAACCTGCCCGGAGGCAAGCTCTTCCTGACGTTCGTGAAGACGCCCGTGAACGCGGCGAAGTATGCGGCCGAGAACACGCCGCTCGGACTCGTGATGAAAGAGTTCCGAGACAAGCTCAACTCGGCCGACGCTGGGGTCGCGGACCTGGCGCGCGGGCAACTCATGCTCGGCGGGCTCACGATGGGCGTGTTCTCCACGATGACCTACCAGGGACTCGCGACCGGTGGATGGCCCAGCGACCCGGGTCAGAAGCGCAACCTGGAGACGATCGGGTGGCAGCCCTATTCGGTCAACACGACCGCACTCGGGCGGATGGCGACGGGTGGTGATCCGACGCCGCGCGTGGGCGATCAGTACTGGAGCTACCAGCGCACGGAGCCCGTGGGCATGATCCTGGGGCTGTCCGCTGACCTGGCGAACGTCTACGGCTCGATTCCTGCGGGGGACGACAACCTGACCGAGCAGGCTCTACATGTCGCGTCCGGTGTGGTGGGCGCGGTCTCGCGGAACTTCGTGAGCCGCACGTGGGTCAAGGACTTGGCGAACACGATGGGCGCCCTGTCGAACCCGGATCGGTCGACCGATCGGTTCCTGGGCACGATGTTGGGGGCGTTGCTCCCGTTCTCTGGGGCGCTGCGTCAGGCCGAACAGTTGGTGGACCCTGCCTTGAGGGAAGCCCGTACGGCACTCGACTACCTGATGACCACGATCCCGGGCCTGTCCACGAGCGTCCCCCCGCGCCGGGATCACTGGGGCACCCCGATCGTGCCAGGTGGCATCTATGGGCCGCTCGCGATGAGCACCCTGAAGCCTGACGTGCCCTCCCGGGAAATGGCGAGGGTCGGCGCGAACGCGCCTGAAGTGCCGGCGTCCATCGCTGGACCCGAGGGACCGATCGCGCTCACGGGCGAGCAGCGCGACTACTGGGCCAAAGAGCGCGGCACCCTGAAGGAAGACGGCAAGACAATCCGGGAGACCCTGGAGTCGATGATCGCGACCGATCGAGACTACGTCAAGGGCAGCGACATCACGAAGGCGTTCCTCCTTGAAGAGAAGTGGGGTCGCTTCCATCGGTCAGCCTACAACCGCATGCTCGATCACTTCGGGCTGCGTACGAAGCTCGAAGACGCGCGCGATGCGTATGACAAGAAGAAGTCCAAGCCCTCAGAGCCCGACGCGTCACCGGCTACGCTGACGCCCCTCATAAGGAGTCTAGGCCGATGACTGTGCCCAGCGACCTGAATCGACACGAGTACACGGGCAATGGCGCCCTCACGGTCTACCCCTATGCCTTCCGAGTGTTCAGCGCAGAGCACTTCGAGGTGTACGTGGATGACGTGCTGCAGACCCTGACGACGCACTACTCCATCACCGGAGTGGCCGACCCGAACGGCGGCAATGTCGTGTTCGTCACGGCACCGGGCGACACCCTGAGCATCGTCATCCTGCGGGTGGTGCCGCTCACGCAAGAAACTGACTACACGCCCAACGCGAAGTTCCCGGAGTCAGCCCATGAGGACGCCCTCGACAAGCTGACGATGATTACGCAGCAGTTGCAGGAGGCGTTGTCGCGCTCGTTCAAGCTGGAGGTTTCATCCATCCTTGACGAGCCTGTGATTCCGGTGGTGGCGAATGCGTTCCTTCAGTGGAACAGTTCCGCCACTGCGCTGATTGCGGCCTCATTCGCAGCGCCGGTTGGCACCATCGACACCACGGTTGCCCGGATCAACTTCGGGGATGGAGCGAGCCTCGTCAGCGACTCACGCCTTGAGTGGGACAACGCGAACAAGGTGCTGCGCCTTGGCGTCGGCGCCACGATGGGCGCGGCGGCCACCGATACGGTCAAGATCGGCGTGGTCGACTTGGCGGGGGCCGGAACGGGTGGGCTCTTGATCCTGGACGAGCGCGGGAGCCTCTTCGAGATCGGGGACATCTTCGGCGGGCTCTCGGCCGGCTTCTCTGTGTTCTCCCTGGAAGGCGTCGACCTGGCGTTCGGCACCGAGACGGGGCGCGGCATCATCGGCACGACCACGAATCACTCGTTCGACATCTTCGTCAACAACGCACAACGGGTGCGGCTCGATCCGTCCGGGAACCTGGGGCTCGGTACTGAATCGTTTGGCGCGAGCGCACAGAAGACATTCGCGCAGGCGATCGGTGTGGCCCCGACCACCTCCCCGGCCGATGTCGTCCAGGAAACGGTGGTCGACCTGGCGGGCGCGGGGACGGCGGGCAAGCAGTGGCGCGATGAGACCGGGCACGTCCACGAAATGGGTCGACTTCTCAAGCTGCAGGCCGGCTCCAGCGTCTCACGCGGTGCTGTGGGCGGAACCCTTGACGCGCTCAAGGTGGCCGCCACGCCGGCCAGCACGGTAGAAACTGACCTTTGGACTTACACAATCAAGGCAAACACGTTAGCCGTCGATGGCGACACGTTGGACCTGGACTTCGTCATCCGAACAGCGGGGAATGCGAACAACAAGACGACTCGCATCAAGTTCGGAGCGACCACGGTCTTTACGCGTGGGCCGAGCGCTGACAACAACGTGGCGTGCACCTACCGCGTGCGGGTGATGAGGAACGGAGCCGCCACGCAGATGGTCAGCATCTTTCAGTTATCGCCTGGATTTTCCAATCTGATCTACTCGGAGACCGCTGAAACAAACTCGGGCGACATCATCTTCAAGGTTACCGGACAGAACGGCACTGCGTCGGCCAGCGACATGACGATCAACATAGTCACGCTTGCGTTCTTGTCGTTTGCCTAACCCAGAAAGGAGACCCCACGCATGGCCCAATACCTCCTCACCACCACCTCCGCGCAAGAGTCTGCTCTCCAGTCGGAGATGGCGCGAGAGAACGTCTTCATCGCCACCATCAACGCTGATCGTGCGGCCCGCCGCGCGCGAGGCGAGCCCAATGTCGAGCCCGATCGCGCGCCCTGGACCGCGCTGTCGTATGTCCAGGATCATCTCAATGGCCCCCTCAACCGCCTCGTCGGCGTGATCCGCGCGAAGGACGCGTCCGACATCGCCGCTGCCGTCTCGGCGGCTGACGCCACCAAACTCTCACAGGTCCGAGCGGTCCTCGGGCTGGAGGCGAAGTGAGCCCACTCGAAATCATCGGCAAGCTTTACGTCGAGAATCTCTTGCTCAAGGCGAAGGTTGCCGAGCTAGAGAAGACGCTTCAGGCCGAGTCAGATGCCCGCCTGAAGCTCCTGCGTGAATCCACGCAGGGCGATGCCGGCTAGTTCCCGCTTCACCACTCCCACGGAAAGAAGGTAATCAACATGGTGACCAAGCTCGCACTCTGTTTCTCCGCTGCCCTCCTCCTCGCCTCGTGCGGGGACGGAGACCGGTCCTCACGCCCGACCCTCGCAACGGGTCCAGTCAACTGTAAGAGCCCGGTGAGCGGCCAAGATGTCCCGAAGGCCGTCGCCATCGAGCAGGCCACGCGTCACAACGCGCGCGTGCTCGCGCTGGGTGACTCGCAGTCCATCATCGTGACCGTCGACTGCGGAGACGACATCGCTGTGGTGCCGCCGGTCGTCGTGGTGCCGTAGTGATGCGGCGCACCCTCGTCGTCGCAGCGCTCGCGCTCGTCATGGCGACCGGGTGCGCCGCCCTTCGGGACGGCCCACTGACGGGTCGCTCGGACACGATCCCGTTCGCCAAGGTGGCGAACATCCCGGACATAGAGCTATCGGCAGACGTGTGTCCAGGGAACAAGCTCTACGCGGTCGGGTCATTTGAGGCGCAGGACGTAGAGTACCGGCTGTTCGTGCTGATCGAGTCCCAGACGTTCACGCGGTTCATGCTCATTGACTTCACGGCCGAGCGCGTCTGGCTCGGGGAGGTGGTCAAGGACACCGACCTGCGAGTCCTCCGGGTGCTCCCGCTGGCCGAGGTGGCTGACGCCTACCCGCACCCGTGCGACTTCCTGGCCCCCCAGCCGAAGGGCATTCCCACGTGACCATGCCCGAGAACACGTCCGTCAACTGGCAATGGGTCGCCACGGGACTGCTCACGCTGGCGGTCCTCTTCGGGGGGTGGGTCTACAGCGGCGAGAAGGACCGCACGTCTGCCCTGGAGAAGCACGTCGAGAGCCAGGAGACGCGACTCCGTGAGGTGGAGCGTGGGGTGTCCGTGACCGAGGCCGTCACGGATTCACGCTTCATCGAGATCATCCGCCGGCTGGACGACCTGAAGGCCGACTTCAAGAGTGTCAGGCGATGATCGAGCACCTCGCCTGGCGGGTCTGGACCTGGGGGCTCATCCTCCAGGCGGCCTTGGACAGCCTCCTGGACCTGGCACGCAAGGGGCCTAGACGCCTCGTAGACGAATAGTTCTGGTCCGGTTGGTGTTATGTGGCCCTGGGGTGGGCGACCGCCCTGGGGCCGTGCCATGTCTGGGGTGGACCGTACCCAGGGAGGGTGCACCAAGGGTGCCAGGACGCGCCAGGACGCGCCACGATTCAGCACCCTAATCTGAGATTGGCGGGCCTTTTCTCCGCATGTCAATACGCACGGTACTGCAGAATGGGCTGAAACCCCAGCAATGTCCACGATTCTAGCCGAGAGGGTGCGGCTAGGGTGTTGCCGGGTGCCAGACGCACGAAGGGCCCCGAGTTGGTCCTCCCGGGGCCCCTGTGTCGCGGCCGGCCGAAGTCGTCACCGGTTCGGGTGCGCTGGCCCTCCCCGGCGTCCTGTATGTCCCGGCCGCTCTATCATCCTACCACCGCATCATCCAGCTTGTCCACTGCGGCACGGTTGCCACCCGGGACAAGATGTCCATATAGATCAACAGTAATCGCAATGGACCCATGCCCGAGTTGGTCCTTCACGTAGGCCAGGCTCTCCCCCTGCTCGATCAGCCGGGTCGCGAACGTGTGCCGCAGCGTGTGCGGCTTCCGGTAGGGCACCCCGGCCGTCCTCACCACGGTGGCCCACACACGCGCGAAGTCACGGGCGATGAACGGCTCCCCGTCCGCGCCCGCGAAGACCCAGCGCCCGAGCCCACGGAGCCGGTGCTGCCGCAGCGCCAGGGCGCACTGGCTCGACACGTCCACCGTGCGCTCCTTGTTGCCCTTGGGCGCGTTCGTCACGCGTACCCTCCGGGAGCCGGCCCAGGTCCGCTTGACCGTGAGTTGCCGGGTGTTCAGGTCCAGGTCGTCCCACTGCAGCGTGAGCGCTTCCCCGATGCGCAGCCCAGTCCGCGCCAGCACCATCAGGAACGGGTGGACCCACGGCGCCTCCAGGGTCGACGCGTCCAGGATCGCACAGGTCTGATCCCGGGTGTATGCCTCGATCGGCTGGGC
>Ga0210377_10002911_pt1 | contig 14781 bp, 13 predicted proteins | sample PLM4_65_b1redo_FD_155480 | JGI IMG/M metagenome (GOLD analysis project Ga0210377, IMG submission 155480) | Groundwater sediment microbial communities from an aquifer in East River, Colorado, USA - PLM4_65_b1 redo | ecosystem: Environmental > Terrestrial > Soil > Riparian zone | place: USA: East...
CGTCTGCCGCGTCTCGCACGCGAGGCCGCCATGGCCGAGTCCTTCCGTCTGGGTGGCGCGACGATCGGCCAGATCGTGCTCGATCCGCTGCTGCCCGAGCCTCTGCTCGACGCGAGCGAGCTCGACGCGCTGATCGCGGCGATGCGCCGCTACGACCGACTCGGGCGCCGAGCCTGGGCGGGCTGGATCTCGGCCGCTGCGCCCGACGAGCTGCCCGTCGGCGTGCTCGGGCAGTCGCTGGCCGTCGAAGCGGCGCGAGCCGCAGGAGGAGCGTGAGATGGAGGAGACCCGCCCGACAGAGGCTCGAGCCTGGCGCAATGCGCTGACGCCCGCGGAGCTGAACAGCCTGCTCGCGCGCAACAACTGGCGGGGCGGGCTCTCGATCGCGCTCGACTGGGCCCTGGTGTTCGCCGCATTTGCGCTCGTCGCGGCGACGCCGGGCGTGCTCTCGGTGCTCGTCGCGATCTTCGTCATCGGCGGGCGCCAGCTCGGCTTCGCGGTCTTGATGCACGAGGCGGCGCACCGCACGCTGTTCGCGAACCGCACGCTCAACGATTTTGCGGGCAACTGGCTGTGCGCCTATCCGATCTGGACCGATCTCGAGCCCTATCGCGCCTACCATCTGAGGCACCACGCGAAGAACTGGACCGCGGAGGACCCCGATCTAGGGCTCGCGAACAAGTTCCCGGTGACGCGCGCCAGCCTGCGCCGCAAGATCGTGCGCGACCTCACGGGCCAGGTCGGCTGGAAGCGCGTGAGGGCGGTGCTCGCGCGCGACCTCGGCCGCCGCGCGCGCGGAGTCGCCGTGTCGTTCGGGAAGACCGCCGACGCGGTCGCTCCGGGCTGGAAGAACCTGCAAGGCGTCGTGGTCACCAACGCCGTGCTGCTCGGGATCCTCGCGCTCGCCGGCTGGCCCGAGCTCTACCTGCTCTGGGTCGCGGCCTGGTTCACCACGAACAGCCTGGCGACGCGCATCCGCTCGATCGCCGAGCACAACATGGTGCCCGACCCGAGTGACGAGCTGCGCAACACGCGCACGATGCTCGCGAGCTGGTGGGAGCGCCTGCTGCTCGCGCCCAACCGCGTGAATTTCCATCTGGAGCATCACCTGCTCATGACCGTACCCTTCTACAAGCTGCCGCGCCTGCACCGGCTGCTCCGCGAGCGCGGGGCACTCGACGGCGCGCTCGTCGAGAGGGGCTACCTGGGCCTCTTGCGCCGCGCCGGCTCGAAGCCCGCTTGAAGCCAGGGGGCTCCTCAAGCGAGGGGAAGCTCTCTAGTATCCGGGCGTCGCAGAGGAGTCGCTGCATGCTCGCCCGTGGCGTCCACCATGTCTCGTTTGCGGTGAGCGACCTCGAGAGGTCACGTCGGTTTTACGAGGGCGTCCTCGAGCTCGAGCCGATTCCGCGCCCCGAGCTGGGGCTCCCCGGCATCTGGTATCGGGCGGGTTCATCCGAGGTACACCTGATCGCGACGCCTCCCGGCGCGAACGTCGGCGCCGCTCCGGATCGTCTGACGCCGCTCGCGAACCACAGTGCCTTCGCGATCGACGACTACGCCGCGACGCTTTCGCGCCTGAAGGCGCGCCACGTCGAAGTGCTCGAGACGAGCGCGGAGCGCGGCCAGCTGTGGCTGCGCGATCCCGACGGCAACGTGCTCGAGCTGATCGTGATCGCCGCGCGCGCATGACAACGACCCCGGCGGGTCCCGCCCGCCCAGCCCCTTTTCACGGATCCACCGGAGGACCTCGATGAAGCCGATGATCGCCCTGCTTCTGTTGCTCGCCGCCGCCCTCGGCTGTGGCGAGCCCGCGAGCCCCCCCGCGCCGGCCCCGGAAGCGGTTCCTGCGGCGCCGGTGGCGCCGGCCGGACCGGACCGCGCTGCGCTGCGCGCGCGAGCGCTCCAGATCCTCGGTTCGCTTCCGGACGAAGCGGTGAGCGAGAAGAATCCCGTGACCGAAGAGAAGATCACACTCGGTCGCATGCTCTATTACGACCCGCGCTTCTCGAAGGCACAGCAGATCTCGTGCAACAGCTGCCATGGCCTCTCGACATCGGGAGTCGACGGCGATCCCACCTCGGCCGGCCACCGCGGCCAGCGCGGCGCGCGCAATTCGCCCAGCGTCTACAACGCCGCGTTCCACGTCGCGCAGTTCTGGGACGGCCGCGCGGCCGACGTCGAAGCGCAGGCGAAGGGCCCCGTGCTGAATCCGATCGAAATGGGGATGCCGGGCGAGGCGCAGGTGCTCGCCGTCATCCGCTCCATCCCGGGCTATCCGCCGCTGTTCCAGGCGGCCTTTCCGGGCCAGAAGGATCCCATCACCTACGACAACTTCGCGCGCGCGATCGGCGCCTTCGAGCGCCGGCTCGTCACCTCCGATCGCTTCGACGCGTTCCTCGAGGGCAACGACGCAGCGCTCAGCGACAGCGAGGTGGCGGGGCTCGGGGCCTTCCTCGATACCGGCTGCACCGCCTGCCACATGGGGCCGACGGTCGGCGGCAAGCTGTTCCAGAAGCTCGGCCTCGTGGAGCCGTATCCGACGAACGACGTCGGGCGCTTCGAGGTCACGAAGAACGAGGCGGATCGCCAGGTCTTCAAGGTGCCGTCGCTGCGCAACGTCGAGCAAACGGGCCCCTGGTTCCACGACGGCTCCGTCACGACGCTCGACGACGCCATCCGGAAGATGGCGCGGCACCAGCTCGGCAAGCAGCTCGACGACGCGCAGGTTGCGAGCATCCGCGCGTTCCTCGCGAGCCTCACGGGCAGCGCCGACGCCGCCTACATCGCCAAGCCCGAGCTGCCCCCGAGCGGCCCGAAAACGCCGCCGCCGGACCCGAGCTAGTGGTTGAACTTCGCTCGGCTGCGCCTCGCTGCGCGGCCGCTGTGCGGCCTTGCAAGATCCGGCGGCGAAAGGCGAGCGGAGTTCAACTGGATGTGCGTCGCGTGAGATACAGATTGCGCGCGTAGATGAAGCCGTTCGGGAGGTAGGCGAGCGTGAAGATCGGATCGCGGCGGTGGATCGCATAGAAGAGCAGGATCACGGCGCCGACGAGGCTCAGGTACCAGAACGAGATCGGCACGACGCTGCGTTTCGCGCGCTCGGATGCGATCCATTGCACGACGAAGCGCAGCGCGAAGGCGGCGTTTCCGACGAGCCCCACCGCGATCCAGAAACCCGATTCACCCCAGTCCACGCGATTTCCCTCCTGGCTGCCTGCGACGCCCGCGAGAGTACGCCGCATCGCCGCTTCCGAGCCAGTCGATGGCGGGGGGGCGTCCGTGGGCTAATCTCGGGTTTCCAGCGCCACCGGGAGTCCAATGGCTGCGCCTCTCACCGACGCCAGCGTGCTCGACGCGCTGCGGCCCATCGTCGATCCCGACTTCGGAAAGAGCATCGTCGATCTCGGCTTCGTGAAGAACCTCTGCATCGACGGCGGGAGCGTGTCGTTCACCATCGAGCTCACGACGCCGGCCTGCCCCGTGAAGGCGGAGTTCGAGAAGGCGGCTCGCGAGCGCGTGGCGGCATTGCCGGGTGTCAGCGCCGTCGCGGTGACGATGACCGCGAATACGCGGGGCCGCGCCGCGGCTCCCAATGCGCCAACGGGCACGGTGCTGCCGGGCGTGCGCAACACCATCGCCGTGGCCTCCGGCAAGGGCGGTGTGGGCAAGAGCACGATCGCGGTGAACCTCGCAATCGCGCTGCGTGAAACGGGCGCCCGCGTCGGGCTGATGGACGCCGACGTCTACGGCCCGTCGCTACCCCTGCTCACCGGCGTCCGCGGCCGGCCGCACTCCGAGCAGAAGCGCATCTTCCCCCAGCAGGGACACGGCCTCTCACTGATGTCGATGGGCTTCTTCGTCACCGAGAACTCGCCCGTGATCTGGCGCGGGCCGATGGTGCACGGCCTGATCCATCAGTTCCTGACGGACGTCGAGTGGGGCGAGCTCGATTACCTGGTGGTCGACATGCCGCCGGGCACCGGCGACGCCGCGCTCACGTTGACGCAGCAAGCACCGCTCGCCGGCGCGGTGATCGTGACGACCTCGAACGATCTCTCGCTGATCGACGCGCGCAAGGGCCTCAAGATGTTCGAGAAGGTGCAGGTCCCCGTGCTCGGGATCATCGAGAACATGTCGTACTTCACGCCGCCCGATCTGCCCGACCGCAAGTACTACCTGTTCGGCCGCGGCGGGGGCCAGCGCGTCGCGGAAGAGCTCGGCGTGCCCTTCCTCGGCGAGGTGCCGATCGACCCGCGCGTGGTCGAGGGCGGCGACCGCGGGCGCCCGATCCTGGTGCACGCGCCGGATTCCGACGCGGCCCGCGCGATCCGCGAGATCGCCGGAAAGATCGCGCAGCGACTCTCGGTGCTCGCCGCTTCCACGCCGCCGCTCGCCGACGCGAACATCACCTGGGTTTCGAGCTAGAGCGGGTGCCGGCGGCGGGTCTCGCCCGCGCTCAGCGTCCCAACAGCAGATCGGTGTAGAGGACCGGAACGGGGCCGATCGGCTCACCCGTGGAGCTGCGCTTCATGTAGGTATCGAAGTCGAGACGTTCGAGCGCGATGCTGGACTCGGGCTCGAAGAAGCCGTCCGCGATCGAAACCCCGGTGAGCCAGTTGATGAACTCGGTGGTCACCGTGCGGCCGGTTTCGCGGCGGTAGATCACGACCCGGATCGGAAGCCGCAGCTTGTCCTTCGTCACCCACAGCTCGCGCCGCCCGAGCTGATCGGTCAGGCGAAAGACCTCGCAGGCGCGGCCCATCACCTCCTCGTCGCGGATCCGCTCCGCCCCCTGGCTCACGAGGTTCTCGAATTCGCGCCCGAACGGCCGCTGCCCTCGAGCGTCCGCGGCGATCGCCGTGGGGCTGCGGGTGATCGCGATACCATTCTGCCCGACCGCGTCGTAGGCGTAGTAGGTGTTCCCGCTGACGATCGTCGTGATCCGGCGGCCGGCGATCACCGTCTCGGCGTGGAGCTTCGCGCCCTTCGACCAGAAGTACGTGACGTTGAGCCCCGCCTCGGAGTGCGCGAGGACCTGCGCGAACCAGGTCGAGGGGCCCGTGGCCGGCGGCGCGGCGGGCTTCGGGTCCGCCGCGAGCGACGCGGCGGCGAAAAACACGCCGAGCAGCGTCGCTAGGATCGAATCGAGCCTTCGCGGCATCAGTGTCCCTCCTGGGCCGGCGCCACGGCGCCGGCCGTCTCCGGGACGAGGCGCGCGATCGGCTGTCCCTCCATGCTGTCAGGAACCGCGAGGCCGAGCAGCCGCAGCACGGTCGGCGCGACGTCCAGGCTGCGCAGCTCGCCGAGCTCCGCCCCCGCTGGCGCACCGCGCCCGACGGCGAGGAACAGCGCGCCCATCGCGGGCTCCTGCGGCGGATACCCGTGCGCGCCGTACATCGGCGGCGTTCTTGCGGATTGAATCGCGAAACCGATCGGCGCCACCACGACCACGTCGCCGAAGCGCGGGTGGCGCGCGTGCAGATCGGGCGGCGTCTCCTCGCGCGGCCAGGCCTTTAGCCCGAGCCCGCTTGCGACGGAGAGCGTGCGCTCGAGGAAGTCCCCGCCGCCCTCGAAGCTCACCGTCGCCATCCCGCCGGCGCCGTACACCTTGCCCTTCACGCCGGCCGTGCGCAAAGCCGCCCCGAGGTCGATGCGCCGGGACACCGGCGCCATGCCGTGGTCGGAGACGATCAGCAGCGTCGTGTGCGCGAAGGCGCCGCTCGCGTCGAGGCCGGCGACCAGGCGCCCGAGCGCCGCGTCCTGCTCGCGCAGGGCGCGGCGCACCCCGGGCGTCTCGAGCCCGGTGCGGTGGGCAGGGGCGTCGGCGCCCCGAAACCAGGCGGTGACGAGTCGCGGTCGCGGCTCGGGCCCGGCGAGCCACGCGAGGATCTGTTTGACTTTTTTCTGCTCGGGGACCTTCTCGTCGAAAGGCATCCAGAAGCGGGGGCCGCGGCCGCTGCGCCAGGGGCCCTCGGAGCCCACCCAATGGTAGGACGCCGAGACGACGCCGTGCTGCGCCGCGATCGACCACAGCGGCTCCGCCAGCAGCCAGCTCGGGTCGGCGTCCTTGTCGAACTCACCGCGCTCGGGGTCGACGAAGGCATTGCTCACGATCCCATGGACGTCCGGAGTCACGCCCGTCACCAGCGTGACGTGATTCGGGAACGTGCTCGAGGGGAAGACCGGGAGCATGCGCGAGGCCCAGGCGCCGCGACGCCGCAGCGCGGTCAAGGTGGGCAGGTCCGCTCCCTCGAGATCGGCCGGCCGGGTGCCGTCGAGCGAGATCAGGATCACCGTGGGCGGGGGCTCCGCCCGGCCCGGTGCCGCCGCGAGACATGCGAGCAGCAGCGCGGCGCTCGCCGCCAGAAGCCGTCCATGCATTAGAATGCATCCATGCGCGTCGCCCTCAGCATCGCTGGCTCGGATCCGACCGGCGGCGCCGGGCTACAGGCCGACCTCCAGGTCTTTCGCGCCTTCGGTGTGCACGGCGCGGGCGTGGTCACCGCGCTGACCGTTCAGGATACAGGCAAGGTGCACCAGGTGCTGCCGGCGTTTCCGAACGTCGTGCTCGCACAGCTCCGCGTGCTGCTGCGCGATCTGCGTCCGGACGCGGTGAAGATCGGAATGCTGGCGACCGACGACGTCGCCCGCAGCGTCGAGCTCGGCCTGCGCGAGCTCGATGGCGGCCCGGAGGGCCGCCCGCCGCTCGTGATCGACCCCGTGCTCGCCGCGAGCGACGGAACCCCGCTCCTCGAGCGGCGCGCCTGGGGAGTACTCCAGGACCTGATCGGGCACGCCACCCTCGTCACGCCCAATCTGTCGGAAGCCGGCTCGCTCTCCGGCTGCGACGTCTCGACAGACGAGGGCATCGAAGCCGCCGCCTGCGCGCTGGTCTCGAACCTCGGCGCCGGCGCGGCGCTCGTGAAGGGGGGCCACCGCGAGGGCGCGCCGCGCGACCTGCTCGCCGTGCGCGAGGGCGGCTCGGTCTCGCTGCAATGGCTCGACGCGGAAAGGATCGACGTCGGGCCCGTGCACGGCACCGGCTGCGCGCTGGCCGCGGCGATCGCCGCGAGCCTCGCGCAGGGCGAAACGCTGGTCTCTGCGGTGGCCCACGCGCGCCGCTTCGTAGCCGACGCCATCCGCCGCTCGGCCGCGAAGGGCCGCCACGCGCGGCTGCTCGACTACTAGATCAAACGCGGCGTCGACCGCGAAGCCGCGCGCCGACCGGAATGGCGCAGAGCAGGATGAGCGAGGCGGTCGAGATCGCCGCGCCGAGTCGAAGGCTCGCGGGGCGGTACTCGAAGCGCACGCGGTGACGTCCGGCGGAGAGCGCTACGGCCCGGAAGAGGCCGTTCGCCCGTAGGATCTCCGACTCGCTCTCGTCGACCCAGGCCCGCCAGCCAGGGAAGAACGAATCCGAGAGGACCACGACCCCCGAACGCTCGGCCTGCACCTCGATCTCCACGCGCTCCGGCGCGTACGCGACGATCACGGCGGGACGAACCGGGAGGGGCGAACGGGAAGGCTCGAGCCCCGCCGGAGCGTGCTCGAGGATCACGGAGCGGTGGAAGTCGAAGTTGCCTGCCACCACGCGCGCGAGCGCCTGCGAGCGGGGCAGCACCTTCCAATCGGCGACGAAATAGGCACGGGGCAGCGCATCGACGTTCTCGTCGACGCGTCGCAGGAGCCAGTTGGGAAGCGCGGGGGCCGGTCCGGGCGCCTCTATCCAAAGCGCTTCCCCGGGCGCTTCCAGCTGCGCTTTGGCGGCGCTCGTGCCTACCAGGGTTACGATTGCGCGCACACCGGCGATGTCGTACGCCGTCGCCAGGCGCTCGGGTGGTACCCCGGACATCAGGTGCCGGGGATCGCGAGCGCCAGAAACCCGCTCCTGGAGCTCGTTCCAGGCCGCCGGCGCCAGGGAATCGAGACACTCGACCCGGTAAGTCTCGCCGAGGGCGCCGAGCCCGAGAGTCGGGTCGAGTTGCGGGAAGGCGAGGCGTCCGTACCCGGCGCGCTGCTGAAGCTTCTGCACCTGTTTCGGATGGAGGACGCTGAATGTGGCGAAATGGAGACTCTCGGCCCAGGCCGTCGGTACCTCACGGAAGGAGCCGATGCCGGGGCGCGTCGCGAAATAGACGTCGGCGCCGAGCAGGAGCAGCAGGATGGCGGTGCAGGTGACGCGCAGCGTGCGGCGGGGCCAGAACAGGACGCAAGCGCAAAGGAGCAGGGTGGCCGCGGCTCGCGCGATCGCGCCCGGCCCGCCAGCGATGCACGCGGCCGCCGCGACGCCGAGTGCGCCACCGAGCGCAATGCCGCCGCCGAGGCGCCGCTTCCGCAGCTCCGCGAAGCCGCGCGAGAAGGCATCGAATCCGGGCACCGAAAGCGAAATCACACAGAAGAATGTCAAGACGCGGAAGCGCTGGGGATCGCGGAAGGTGCTGCCCGTGGGAAGCTTCGCGAAGAGCGCGTACAGCCCCGCCGTGGGCCCCGCGAATCCAGCCGAGAGGAGGAAGCTCACCAGCGCGACTCCGACCAGCGGCCAGGTCACGCTGCGACGGCCGGAGACGAGCCCCGCCGCGAGCAGCAGGACCGTCGCCATCCCGAGGTAGCCCTGGTCGTAGCCATAGCCCGGCGTGATGAGACCCGGGCTCGGATCGAGGGCGTTGCGCAGGCTCCCCCCCAACGAGAGGGCTGCGCCGACCGCGCCGTAGTGGACCTGCTGCGCCGTGAGAGGCTTCGCACGGTGGGTCTCGCCGACGAGCTCGAGTGTGGGCAGCAGCTGCACCGCGGCCAGGCCCGCCGCGACGGCGACGGCCGCGAGGATCCCCGCCAGGCGGCCGGCAGCGTCGCGAGGCGGGATGCGCCTCGCCGCGGACTCCGCCGCGAGACGCACACTGGCGTATGGCAGCGCCAGGTACCAGGTGTAGACCGCGTACTGCGTGAAGCCCGCGAGAAGCTGGAGACAGGTCGCGAGCGCGAGGCCCACCCACCAACGCCAGCGCCAGCCCTGGATCAGCTTCTCGATGCAGAGCAGGCTGGCAGGGATCCAGATCAGCGTGGAGAGCGCCGGCGGCCAGAAGCTGGTGCCGAGAATGCAGCCGAAAACGAAGAGCAGCCCGCCGGCGACGCACGCCGCCAGCCCGTGCCCCCAGGCGCGGAACAAGAGCGCCGCCAGGTGCGCCGCGAGCACGCTTTCGAGCAGCATCTTGAATGGCAGCGCCCGCGCCGGCGGAAGCCAGAGCGCCAGCCAGGTGCCCGGATAGAACACGCCCGACTGGAGCGTCGCGAGCAGTGGCATGCCGCTGCACGCATGTGGATTCCAGAGCGGAAGCTCGCCCGCGCGAAGCCGCCGGGCGACCCAGTCCGTCATTGGAACGGAGTAAAAAAGGAAGTCGAGCGGGAAGGGCACGCCGGTGCGGCCCGGCGCCGCGTTGAACCGCATCCAGAGGAGCCCCACCGCCAGCAACAGGAGCGCGCTACACGCGCACGCAGCGAACGCTCGGCGTAGGGCCGGTGAACTCAGATCGAGGAGCCTCTATCTGCGCAATGCCTCGAGCAGGTGCTGCCAGAGGTTCCCGAAGTCGCCGTTGCTCATGACGATCACGACGTCGCCGGCGCGACAGTCGCGCGCGAGGCGCTCGACGATCGCGGGGACCCCCTCGACTGCGTCGGCGGCGATCCCACGGGCGCGCAGATCGGAGGCGAGATCCTGCGAGGAGAAGCGCTCCGTCACCTCGCCGGTGATGCTGTAGATCGGCGCGTCGGGCACGACCGCGATCACGACCCAGCCGGCCCCGTCGAAGGCCTCCGCGTAGTCGCGCTGGAAGAGCTTGCGCCGGCTCGTGTTGGTGCGCGGCTCGAAGACGGCGACCAGGCGGCGGTCCGGGAAGCGCGCGCGCAGCGCGTCGAGCGTCGCGCGCACGGCCGTCGGGTGGTGCGCGAAATCGTCAATTACGGTTATGCCGCGCTCCTCGCCTCTCACCTCCTGGCGGCGCTTCACGCCCCGGAAGCTCGCGAGCGCGCGCGCCGCCTCCTCGAGCGGCACGCCAAGCGAATCGACGGTGGCGAGCGCGGCCAGCGCGTTCTCGACGTTCACGCGGCCGAAGATCGGTACGCGCACGCGCGCGGCGAAGCGGCCGCCGCGATAGACGTCGAAGCGCGTGCCTTCCGAATCGGCGGTGAGCGCGCTGGCGCGCCACGCGTGCGCATCGCGCGTCTCGAGTCCATAGCCGACGACGCGGCAGGGCGCTCCCGCGATCACGTCGCGCACGCCTTCGTGGTCGACCGCCGCGACCAACGTGCCGTCCGCCGGCAGGCGCGAGACGAGCGTGCGGAAGGCCTGCTTCACGTGCTCGAGATCGCGGTAGATGTCGGCATGGTCGAACTCGACCGACGTGATCACCAGCGTGCGCGCTCCGTAGTGCAGGAATTTTGGCGTCTTGTCGAAGAAGGCCGTGTCGTACTCGTCGCCTTCGACCACGAAGTGCTCCCCCTGCCCTTCGCAGAAGCTCCCGTCGAAATCGAGCGAATGGCCGCCGACCAGCAGCGAGGGATCGCGCCCCGTGCCGTGCAGCAGCGCCGCCACCAGGCTGGTGGTCGTCGTCTTGCCGTGCGTACCGGAGATCACCACCGAGTGCTTGCCCGCGATCGCGAGCTCGTAGAGCGCGTCCGGGAACGAGCGGTAGGGAAGCCCCTCGTCGATCGCCGCGCGCGCCTCGGGGTTGTTCGCGCGCACCGCATTGCCGATCACGACGAGGTCCGCGGGATGCTCGAGCACGTTCTCCGCTCGGAAGCCCTGCTGGACCGGGATGCCCCAGTGCTCGAGCAACGTGCTCATCGGCGGGTAGAGCTTCTCGTCCGAGCCGGTGACGTGGATGCCGCGCGCGTGCAGGAGCCCGGCGAACGAGCCCATGCCCGTGCCGCCGATCGCGACGAAGTGTACGTGACGCGGCGCCTCGCTCATCGCCTCAACCCTCCGCAAAGGCCTCGAGGATCGCGTCGTGCACCAGCGGGCGCAGCTCGAAGCGGCTGCGCTTGGCGACCAGGTGGACGCGGTTGGTGAGCATCACCACGATCGCCTCGCTTTCGAGATCGATCCAGAGCGAGGTGCCCGTGAAGCCGAGGTGGCCGACGGAATGCTCTGAAAAATACTGGCCCGACGAAGAGGCGCCGCGCGTCGGCGTATCCCAGCCGAGCGCCCAGTCCGAGCCTGGCGGCAGCTGCTGCCGCGTGAGAAAGGCCCGCAGCAGCTCGCGCGGGAGCCGCTCGCTGCGGCCGTGCCAGACGTCGACGATCGTCTGCGCAAACGTCATCACGTCGTCCGCCGTCGCGAACAGGCCCGCGTGCCCCGCGACGCCCCCCATCACGGAGGCGTTGGGGTCGTGGACCTCGCCCCACACGATGCGACCGCGCCAGGGGCAGTTCTCGGTCGCGGCCATGCGCCGGCGCACGACGTCGGGCAAGGCCGGCACGCCGTCGCCCGTGCGCACGAAGAAGCTGTCGCGCATGCCGAGGGGGCCGAACACTCGCTCGGCACAGATCTCGTCGAGCGGCCGGCGCGTCACGGCTTCGACGACGGCGCCGAGCACGATGAAATCGAGGTCGCCGTAGACGGCGGCGGCGCCGGGCTCGTGGACCAGGCCCGAGCGCAGCGTGCGCTCGAGCACGAATTCGCGGGCGGCGGGCGTCCCGATGATCCGCTCGCCCGTGCGCCGCTCCCGCTCGAGCAGCAGCTCGTGGAAGCCGCGCCACGGCTTGAGGCCCGACGCGTGAGTGAGCAGATGGCGGAGCGTCACGTTCTGTTTGTCCCGCTCGGCGAACTCCGGCAGGAACTTGCAGACGGGATCGTCGATCCCGAGTGCGCCGTCGCTCGCGAGCAGCAGGATCGCCGTCGTGGTGGCGATGGGCTTGGTGAGCGACGCGAGATCAAAAATCGTTTCGCGCGCCATCGGGATCCGCTCCGGGCGGAGCACTGCGAAGCCGCGCGCGCAGAAGTGCTCGAGGCGCTCGCCGTGCTTCGGCATGTGCGCGAGCACCACCGCGCCGGGGATCTCCGCCTTCGCGATCGCCTGGTCGATGGCGCGATCGACGCGCGTGAGCTTGCGCCTGACGACACTCCATCTCACGACGCGACGCTCACCCCCCGCTCGAGCATCCGGAGCTCCCCAAGATCCGCGTCGAGCTTAGCGCGGCAGCCCATCGGCCAGGGGTAGTTCAGCTTCGCGTGGCCGAACGGCAGACCGCTGACGAGCGGGATGCGCAGGGGCGCGATCTCCTCCGCGACCAGCTGCTCCGCGGTGAAATCGGGATAGCGCTCGTCGAGGCAGCTCGAGAAATCGCCGAGGCCCACGCCCGCGAGTGGCGCGAGCTTGCCCGCGCCGCGCAGCTGCTGGAGCATGCGATCGATCCGGTAAGGACGTTCGCCGCGATCCTCGAGCAGCAGGATCGCGCCGCGCGTGTCGATCTCCCAGCTCGTACCGATGCTCGCCGCCACGAGCGTGAGCGATCCGCCCACCAGGCGGCCGGTCGCCACGCCGCCCGCGCGCGGCGTGCCGCGCAGCACGGGCGCGGGCTCGCCCGCGAGCGCCCCGATCAGCGCGTCGAGCACGCCGGGGTCGACGTCCGAACCGCGCTCTAGCATCGGACCATGGAAGCCGACGAGCCCGGCCTGGCGGCGCTGCCAGAGCAGAAGTGCCGTCACGTCGCTGTAGCCGACCAGGGGCTTGCGGGCCGCGCGGAACGCGGCGGCGTCGAGCCGTGGCAGGATGCGGTCGCAGCCGTAGCCGCCGCGCGCGCAGACGATGGCGTCGACCGTTGGATCGGCGACGAGCTCCGTGAGCTCGCCCGCGCGCCGCGCGTCGTCGCCCGCGAGATAGCCGCGGCGCGCGAACAGATCGTCGCGCATGCGCGTGCGGAAGCCGCGGCCCTCCAGCAAAGCGACGCCGGCGAGCAGGGTGTCGCGTTCGACCGGCCCGCCGGGGGCTGCGATCCCGAGCGTCGCGCCGGGCCGAAGGGCGCGCGGCTTGCACAGTCGAGCCACCTAGAGGACGTCTTCGTCGAGCTCGCGCGGGGCTTCGTCGCGCGCGAAGCCGACGTCCGCCGGCAGCCCGAGGCCCTGGCGCGTCTCCTGGGTCAGATCGCGGAAGGTCGCGTATCTCGCTTCGAACTGCAGGTGGATCGTTCCGGTCGGACCGTTGCGCTGCTTGGCGACGATCAGCTCCGCGAGACCCTTGTTCTCCTCGGTGCGGTTGTACACCTCGTCGCGGTAGATGAACGAGACCACGTCGGCGTCCTGCTCGATGGCGCCGGACTCGCGCAGGTCTCCCATGTGCGGGCGGCGCTTGTCCGGGTCGCGCTGCTCGGGCCCGCGGTTGAGCTGCGAGAGCGCGATGACCGGGATGTCGAGCTCCTTGGCGAGCGACTTGAGGCCGTGGCTGATCTCCGCGATCTCGAGATCCTTGCGGTGCGTCGGCGTGTCGCCGTGGCAGAGCTGGAGGTAATCGACGAGAACGAGATCGAGACCGCGCTCCGACGCGAGCCGACGGCACTTCGCCTTGATCTCGAGGATCGTGATCATGCCGCTGTCGTCGATCCAGATGTCGGCGCCCGCGAGGCGCCCCGCCGCCTTCACGAGGCGCGCATTGGCGTCGACAGAGCCGAAGCCGCGCCGGAAGGGCGTGAGATCGACGCGCGCCTCCGATGCGAGCAGGCGCAGCGCGAGCGAGCGCTTCGTCATCTCGAGCGAGAAGATCGCAACTTTCTTGCCGTGATCGACGGAAGCGTTGCGCGCGACGTTGAGCGCGAGCGCCGTCTTCCCCATGCTGGGACGCGCCGCGATGATCACGAGCTCGCCGGGCTGCAGGCCGCCGGTATCCTGGTCGAAGTCGCGGAATCCGGTCGGCACGCCCGTGAGCTGTCCGCCGCGCTCCATCAGCGACTCGATGTAGTTGAGCGCGTTGTTCATCTCGTCGTGCAGGCTGCGAAACGTGACCTGGCTCTTGGCGCGGCTGATCTCGAAGATCCGTGACTCGGCGACGTCGAGCATGTGGTCGGCGCGGTCGCCCTGCTCGTAGCCCACCTCGACGATCTCGGTCGCGACGCGGATCAGGCTGCGCTTGATCGAGTGATCGCGCACGATCCGCGCGTGGTGGATGACGTTGGCGGCCGTCGCCTCGTAATCGGCGATCTCGGCCAAAAAAACGGGGCCGCCGATCGCATCCAGTTTTTTTTGGCGGTTCAGGTAGTCGGAGAGCGTGTGCAGGTCGACAGGCTCGTTCTCGTCCTGCAGCACGAGCATCGCCTGGTAGAGCTGCTGATGGGAAGGGTGGTAGAAGTCGTCGGGCTTGACTTCGGTGAGCACGGAGTGGATCGCCTGATTGTCGAGCAGCAGGGCCGAGAGGACGGCCTTCTCGACTTCGAGATCGTGCGGCGGCACGCGGCCCGTGACGCCTTCCGCTGCTGTCTTCGTGCGTGCCACGGCACCCCCCCGACGGCGCGCTGGGCGGAGTCCATCCTATCAGAGAACCGCACCCGAGTCTGGCAAGGCGGCCGCGCAGCGAGGCGAAGCCGAGCGAAGCTCAATCGGACGCGACGACTCTCACTTTCAGGTTCGCAACGACGTCCTTGTGCAGACGCACCGGCACGACGTGCTCCCCGATCTCCTTGATGGGCTCATCGAGCAGGATCTTGCGGCGGTCGAGATCGATCCCCTTCCCCGCGATCAGCTCGGCCACCTGCGCGGCCGTCACGGAGCCGAAGAGCTTGCCCTCCTCGCCGACGTTC
>Ga0210377_10002912_pt1 | contig 14780 bp, 17 predicted proteins | sample PLM4_65_b1redo_FD_155480 | JGI IMG/M metagenome (GOLD analysis project Ga0210377, IMG submission 155480) | Groundwater sediment microbial communities from an aquifer in East River, Colorado, USA - PLM4_65_b1 redo | ecosystem: Environmental > Terrestrial > Soil > Riparian zone | place: USA: East...
TGGTACGACCACAAACAATACGGACAGTGATTGCGGTTGTTGACACCGGAGAACAGATGCGCGGCGGAAACGATGTGATGGCAATGAGCGCACCTGAAGTCTCCGAAGGAGGAAGTATGGTATTTCATAGCTCCTCCCGCAGGTTCATGTAACTCTTATAGCGGTGCGGACTGATCCCTCCATCCATGACTGCCTTGCGGATGGCACAGCCCGGTTCGCGGTCGTGACGACAACTCATGCCGAATTTGCAATGACCGACATGATCAGCCATCTCAGGGAACAGATAGGCAAGTTCGTCAGCGGCGATATTCCATAAACCGAACTCGCGCATGCCGGGTGTATCCACAATCGAGCCGCCAAAATCCAAATCGAACATTTCGAGATGCGTGGTGGTATGACGGCCCTTGCCCAACTCACCCCGGCTGACTTCCTTGACGCGCAGGCCAAGACCAGGTTGAATCGCATTCAGCAGGGATGTCTTTCCCACGCCGGATTTTCCCACCAGCACAGACAAGCGTCCTTGCAAGGCATTTGTGAGTTCTTCAATGCCATCGCCTGTGACCGAGCTGACCATTTGAATCGGATAACCAATGCGGCGATAGGTCTCGAGGTCTGCATCAAGTTGGGGATTCTTCTCCGCGAGATCGAGTTTGGTGATAACGATCAGGGCAGGCAATTCAGCTGCTTCGGCGGAGACGAGGTAACGGTCGAGCAGACCCCACTTGGGGGTGGGACTGGTCGCAGAAAACACGGGCAGGACCAGGTCTGCATTTGAGACGATAACCTGTTCGAAGACGCGTTGACCGGGAACGGTCGCGGGGCGCGAAAGTTTTGAGAGGCGAGGCAGAACCTCGGTGATCATGCCGCGGCTTTGTCCTGCATCCGCAAAGGGGACAAAACGCACGCGGTCGCCGATGGCAACGGGGTCCACATGCTCGATCTCACGTACTGCCTGTACGACAGGACGAAGGGAGGTGGGATCGGCTGTAGGATAGATCAGTTGTTTATGGATCAGGGACGAGAGCACGCAATCGATTTCTCGCCCGTCCGCGTGGACAGTGTAATGTCCAAGTGATTTTCGAAAGACGACGCCTGTGTCGTCCTCGTCGTTTATATTCATTGTCAGGGTTTCCTGTTATCGTGCTCCTCTGCGGAACTTGACCTGCCGCGAAAGATGCACGGATCATGTAAGTAAATTTTTGCGATAACCGCCCGTTTTGACCTGCACGGGCAGGGAATGTGCCATTGAAGTGAAGGGCTTGATCCACTTGTGCCAACATAAAATTTGTTCCTTTCTTTTTTCAAACTGCCATGTCACTCTGAGGGAGCGTTCGTTGCGATCGAAGAGTCTCGTGTTTTGTTGCTAGAGATTCTTCGCTGTCGCTCAGAATGACATGCGGAAATTTTGATAAAAATAAAACCAGCCATGGAAAATTTCCGTGGCTGGTGAAAAGTAACAGGCAGGCACCTACTGCTGTCTCCTTTTGTTCAGGTGCACAGCGAATAGATGCGGCTGTTTAAATAAAAACGCCACGGACATGGGTACGCCCGTGGCAGATAAGTCTGAATCGAAAGACTGGCTTAACTGCTATGCAGAGACGCGCCCATGGAATTATCGCGGACAAGCACCGATTTTGAATTTGACATAAAACACGTCTCCTTTCTTTGAAGTGAATTACTGGTTCGTAGTTTACCAACGGCTGTAAGAGATGTCAAGGTGGTGTAAATAATTCCCATCTTCCGTTCGCGCTCTCGAATCGCTCATCCCACTTCCAGAATGTTTTTGAGCATTGCCAGGTTTTCCTTGAGTTGCTTTTTCATCTTCTTTTCGAAAACGTTCTCATTGAGTTCCATTAAATTGACCACGTTGGCTTGTGTTAATAAATTGACCTGTGTATAACCACTGGCCATATCGAATGTATAGGAAGTATAAGATTGCAAGGGTCCGGAAAGGGATTTGAATCCATATTTTTTGTTTGGCTCGTATTCGGTCACCTCGAAGGTGCTTTTGATGCGGTAACCCATAAAATTAGCGATACTTTGAAAACATGCGCCCAACCCTGCCATGCTTTCGGGAATACGAGTCGAAGCCAGTGTCCCATATTGCCATTGAAAATCGTTTTCGGGTGTACTTACAAACTCGAAGACGCGTTTAATGGGTTGGTAAATATGAGTACTCGAGATGATATGGATCACTTGCCTCACTCCTTCGCAATCCTTCATTTTTCCGGGCTCAGATTGCAGGCGGTTTGACGCCAAGCTGGTTCAGGATCACTGTCAGGCCCGCGCCTTTGTTGGGTTCCACAACCCATGAGGAAACTTTGTCGCCTTGCAGGGTTAATTTACTGTGTTCGCGTCCCGCAGCAAAGGATCTATTCGTGACAGGGATCAGGCCCATATTCATGCCCGTCAGGTCAAGTTCATCCTTATGAGTTCCCTTGAGCTCGGATGAGATCTTTACAACGCCGCCGCTCTGTACGCTTTCCACACGGAAATGATATTCAAGGTTCGGGAAAGCCTTTTTCAGGCTCATGCTCATTCCCAGCCAGGCTTCTGCATTGATCGGTTTGGGAACAGATCCGCTGAATTGAAAATTATCGGCGAGATGGGATTTCGCTTTTTCGAAATCACCCTTTTGGATTGCATACATGAGTGCTTGTACGGCTGCTTTTGTATCCATGTTCGTTTCCTTTCCTGGATAGGACGAATCCTTTCAAGGTCTAATAGCCCAATTATTTTGCGGAAGTGCTCATTGCTTTTTTGAGCACCTGACGAAACTGTTGCCCATCAGGTTCAGAACCCAGCACGATGAATGTTATTCCGATCTTGATCCTGTCGGTGTACCGCCCGGTGATATTGAGCCCCTGATCCGGACTGATTGCGTAACTGGCGGTGGTTCGATAATCACGCACATCAATGTTTTTTAGTTTGGCCGAACCTGCACCGGCATCGTTTTGGTCTGTGCTATCAGCCCATACCAGCCACTTTGGAGTGATATAGACAGCGGAAAGTGTTGTTTTTTTTGCGCCTCCAAATAGTCCCTTTTTCTGGTGGATGGAGGTTGTCTCACAACACATCAAAATATCGGATTCGATATCATCCAGCCCATATCTTGCACCATGGGCGTGCATCGCGGCTTTCAGATGTTTTGAATGGATTCCCCGGGCTCAGTCTTGTTGGATCCTCTGATTATTTCGGTCTTGCCGGTTAACGAATAAGCCACCAGCCCATAACAGGGTCGGCGGCTGTAACACCACACAAATCCAGTTATACATTCTCAACCGTTATATCAGTGTACCACAATTCGAACTGACTGAAGGTCTGTCTCTTTCGTGCTTTATCCAGAATAAGACAGTCCGTCACAATCGGGGAGGGACTTATCGGGTGTGATATAATTAGGCTATCTTATAAAAGGTCGAGTGTGCTCATGTCGCCGTCAGCCCATTATGGGTCTGGCGGCTTGTTTTTTAGCTTTGGCTGTTTTTGATCAAGGAGTCAGATATGGCATTCAAAATTGGTGACTACGTGGTTCACCCACAATATGGGGTGGGGCAGGTGGTTAAATTGGAAGAAAGGGAATTTGAGCCCGGAGTGATGCGGCAGTATTACGAGATTTCCATTCCGGGTGGCAGTACGGTATGGGTGCCATTGGACCTGCCGACATCAGGTTTGCGTAAATTGACAGTTAGAAGCGAGATTGTCCGTTGCCGCAAAATTCTGGAGTCGCATCCTTCGCCTCTTACCGAGGACTCGCGCTCCCGGCAGTCCGACCTGGCGACCCGCCTCAAACAGGGGACGATCACTGTCCACTGTGAAGTTGTCCGCGACCTGTACGCGTATGGCGAACACAAGTCGTTAAACGGGACGATCGCGGCTTTCTTTCGGTCTACGCAGGATGTGCTCTGTCAGGAATGGGCCATGGTGGAAGGGATCACCCTTTCGGAAGCCGGTCATGAGATTGGTTTCCTCCTCGAAAAAAGCAGGCTGAGCATGAGTGTATCCAAGGCATAGTTGACCGAGGGTTTGTCAATGAAGAGCCAGGGTTAGTTGAATTTATGAAAAATCCCGCTGTGAAGCGGGATTTTTTCTTTCATAATACATCGATCGGGCTTGTTATGCCCGTTGCTCTCTGGGTTGAGCGAGGTTTACCTTCAAATTGTGGTCACTTAAAGAAAAAGTATTGAACATACTGACTGCCTTGTCAGCTTCATTTTGCGTGCCCATCGTGATGTAGGCAAAACCATTGGATATCCCGCTCTTGCGGTCCTTGTAGATATCCACCGCGGTGACTTCCCCGGCTTGGGCAAACAGGGTATTTAGCTCATCCTGGGTCGTGGACTTTGCCAGGTTTCCTACATACAACTTGACTCCCATTTTGATCTGCTTTCTCCAGCCTTGCGCTGGTTGAAAAACCGCCAGCCCATTAGAGGGTTGGCGGATAAGACATTACACAAATACAGTTATTCAATTCTCAACCGTTGCATTCAGTGTACCACAATCCATCTGCGGCAGTAAAAACCCCGCCTCATGGCGGGTTGTAACGAAATCTCAACCCGGCCATTCTCTTCAAGTTATGGAAAATTGTACGCGAGCAGTTCAGAGGAGGGTATACCGTCCCTGACTGATTTGACAATACCGATATCCTGCGCATACCAGAGGAAAGCGTGAGTATTGGACTGCTGACCTCCCATGTTCAATGACCCGTTTTGCTCGACTTTGAGCGCGTTGAATGTTCCCGCAGGGACCGTGACAGATTCAAGGCCCATGGCTGTGTAGGTTGTTTCAATGGTAGCAGTCAGGTCCGCGCCGAGGATGCTGATGATTTGCGACCAGGCATCACCGATCTGCACATCGTTTGGCAGGGTCACGCCCTCCACATTTTGGATGGTCAGTGCGGAGTTTCCACTCCTGCCCAAATAAGTCGCCGGAACCCCGGACACATCCAGCAGAATGATTCCCTCCTCCGTGCATTGACCTTCCAATGTGAAGGTGGAGCTATCACTCTGGACTGTGATGGTAAATGCATTGTCCCCGCTAACGGACATGGTATGGGATGGTCGGTTTCCATCTGAAAGGGTGTACATCGACCATGCACCATGATGCACCGGATAAAATGGATTCCTGCACTCAGCCCCCGATGTGACCTGCCCGCTGCCTGCCTCAGTGGGGGTGGATTCCGTCACAGGTACTTCCGCATTTTCGAAGAGCGATGTGGCTGTCGTTTCAGGTGGCGGAGGGCTTGGGCTGGGAGTGGGGGTGGAACAACCGCTTGTAAGAACAGGGATAAACGCGAGTAATACGATTAGCTTTTGCATGGTATTCCTCTTGAAAATATCTGTCTCGTGTCTCCGTTGATTATATTTTAGCTGTGGGAAAATCGCGTGCCCCTCACGGGCTAAATTGGGAACCGAAGTTCTGAAAGTTCCACTGGATAGTATCGACCCGGGCGCTTCAAACTACATCAGAAATCAAAACCCGCCGTGAGGCGGGGCTGACCTTCCAAAAGCGAACAATTTTCGAAGCAGACTACATCTTCGGTAGTTTGACATCGAGCTGTTTGAGGATTGCCATCAAGCCTGCACCTTCGGTTGGCTCGACCACCCATGAGGAAACCTTTTCATTTTTTACTGTGATCGTATGATTTTCCCTGGCGGTTGAAAAATCCTTGTTGGTTGCGGAGATCACACCCATGCGCAAGCCTGTGAGGTCGAATGCGCCGCGGTTGCTCCCGCTCATTTGCGATGTGGTGTTGACAACATTGCCGCGGGCGCTGTCCACTTTGAAGTGGTAGTTCAGACCGGCGAATGCCATCTTCAAACTGGCGCTCATCCTTAACCAGGTTTTGCTATTGATCGGTCTGCGGACCAGCCCCGTGAATCGAAAATCATCCGAGAGGAATGTCTTTGCCTTATCGAAATCACCCCTCTGGACTGAGTCCATGAGGGCTTGGACGGTTTCTTGCGAATTCATAATGTATTCCTTTACTACCAAATGGTTCCGAGCCAATGTTCCCGATGGAACTCCTGAGTTTTCCCCCAGGTGATGAACAGATTGTTCATTTATGGTGTGCTTTGTTATCAAAAAAGGCCCCTCGTCCCAGGTGGAACGAGGGCATTGATGCAATGTTTTGTACTACACTTATCCGACGCGCGGTTTGGCAATATTGACTTTGAGCGTGTTGTCAGCCAGGGAGTAGGCATTGAACATGCTGATCGCCTTGTCTGCATCGGCTTGTGCGGACATGGACACAAAGGCGAAGCCCTTCGATAGGCCGGTCCCCTTGTCTTTGACGAGCTCCACCGAAGAGACGGCTCCGGCTTGCGTGAACAAGGTGTTGATTTCGTCCTGCGTGGTCGACTTGTTCAGGTTTCCTACATAAATTCGAATATCCATTTTATTACTGCTTTCTCCGGCACAGCCGGAAATAAAAATGACCGCAACCCTATAAGTGGGTCGGCGGCCAAAGGTACGACAGAGATCCAGTTATTATTACTCCTTCACTATAACACAGTTTCCGCCCACAGACGGGGCAATAAATGACTTGTTGCGGGGATGAGTTCTAAACCACCCAAACCACTTATCCCTGTGAGCACTTCACAAATTAACTCGATGCCTGTTTCGCTAAAAACGAATTAATGATCGGAGAGACCTGGCGATGATGTGACACCAAACATTCATGACCACCACCTTTAACGACAACAAGTTCCGCATTTGGGATTCGACGCGCCGCTTCCTGACTGTATTCCAAAGGGATGAGGTTATCTTTATCCCCGTGGATCAGAAGCGTTGGTACATGGATATTCTCCCATTTGAAATCATCCATCGCATGGACTTGTGCCAGATCGTTCCTGACTCCCGCACGACGTTCCGATATTGGATTATTCTCGAAGAACACGCGCATCATGGATCGTGTTTCCACATCCCGTACCACTAACAGCAACCCAACATGGACAGCCAGCCGCGTGACCAGCCACGCAACGCCATCCGGCAAGGAATTGGCTCGCTGAACAATTTTTACTGATGCATTTGGCGGCGCTTTTGTGATCGCGTCTGCCAGGACCAAAGCCGGACAACGATCCGGATGCCTCAAGGCAAAATACGCGGCGGACATACCTCCGCCGGACAGGCCGAGGATGGCGGCTTTCTCGATATTCAATGAATCCAATAATGCCGCATAGGCATCCGCCATTTTAGCGGGTGATGAAACAGTGCTAACTGGCGTGCGCAAATACCCCGCGCGTGAGACGGCGATTCCCTGAAAGCCATTCAGCAGGCGTGCCAGTATCAGCCCTTGATCGTATCCACCTCCCGTGCTGTGACACAGAATCACGGCAGCGCCTTCACCATGCAATGCGAATTCAATCTCGCCGTGTGAGGTTTGAATTATCTGGCTTGGCGGTCTTTGCATGAATGGATTATAAAGAGAAACCCCACCAGGAGGCGCCATGCTGAACCTGTCGAAGCATCCAAATCTGATTTCAGGGTGATATTCCCCACAGTCGAAGAATGCCATCCTCAGAACCCACTGCAAGAAGCGTTCCATCAGGAGAAAGAGCCAGGCTATTGGCGATGCCTGTGAGTCTAAGCGTTCCAATGGGTGCACCACTGGAGACGCGCCATATGCGAACTGTGTCGTCCGAAGAACCCGAGAACAGGATTTCCCCATTCGATGTAAAGGTCAGACTGTGGATTGGTCCAGTATGCCCTCCCAAAATTCGTTGAATGGTCCCGCCGGGTAGATCCCACAGATATATGTTTCCATCTACGGAGCCAGACGCCAGCACTGTTTGTTGAGGGGAGAAGGCCAGACTCAGAACGTCAGTGGTGTGTCCCTCCAGTGTGTTCAGAGGAGCGCCATCAGATACACTCCACAATCGCACTGTATGATCAAGGGAGGCTGATGCAATCAGATTCCCGTCGGGCGAGAAAGCGATGCTCTGAACGCTGGCTGCATGACCCCTCAGAATAGCCAGACGACTTCCATCAAGGACGCGGGCTATCCGTATGGTTTGATCTGCGGATCCTGTTGCCGTCATGGTTCCATCGGGAGAAAAAGCAACTGCCAGCACGCGGTCCGTATGGCCTCCTGTCGATCGCACCTGACTGCCATCGGCGGTCTTCCAGATAATTGTTCTAAAATCATCAGATACAGAAGCCAGGAGTGACCCATCTGGCGAGAAGGCAATGCTGTTGACCCGCCCTGAATGCCCCAGTAAAACCTGTGATGGAGTTCCATCGGCAACATTCCAGAGGCGTATTGAGTTGTCGAACATCCCTGCAGCCAGTTTTGTTCCATCGGGTGAAAAGGCAATACTTTCAATCGGACTGGAAAATCCATCTATGAGATGCAGGGATGTGGTTTCGGGGATCTGCCAGACACGTATTGTTCCATCGTATGATCCTGAATAGAGGCGCTTGCCATCTGGTGAGAAGAGGACATTGTTGACACCGCTGGTGTGTTCTTCCAGGCTTCCGACCAGATTTCCATCAAGGGCTCGTCTCAACACAATCTTGTTGTCACTTGAGGCAATGGCGAGCAGTGGGAGTGTCTCGTCATTTGAGAATGCCATGCTGAGCACCTGCTGTCCAGATCCGGATAGTGAACGGATGAGATCGCCATCGGTAACGCGCCAGATTTCGACGGTGCCATCCGATGAACCTGTCCCCAGCAACCTTCCATCGAGCGAGAGAGTAATCGTATTGAGAGATTTTGATCCAACTGTGATGGTTTCCTTCAGCGCACCATTGGAATATTGCCAGAACCTGACAGTGAGATCTTCGGAGCCGGAGATCAGAGTTTCTCCATCGGGAGAAAAGATCAGGCTGTGAATGCGGGCAGTCTGCCCCGAAAAGATCCGGGATGTCTGAGTAGCGATCTCGAACAGGTATAAACTGCCATCGGTGGCTCCAACAGCCAGCAGGCTACCGGTTTGCGAGAAAGCCAGACTTGTGATCGGACTGAGCGGACCCTTCAGGGTTTTTTGCAAACTGCCATCCGATACCCCCCATATCTGGACGGTCCCATCCAGGGATCCGGATGCCAGGGAATTTCCATCAGGTGAGAATGCGATGCTGTTCAGCCAGTTCTTCCCCTCGATAAGGCCTGTCTCCGCAAAGGAGTCGGTATCATAGATGTGAACTCCCAGCGGGGTCGCGACCGCCAGCAGAGCACCATCGGGGCTTATCTTAACGCTGACGATGGTCCCATTGCCCCAGCCTGCAAGTTGGGTGAGTTGACTGATGTTTTCGGTTGTGATGGCTGTATCTGGGATCGAGATGGGAGTCCCTGCGAGCACCGCGGGAGGTGGTGTCGGTGTGGATGTGGGCACTACACGTGTAGGGAGCGGTGCAAGCGTCGGCGTTGGTGTTGGCGCCGGAGCACAGGAAATCAACAGGAATAGGAATGACAGAAGGAAACATACTCGGCTTTTCATATTTGATCCCTTTCCCATGACCAGGGTGTATATGGTTCCAAGAACGTGATGCCTGCCTTTTATCCTGTCTTCCCGCTCATAAAGTGACACTCTGGATATTGTTATAACTTGGCCGGATGATCGAATTGAGTATAGCACACGCTGAAATCGAAAAGCAAACCCGCTCGGAGATGGTTAACCGTCAGGCGGACAATCCTGGCTCAAACCGTTCATCTCTGCGCGCAGAAATCAAAACCCCGCCGTGAAGCGGGGTCTAGACAGTTGCCATTAATTGACCCGGGCAACTTGTACCAACATCAGGTTTGTTCCCTCCGTTCAGGATTCCAGAGAAAGCAGCCGGTCGAAGAAGGAGCGGTATCGTTTCAGCGCGACGCGCAAGTCTTCAGTCGAAACTTTATCGCCTCGCTTCCATTGATTTTCCAGTGCCATGCGTTTGTCCGCAAAAGTGCGAGTGATATTCCTGATCACATTGGCGACCAATTCATCTGCATCCTTGACTGAAACATTTGGATCATCCACAAATCGGGATTGAATTTCCAGCCAGTGGGCGCGGAATTGTTCAGCCTCACTGTTCTCGAACAGGGGTGCGAATTCTTCCTCGTTCCTTGAACCACAGCTTTCAACCAGGTGCACTTCTGCTGTCTGATCGTTTCTCAGCCGCTCTTAACCTATATCGATTACTGCAACCCCATTCCTGTGTGTCTCTTTTTCTGCCCGCATTATACTTTCTCCTCTTCATCTGCCTCTTCCACTACCTCGCCCTCTTTCACTGCCTCTTCCACATTTTCAGCGCTCTCCACGAGATTTTTGAACAAAGTTCGTCCATGGAGCATTGCCTGGCGCATCTCTTCTGTGCCAACTTTTTCATCCTTGACCGCAATGAGGTGCAATCCGCGATAATCCATCACTAAATCGGGATAGTCCACCGATATATCTGCCACCTGCTGCTCGAAGTCTTCAACTGGATAACCTTTGGCCTTCATGACTTTGCCTATGAGGTGATCTGCTACTTGTATCGCTACTGACGGCTCATCAACGAATGCCGCCTGTGTCTCCTGCCACTCGGATGTAAAGCGGTCGATTTCTTCTGCGGAAAGTGGATGAATTTCCAGTGCCTTCACGTGATCGAGACGCGCCGCAAGTTCATGTTCAGCCTGACGCTGATCTCCCAGTTCATTTATAGTACGTTCATACTCAGGACCGAATTTCTCCTGAAGTCTTTTTGTCCGTTGGCGACGGCCAAGTACCATGCCAAGCAGACCTCCAACGATCAAAGCAATAGTGACTGCAACGGCAATCAATATGATGGTTGTTATATCCATTTTTTTCTCCTTTCTTTGTTCTTGTCAAAACTGTTTAACCGCAAGGTATTGCGGTCACTCTTTACCATAGCAACGTAGAATTAAGGGGCTATTAAAGACGCATGATTTCCCCATGAAGTAGGATGGGAATTTTGGGTGAATTCGCTTGATTTATTTTCGTTTCCCACCTGATGTAACTTGATCAATACTGTCACCTGCCCATCAATGGGACAGGCTCAAAGCGGAAGCCTTTTACAGTATGGATTACGAAGCTTTCATTTCCTTATAACGGACATGCATATCCATCACGTATGTTTCCACATGTCCGAGATGTTCATAGGATTCGGTCTGTTGGACAAAAGTCTTTTTATCAGTTTGCATCCGTTCCAGGCCCTGATCCGTGAAGAGTGCATACCCCTTCCAGCCCGTGGACTCAGCCACGTGATTCTTCGCAAGCCTGTGGATCAGGTTGACGTCCGTTCCCAACAGGTCCTTGATGCCCGCCACCTGCTGGACAATGAAATCGCCGTGATGCACCATGAACTTCAGATCAAGCGTCGGAATAGCCTGGCACGCCCTGCACGGACACGATGACCTGCCGTATAAGGATTCGGCCTGATCTCGAAAAGTCAGGTAGGTATGATCGATGAGATCCAGCAGGGATTTGCCATCTGGCAGTTTGCTTTCCTCCACATAGGCAAAGACCGCATCGCCCTCCAGCTTGGAGATGGTCAGCAAACTACTTAATTTCCCCACGATGGCTTCCAGCAGGAGTGAGAGCGCGATGTCGGCGTGTTCAATTTCCGTCTGCGCGACAAAGGAGGTATAGCCGGAAATATCTGCAAGGACCAGATAACCTGTCTGTGTTTTTCGTTCCATCTCTCACTCCTCTAAAACCAATAAATAACAATCGGATTCTAATCTGTTATCGGATTATTTCAGATTGCGTTATCATTCTACATGATTTGAATCAAAACCCCGCCATGAGGCGGGGATCTTCTCTTTTAGAACGGCTTGAACATCATCAACCACAGAATGATCAGGCCGCCGATCACTGATATGACTGTCATGATTTCCGGTTCTCTTCTGGCCTTTAAGTCACTTCTGAATTTGTTGATGGCGGTTTTATCATCCTTGTTCTTAACTGCATGATCTGTAATGGCATCAACTGCATTCAGGTAGCTGCCGCCGACACGATTCATAACGATCCACATCACGATCATCAATCCCAGTGCTGTCCACATCCAGCCCTGCCTCCACCACGGGACCATGAAACCCGCAACTACGCCGGTAATAATGATCAGCGAATAGGTGATGCGCAGGTTTCTTGAGTTATTGTCTGGCATGAAGGAATAGGTTGCAAAGATCCCGTCGGGTTCCTTTTGCTCGCGTAGTTCGAATGTTGAGATGATTTCAGCGCCATGCTGGATGAGAAAAATAAAGACTACAGTAACGTGCAGGTAGACGACCCAGGCATACATGCTCTGCTCCTTTGACCATGTCTAAAGAATCAACCTGCCAGATGTCATATAACATAACCCCGATGCGTTGGCCCGGTTTCGATCCCGTTTTATCGCGAGTATCCCCTCTCCCATTTGGAGAGGGCAGGGGTGAGGTATCGCGCTGAGTGGAGGGACGATGCTCTTTCGTCCCGCAGTCGAAGCGCCTACCCAAACAGATAATCTCTGCGCGCAGGAATCAAAACCCCGCCGTGAGGCGGGGCCTGACTTTCCAATCACGAGGAAATTTCGAATCAGACTACATGGTCGGCGATTTGACACCGAGTTGATTCAGGATCGCGGTCAAGCCAGCGCCTTCGGTTGGCTCAACAATCCAGGAAGTGATCTTATTCTCTTTAACCGTTATCTTGGTTTTTTCAAGCTTGGCAGAAAAGGCTTTGTTCGTGGCGGGGATCACACCCATCTTCATATTCGTCAGGTCAAAAGAGCCACGGTGGGTTCCGCTCAGTTGTGAGGTGGTTTTTACAACATCATCATCCGCGCCGATGATATTGAAATGATAGTCCAGGTCTGGGAAGGCAGTCTTCAAGCTGGCACTCATTCCGAGCCAGGATTCCCTGTTGATGGGTTTGGGAATCGGGCCGCTGAATTGAAAATCATCTGTGAGCAAAGACTTCGCGTGGACGAAGTCACCCTTCTGGACGGAATCCAATAGGGCTTGTACGATTTCTCTCTTGTTCATGATATTTTCCTTTACTGTTAATCGAGCTGTTTCAGAGCAAATGGGCTTGGGTATTAAAGGATGCTCCCTATGGGACATCCGCCGTTTCCCCCAAAATGATAAACACGTTGTTTATTAACGCCGAGTTCAGTCTAACATGCTATTGGCTCAAAATACGCGCATGACAAACTTGTAAGGTTGAAGCACCACACTGTGAAGCGGACGCGTACCCCTTCGCGAAGCATCCTTTAGGGCTCCCTGAGGGACGTGTAACCTTTAGGGTAGAGGGCAGGGTGAGGGTGAATTCCCCACCCGCCCTGGACTACAACTACGAAGCCGCCGAAGGACGGCTAATCCCCTTTCAGGGGATTTCGTAAAAATAGCCCGACGGTTCATCGCCGAGGGACACCGGGCGGACAATCCCACCCAAACCGCTCATCCCTGCGCGCAACCATGTGACAACTTTAATATCAGCGCAGTACAATAAAGCACAGCGCTCTCCTATTGAAGTTTCTCTCCAACCATTTCAAGAGGCCCAATGAAGAAAAGATATGTATACTCATTGTTGTTTGGCATACCCGGATTTTTTGTTTCTGCGATCATTGCCCTTGTCGTTTTCGGCGCTGTGATTGGTACTCTTTGGATTTATTTTTTCGGTGACAATCCATGGCCTTTTCCAACTGAAAAACTACTATTCCTCCTGCTTGTGTTGACCTTCCTGATCCTGTGGATTACCTCCATAACCATCGGTTATGTGATTGGAAAGAAGCTTGAAAAAGATTCGGGATTGAACTGGAGACATATCCTCGTTTCAAGCGGACTCACGGTCATGCTGATTGGTTTTATCGTACTTCAGCAGTTGAGTGTGGGAAACCTGGGACCGAAATCAGAGTCTGTGCTGTGTAGTGATTTTTGCAGTCAAAAGGGATATTCGGGAAGTGGAATGCCTCCGAAAAACTCTGGCGATAGAAGTTGTAGCTGTTTTGACAACTCGGGTAACGAAGTTCTGAAAGTTCCACTGGATAGTATTGACTCAGATATATCAAAATAAGAAAGACATCTCAGCGCCTACCCATCAATAGGACAGGCTCAAAGTGAAAGCCCACACGGACTGAGCCGTGAGGGCGGTTTACCGTCGGGCGGACTTTTCGATTGAGAGAAGCTCATTTTGCTGTTTGGCTCTTTGGCTCCTTTTTGCGGAAGACCTCGGCCCAATCCACCTTCGCGGTTAATTGCATCATGATCGCCAGCGTCAGAATGGCGCCAATGGTGATGACCAGACCGGTATAGCCTTCAAAGAAAAAGGCATATGAGAATAGTACCAGGAACACCAATTGTGCGATGCCGGCCCAAATCGCAAAGCGACCTCCAGCCGCCCGATATAAATAGGTGACAACGAGCGCCAGCGATACAAGCGCCGCGATGATGAAGGATAGCTCCAGTAACAGATGATCCACCAGATAGGCAAATAGAATGTGGAACGAAAAGAAGCTGGCACCCAGGAAGAAATAGTGCATCGGGTGCAGGTTCCTGTCCCTTACAGCCCCCAGCACGATCAATGTCGTGAAAAAGAATAGCAACGAAACAGGAGCAAAGTAACTCATACGGCTGGCGAGCGGACCTGGGTTTAGTTTGCTGGGCATTTGTATACCGATATCGAAATCGGAAACCAGGTTGTTAAATGTCCACTCCAAAGCCCAGCCGTTTTTGGTCGGCGTCTTGGTGGATGGTGATATTGTCTGCTGCGGGAAATCGTATTCAGTGAAATCAGTGACGGCTTTAAGTGAAAAATTCTTAACAGTAGTGATGCCCTCCGAGAAACTATAGTGCCAGCGGTCCAGGCCGCGTGATTTGTAGGCAATGT
>Ga0210377_10002914_pt1 | contig 14778 bp, 10 predicted proteins | sample PLM4_65_b1redo_FD_155480 | JGI IMG/M metagenome (GOLD analysis project Ga0210377, IMG submission 155480) | Groundwater sediment microbial communities from an aquifer in East River, Colorado, USA - PLM4_65_b1 redo | ecosystem: Environmental > Terrestrial > Soil > Riparian zone | place: USA: East...
AATCCGGTTGTCGAGGCGCGACGCAGTGAGCACGTCCGCGTCGCCGTCGCCGTCCACGTCCGCCGCGCTGACCGAGAAGGCAGCCGCGGCAATCGCGATCACGTGCTCGGGCCAGGCGCCCAGCGAGGGGGTCCGGTCGTTCTCGTACCAGGCGACCTTGTTGTCGAGGATCGAAGCGGAGAGCACGTCCGTGTCGCCGTCGCCGTCCACGTCCGCCGCGACGACCGCGTAGGCGCCGTCGGCGGCGGTCGAGATCGCGCGCGCGGTCCACGCGCCCACGGAGGGCGTGCCGTCGTTCTCGTACCAGGCAATCGTGTCGTCGTGGTAGGACGCGGAGAGCACGTCCGTGTCGCCGTCGCCGTCCAGGTCCGCCGCGACGACAGCGGTGACGCCATCGGCGGCGGTCGAGATCACATGCTCGGTCCACGCGCCCACCCACGGCGTTCCGTCGTTCTCGTACCAGGCGATCCTGTCGGGGACGGACGAGGATGCGGAGAGCACGTCCGTGTCGCCGTCGCCGTCCACGTCCGCCGCGACGACCGAGCGGGCTCCGGCCACGGTCGCCGAGATCGCAAGCGCAGAGTCGAAGATCCCGGTGCCGATCTCCTGGCCGTCGAGCAGGCCGTCGCCGTCGCTGTCCGGGAGGTTCGGATTCGTCCCGGCCAGCGCCTCGGCGGCGTTGCCGAGCCCGTCGTCGTCGAAGTCCTCTTGCCCATCGACGCGGTTGTTGGCGTTCTGGTCGGGATCGAGCGGGTCAAAGCCGTTCGTCACCTCGAAGCCGTCAAGAAGCCCGTCGCCATCGGTGTCGGCGAGGATCGGGCTGGTTCCGTCGGTGTACACCTCGAAGCCGTCGAGCCGCCCGTCGCCGTCCGTATCGGCGCGGGTCGGGTTCGTGAGCCGCGTCTGCTCCTCCAAGTTCGACAGGCCGTCGACGTCCGGGTCCTGGCCCTGGTGGCCCGCGAGGCTCGGGTCGAAGCCGTATGCCACCTCGAAGCCGTCGAGCAGTCCGTCGCCGTCGGTGTCCGGATTGCGCGGATCGGCGACGCTAGCCTGCTCGTACCAGGCGAGCCTGTAGGCGCCCGACGCGGAGAGCACGTCCGTGTCACCGTCGCCGTCCACGTCCGCCGCGAAGACCGACGAGGCGCCAGCGGCGGTGGGCGAGATCGCGTGCGGGGTCCAGAGACCTGCCGACGGCGTGCCGTCGTTCTCGTGCCAAGCGAGCGGGTAGCCTCCCGACGCGGAGAGCACGTCCGTGTCACCGTCGCCGTCCACGTCCGCCGCAAAGACCGATGAGGCGACGATGGCGTCGATCGAGATCGCGTGCGCGGTCCACGCGCCCGTCTCTGGCGTCCCGTCGTTTGGGTACCACGCGATCTTGTTGTCGACGGACGACGCGGAGAGCACGTCCGTGTCACCGTCGCCGTCCACGTCCGCCGCGAAGACCGATGAGGCGCCGTCGGCGGCGGTCGAGATCGCGTGCGCGGTCCAGGCGCCCATCTCTGGCGTCGCGTCGTTCTCGTACCAGGCGATCGTGTCGTCGAACTGCGACGCGGAGAGCACGTCGATGTCGCCGTCGCCGTCCACATCCGTTGCAAAGACCGACCTGACGCCGTCGGCGGCGGCCGAAATCGCATGCTCGATCCAGGTGCCCACCGCTGGCGTTGCGTCGTTCTCGTACCAGGCAACCGTGTCGTCGAACTGCGACGCGGAGACCACGTCGATGTCGCCGTCGCCGTCCACGTCCGCCGCAAAGACCGAGGTTGCGCCATCGGCGGCGGTCGAAATCGCATGCTCGATCCAGGCGCCCTCCGACGGAGTCCCGTCGTTCTCGTACCAGGCGATCTTGTCGTCGAGCTGCGACGCTGAGAGCACGTCCGTGTCGCCGTCGCCGTCCACGTCCGCCGCGAAGACCGACCGGCCGCCATCGGCGGCGGTCGAGACCCCATGCTCGATCCAGGCGCCCCCCGACGGAGTCCCGTCGTTCTCGTACCAGGCGATCTTGTCGTCGAGATACGACGCGGAGAGCACGTCCGTGTCGCCGTCGCCGTCCACGTCCGAAGCGAAGGCCGAGAAGGCGCTGGCGGCGGCGCTCGAGATCTCGAGCTGAGGGCCGAAGATCCCGCTGCCGATCTCCTGGCCGTCGAGCAGGCCGTCGCCATCGCTGTCGGCGAGGGTCGGATTCGTTCCGGCCTGCGCCTCGGCAGCATTGCCGAGCCCGTCGTTGTCGAAGTCGTCCTGGCCATCGACGCGGCCGTCGCCGTCTTCGTCGGGATCGAGCGGATCGAAGCCGTTCGCGAGCTCGAAGGTGTCGAGAAGGCCGTCGCCATCGCTGTCGGCAGAGACGGAGGCGCTGCTGCTTTGCGCGTCGGAGGTCTCTGGACAAATCAGGAGTGCCGCGGCGACCGCCAGACCGACACATATCCTCGGGATGACCGAACCCACGCAAACACGACCCATGTCGACCACCCAGCCCACCAGGAGCGGCTGACTCGCACCCATCGCCTTGTCGCAGATCTCACTCCGCGCTTCGCGGCCTGGCTCTCCAGAACTCACCGGCGCGCGGCTGGGCCGCCTCTGGCCCGAGCCTGAAGGGTCCGCCCGGCAATGGCAAGCACTTCGCATCCTCACACGGTTGCCACGCGCCCCGCGACCGGGGAAGCTCCGCGCGGGCCGAAGGAGAGTGAGCTTGGCGAGCGAGAACCCCCTGCCCTGGTGGCACCCGCGGCGCTTCGCCGCGCAGCGCGAGCGCCTCGAAGCGCGCGCGCGGATCGCGACGGGATTGCGCGCGGACTTCGCGCGCGAGGGCTTCGTCGAGGTCGAGACGCCCGCGCTGCAGGTCTCGCCCGGGCTCGAGCCGCATCTCGTCGCGTTCGAGACATTCCTGCGCCGGCCAGGTGAATCGGGCGCGCGGGCGCTGTATCTCCACACCTCGCCCGAGTTCGCGCTGAAGAAGCTCTTGGTCGCGGGCGTGCCACGGCTCTTCCAGCTCGCGCACGCGTTTCGGAACGCCGAGCGCTCGTCGACCCACCACCCCGAGTTCACCATGCTCGAGTGGTACCGCGCGGGCAGCGACTACACCGCGCTGATGGACGACTGCGAGCGGATTCTGCGCGTCGCGCTCGAGGCGAGCGGGCGGGAGCGGCTCGTCTGGCGCGGCGCTGCGTGTGACGCGCGCCTGCCGGCGGAGCGCATCAGCGTCGCCGATGCGTTCGCGACGCACGCCGGGCTCGACGTCTTCGCGCTCGAGCCCCGTGAGGGCGACACCTACGAGGATCAGTTCTTCCGCGTCTTCCTGAACGAGATCGAGCCGAAGCTCGGCATCGGCCGGCCGACGCTCGTCTACGACTGGCCGATCGCGCTGGGCGCGCTCGCGCGCGCGAAGCCCGGCGATCCGCGCGTGGCCGAGCGGGTCGAGCTCTACGTGGCCGGGCTCGAGCTCGCGAACGGCTTCTCCGAGCTCACGGACGCGGCCGAGCAGCGCCGCCGCTTCGAGCGCGACCTCGCCGAGAAGGCGCGGCTCTACGGGGAGCGCTATCCCATCGATCTCGATTTCCTGGCCGCGCTCGAGCACGGTCTGCCCGCGAGCGCGGGCATGGCGCTCGGCTTCGACCGGCTGGTGATGTGCGCGACCGGGGCGGATCGGATCGAGGACGTGCTCTGGGCACCGGTGGACGACGGATGAAGCGGATCACGAAAGCGAGCGAGCTGGCCGAGGCGGGGCTGATCCCGGCGGATCGCGTGGACGCGCTACACCGCGTGGCGTCGCGCTTTGCGATTGCGCTCACGCCAGCCGTGCACGGGCGAATCGATCCGGCAGACCCGGCCGATCCGATCGCGCGCCAGTTCGTGCCGAGCACGGCCGAGCTCGACGTCGCGCCGGACGAGCTCGAGGATCCGATCGGCGACGCGGCATACACGCCGCTGAAGGGCGTCACGCATCGCTATCCGGATCGCGTGCTGCTCAAGCCCAGCCACGCCTGCCCCGTCTACTGCCGCTTCTGCTTCCGGCGCGAGGCCGTCGGGCCGGGCGGCGAATCGCTCTCGCCCGCCGAGCTCGACGCGGCGCTCGACTACATCGCGCGCGACGCGCGGATCTGGGAGGTGATCCTGTCGGGCGGCGACCCGCTGATCCTCTCGCCTCGAAGGCTCGGCGAGATCGTCCGGCGACTCGATTCGATCCCGCACGTGGGCGTGATCCGCATTCACACGCGCGTTCCCGCAGTCGAGCCGGAGCGCGTGACGCCCGCGCTGGTCGCGGCGCTGCGCGCGCGCAAGGCCGTCTGGGTCGTGCTGCACGCCAACCACGCGCGCGAGCTCGACGCGCGCACGCGCGAGGCGGTCGCGCGCCTGGTCGACGCGGGCGTGCCGATGCTCGCGCAGACGGTTCTGCTCGCGGGCGTGAACGACGACCCCAGCGCGCTCGAGCAGCTCTTCCGCGCGCTCGTCGCCATGCGCGTGAAGCCCTACTACCTGCACCACGCCGATCTCGCGCCGGGTACGGCGCACTTCCGCACCTCGATCGCGACCGGCCAGGCGCTCGTGCGCTCACTGCGTGGACGTGTCTCCGGACTGTGTCAGCCGAGCTACGTGCTCGACATCCCCGGCGGCGCCGGGAAGGTGCCGATCGGCCCGAGCTACCTGCACGAGTCGCCGGCGGGCGAGACGCTCGTCGTCGAGGACTGGCAGGGCAAGCTGCACGTCTACCCGGACTTCGAGGAGCGGTAGTCCGAGCCGAGCGCGACGCGCTTCACCGCGTCGCTCTGCGTCGGCTCGTGACCGACCTTCGCGGCGGGTGCGGCGATCTCCGCGACGGTGTTCGAGAGCCGGCCGAGCCCCGTGACCTCCACTTCGACCACGTCGCCGGGCGCGAGCGGCCGCGAGTTCGCGGGCGTGCCGGTGAGCACGACGTCGCCCGGCACCAGCGTGATGTGGCGACACAGATCGGCGACGAGGTAGTCGATCCCGAAGGTCATCTCCGCGACCGGCCCCTCCTGCACGACCACGCCGTTCACGTACGTGCGGACGCTCGACTTGCGCACGTCGACGCCGCGCACGATCCCCGGGCCGATCGGGCAGAAGCCGTCCATCCCTTTCACGCGCAGCATCGAGCCCGCGTCGGTGTCGCGGAAATCCTGGCAGCCGACGTCGTTCGCCGGCGCGAAGCCGGCGAGATGGTCCCAGACGTCCTCGGGCAGCACGTTGCGCATCGGCCGGCCGACGATCGCCGCGATCTCCCCCTCGTAGTTCAGGAACTGGCAGCCCTGCGGGCGCAGCAGCAGCCCGCGGTGCGCGTTCAGCGCCGAGACGGGTTTTTGAAAGTAGGTCGGCGTGGTGAGTGGCGGCGCGCGGAACTCGACGCGGCGCGAGTCGTAGTTCAGGTGCACGCACAGGATCTTCGTCGGCTCGCAGGGCGGCAGATAAGTCGCGTCGGCCTCGCGCACGCTGCGGCCGTCGGGCAGGCGCAAGCTCTCGCCATCGACGGTCACGAAGACGGGCATCCCCCCGACGAGGATGCGCCGCGACTCGACGCGCGGACCGTCGAGCGCGCTCACAGCTCGAACCAGACGTGCGCCTGGGCGGTGCCCACGGCGTTCTCGTAGTCGGACAGCCGAACTCCCTTCGCGCCGCAGGCGCGCCCGCCGAGCGCCCCGACCAGCATCAGGTAGTGAGCGAAGAAGCCCTCGGGCGAGAAGCGGCGGTACTCGGGGTAGAGGTCGATCACGGCGGCGTGATCGCCTGCGCTCCACAGCGCGAGGATCTTGCGGTCGATTGCGACGGCCTCGGCCGAGTGCACGTCCTTCGGATCCCAGCCGCCATGCGCGAGGATCGTGTCCATCGGCCAGAAGCGGTGGCTCATTCCGCCCGATGCGAGCAGCGCCACGCGGTGGTCGGTCGCGCGCACGGCTTCGGCGATGACGGCGCCGAGATCGAGCCAGTTGTGCGGCTCCGCCGTCTGGCAGACGGAGACCGAGAGCACGCGCTCGCCGCGGTGCAGCCAGTGCAGCGCATTCAGCGTCGGATAATGCACCGCCATGTTCTTCGAGACCGCGTTCGTGCAGCGCACGCCGCGGGGGCGCGCGAGCTCGACCACTTTGGCCGCGAGCGCCGGCGCGCCCGCGTAGTCGTACGGCTTGTCGCAGATCAGTGTCGGCAGCTCCTCGGAGGTGTAGATCCCGGAGAAGTGCTCGGCGCCGGCGACCACGTGCTCGATGGTCGTGAACCAGTGCGTGTCGAAGATCACCAGCGTGTCGGGGCGCGCGGCGTCGAGCCGCTGCCGGAACACGGGCATGCTGGCGACGAGCGACGTGTCGCGCCCGCCCCCCATGGCTTTGCGCAGCGGCTCCGGCGCCATGATGCCCGGCGCGTGTGCGAAGACGGCGGCGGCGACGATCTCTCCCATCCCGGATCTCCTACGCGAGTGAGCCGCGGCGGATCGCGACGTTCTTCACGTCGCAGAAGAAGTCGAAGCTGTACTTCCCGCCCTCGCGGCCGATGCCCGACTCGCGCGAACCGCCGAACGGCACGGCGAGATCGCGCACGAAGAAACAGTTCACCCAGACCGTGCCGGCCACGACGCCGCGCGCGAGCCGCTCCGCGCGCTCGCGGTCGCGCGCGTAGATCATCGCGGCCAGCCCGTAGCGCGTGGAGTTCGCGAGCCGCAGGCACTCGGCGTCGTCGCCGAAGGTCTGCCAGGTGAGCACCGGGCCGAAGACCTCGTGCTGCGCGATCTCCATCTTCACGTCGACGTTCGCGAACAGCGTCGGCTCGAAGTAGAGCTCGCCCGCGGCGTGGCGCTTGCCGCCGAAGAGCGGCTCGGCGCCCGCCGCGCGCGCGCGCTCGACGAAGCCCGCGACGCGCGCGAAGTGCTCGCGCGTGATCAGCGGGCCGACGCGCGTGCCGGGCTCGCGCGGGTCGCCGACCACCGCCTTCGCCGCCGCCGCGCGCACCTTCGCGAGCAGCGCTTCCGCGATCGCGCGTTCGACCAACACGCGCGTTCCCGCCAGGCAGACCTGGCCTGCGTTCAAGTACTGCCCGGCGATCGTCTGCGCGGCCGCGTCGAGATCCGCGTCGGCACAGACGATGAACGGCGACTTGCCGCCGAGCTCGACGGAGACCGGCACGAGATTGCGGCCCGCGGTCGCGGCGATCTGCCTGCCGGTGTCGGTCGAGCCGGTGAAGCTGATGCGCGAGACGTCGCGGTGACCGACGAGCGCCGCGCCCGCCTGCTCGCCGATGCCCTGAACCACGTTCACGACGCCGTCGGGCACGCCCGCGTCGCGCGCGAGATCCGCGAGCAGCGAGCAAGTGAGCGGCGCCCACTCCGGCGGCTTCACCACCGCGGTGTTCCCGGCGGCGAGCGCCGGGCCGAGCTTCCAGGTCGTGAGCATGAGCGGCGCATTCCACGGCGTGACGATCGCGGCTACGCCCGCCGGCTCGTAGTGCACGTGGTTCACGACCTCTTCGGAGTCGATCGTCTCGCCTTCGAGCCCGAGCGCGAAGTCGGCGAAGAACTCGATGTTGTGCGCCGCGCGCGGCACGACACGGTGCAGGTTGCCGAGCAGGAGCGAGCCGTTGTCGGCGGTCTCGACCGCGGCGAGCTCCTTCGCGCGCGAACGGATGCGCTCCGCAAACGCCTTCAGGATCGGCTGGCGTCCGCGCGGCCCGAGCGCCGCCCACGCCGGGAACGCCGCGCTCGCCGCGGCGACCGCTGCATCGACCTCCGCCGCGCCGCCCGCTGCTACATCGGCGAGCTGCGCGCCGTCGATCGGCGACTCGTCGCGGAACGTCGTTCGCGAGGCGACGCGCTTGCCGCCGATCCAGTGCTCGGTCGAGATCTCGACTCCGGCGACGACGGCGACGGCGCGACTCATTCCGGCTTCTCCTGCAGGAAGCGCTCGACCAGGCGCATGCCCCGCTCCTTTGGCGCGAAGAGATGCGCGAGCACGCGGTTGCGCGCGCCCGAGGCCAGATAGAAGCGCTCGTACTGCTCGTTGCGGCTGCCGAGCGCGCTCGCGGCGAAATCCCAGGCGAGCCGGAATACACGGATGCGTGTCTCGGCCGATATTCCGCCAGCGCCCTGCAGGTACTTCGCGACCAGCGGTCCCAGCTCGGGATCGCGCAGCTGTGACTCGGTCGGCGTGGCGAGAAGATTGTGCGAGCCGACCAGGCGCAGTATCTCGTTCACGCGCGGGAACCAGCTGGGCAGAAGATGGCGGAGCTGCGAGAGCGGCTGACCGTTCGGGAACCAGACGCCGTTCCCGAACTCGTAAGCCTCGGCCTCGGCCGTGCGGACTGCCGCGCGCGCGAGCTCCGCAAAGCCGAAGAGCTCGCCGAGCAGCTCGAGCGTCGCCTGCCCGCGATCGCCGATCACCTCGGCCATCTTGCACGCCAGGCCATAGGAGAACTCGAGCTTGGTCTGCGCGCGGATCATGGTCTGCTGCATGATGTTCGGGAACCAGCTCGTCGACATCACCAGGTTGTAGACGCCGAGGTTCTCGCTGATGAAGAGCCGCTCGCGCGGCACCTCCACGTCGTCGAAGATCACGAACGCATCCTGCTCGTCGAAGCGGCTCGAGAACGGGTGGTCGAAGCGGCTGGTGCCGCGCGAGACGCTGTCGCGGCACAGGAACTTGAGCCCGGGCGTCGCCATCGGGATCGCGAACGCCAGCGCGTAGCGCTGCCCGTCCGGCGGGACGGGGTGTCCGGGGTAGACCGCGAGCTCGTCGGCGAACGGCGCGAGCGTGGCCAGGATGCGCGCGCCGCGCACCACGATGCCGTTCGCGGTCTCGCCGACCTTGTGCAGCGCGATCTCGCCGCCGCCCGCGCTGATGTCGGGCTGGCTCTTGTCGACGGTCGGCTGGATGATCGTGTGCGTGAGCGCGAGGTCTTCGCGGCGCAGGCGTTTCTGGAACGCGACCAGGTTCGCGGCGCCCGCGTCGTTGCCGAGCGAGCCCCACTCATCGCTGCGGCCGGCGAAGCCGGCAAAGGTCACGTTCATGTAGTCCGGTGAGCGGCCCATCACGCCGACCGTGTGCTCGGCGATCTGTTGCAAGCAGAGGTGGCGGCACTCGATGTCGGCGCGCGAGCGCGGGATCATGTGGCTCACGTTGATCGGCTCGCCGGTTTCGGGATCGGGCATCAGGCACGTGCTCGCGTGCGCGTGCTGCAGATCGAAGAGCTCCGCCAGCGTGCGAGCCGCGCCGGCGAAGGCCGGATGGCCGGCGACGTCGCGCACGCGCTCGCCGTCGACCCAGACTTCGCGCTCGTCGCGAAGACCGCGCAGGAACTGCTCGCCGGTGCGCGCTGGCATCGGCGCAGTCTACGCCCCGACGCTCCGCGTTGGCGAGCGGCTCAGCTCGCGGTCAGCAGCTCGAAGCGGCGCACGGTGGCCTGCGCCTCGAGGCGCAGATCGCGCAGCAGGTCGAGCCGGTCGAGACACGCGCCGCAGCCCGCGACGACCGCCGTCTGCGGATCCTTCGCGACCGAGACAGGCAGTCGCAGCTCGCGCGTGAGCAGGCCAGCGAGCCCCGCGAGCAGCGCGCCGCCGCCGCCAAGCACGATGCCGTTGTGCGCGATGTCGGCGGCGAGCTCGGCTGGCGCGTCTTCGAGCACGGTCCGCACTGCGTTCACGAGCGCCGCAACCGGCGCGGCGAGCGCGTCGCGCAGCTCTTCGGCCTTGATGCGCACCACGCGCAGCTCGCCCGAGATCCGGTCGCGCGCGTCGATGCAGACCTCGCGCAGGTCCTGCCGCGGAAGCGCGGAGCCGAGCTGCTCCTTCAGCGCGCGCGCCGCGCTCGGGCCCACCTCGACGTCGAGCTTCTTCTTGAGCCACACCTGCACGGCCTCGTCCAGGCGCGTGCCGCCGAGTCGCATGGTGCGCGCGTGCACGACACCGGAGAGCGTCACCACGGCGACCTCGGTCGTGCCGGCGCCGAAGTCGATCACGAGCTTGCCGCCGCGCTCGGCCGCCGGCACCGCCGCGCCGAGCGCCGGCGCCATCGGGGCCGCGAGCAGGAACACCTCGCGCGCGCCCGCGCTGCGGGCCGCCTGCACGAGCGCACGGCTCTCGACCTGGGTCAGCTCGCAGGGCACCGAGATCACCATGCGCGGGCGGCGCAGCCCGAGCGGATTGCGCGCGCGCCGCACCATGGCGCGGAGCAGGCCTTCGGTCGCCTCGAAGTCGGCGATCGCGCCATCGCGCATCGGGCGCACCTCGACGATCGACTCGGGCAGCCGCGCGATCATCGCCTCCGCCTCGCGTCCGATCGCGCGCACCTCGTGCGTGCGGCGGTCGCGCGCCACGACCGCCGGCTCGGAGAGGACGAGGCCCGTGCGGTGGCTGAACACGCGCACGTTGGCGGAGCCGAGATCCACGCCGAGATCGGCGGAGAACAGGCGTGCGAGCGAGGACGTGCGGGAGTCGCGGGTCATTTCGAGCCTCCAGTCATGCAGCGGCGAGAGGTGCAGACGGCGTGCCGGGGGATCGAGCGGGTGCAGGTGTCGCGCAAGGGCCACGCGGAAGCGGGCGTCGCAGCGAGGTCGGACATGGCACGGGTCGCCGAGGAATCCGTCTCCCGGGTGTGAAGCGACCTACCCTCCGGGGGGGGCCAACGCCTCACTGCTCGTCCTGCAACTCCGCCCGCGCGCTGCCCTGCTCCGCCTTCGCGATGCGCTTCTCGAGCGCGGCGAGCTCGTCGTCCCGCAGCCGGCGCCAGCGGCCGGGGCGCAAGGTGCCGAGCTCGATGTTCATCACGCGCACGCGCAACAACCGTTTCACGCGCAGGTTCTCGGCCTCGCACATGCGCCGGATCTGCCGGTTCCGGCCCTCGGTCAACACCATCCGGAACGTGCACGCGCCGAGCCTTTGCACGCGGCACGGCAGCGTACGCCGCCCCAGGATCACGATGCCGCTGCGCATGCGCCGCAGCGATTGCTCAGAGACAGGGACATCCGCCTCGACCAGGTACTCTTTCTCGTGTTGGCCGCGGGCGCGCAGGATCTGATTCACCAGCTCCCCGCGGTTCGTCAGCAGGATCAGGCCTTCGCTCCACTTGTCGAGCCGCCCGATGTGGAAGATGCGCTCCGAGTAGCCGACCGCATCGATGATGTTCTCGGGCACGCGCCGGTCCGACGTGCACTCGATGCCCGGGCGCTTGTGGTAGGCGAGCACGACCGGCCGCTTCTCGGGCACGGCGACGGCCTTGCCATCGAGCGAGACGCGATCGCCCTCTCCTACGGTGTCGCCGTGCTTCGCGACCGCGCCGTTGATGCGCACGCGTCCGGCCTCGACGTACTTGTCGGCCGCGCGCCGCGAGCAGACGCCGTGCTCGGTGAAAAAGCGGTTGATGCGGATCGCGCTGGCCATGATCGGGCGCGGAGGATATCAGCCGGCGAGCGTGCGGGCGAAGAAGGCAGTCACGTCGTCGCGGAAAAGTGTCGCCTGATCGCCCGTCGTGCCGATCGTCGCGCCCTTCTGGCCATAGCCGGCCTTCAGCGCGTAGATCGCAAGATCGCGATCGGTGAGCGTCGCATCGGCCACGCCGGTCGCGGGATGGATGAACGCGCCGTCGTCGGCGAGGTACGCGGTCGGCGCCGCGGGCGAGACGGATGCCTCGGGGATCGCGTGAACCGGCTCGAGCCGATCGAAGCTGTGCTCGGCGCCGGCGAAGATGCGGATCGACGCCGCGGCGCCGCGCAGGCGCAGCGCCTGCACGAAGCCCTGCGCCTGTTGCGGGGACACCCAGTCGTCCTGATCGCCGATCAGCACGCGAACCTCGCTGCCACCTGCGTCGGGGTCGAGCGGCTGGTGTCCGCACCACGGATACGCGGCGAGCACCGAACGCACGCGCAGATCGTCGCGCCAGATCCCGGCATTCAGGCGGCGCATTACCGCGGAGAGAACCGCGGAGCCGCCGCGACTGTGTCCCTGCAGGCCGATCCGGCGCGCGTCGATCTCGGGCAGTCCGGCGAGCGTGCGCACCGCCACCATCACGTCGCAGGCGCTGGCCGCGAACGAGAACTGCGTCTGGTTCGCCACCGTCGAGGTGACGCCGCGGCCGCCGAACGGATCGAGCACGAAGCTCGCGAAGCCGAGCTCGCTGAACGCCTCGGCGTGCGCCAGGTGCGACGGCGCGACGCTGAGACTGCCCGGCACCACGATCACCAATGCCACCGGGCCGCTGCGCCCCGGTGGCAGGAAGAGCTGGCCGTCGATCGTCACCGGCGGCATCTCCGCCGGCGCGCTCACGAGCTGGTGGTAGTTGCGCGGGTTGGCGCTCCGGATCTCGAGCGCGCGACCGGTCGAGCCGTTGGCGAAGCGGATCGCGCGCTCGCGGAATCGTTTGTCTGCCACCGGTGTAGGCTATCCGAATGCAGACGCACACGGTCGATACCCCGCACGGCCGGCTCGCGTTCGTCGATCGCGGCGGCCCCGGTCCGGCGGTGCTCTTCGTGCACGGCAACTCGTCGTGCAAGGCGATCTTCGCGCGGCAGCTCGACAGCGACCTCGCCGCGCGCCATCGGCTCGTCGCCTTCGACCTGCCAGGCCACGGCGAGAGCTCGAACGCGCCCGAGCCGGAGAAGACGTACTCGCTTCACGGTTTCGCGGACGCCGCGATGGCGCTGCTCGCGGCGCTTCGGATCGAGCGCGCGATCGTCGTCGGCTGGTCGCTCGGCGGACACATTGCGCTCGAAATGATGGCGCGCTGGCCCGGCTGCATCGCCGCCTGGATCACCGGCACTCCGCCGGCCGGCGCCAACGACTTGAACGAAGCGTTCCTGGCCTCGCCCCACATGGAGCTCACGTTCAAAGAAGTCTTCAGCGCCGACGAGGCGCGCGCGTTTGCACAAGAGGCGGTGGGCGCGCGTGTGAAGCTGGAACCGTGGATGCTCGAAGCGTGCCGGCGCGCCGATGGCCGCTTCCGCCCCGCGATGCTCGCGTCCGTACTCGCCGGTCACGACCTCGACGGGCGCGAGATCGCGGCCAGCTCGCCGCTCCCGCTGGCCGTCGTCTCCGGCGAGCTGGATCCGTTCGTGAACAACGCGTACCTCCAGTCGCTGCGCTACCGCAACCTGTGGGACGGCGTGGTGCACGTTCTCGAAGGGCTCGCGCACACGCCGTTCTGGGAAGCGCCTTCGCTGATGAATCCCCTGCTCGCGCGCTTTCTCGCCGAAGTGAGCCCCAGCGCCGCGCAGAGCAGCAGCGCGCCCCAGGCGGGTAGCACGGGTACACCGACCGGCGTCAGGTAGTAGCTCTGGATCGTACCGGTCGTCACGAACGCCGCGCCCGAAGCGAGCCCGAAGATGTGCGCCGCCGCGAGCGTCGCGTTCGCGTTGACCGCGGCCGCGAGGCTCGCCGCCAGGTCGGCGTCCGTCTGGCCGGCCAGGCGCTGCACCGCCACCGTCACGCCGGCGATCGTGACGCTCGCGCTCGCGGGCAGGCCCGAGATCGCAAACGCGTGGGCCGGATCCAGCGTGTCGAGCGGACGCGCGAAGACGACGTAGTTCGAGCCCGAGCCCGAGGGGTGATTGCCGCCGAGCACGACCGAGCCCGCCGCGAAGTCGCGCCGGAAGAGCGCGAACTCCTGCAGGGGATCGGGATCGGCGACGTCGACGATCTCGCCCAGCGCCGTGAATCCATTCGCGAGCCACGGCGGCGGCGGCTGGGCCGAAGCGCGCGTGTCGTAGCCGACGAAGACCGACGCCGCCTGTGAGAGCGTGAAGCTGAGATGGGTCGTGCTGCTCACCGACTTGTCGTCGTTCGCGGTGCGAATCCACTGGGAGCATTCGTACGCGGCCGGGATGTCGACGAGCACGTGACGGCCGGCAACGGTGCGATCGGTGTAGTAGTGGTCGCCGCCGCGCAGCGCCGCGGTCAGGTAGGTCTTGCCGGTGGAGGTGACCAGATTCGAGATGAGCGGCGTCACGTTCGGGCAGGCGCGTTCGCGCGCCACGACCAGGAGATAGTCGAAGGGCCCGGCGGTGTGCGCGCCCGTGAAGAGCGAGTCACCGAAGCCAGTCACCGCGATCTTCCACGAGCCGCCCTGACCGGCGGGCACCGTGAACAGACGGTTCGGCATGAAGCCGGGGCCGCCGTCGTCGTCGAGGCCCGACGCCAAGAGCGAGCCGCTCGGTGAGAAGATCCCGACGACCGCGTCGTTGCGCTCGCCGCTCGCTGACTGGAACAAGCCGCTCTTCAGGTCGAAGACGGAGACCGCCAGCCGATCGCCGGCCTCGAGGTCGAGCTTGAAATGGTCGAGGTCGCCCGGCGCGAGCGACGCGCCGATCACACCGGCCTCGCTCGGCAACGCGTTCGCGCTCGCGAGCGTGTCGTTGCTCCCGGATTCTTGCAGCGCCGGCGGATTCGCGGTGGCGGCGATGACGAGCGTGTACGGGAGCAGCGCGGTCTTCGCCTCCTGGTGAGCGCCGTTCCAGGCGGTGTCGCCGAAGCCGGAGACGGCGATCCGCTGCGTGCCGGTGCTCGTCGCCGCGAACGCGAGGCGCGCGGCGAAGCCGGGCCCCGCGTCGTCGTCGCTCGCGAGCGCGGGCGGCGCGGTCCCGGCGAAGAGCCCGAGCGCGAAGTCGTTGCGCTCGCCCGCCGCGTCCTCGAAAACCGCGGCGAGGATGAGCTGACCCGTCGCGAGCGAGACCGCGTAGGCATCGGAATCACCCGCATCGAGCGTGCCGCGCACGAGCACCGCGCGGTTCGGGAACGCCGTCGCGAACGCCGCCAGGTTCCAGGGGATCGGCGCCGCCGCCGTGAGCGGATTGTCCTGCGAA
>Ga0210377_10002915_pt1 | contig 14773 bp, 12 predicted proteins | sample PLM4_65_b1redo_FD_155480 | JGI IMG/M metagenome (GOLD analysis project Ga0210377, IMG submission 155480) | Groundwater sediment microbial communities from an aquifer in East River, Colorado, USA - PLM4_65_b1 redo | ecosystem: Environmental > Terrestrial > Soil > Riparian zone | place: USA: East...
AAGCGCCGGCGATCCCGTTTCATCAGGAATATCAAGCACGGCGATGGGAATTTTTTTTGCCTCGCCGCGGATCACGCCAAGGTAATACTGCGCGGTTGCAGGAACCGCGGTGAGCAGACAGATGATAATAAGCAGTATGATTCGTCTCATAATTTTAGTGGTTAATTATAACAATCTTCTCAAAATAGCGGAAAAACCTGAGGCCTTTGACAGAATAACGGGATGTACAGGATTGACGGATGGTGAAAAAACTTTTTAACCCATGATATCCTGCCTGTGGCCTATGGCTATAATCCTGTCAAAAAGCTTTTCCAGTTTGTCCGGGTCTGCCCTGATGAACCAACCACTGATTTGCCGGGTCCTTTCCTCCTGGATGTTCACTCATGCCACGTGAATCATTTTTCCGGGATCAGATCTACGGAGAACTCTAATGATTGTTTAAAAAACTCTTCGGGCAAAGGCGGAAACGGGTTGGACGCATGGATTGCACGAACCGCAGCCTGCTTGAATGGGAAAGAACCGTTCGAATGTGCGTCATCCAATTGGACAGCGATAACCCAACCCGATCTGTTGACTTTGAATATGACCGTCGCCTTCGCATCTTTCATATCCAGTGGAGGATTCCAGTTTTGTCTTATTTTTTCGCGAACGTTGTCAAGATACCAGGCATATTTAAAGTCTTGCTGTGATGTGACGGCAACACCTTCGCTTTGTTTCCCCGCTGCCGGAGATACTCCGGCAGGAGCAGCAGGAGCAGAAGGCACGGCTGTCGATTCCTTGGGCACTGTCTCATTCTCTTTCGTCTGTGCCGAAGATGCCGGCTTCTGTTTCAGTTGTCCCAGACCAGGCAACGCGTCTTTTTTCGGAACCGACTTTTTGAGTTCCACTGCCGCCTTTTTCGGCATCGGAGACGGCTTCGCCGCGGCCAGCATTGCTTCCTTCTTCGGGATCGGGGCCGCAGGTGCCGGCACAAGTTCATTCTTCGGGGGCGCTGCCGCGGGCGCCGACACAAGTTCCTTCGGCAGCCCCACCAGTTTCACCTGATATGCCGGAGGAATAACTGTCTTGGGGAACACCGAGAAGTGCAGAAAGAGTGCGACAAACACAACAGCGGCATGCAGAAAAAAGGAAAAGAAGACCGCAAGCGCCAGTTCATGTTCCGACTGCCCAAATCTCTTCCCGGAAGGCAGTTTCATCGGGTGGGTTCGCCCCCCGATGAGGGTTCGGTCACCATGCCGAGCCGGTCGATACCCGCACGCTTTACTACGTCCATCACCTGCACCACGGCGCCGTAGGGCGCGTCCTTGTCGGCGCGAAGATACACGTTGACAAGCGGCTTGGATTTGCGGATGGAATCAAGCACATCCTTAAGCTTTGAAACATCCACCCGCTCCTGCTCTACGAACAGCGCCTGCGAGCGGGTGACCGTCAGCACGACCCGGTCCTCCTGCTTCACGGTATTGGCCTCGGATTTGGGCAGGTTCACATCCAGTCCCCTGCTCATCATGGGCGAGATGATCATATAAAAAAAGAGCACCACGAGCAGCACATCGATGAGCGGCACGAGGTTGATCTCGCGGATAATATGCCGTTCCCGTCGCTCGAAGCTCATGGTTTCCTCCGGAGCAGGTTCCGCTCGATGAAACTCAGGAACTCCATGGAAAAGGAGTCCATCCGGGTGGAGATGCTCCTGATCTTCTCCGAAAAATAGTTATAGGCGATCACCGCCGGGATGGCCACGAACAACCCCATGGAGGTGTTGATGAGCGCTGCCGCGAGCCCTGGTGCAAGCGCGCCGATATCGCCCGTTCCCTTCAACCCGATGCCGTAGAAGGCTTCCATGATGCCCCAGACCGTGGCCAAGAGGCCCAGGAGCGGCCCCACCGTACCCGTAGTGCCGAGGAACGCGAGGTAGCGCTCCATATACATGATCTCATCCTGCGTGTTGATTTTGAGCGAGCGCTCAATTTCCTGGGAAATAAGCGGCCGCTCCTCCTCGGTAACCTTGCCGTCCGGCAGGGTCCTGATGATGGACTCGGCCTTCCGGTAGCCTTCTACGAAGAGCGTGGCAAGGGGGCTGTATTTCTTAGCGTCCGCGTGACTGAAAAGTTCATTGATGTTCTTCGTCTTCCGGAACTCGATCAGGAAAGCGTGAGATTCTTTCTCCGATCTCCTCAGGAACTGATACTTGAGCAGGATCATGGCCCAGGAGACCACGGAAAATCCCATCAGGATGAATACGATCACCTTGCCGAACCAACTGACCTCCCCGAAAAGACCGACCACTCCCGTGCCCAGTCCGGACACCGCGCTGATTGCAAGCATTGCTACCTCCGTAATGAAAGAAGATTCAACATTCAACATTCAAATAAGGGCACAGCTCTTTTGAATGTTGAATCTTCAATCTTGAATTCACTATCACCGAATGCTGATGACGTGTCCCATTTCCGCTACCCCATACCCGCCCATGCTTACGATCCGCTCCCGGAACTCCCGGTCCCCGCGGATGATCCCGAGCAACGCCTGCATCATCGGTGTATCATAGAAATCCCGGGGTATGGCCAAATCATACCGCTCTTGCGCTACAGGGACGAAATCGAGATCGAGCGCAATGGCTGCCGAAAGCACCGCAAGCCCGGTGTCCGCCGCTCCTGAAAGCACGGCTGCAGCAACTGCCATGTGCGTAAATTCCTCATGATAATACCCGTTTACAACGGCCGGGTCAATACGCAATTTTTTGAGATGCAGGTCCGTCAACAGCCTTGTACCCGCGCCCGCCTGGCGGTTCACGAAGACCACGTCCCTGCGACGAAGATCCTCAAATCCCTTGATGCCTTTCGGATTCCCTTTGGGAACTACGAAACCCTGGGTCCGGTACACAAGGTTCACGAGCACGACCTTCGTATCGGGAAGAAGTTTCCTGATATAGCTTACATTATACTCACCCGTCTCTTCATCGAGCAGATGCGTTCCCGCGAGATGCGCCTCCCCGCGTTTGAGCGCGAGAAGGCCGCCCATGCTGCCGACATGCGCCGAGGAGAGCGAATACTCGGGGTGTTTTTTCTTGAGATAATTTCCGAGTACGTCAAGGGCATTGTCATGCGACCCGATGCAGACAAGGGTATTCTCAATATCACGGGTGGAGCGCATAAGCTCTACGGTCACTGCATGACCAGCAGCGATTCCCTCGCTCTCAGCAGGAACGCGGATGATGCCGTCGGCGCGCACCAGAGACATAAGCGCCCCGGCACCCCTGGTCACAGGTGTCGCGATCAGGTTGCCCGACACGCTCCCGATCTTCACGCGGATGAACTCCTCCTGCCCGAGTGATGACGCCACCTGCCTGCTGAGCTTCGCCGTGATCGTATCCGGACCGGGTGCTTTCAGCCCCAGCAGCGCGTAGATCAGCGGCTTGACAAACAGAGTGAAGGTGAGCGCCGCTGATACGGGATACCCCGGGATGCCGATCACGGGTTTGCCTTTGACGATCCCGAGGATCACCGGCTTGCCGGGCTTGATGGAAACACCATGCACAAGGACCTCCCCGAGCTCAGCGATCACGTCAACGGTAAAATCTTCCCTGCCTGCCGATGATCCCGCGTTGATCACTACCAGATCAGCGTCAGCAAGCGCATCGAGAATGGTCTGCCGGAGAAGGTCCGCATCGTCTTTTACGATATGCTTTCGGACTGCATGGGCGCCGTACTCCGTGGCCATCGCCGCAAGCATGGTCGAATTGAAATCAATGATATCGCCTCTTTTCAGTTCGCTGCCCGGCTCCACCAGCTCAGTGCCGGTGGGGATGATCGTGACCACGGGCCTGCGCCTCACCATGACCGTAGAATGGCCGCTCGCGAGCATGGCAGCCATGTCCACCGGACGGATGACGTGGTTCTCGGAGATGATAAGCTCGGTGGCAACAATATCCTCTCCAACCAGACGCACATGCTGCCATGGCGTTGCCGGTTTCAGGATCTCGATCTCGGTATCAGATATCTTTTCCACGTCCTCGATCATGATCACCGCATCATAACCATCGGGCATGGGGTCGCCGGTGTCGATCGCGATGGCCTTCGAGGGGACGTTAAGACGCCTGGGTCTCGTCTCCGACGCGCCAAAGGTGTCGATGAACTTAACGGCATAACCGTCCATGGCCGCAGAATGATAGAATGGCGACGATATCTTCGCGATCACCGCCTCGGACGTGACGCGGCCCAGCGCATCGCCGATGAGGATATGTTCACCAGAGAGCGGCCCGCCGATGTTCGCAGTTTTTAATGCGTCATTATATTTCTGGATCGCATCTGCAAGCGGCTGATTGTCGAGATATTTTTTTTGTTTGTACATGCCGATCCTTCGAATAAAAGATACATGACCTTGTTACGAATTTACGGAAATATCGCGTTTTGTTTCTCTCCGCGCTTTTACAATGAATTTTCCTGCGGGGTTAATGCCGCATTCTCCATTCGTTAGAACAACTTCACTTCCACTTCCTCGCCGGTTTCTATCCCGATCTTGTTCGTCGGCACCACCACCGTGCCGACAGCTTTAACGAGCGTACTGATGAGCCCTGACGCGCCGAACACGGGACGCGCCCAAAGCTGCCCATCCTTCTTCTCAAGCGTCACGCGCACATGGTCCTCGCGTCCAGGACTTGATGAGATGCTGCGCTCCAGTCTTGCCTTCACGACACGATAGGACGACACCCCCTCGAGCGCGGCGTGGGGGACCTCTCCTGAGGTGCGAACAAGAACTGGTTTTACGAAGAGTTCAAAACAGATGCTGACCGCAGCGGGATGCCCCGGCAGACCGAATACCGGCACTTGTTTCTCCGGTGTAGCGATCAGGCCGACGATAAGCGGTTTTCCCGGTTTGATCGAAACGCCGTGCACCAGCACGCCCGGCCTTCCCGCATCATTGATCACCTTTGCCGTGAGATCCGCAATACCTACCGAGCTGCCGCCGGTCAGGAGAACAAGAGCGCATTCCTTGATCGCGGCCTCAAGCGTTTCCCTCAAACAGGCATACTCATCAGGGATGATCCCCAGCCTCACGGGCACACAGCCTGCCTGGGCGATCAGGCCTTCGAGATTGTAGGAATTACTGTCCCGGATCCGGCCCGGTGCGGGAGTACTATCTGCGGGAACGATCTCGTTCCCCGTGGAGATGATCGCGACCTTCGGTTTTTCGAATACGCTGATATGGACAATTCCCACACTGGCGAGCGCGGACATATCTTGAGGCCGCACGCGGTGGCCGCGAGACAGGATGACCTCGCCTTTTTTAATATCATCACCGGCCTGGACCATGTTTTCAAGCGGTGCAACAGGTTTTACCACTTCAATGCTCTTTGCATCAATAGACTGGGTCTGCTCGAACATCACCACCGCGTCCGCACCCTGCGGCAGAGCGCCGCCGGTCGCTATCTTCATGGCTTCGCTTTTCGACAAGGCCCTCTCGGGCATCGTACCCATGAGAATGTCGCCGACAACGGTGAGCAAGGCAGGCCGCGACTCGGCAGCACTGAAGGTGTCGGCGCTCTTGACCGCATAGCCATCCATGGTGGAGCGATCGAATGCAGGGAGGTTTTCAGGTGAGAGGATCTCCTCAGCCAATACCCTGCCAAGGGAATGGCTGATATGAATTTTTTCTATTGCAGGAAGTGAAATGGTGAAGTGCTCATCAAGCAAGGTGAGAGCGTCTTCTCGGGAAACCACACCAGTGCGACCGAGCATGTCTTTGACCGTCATGAAGACAACCTCACCTGCGGCGAGAACTGAACATTGACAAAATCAAAATGAAGAATGCAAACTGGCGGGACGGCACCTGCTAAAATTATCACTCTGCTCTCTGCATTTTGCATTACACTTTTCCTTCTGCCTTGGCCTTGATCTTTCGCACGTATGATGCTGCCCGCATGCCGGCGACAGAGCCCTCGCCGGCCGCTGCCACGATCTGCATCCCGCCGCAGGTACAGTCTCCGGCGGCGAACACACCGTCGAGGTTCATCCGCTGGTGCTTGTCCACGATCAGGCAGCCGCGGTCATCGGTCATACCGCCCGCTTTCAAGATGAGCTGCGAAATGGGCGTGGAACCCAGGGCGATGAACACCCCTTCGAGCGGTAGTATTTTCTCAGCGCCGTCATGGGTGATCTTGAGTCCGGTGACCAGTTCGTCACCGACAACGGAATGGATCTTCGCCACCGGGTGGATCTCCACATTCGGCTTTGATTTGAGACGGGTCATCACCGCCGAAACGAAGTCAGGTTCTTTGTGGGGGACTATCGTTACCTTAGCGGCAAGGTCTGCGAGGTGAAGAGCTTCATCCGCGGCCTCGTTGTCCGATCCGATCACTGCCACCTGCCTGCCTTTAAAAAAGTTGCCGTCACAGGTTGCGCAATAGGATACGCCCTTGCCGAGGAATTCCTTTGCACCCGGCACTTCGAGCTTCTTTCTGGCCACGCCGATGGCTATGATCACCGCATGCGCCTCGTACACCTCGTCTCTGGTGCGCACAAGCTTGACCTCTCCCTTCGACCACTTCGACGGGATAGACGATGGTTGCGCCGAACTTCTCCGCCTGTTTGGCCATGATCTGGGTAAGGTCCATGCCGTTGATGGCCTCATACCCGGGATAGTTCTCGATGTGAGCTATCTTGGCGGTATAGCCGCCGACAAAATCCTTTTCAAGCACGACACACTTCTGGCCCGCCCTTCCGAGATAGAGTGCGGCGGTGAGGCCGGCTGGACCTGAGCCGATAATGATGACATCGTAAAACTGCGCCATAGATAATTCCTCCTTGATATTGACGAGCTCAGCCGGAGTAGCACGTATTCCGAACGATTACCACTATTGACTGGAGCCTTCAGAAGATGCCCACCCCCCGACAGGGATCAGTGGCTTCCTCTCGATGGCGTGACGTTTTTATTTTATCCGAGCAGCAAGGACATGTCAACACCGGAAACAGGATTAGCCTGTATACTGCTTGCATATTATGTCAGGCTTCGGGTAGGATACAAGAAGATACGAGGAGGGAACCATGACCCCGAAAAAGATCATTGAAGCAATCCAAACGGCATCGGAGAACAACCGGCTCAGCTGCGAGAAGGCGCACGAACTGGCGCGAGACCTGAACATTTCGCTACAGGAGATCGGTGCAATCTGCGATGAGCTGAAAATCAAAATAGCGGCATGCCAGCTTGGGTGTTTTTAACAACTCACTTCTTAACGAATGCCGGGTTCCGCGTCTAATTTTAAACCGGGCATGATCAGCGCCTCGTTATAACAGGTCACCCGGTTCTTGCCCATCTCCTTTGAGCGATAGAGCGCAACGTCGGCATCATGGATCAATTCGGAATAGCTCTTTGCACTCTTTTGGTCCATGATCGCCAGGCCGAGACTGACCGTAACTTTTTCGAAGGGGTGGGCGATCTTTACCGAAAAGGGGTATTCATCAATCGACTTGCGCACCCGCTCAGCGACCGTCAGGGCCTCCTCGAGACTGGTCTCGGCAAGCAGGATCGAGAATTCCTCCCCACCGTAGCGGAAACAGGTGTCCGTGCTCCCGGTCCTGCACGCCGCGTTCAGCAGCGGCCCTATCTGGGCTATCAATCTGCTGCCTTCAAGATGGCCATAGCGGTCGTTGATGCGTTTGAAATCATCGACGTCGATCATGATAAAGCAGAATTCCCTGCCGGTGCGCACCTTTCTGCGGACCTCTTCTTCGAGTTTCTCGATCAGCACGCGGTAATTGAGTAAGCCGGTCAATTCATCCACCCGCGCCAGCTCGAGCGTCTTTTTAAATAGCTCCGCCTTCTCCAATCCGGCGGAAATCAGGTGGGAAAGCGTCCGCAGAAGGTCGAATTCCTCTATCCTGAAGGCAGACGATTTGCTGTGGCTGAAGCCCATGACCCCGACGATGCGGTTCTCATTCTTGAGCGGAATGCCGATATAGCTCCCGAGTTCCTTTTTTTCGTCCGGGCGGTGAAAAAAACTCTCGAACAGCGCGGTATCCTCCAAAAAAATCGGCTCGCCGCTCGCCGCGATCTCTCCCGGCGCGCCATTGTCAAAATAAATGGATTCCGGCATCTTGGCCTGCGGCGATGGTGAATGAAAATAGATCGGCTCCAGGCTGGTCAGGTCCTTCTTTACCTTATAGACGGAGGCGTTCTCAAAGGTGACCGCCTTGCCGATGGATGACATGATCTTTTGGATAAGTTCGGAAGGTTCCAGTTCAGAGGCGATGATCTTACCAACATCATAGAACAGGTGGGTTTCGGTGAGCTTTCGGTAAAAAAGGGTCTTAAAGTCGCGGTCGGGGACGGTACGCGCGTCTTTTTTTTCTTTTACCATTTTCCGTTTCATCGTCGCCAACCTGCCCCGGACAGTGATTGGTATATCTGGGTGAAAAATATACCACACTATTCATTATTAAACCAGCAAAAAAAATGCTCTCGGGGCCTTCATCCCAACCTGGACAATCCAAAACCAGGATACGGTAAGGCAAACTCTTTGGCACGGATAAGGGCGGATTAATCCCGTTGGAAATCTTCCGATAGCATGCTGCACAGTGAGACTTACCTCGTTGACTGTTCTGCGGGCTTTCTCACGGGATTAAAACCTTCGAAAAATTATGATGCTTCATAATCCAAACAGTTAAAATCAGTGAAAATAAAGTTGACCTTTTCACCCCATTACGATCAAAGCAAGAGGGGCTTCTATCAGGGCTGACCGGGTAGTCTCTACACACCGACCGTGAGCGCTTCCGCCCTGAATACCAGCTTCCGGCCGCTCCTGTCGACAATGATCCTCGATCCCTCCTTTACTTCACCGGAGAGGATTTTCGACGCGAGCGGGTTCAGCACGTCCCGCTGGATAACTCGCTTGAGCGGCCGCGCCCCGTAGACCAGGTCGAATCCCTCTTCGGCAAGCAGCTCCTTCGCACCCTCGGTAAGCTCGATCTCGATCTTTTTGTCCGCCAGCCGTTTCTGCACCAGCCCGACCTGGATCGTGACGATTTTTTTCAACACCTCCGCGTCAAGGGGGTGGAAGATGACCGTATCGTCCACGCGGTTCAGGAACTCGGGCCTGAAGTGTTGACGCATGGCATCCATCACCCTGCGCCGCATCTCCTCTTCATCGTTCTGAAGGTCCTGGATATACTGGCTTCCGATGTTCGAGGTCATGATCACCACGGTATTCTTAAAATCAACGGTACGACCGTGGCCATCCGTAAGCCTGCCGTCGTCGAGCAACTGTAACAGCACATTGAAGACCTCGGGATGGGCCTTCTCGATCTCGTCGAACAGGATCACCGAGTAAGGCCTCCTGCGCACCGCCTCGGTCAATTGGCCGCCCTCGTCATATCCCACGTATCCCGGAGGCGCGCCGATGAGACGCGAAACGGTGTGGCGTTCCTGGTACTCGGACATATCGATACGGATCATGGCCTGCTCGTGGTCGAAGAGAAACTCGGCAAGCGCCCGCGCGAGCTCGGTCTTTCCAACGCCCGTGGGACCCATGAAGATGAAGCTTCCGATCGGCCGGTTCGGGTCCTGAATGCCTGCCCGCGCCCTGCGTACCGCGTCGGACACAACAACGATCGCTTCGTCCTGTCCCACAACCCTCATGCGCAGCCGGTCTTCCATGTGAAGGAGCTTCTGCATCTCGCCCTCAAGCATCCTGGTCACCGGAACTCCGGTCCACTTGGACACGATCTCCGCCACGTCTTCGTCGTCCACCTCTTCTTTCAGGATCTTTTGATGTTCTTGCACGTCGGCCAGCCTGCCGGACTCCTCTTCAAGCTGCTTCTGGAGTTCCAGGAGCTTGCCATAGCGCAGCTCCGCAGCCCGGCCCAGGTTGCCCTCGCGCTCAGCCTTATCCGCATCGATCCTGGCCTGCTCGATCTGTTCCTTGATGGTCCGTATCTTCTGGATCCCGGCCTTTTCCGACTGCCACTGCGCCCGCTGGCCGCTCCGTTTCTCCGAAAGCTCGGCAATCTCCTTTTCGATCTTCGCAAGCCGCTCGCGCGATGCCGGGTCCTGCTCCTTCTTCACTGCCTCGCGTTCGATCTCGAGCTGCCTGATCCTGCGCTCCACCTCATCAAGCTCCGTGGGCATGCTGTCGATCTCCATGCGGAGCCGCGATGCGGCTTCATCAATGAGATCGATGGCCTTGTCAGGAAGAAAACGGTCGGCGATGTAACGGTGGGAGAGGACCGCCGCGTTTACGAGCGCAGAATCCTTGATCTTGACCCCGTGATGCACCTCGTAACGCTCTTTGAGGCCGCGCAGGATCGAAATTGTGTCCTCCACTGATGGTTCGCGAACCACCACCGGCTGGAACCTTCGCTCGAGCGCCGGGTCCTTCTCTATGTACTTCCGGTATTCGTTCAAGGTCGTAGCGCCCACGCACCGGAGCTCGCCGCGTGCAAGCGCGGGTTTAAGCATGTTCGACGCGTCCATGGCGCCTTCAGCCGCGCCGGCCCCGACCACGGTGTGCAGTTCATCGATGAACAGGATCACCTCACCGCTCGCCTCGGTCACTTCCTTCAGCACGGCCTTCAGCCGGTCCTCGAACTCGCCTCGGAACTTTGCGCCGGCGATAAGCGCTCCCATGTCAAGAGCGATCACCCTTTTGTTTTTGAGCCCCTCGGGCACGTCACCGCTTACCACGCGCTGCGCAAGCCCCTCGGCAATGGCGGTCTTGCCCACTCCGGGCTCTCCGATCAGCACGGGGTTGTTCTTGGTGCGCCGGGACAGCACCTGTACCACTCGGCGTATTTCTTCGTCCCTGCCGATCACGGGATCGAGCTTTCCGCGTCGCGCCATATCGGTAAGGTCCCTGCCATATTTCGTAAGCGCCTGATACTTGTCTTCGGGGTTCTGGTCCGTTACTCGCTGTGAACCGCGGATGTCGACGAGGACCGTGAATATTTTGTCCTTCGTCACGCCATGGCGCGAAAGGATGTCCCGCCCTGCCCCGTCACCGTCGGCGGCTGCTATCAGGAAGTGCTCGGTGCTGATATACTCGTCCTTGAGCCGCTCCGCTTCCTGCTCCGCGCGTTCGAACAGCTTGTTGAGCCGTGGCGAAAGATAGGTCTGCACCAGTCCCTCGACCTTCGGCAGTTTGTTCAGCGACTCTTCGATCTCGGCCTTGATCCTGCCGGGTTCTGCGCCCAGCTTCTTCAAAATCGGGACTACCACACCTTCCGGCTGGTCCATGAGGGCGAGCAGCAGGTGTTCGCTCTCGATCTGCTGATGATGGAGCTTTCCCGCAAGGTCCTGCGCCGCCTGCACCGCTTCCTGGGATTTTATCGTGAATTTGTCGAACCGTGCCATAGCAGCCTCCGTATGTGAATCATGATGGACGATGGACGACCGTTCGCTTCGCTCACTAGGACGATGGACGCGTAAGACTTTACTTCCTACATCCTACCTCCCTCGTCCGTCGTCCTACGTCCTTCATGCCGCGTCCGTCGTCTATCGTCCCTCATCCCTCGCGATTTTTATTCTTCTCACCACCGGTACGATGGCTGTTCTCATCTCTTCCCTGCGCCGGATCTCGAGTTCAAGATCACCGCGCAGAAGTTGGATCGTTTCCTCCATCTCGCGCTGCAATTGTTCCATCTTCTCGCGCATCGAGAGGATCACCTCGACCCCGGCCAGGTTAACGCCAAGCTCGCGCGTAAGCCTCAGGATCATCTCAAGCTTCTCCACATCCTCCTCGGAATAGAGCCTCGTGTTCCCTCCGCTCCGTTTGGGCTTGATGAATCCCTCACGTTCGTAGATCCGAAGTGTCTGCGGGTGGATCCCGAGCATTTCCGAAACCACACTGATCATAAACAGTCTGTGTTCACGAACAACCATAAATACCTCGCTGCAAATCTCGATGGACGATAGATGACCGCTCACTTCGTTCGCTGGGACGATGGATGAAAAGACTTACGACCCTCGTCCCACATCCGTCGTCCTTCATCGTTTCCTGAATCCCCTGAACGTTATCTCCTTCCGAGGATCGGCTGGATGCAATCTGTCAAGTTCGTCAAGGAGTTCCTTCCCTCGGTGTGTAACTCCTGTCGGCGTTACCACCTTGATAGTCACATAGTGGTCTCCTACACCGCCCCCGCCAAAGTGAGGCACGCCTTTCCCTTTCAGCTTGAGCTGCTGCCCGGTCTGCACGCCCGGCGGCAGGGTGAGCCAGACCATTCCGTCCACGGTCGGGATCTCTATCTTGTCGCCGAAGACCGCCTCTTTCATCGTTACATTCGCCTCGGAATACAGATTATCGCCCTTGCGCTCAAAATAGCCATGGGGCCTTACCTTCGTGATGATATACACATCTCCGGCGGGCCCGCTATGCTCACCCGGTTCGCCCATGCCTGCAACGCGCACCTTGGAACCGTTGTCTACACCTGCCGGTATCTTCACATTGATGCGTTCCGATTTTTGGACAACACCTCTGCCCCCGCAGGTCCGGCAGGGACTCGGATTGATGGTCCCTTCTCCGCGGCAGGTAGTGCAAATCTGGGCGGACTGCATAAATCCCCTGCCCTGGGCAACACTCCCCGAGCCCATACAGGTTGGGCAGGTTCTGCGTGAGGTGCCAGGCTGAGAGCCTGAGCCGCTGCACGTTGAGCACGTCGCATCTCGTTGCAGATCTACCTGCATGGTGCGTCCGAAGATCGCGTCCTCAAGATCGACTTCAACGGAATAGGTTATGTCTTCACCCTTGGTCGGTCCACGGGGCCTTGCTCTGTTGCCAAATATATTGCTGAAAATGTCCTCAAACCCGGCTCCACCGCCGCCTTTGAAAAAATCCGCACCCTGAGTGAAGCCCCCAAACCCCTGACTCGGCCCGGCGCCCTGACCAAAGCCTGCATCAAACGCCGCATGTCCGAACTGATCGTACTGCTGCCTCTTCTTTGGATCAGAAAGGACCTCATAGGCCTCATTCATCTCCTTGAATTTATGCTCTGCTGTCTTGTCACTGGGATTAACATCAGGATGGTACTTTCTAGCCAGCTTCCTGAATGCCTTCTTCAACTCTGCCTCAGATGCACCCTTCTTAACACCCAGTATCTCGTAATAATCTCTCTTAGTAGCAGCTCCCATGATCACCTCAAAAATCTATATTTATCGTATTATAAAATATGAGCGACTCATTGTCAAGTATAGTGTAAAAAAAATATCTATGCATTTATTATATTATTTTAATAATTTTGATAATAAACCGGCTTTTTCTCCCACCACGATATCAATAAAGGCATTATTATGGTATATCCATGCCACTCCATTGTCATTATTCATGTTATCTACTATACCATTTATCTTAGCTTGATACTCATTACTCCACAGGTTTTTTCTGCAGGTAGTGGTCCAAACGAAACCGAGAAGATCAAGCGCATATATTTTTATCAGCGGGTTCTTGTCAACGAGTGACCTGATGATCAATTTTTGATAGGTCGCAACCAGCTCTGGGGAAACCTCCGCGACACGCGCCAGGGCATACACCACGCCAGGCCTGAAGGTCTGTTCTTCTATATCATAGACCTCGGCGATCAGCGGGACGATGTCAGCAAAGCCTTCCGGATCAGAGCACACGATCTCACCCAGAAGCTCGGGCGCGGCCCATCCGATACCGCCGGATTCATCGGAAAGAGACCACAGGAGCTTCCTCATCGTGATGCGCAGGTACTCGCTATGGGTTTTACCAAGCGCTTTCGCAACACGGCCCACCGCCTTGATCGCCCGCCATCCCACAAGCGTTTCCTTATCGTAGGCCATGCGAATGAGCAGGCTCAGCGCCTTCCTGTTTTCCTGGATGAACGAGACAACTGCATCCAGGTCATTCGATTCAAGGGAATGAAGAATGAATTTTTTCGTTTCAAGTTGGTTCATAGTGTGCTTGTCAAGGAGCAGGTGGAATGGTCCATTGTCTTAATAAGAGCATGTGGCCAGGTATTTTCACGCAGGTGACCACAAGAGCCGCTGTCGCCGTAAACCGGATCCTGACTAAAACTTCAGGAAGGACGCTTTATTCGTGCGTTTATGTCATTCCCGAATGCCTCTATCGGGGAGCTGGTGTCGACATAGTGGGGATACCTGACCGAAGTGGGTACCCCATTTCGGATATAAGCTCTTCACCTCTTGTTGATCCTGTCTAAGACTTTTCCATTTACCATCTTTTTCAAGTGGTGTCTCGTTCCGTTACTGCCTGTCCTCCGCAACTTCGATCGGCATGTGCCTCAGACACGGCCTCACTTCGACATCTCCCGAAGGGTGTCTTCCATTTCCTTCAGGTACTTCCCGTACCCGGTCCAGTCCTCCTTCCGGAGCGCCTCACGCGCCTTGCGCAGCTGTTCCAGTGCCCGGGAGCCCAGCTCCTTGGGTTGCCGCATGACTGCGGCCGGACCTTTCTCGGCCATACGCATGCTCGGCAGCGTGCCGGAGAACAGGCGCTGGATCGCGGCCTCGAGTGTATCTTCCATCACGACATCGTTTCCATAAGCAACGATGACCCTGCGGAGTTCCGGCAGGCCACCTTTGTCCGTGGCCACCAGGTAGAGCGGTTGGACATAGATGAGCGAGTCCTCGATCGGGATGATCAGGAGGCTCCCGCGGATCACGTCCGAGCCGTGCTGGCCCCAGAGCGTGAGTTGCTGCGAGATATAGGAGTCCTGGTCGATGCGGGCGTCGATCTGGCGGGGCCCGAAGACCAGCCGGTCCCGAGGGAAGGTATAGACAATGACCTTGCCGTAGTTCTCGCTGTCGC
>Ga0210377_10002916_pt1 | contig 14768 bp, 15 predicted proteins | sample PLM4_65_b1redo_FD_155480 | JGI IMG/M metagenome (GOLD analysis project Ga0210377, IMG submission 155480) | Groundwater sediment microbial communities from an aquifer in East River, Colorado, USA - PLM4_65_b1 redo | ecosystem: Environmental > Terrestrial > Soil > Riparian zone | place: USA: East...
CAAAGTCCGACAGGAAGGCGTTATCATACTGGTCAAACAGGATGTTGCCGGGCTTCAGGTCGCGGTGAACGATGCCACGCGCGTGGGCCTGATCCAGCCCCGTCCCCACACGGGCCATAATTGTCCCCACGACGTCCATGTCGAGCGGGCCATCCTTGAGCTTGTCGCCCAGCGTCCCGCCTTGCATATAACGCATCACCAGAAACGGCTGGTCGTCGCTTTCACCGTAGTCGTACACCGGCACGATGGCCGAGTGTTCCAGCGACACCACCGACTTGACTTCGCGCTCAAAACGCTGGCGAAACATCGGGTCGTTGGTGAATTCCTTGAGCAGCACTTTGATCGCCACTTCGCGCCCAACGCGCGGATCATAGGCGTAATACACCGTTGCCATGCCGCCGTGTCCGAGTTCGTTGCGAATCTCGTAACGGTCAATTTTCTCCGGTTGATCCGACATCGGAGTTCTCCCTCCCTTGCAGTTGATTGCCGTGTTTTGATCTGTTCTAGCGTGATAGCAGGCGTCATTATACTGGATTTCCAGAAGAACACACAAACGTACGAAATCTATAATCGAATGCAACCCCTCCGATAGAATGGAGGGATGGGAACGAAAGGACATCAAAGAAAGCTAGTTCTCGCCCCTGCTTTGGTTCAGCGTCCAGCATCGCTTCGGAATATCGGCTAGAATAAGAGTGGCAGGAGGCAACAAGCCATGACCTATCAAGAAATCGTCCAACTCATTCCCCAACTGACTATTGATGAGCGTCGGCGGTTGATCCGCGCTATCACCGACACGCTGCCCGACGGCGAGTCTCAGCCCGCGCCTAAGAAACGCAGCATCCTGGAATTCGAGGGCATCGCTAAACGCTTGGCTGATGATGAAGACCCTCAGACGCATGTCAAGCGTCTTCGTAGTGAATGGAATGATCGACCTTGAAGCTAGACGATGCTTTGCGCGAAACGACTCTGCTGGGTATTGAAGCCGCGCCGATCATCTATTTCACCGAAAGCCGTGCCAGGTACGTAGAGATCATGCGGGCGATCTTTCGTCGTGTCGCTGACGGGGATTTAGCGCTGGTGGCATCGACCATCACGCTCACTGAAACCCTTGCCAAGCCGCTACGTGAGCAGGCCGATGATCTTGTCATAGCTTATCAGACGATTCTCATGAAGACACCCGGCCTCGTCATGCGTCCTGTGGATAGCGATGTGGCAAACACGGCGGCCCTCCTGCGCGCCCGTTACAACCTCAAAACCCCCGACGCCCTGCACCTCGCCACCGCCATCGAAGCGGGCTGCGACGCCTTCCTGACCAACGACCGCGACCTGCTCCCCGTGACTGAAATCCGCGTTTTGGCCCTTGACGACCTTGAGTTGGACGATTCGACCCCGTAACCACGCCCCGCCTTAACCAGACCTTAACAACCCGTTCACAAGCCGTTTAACCCGGCGCGCTTTAATCATGGTTAGAAATCTCTGCTTTCTTGCTGTAAAGGCGAAACCGGGATGCTGGCAACCATGAACCCCGACCATAGAATATCGGTGACCCCGCCCCCTGCCCCTCGACTGTTGCGTCAGGATGAGTGCGTGACGACGCTGGTCGCCGAGCAAAACAGCGGCAACCCCGTGATGATCACGGAAGTCTCGCCGCAGATCGCGGAGACGCCAGTCTTTGCGGCTCAATTTAAGCGCGTCATGGAGCAAGCAGCCAGCCTTGACCATCCAGCTATATTGCCGGTTCTGGATTTTGGAATCAGGGGCGGCGTTCCGTTCATCGTCCAACCTTACGTCGCGCGCGGTTCGCTAGCGAGCGCGCTCGGCCTGCGCAGGGCCTACACGCTTCACGAAGTTATTGATATGATCGCCCAGATAGCAGCGGCAGTTGACTTTGCCCATCGCCAGGACTGTCTGCACGGCGGTGTCACCCTCCAAAACATCTGGCGCGGCGCGGATGGCGGCGTTATGCTCGGCGGGTTTGGGCTGGCGGAACTGATTCAGCAAGCCATAGGGCTGACCGAGGAGACGCTGCCCTACGCCGCCCCGGAGCTACTGCTCAAAGCCCCTTATTCCATCAAAATCGACACCTATGCGCTGGGCATACTGGGCTACCAGCTGATCACCGGGCGGCTGCCCTTTACCGGAAGCTCAATGACTCAGATGATGCAAGGGCGCTTGCGGCGTTCGCTGCCACCGTTTGGCGACGAGCTTGCCAGCGTCCCAGTCGCGGCGCACGAAGCCTTGCGACGCGCCGCCAGTTCGGTGAGCCATGCCCGTTATGATCAAGCCATCGATCTCGCCAACGACCTGGCGCGCGCCGCCGGTGTCCCCACTTTGGCCCTGTTTCAATTGTCGCGCTCAGATCGTCTCAGCCGACAGGTATTGACTCGCTATCGCAGCCTGCCGACAGTTTCACCCAAACAAGCGCCTAAAGTTAAAGTGTCGGACATGTATGTTGAAGCCCTGTCGCAAGAGCAAGCCAGCCCGACCCGGGCGCGCCAGCTATATCAGCAAATTTTGAATCATTGGCCGCGTATGGCGCAAGGCGACGTTCTGGATCGTCTGGTTCGCCTTGAACATGACGCCCTGGCAAGCTATCTGCCCACAATGATTTCGCGGGCGCGGCGGGCGCTCAACCGGGGCGATTGGGCGCTTCTCCTGCAATTGAGCAAGCAGGCTCTGGAAGTCAATGCCGATCACGCTGAAGCCGCGCAGATGGCGCGAACGGCAGCCACCATGATCGCGGCGGAAGAGCACGATCAGGCGGCGGCGTTGGCCGACGACTGGGGAGACACAGTGTCAGCCGTCACGCTCACCCGCGAGCTTTACCGCGCCGTCCCCAACTTCCCCGACCGCGCCGGGCTGACTGTGATCAATCCGCGCCGCGCCAGATTTGTCCGCGAGTCGCAAGCGCTGTCAGCCCACGCCAGCAACATTCTGGCGCTGGACTTCTCCAAAGATGGGCGGCTGCTGGCCTCTGGCTCAACCGACAAAACCGCGCGGATCGTCTGGCTGCCGCGCCTCGAAACCAGCGCCGCGCTTGACGCCTTTCATAGCTGGGTATGCGCGCTGGCATTCTCTCCCGGTGGCGAGTATTTGTTGACCGGGCTGTGGGATGGCGAAATCCGGTTGTGGGCGCTGCCTGATGGCGAATACCGGGGCATGATCGCCGGGTTGTTCAACCAGATTCAAGCGCTGGCCTTTGCCCATCACCAGCCCGATCTGATTGCTATCGCGGCTGGAAATTTCGTGACCCTGTGGCGCGTTCCTTCAGGCGAGCGCGTCGGGACGGTTCGTGAAGCCGACCTCCATTCGATTTCCGCGCTTGGTTTTTCGCCCACGTCAGCGCAGTTGATCTGCGGCACGACGCACGGCGCGCTGCGTATCCGCGACATGGCCGACCCGCGCTATCCGCTGGTCAAAGAAATCCCGGTTCACGCATCAACTGTCCATGCGTTGGCCTGCTTGCCTGACGGCGAGCGCGTCGTCTCGCTCTCCCAGTACGGCGGCGCCCGGATGGTTGACCTGCGGCGCGGCCTGACTCTATGGCAGTTCAACGGGCATGACGGCCCGATTCTTGACGTAGCCTGTTCGGCGCAGCAAGCGTTGATTGTGACTGGCGGGGCGGACAAAACCGTGCGGCTTTGGGACGCAGACACGGGCGAGTCGTTGGCGGCGCTGACCGGGCATGACGCCCCGGTCACCTGTGTTCGCGTCTCGCCCGATGATCGCGCCATTGCCTCAGCCGACAGCGCGGGAAATATCCGGCTGTGGAGCGTGCGCTAAGGATGTGCGTAGAGCTATGAAATCTGTTAAAGTAGTAATCGTCGTTCCCGAGCGCGCCACCAACGAGTCGCCTATGGCCGTCACGCCAGCCGCCCCCAACGTCTTCCGCGCCCGCCGCACCCTGTGGCGAACCGTGCGCGAACGCGCCATCGCCGCGCTGCTGTTCCTGTGCGGCTTGGTGTCGGTGCTGACCACCCTCGCCATCATCGTTTCGCTGTTTTCCGAAGCCTACAATTTCTTCGCCCGCCCCGAAGTCACGCTGTGGAACTTCGCCACCGGCGCCACGTGGCGGCCCACCGTCACCCCGGTCAAGCCGGAGAATTTCGGCATCCTGCCGCTGCTCAACGGCACGCTAATGATCGCCGTCCTGTCCGGCGTCATCGCTATCCCGCTGGGCGTCGCCAGCGCCATCTTCCTCAGCGAGTACGCCGGCGACCGGGTGCGCCGCTGGCTCAAGCCCTCGCTCGAACTGCTGGCGGGCATCCCGACGGTGGTCTACGGCTATTTCGCCATCACCGCCATCACCCCATTGATTCAAGCCGCCGTCGCCTCGTTGAACGCCATCACGGGCGGCCACGTCGAAGTGGGGTTCTTCAACGCCCTCAGCGCCTCGATTGTGGTCGGCATTATGATCATCCCGATGGTGGCCTCGATCAGCGAGGACGCCATGCGCGCCGTCCCCCGCGCCCTGCGCGAGGGGGCCTATGCGCTGGGCGCGACCAAGTTCGAGGTGGCGACCCGCGTGGTCGTCCCGGCGGCCCTGTCGGGGATCATCGCCGCGTTCATTCTGGGCTTCTCGCGCGCGGTGGGCGAGACAATGGCGGTCAGCATCGCCGCTGGGGCCACCCCGCGCATGACGCTCAACCCGTTGGATAGCATCCAGACCATGACCGCCTTTATCGTGCAGGTCAGCTTTGGCGACGCCCCGGTCGGGTCGGTCAACAGCCAGTCCATTTTCGCCGTCGGCGCGACGCTGTTCATCATCACGTTTGTCATGAACATCATCAGCCAGTGGGTTCTGCGCCGCTTCCGCGAGGAGTACGAGTGAACGGCGATTGATCCGCGAAGAACACGAAAGGCACGAAATAAGACATCTGTTGGCTTTTCCTTTCGTGTTTTTCGTGCCTTTCGTGGACAACCTGAAGGAATAGAGCAATGCAGACAGCCACCCCTCCCATCTTCCATCCTGCCACCGCTCGCCGCCAGCTTGCCGGGCGGGCGTTCGCCGCGCTGCTGCTGTTCGCCACCCTGTTCGGGCTGGTGACGCTCGCCGCGCTGCTGGTCAACATCGGGCAGTCCGGCTCGGAATATCTGTTCCGCGTGGTCGACGCGCGTTCCGATTATGATCAGGCGTTCACTGACCGCATCGAAATCCCGTTGAACGATGAATCTACCTTGCTGCTCAATCTGGGCTTGCTGACCAACTTCCACTCGCGCAAGCCGGAGCGCGCCGGGCTGGCCTCGGCCCTCGTCGGCAGCCTGATCGTGATGGGACTGGTGGCGTTGTTCAGCTTCCCGCTGGGGGTTGGCGCGGCGATCTACCTCGAAGAGTACGCCCCGCGCGGCTGGCTGACCGAGTTCATCAAGCTCAATATCTACAATCTGGCGGGCGTCCCGTCGATTGTCTACGGGATGCTGGGGCTGGCGCTGTTCGGCCACTTCTTTGGCCTGTTGGAGCCGGATAGCTGGCTGGTGAAACTGCTCAACTTGCCGACTGCCAGGTCGGGGATTCAGGAATTCGCCGTGCTGGGCCTGCCGATGCAAGTCCCGTTTGGCAACAGTTTGCTGGCCGGCGCGCTGACCATGACCCTGCTGGCCCTGCCGATTGTCATCATCGCCGCCCGCGAGGCCATCCGCGCTGTCCCCGGCTCCATCCGCGAGGCGGCTTATGCGCTGGGCGCGACGCGCTGGCAGGTGGTCTGGCATCAGGTCTTGCCGGTCTCCATGCCCGGCGTCCTGACCGGGATGATCCTCGCCCTTAGCCGGGCGATGGGCGAAAGCGCGCCGCTGCTGGTGTTGGGCGCGTTTGTGTATGTCCCCTTCCTGCCCGAATCCCTGTGGGACAAGTTCACCGTCCTGCCCCTGCAAATCTATAACTGGATATCCCTGCCCAAAGAAGACTACCGCGTGTTCCTGTCAGGGGCCGGCATCATTGTTTTGCTGGTCGTCCTGCTCGCCATGAATCTGGTGGCGATCTTCTTGCGCAATCGTTTTGAAAAGAGGTGGTAATCCGTGCCTGATACGCTAGGCTCAACTCTGACCGCGACGCCTGAAACCGGGATCGGCGCGGCCCTGTCTGCCCGCCGCCTGAACGTCTATTACGGCCCGCATCTGGCGGTCAAAGACATCAACCTTGAAATTCAGCGCCATCAGATCACCGCCCTGATCGGCCCGTCGGGGTGCGGCAAAAGCACGCTCCTGCGCTGCTTCAACCGCATGAACGATCTGGTTCCGTCCGCGCATGTTGAAGGCGAAGCGCTGTTCGAGGGCCAGAATATCTACGCGCCCGGCGTTGACCCGGTGGACATCCGCCGCCGCATCGGGATGGTGTTCCAAAAGCCCAACCCCTTCCCCAAAAGCGTTTACGAGAACGTCGCCTTTGGCCCGCGCATCAACGGCTACCGGGGCAATATGGACGAGCTGGTGGAAGGCGCGCTGCGGCAGGCCGCCCTGTGGGACGAAGTCAAAGACAAGCTCAATCAAAGCGGGCTGGCCCTCTCCGGCGGGCAGCAGCAGCGGCTGTGCATCGCGCGGGCAGTGGCCGTCCAGCCCGAAGCGCTCCTGATGGACGAACCCGCTTCGGCCCTTGACCCGCTGGCGACGCTCAAGATCGAAGAGTTGATGCAGTCGCTCAAGGCCAACTACACAATCGTGATCGTCACCCATAACATGCAGCAGGCCGCCCGTGTCGCCGAGAACACCGCCTTCCTAAGTATCGACCGCGCCAACGAGACAATGCGGACGGGCATCCTGATCGAATACGGCCCGACCCAGCAAATCTTCACCCGCCCGGAAAAGCAGGAAACCGAAGACTATGTGTCGGGCAGGTTTGGATAACGGGAATGTTAGAAGTTAGAACGTAGAATGCAGAAGTAAAAGCCAACAGCCATAGGTCTTGTCGGCGCTTTTCACTTCTGCATTCTGACTTCTGACTTCCTGCTTCTGCCATCCGCCAGAGGAGCGACATCTATGGGAACCACACGCAGCGTTTTAGATCATAACTTGACGCAAATCCGCGATGACATCCTGCGGCTGGGGTCGCTGGTCGATCAGGCCGTCGAGCGCGCCATCGAAGCCCTGCGCGCCAATGACATGCAGCTCGCGCAGGAAGTCGTTGACGCCGATGACGCCATCGACAGCCTGCACCACAAGCTGGAAGAAACCATCATCTCGACGGTGGCCCTTCAACAGCCGATGGCCCACGACTTGCGCCGCCTGATCGCCGCCCTGCTGATCACCAACGAATTGGAGCGCATGGGCGACCACGCCGAGGGCATTGGCCGCACCGCCCTGCGGCGGGGAGCCGGGCCGGTGGTCGCCTTCCCCGCCCGGCTGGATGAAATGCAGCGCGCCGTCAGCGCCATGATCCGCGATGTCATGACCGCCTATCTGGAAGAAAGCCCGGAAAAAGCCCATCAGGTCTCCGCGATGGACGACACGCTGGACGGCGATTACCGGGAAATGTTCAATATCCTCGTTTCCGAAATGGGCGCCAGCGCGCTGTCTGTCGAACACGGCGCTTATCTGATGTGGGCCGCGCACAACCTGGAACGCATCGGCGACCGGGTGACCAACATCTGCGAGCGGATTGTCTATTCCAGAACAGGCGAAATCGGCGGGCTAAACCCCAAGGTATAGGGTCGGTCTAAAAACATATGTCCGGGAATTACAGATAGCATACAAAACGCGCCCCCGCCGCTGGGTGGCGTTATGATTGCTATCTGAGCAAAGTAAGCGATCACCAAAGGAGATTTCCGACATGCTTTCCGAAACCCTCTCAAAGTACGTGGGCATTCCGTCCGGCGATGTGGAACATTATCTGGGCATGCCAGTTAGCGCGCTGGCAAGCGACCCCAACTATATTCAATTATTGCAGGGCCTTGATCTGGCAACGCTGGAATCGTCCATGACCGAGGCGCACACCCTGCTGGAACAATCGCTGCCGGGCTTCACCGATCAGGTCACCAGCGAATACGCGCTGCGCCGCAACCCCATGTCCGGCTACACGCTGGCAAACTGGCTGCTCGGCTATCTTAACTACCCGGAAAAAATGGACGCGCTGGTCGAGCTGCATGACCGCGTCCCGTCTGAGGCCATTCGCAAGTATCTCCCGGCGGTCATTTCAATGTTGGATAACATGGGGCCGGGCCGCGAAATGTGGCAGCGCGCGCTGGCTTCGGTGGGGATCATCCTGTCCGTTGGCTAATTGAAATTGTGGCTGTCTTATTGCGCCCCTCTCAGCGCTGAGAGGGGTTTTTGTTTTCGCCCGCCCGTCAGGGGAGCGCCGGCTGAGGGATCAACGCCCGCAGGCCCATAAACACCGCCATCCCCACGATTATCGTCACCGTCAGGTTCTTGGTGCGCCACATTGCCAGCCCGGTGACGATAATCGCCGCCAGCGGAATAAAGTCGGCGGTCGTTTGGATAGCATGGTTGCCGGGCAGCAGCACGGCGGGCGCGATAATCGCCGCCAAAACCGCCGGAGCCACATAGCGCAACGCCTCAAACACGCGTTTGGGCATCTCGACTTTGCCCGCCAGCGCCAGCGCCGGGTAGCGGATCAAGAATGTCACCAACGCCATCCCACCGATTAGCAATATTTCATTCATAGGGCTGTCTCCTCGGTTGGGCCGCTCGCCCATGCGTCGTCAATCCTGAACATCTCTGGCTCAGGCTCGCGCTCCTTGAATATCGCCTTGCCGATCATCCCCGCCGTCACCCCGGCCAGCGCCGCCAGCATCAGGCCGAGCCGGTTCGGCAGCGGGAACGCGAGCGCCGCCACCAGGCCTGCCACAATCACGGCCAGCGCGGTCGAGCGATTGCGGAGCATCGAGACCACCATCCCGCCAAATGTCACCATCGCCGCGAAGTCTAACCCCCACTGCTCCGGGTCGGGGATGGTTTGCCCGGCCACAATGCCCACGACCGTGCAAAGCTGCCAATTCGCGTACATCAGCAGCGCCGACCCCAAATAATACCACCGTCCGTAGGGCTGCGAGCCGCGCTCCTCAAAGCGCTTGACGACGATCACAAAAGTCTCGTCGGTCAGCATAAACCCCATCGGAATCAGGTAACGCTGAGGGACGCGCTTGAGGTACGGGCCGAGCGTCGCCGAATACAAAGCGTGGCGCAGATTGACGACGAAGGTGGTGACCACAATAAACAGGATGCTCACATGCTGCGCCACCAGCCCGACCGCGATGAACTGCGAAGACCCCGCGAACACGAACGCGGACATCGCTTCTGCGCCCGCCGGGGTCATCCCGCTGGTGACGGCCAGCGCGCCGTAGATGATCCCGAACGGGATCGCCCCTAGCACCATCGGGATGGTGTCGCGCATCCCAGCTGCAAACTCGCTACGCGGCGTTGACCCCGGTTGCGGTGTCGAAGAGCCGGCCATAGCTCCTCCTTAATTCAGGCAGAAAACACGAAGGGCGACCTGCGGGGGTCGCCCTGTTGAATTGAACAACAAGCATTCTATCAGACGCGCAAAAGTTATGCAAAAATTGATCCGGCTATGGCTTTCCCAGCATCGCCTTGACTGCCTCGCCAATCGCAAAGAAATCGGGCAGCGGACTCTCCCACAAGGTCTCGACGTGGATTTTCAGCCCCGGCAAAAGCGGCGATTCGTAATTGCCATCGGCGTCCAATGGCTGGGATTGATAGCGGCCTTCGGCGTTCAGCCGGTGGAAACGCGCCTCGGCGCGGATGGGGTCGAACAGCCAGTATTCTTTGACGCCGCCCGCTTCATACTCGACAAACTTTTTGCCATAATCTCGATCCACGCTTTCGAGCGAGATAATCTCGACGCAAATATCCGCCGGGCCGACCATCGCGGTATCGGTGAACTGGCCGGGATTGTTGTTGAGGATCACCATCAGGTCAGGTTCGCGGTAGGCTTTCATAGAATCCAGCCGCAAGACAAATGGCGCTTCCTTCACCCTGCCGATAGGCCGCAAGGCAAAATAGGCGCGGAACATATCCTGACAGTAGGCAGCAAGTTCATCGTGATTATCAGCCACAGGAGCCATCGGATACACCTCTCCATCGACCCACTCGTAGAAATCGTGGGCGTAGTGTTCCATATACTCGTCGGCAGAAATGTAGCTGTCGCTGGATATGGGCAGGATTGGAGTCGGCATCGTGGGTGGACGGGTTATTTGATCAGCCATAGGTTATCGCCTCGTTTTTTGCGTCAAGTCTTAGCGTATCACGGATGGCATTTTCCGACCAGCACGCTACTATGCCCGCGCCTCAACCTTTACTCGTTGAGCGCTCGCTGGATTTCCGCCACATGCTCGGCGTCATGCGAGAGAATACTGCGCACCAGTGTAGCCAGTGTCCCTTGCTGCCCCCATGAATACACAAATTCTTCCTGCCACGTCTCGGCGGGAGCGCGTCGCACTACATCTTTAAGCTCCTCATAGACGGACAGCCAATCCGCGTAAATCTGCTGTTGGCTGAGACTTTGCCACTGCTTGTACGATGCTTCGTTGAACGCCATCACGTTCTGGCGTGGTATCTCTGGCTGCCCGGCAACATGTGCCAAACCTGCCGCCACAGCCTCGCGCTGCCATGATGTGATGTGCGCTAGCAGGTCGCAAAGACGCCATCCACTGGCCGAATGGATAACCAGATTGGGGTCAACGCCATCGATTAGTTCGCTGATGCGGTCGCGCACATAATCGATTTTCTCGAACAGGGCTTGTTTTTCGGCTTCAAGTGTCATTACGACCCTCAATCCAGTGTCACTACCAACGTATTGGCACATCGGCAGCGATCATCCCGTCATACCGCGTTGATGGAGTTGGCAGAGGTCAGCCCGATTTGCGGCGACTGTTCCACCGCACGGCGAAGAACGCCGCCACGCCGATCAGCGCGACCACACCGACAATCACCGCCAGTGTCAGCGCGCCCGAATCGCTTGTCACTTGTGGACTGGGCGTAACAGGATTGTCCGGGGAAACTTCTGTTGAGGTAACCTTCAAAGTGAGTGTTTGGCTCACAGGCGCAACGGTGGGGGCCATGGTCGGATGGAATGAATTAAATATTTGTTCTGGGGATGACGTGGGGTGTGCATACCACTTATCGAGGAGACCGGACATGGTAATCAACAGTTCGTCATTAGGCGCGAGACTTAACGCCCGACTCATTGTCGCATAAGTTTTCTCTTTTGGGCCCTGCATGTAGGCGAGCATTTTTGCATACTCGACGATGATCGTCTTATCATTCGGGGCTGCTTCAAGGGCTTTCTCGTATTCGTCAAGGGAGGCTTGCCCGATGGTTAGATATGCTCCGTGACAAGAACATGGAAAGTAACTATATGGATCCCAGTCAAACACTGCCGCGCGATATGCTCGAGCCAGCCTCAAATGTGAGTTGGCTGATGAGATATCTTTGACTACTTTTCGGGCATGTACTATCTCGCGCCACACTGCGGGATTCATGACAGAGATGACTACGTTGTCTCTCTGATTTGGTTCGAGATTATTGAATTCCCACGTGACGTCGGTGCCAAGAATCTTGGAGTAGTCAGGGCTAATAATAGGCCGACTATCTATTGGTTTATCCAAGCGGACATTTAGTTCGTTGACCTCATAAGGTAAACGGACTGCAACTATCCCGTGCCCGATTGTTCCATACCATCCCGCCCCCGTTTCAAGGATGTAGTTGTACTGTCCAAATGCTCCGTAATCACCCTTTGCATAGAGTTGATAAATCACGTCTATGGATATTGTTTGTCCGGGTGGAAACGTAACCGGCCAAGTCGCCCAAGGAAGTGGTTTACATCCGTCACAACTAGGCATGGGTTGATATTCGATGCTGGTCTGAGAATCCTGCCCATCAACATATGCTGCAAAATTCAGAACTTCGACTGGATTTCCATAGCCATCACTCGAGCCAATGGGGAATCGCACATTAAACGACTCTTCTGCCGTTCCTTGATTTCGTAGCTGAAAATTGGCTTTCACATAAGCCCGGTCATCTCCAACAGTAATCAGGACATCCTCAGAGACCATCTGAACTTTCGTATCGATATATCCGGTTTGAATTGAGTCGCCGGGCGCAGGTCGCGGCGGCGCGGCATCCGCCAGCGCGCTCTGCGCCATCCCCAACGCCGCTATCACTACCACCGCCACAATCATCACCCGCTTGATCATGTCACCCACCATTTCTTTCCTCTTTGTCTATCTTTTCTCTGTGTTCTTTGTGTCCTCTGTGGTTGAAAAAAGCCTCACCCCGCCGCCAGCCCCTTGACGCGCTTCCTAAAATCTTCGCCGCGCGCCTCAAAATCGGCGTACTGGTCAAAGCTGGTGCAGCCCGGCGACAGCAATACCACGTCGCCCTCCTCCGCCAGTTCCGCCGCCAATGTCACCATCTCCGCCATCGACCCGGCCTGCTCCAACGGCATATCGACCTGCGCCTCGCGCCGCGCCCGCGCCGCCTGCTCGGCGATCATCAGCCCGGCCTCGCCAAAGGTGATTATCGCCCGGCAGCGTTGGACGGCCAGCCGGAGCAGGTCTTCCCACGGCAGCTTCTTGTCGCGCCCGCCCAGCAGCAGCACAATCGGCTCGTCGGGGAAGGCTTCCAGCGCCGCCACGACGCGCTCCGGCGCGGTGGCAATCGAGTCGTTGACGTAGGTCACGCCGTCGATCACGCGGACAACTTCGAGGCGGTGCGCGACCGGCTTGAATTTTAATATCGCCTCGCGCATCGCCTCGGCGGGGACACCCGCCACCCCCGCGATGGCGCAGGCCGCCAGCACGTTCAGCACATTATGATGCCCGCGCAGGGGTATCTCGCTGATGCGGCACACGGGCTCCATCGACGCTTCGAACTTGGGGCGCATCACCAGCCGGTCATCGACCAGCCACGCGCCGACATCCACCGGCACGCGCCCGGAGAAATACGCCACCTCTTGCGTGGCCCGTTCGGCGAGGTCATGCGCCACCGGGTCATCGTAGCCCAGCACGACAATATCGCCCGCCATCTGGTTTTCGAAAATGCGCGCTTTGGCGTCGATGTACGCTTCCATCGTCTTATGGCGATCCAGATGGTTGGGCGTGATGTTGAGAATCGCCGCGATGCGCGGGCTGGCGGTCATGATCTCCAACTGGAAGCTGGACAGTTCCATCACCGCGATGTCGGTGGGCTTGATGTAGCGCAGATCGGCGATCAGCGGGTTGCCGATGTTGCCGCCCACCCACGGGATCATCCCCGCCGCTTCGCACATCGCCCCGACCAGCGTGGTGGTGGTGGTCTTGCCCGCCGACCCGGTGATGCCGACTGCGTCGCAGGGGCAACGCTCCAAGAAGATTTGCGCGTCATTGCTGAGGGGAATCTGCTTTTCAAGCGCGAACTGGACGATCTGCGTGTCGAGCGGCACGCCCCCCGACAGGCACAGCAGGTCGGTCGTGTTGAGCAGGCGCGGCGGGTGATCGCCCAGCGCGAACTGGATATCCAGCCCATCCAGTTCTTGCAGCGCGTCGGCCAGCTTTTCGGCGGGGCGCATATCGCTGACCGTGACCGTCGCGCCGACATCGCACAGCCACTTCGCCAGCGCGATGCCCTGCCGGGCCAGGCCGAGGATGAGGATGTGTTTTTCGCTGAGGGGGTCGGATGACATGCCACTATTCCTTGTCAGGGGGAAAGAAAGGTTCGTTCTCCGCCAGAAGATGAAGCAGCTTGCGGGCCACATACAGCCGGTTGCGCTGCCGCCCGGTGATTTCTTCCAGAATGCCCAGCCGGGTCATCTCCCCAATCGCTGATTTGGCGGTGTTAAAATGCGCCCCAAGATGAAGCGCGGCTTGCTGGATTGTCAGATAGGGGTTGGTGAAAATAAAATCGAGCAGGATTAGACCGTTGGCCGGAGTTTTCTGTGATTGCAATTCAGCCCGATATTGTTCTCTCAGGTCAATGATCCGCTTCGCCGATTCTAGCGCATGGTTGCTCTGGGAGATCACGCCGCGCATGAAGAACTTGAGCCAGCTATTCCAATCCCCATCCCGGCAGACTCCCAGCAGCAAATCATAATAATCGCTGTGGTGACGTTCAAAGAAAGCGCTGAGATACAGTAGCGGGTAGCGCAGGGCTTTGCGCTCGCACAGGAACAACGTGATCAACAGCCTGCCCACCCGCCCGTTGCCATCGCGGAACGGGTGAATGGCCTCAAACTGGGAATGGATCAACGCGCATTGAAATAAGGTCGGGAATTCGTTCCGAATGTTGAGAAACGCCTCCCATGCCTTCAAACAATTTGCCAGTTCCTCGCCGGGCGGGGGCGGCACATAGCGGGCGCTCGCAAGGCTTGACCCCGGTCTGCCGATCCAGTTTTGGATTTTGCGGAATTCGCCCGGGGTTTGGTCGGCGCCCCGCGCCCCGCGCATCAAATGCTCGTGCAGTTCCCTGACAATTCGCAAGCTGAGTGGCAGGCGTTCCAGTTGCGCCAGCCCGTGATCAAGGGCCGCAATGTAATTCTTGATTTCAGCCAAATCATCCGGGCGGGATGGATTTTCAGAGGACGCCGCATAGTAAAAGAGTTCGGCTAAGGACGCCTGCGTGCCTTCAATCCGCGAACTGGACACTGCTTCGCGGCGGGTGTAGGGAATGATCAGCAGATTAGAGAGTGTTTCATAAATAGACCTCTTGCAAAAGTAGATTCTTAAGCCTTTTTGAGTTCCAAGTTGCAAATAGCGGCAATCAGATTGAACCGGATGGCAAAACGTTTTCGTCGGTTGCGATAACGTTCACTCAAAATGCGGAAG
>Ga0210377_10002917_pt1 | contig 14765 bp, 15 predicted proteins | sample PLM4_65_b1redo_FD_155480 | JGI IMG/M metagenome (GOLD analysis project Ga0210377, IMG submission 155480) | Groundwater sediment microbial communities from an aquifer in East River, Colorado, USA - PLM4_65_b1 redo | ecosystem: Environmental > Terrestrial > Soil > Riparian zone | place: USA: East...
GCGGTCGCACCGCATCACGTGAACTACCTCCTCAACCCCGCGCACCCGGACTTCGCCACCCTCACCATCGCAGCCCCGGAGCGCTTCGCGCTCGACCCCCGCCTCCTCCCGCTCCGCACCAAGTAATCGGGAGAGCAGGGCACGCAGTCTCGATGGAAGCAGGATAAGAGGGACGAAAGGATCTGTCGGTTCTGGTGCCAGAGCCTTGGTCAGCGGGCGGGAAAGGCATTCGTGCTACGCGCTTTCCGCACTGCGGCACCTTGTGGTATTCTGTAGCCGCTCCCAGCATAGAAGTCGCTTCTCCATTGCCGGCTAACAAAGGGGAGTCAGTGGCGCCAATTTCTTGGGACCGCAACACGTGGGCCCAAGGAACGGAGAGGGAGGGCACTATGGGTCGGATCACATTGGACATCCCGGATGACACCATCCTGGCCTTGAGGGTTTCGCCAGAGGCGTTTGGGGAAGAGTTGCGAATGGCGGCTGCGGTCAAGCTGTTCGAGTTGGGGCGCCTCTCCTCCGGCGCAGCGGCCAAGTTGGCAGGGGTGCCCCGAGTCCTTTTCCTTTCCCGCCTGGCAGATTATGGGGTGGATACCTTCCGCCTGACGGAAGAGCAGCTCCGGGCGGAGACCCACCTTGCCTGATGTCATCTGCAACACGTCACCCCTTCAGTACCTCTACCAGATCGATCTCCTCCACGTGCTCCGGGGATTGGCAGGACACATCGTTGTACCGCGTGCGGTTGTGGAAGAACTCTCGGCAGGTAGGGCAGTCGGCCTGAGTCTGCCGGACCCAACCACCCTGGACTGGGTGACCGTCCGTGAGCCGACAAGCTCCGCGGCCCTACCGCTGATCACCGACCTTGGGCCCGGGGAGGCGGAAGTCCTCATCCTGGCCCTGGAGTCGCGGGGCTCCATTGTCGTCCTGGACGACGCCCTTGCCCGACGAGTCGCCCTGATGTTGGGCGTCCGCCTGATTGGCACCCTGGGAATTCTCCTGGAAGCCAAACGTACCCGGCTTATTCCCGCTGTCAAACCGGTGCTCGATCAACTCCAAGAACTGCGCTTTCGGCTCGCATCTCATACCCGGACAGCGGTCCTCGTCCTCGCCGACGAGCTGCCATGAAGAAGCTGTCTCTCCCCCTGACCCGTAATTGTCGGGCAGCCCCTCCGCTCCCCTGTGCCCGCCCGACCGCGCAGCCCCCTGACTGATCCACATCGAAATCCCGGCATGGATTCCGTGAGGAGGGACCGTCACCGTGTACCGGATTCTGATCGCCGAATGCAAGCAAGAGGTTGCGTCCTTCAACCCCGTCCTCAGCCACTACGACGACTTCAGCGTATCGTTCGGCGACGACCTCCTTGCCCGCCATCGTGGGGTCCGAAGCGAGGTGGCAGGTGCTCTGGGTGTGTTCGATGCACGCGCAGACGTGCAGGTGGTCCCGGCCTGCAGTGCCCGCTCGATCACATCCGGCGGGATCCTGGCAGCCGCGGACTTCGAGCGCATCGCACGCGAGTTCCTCTCCAGCCTGCGCGGGGCGGGACACGTGGATGCCGTCTATTTCGCCTTGCACGGCGCCATGGCCTCCGAAAACGAGGATGACCCAGAAGGATACCTCCTGGCCGAGACCCGCAAGATCCTTGGGGACCTGATCCCGATCGTGGTCTCGCTGGATCTCCACGGCGTCCTGACCGATCGGATGCTCCAGCACAGTGATGCGGTGGTGATGTACCATACCTATCCCCATGTGGACTTCTATGAGACGGGCCAGCGGGCCGCGCTTCTCCTGGTGCGAATCCTGTCGGGTGAGGTCAACCCGGTGACGGCGGCCGTCACCATCCCGGCGCTGGTGCGCGGGGACGAGCTGATCACGGAAACCGGCCTGCTGGGAGGGATCATCCGCGCCGCCAAGGCCATCGAAGAAAGCCCGGGTGGCTTGGTCGCCGGCATGTTCATCGGCAACCCATTCACCGACCTGCCTGGGTTGTGCTCTCGCAGTGTCGTGGTGACCGATGGCGACCCCGCGCGCGCCGAGCGCGAGGCCCTCACACTGGCCGAAGCCTTCTGGGAAGTTCGCGAGCGGTTGCAGGCCTCCTTGACGAGCCTCGAGGAGGCCGTCCGGATCGCCAAGTCCACCACGGGCACCGTGATCTTCACCGATGCCGCCGATGCCACCAGCTCAGGCGCCCCGGGTGACAGCAACGCCATCCTTCGAGCGCTCCTGGAGCACGGGTATCAGGGGCGCGCCTTGGTCCCCATCGTGGATCCGCCGGCTGCTCGAGCGGCGTTCGCCGGCGGCGTCGGCACCACCATGCGCACCCGCGTGGGTGGCGCCTTCGACATGCGGCGGTTCCAGCCGCTGCCGATCGAGGCGCGGGTCCGCATGCTGTCCGACGGACGCTTCCGCAGCGAGTCTCACGGTGACGAGTGGTACGCCGGGGACACGGCCGTCCTCCAGGCCGGCACCATCACGCTGGTCGTGACCAGCCGGGCCATCAGCCTGTACGATCGCTCGCTCTTCCTCGCCCACGGCCAGGACCCCAGGCAGTTCGATCTGGTCGTCGTCAAATCACCCCACTGCCAGGAGCGCTTCTTCAAGGCGTGGGCCGCCCGGCTGGTCAACGTGGACGCGCCGGGGGCGACCAGCGCCAACCTGAAGAGCCTGGGCCACATCCGGTGTGCCCGCCCGATGTTCCCGCTGGATGACGCCGTCGAGTTCACCCCGCGCGCGACACTGTTCCGCCGCCGATGAGCGTCTTCCGATGATCGGGCAGATCGAGCGATGAGAGCTGGCGACTCTTTGCGATCTTTGCGGTCTTGGCGGTGAGGTTGTCGGGCTGAGGAAGACGACCCACCTCATGTGGACGGACAGAACGAGCCAGGCCGCGAGTCGGTACACGGGAGGCGTTCCATCCGCTGGGGGGCCGACCATCCCCTCCAGCCGTCATGCACGGGGCGGGAGGCGCTCCCAGAGGAATTCGGCGGCGCGACGGGCGGCATAGTAGAAGGCCAGACCGAACCCGATGTGCCCGAAAGGCAGGGTGATCCGCCGTGGTCGGCCCAGGGCCTCCCAAAGCTTGTCCTGGGCCTCCGGGACAATGGCCCGGTCGAGGCGCGTCTTGAACAGGAGGACGCAGCGTGGGTCCACCGCGGACGCGTACCGCATCGGCTCCGTCCGGGAGGCCTGCGCCTGCGGAAGACCCACCAAGTCTTCCGGGTCGGTCAGCCCGTGCACATGCATGATGCGGGCGCGGAATCGCCGCACCGACCGCTCCCGCGAGCGGGCCACGATCATGGCCTCATCCGCACCCCCCATGCAGAACACGCCAGCCCCGAGGCGGGAGTCCGCCCCCATCACGCACGGCCCGATCATGGCGCCGTAACTGATACCGATGATCCCCAGGCGTCGTGCGTCCACCTCGGGCCGGGCGCACAGCCAGTCCAGACCACGGCGCCCGTCCACGATCATTTCTTCCACCACCTCATCCCAGGTCGGGCCGGAATCATTCGGTGTCACCTGCACCCGATCCAGGAACGAGATGCCACTGCGCAGCTCCAAGGCGGCGAATCCTTGGGAGGCGAAATACCGGGCGAGCATTCCCGATCCCAGGCTGAGTCGATCCTGCAGGACGGGAAGGACGAGGATGCCAGGACGGGGGGCGCTCCCGTCCGTCCGCGGGAGATAGAACCCTCCCAGGCTCTTGTAGCCGAAACCCTGGGTCGCGGACCGCGGGGCGGGCTTCCATTGCACCTCCCAGGCTCGGATGTGCCGCGGGGCGGTGACCGGAACCGGATCGCCCGAGGGAACCGCAGCACGATACCCCAGGTCGGGGATCCGGGCGAGGGCCCGGTCGTTTCCATTCCCTGGCGCGGGGGGGTCCTCGCGACTCACCAATTCCAGCAGGCGCGCGAAGGCCGCCGAGCCCGCCACGCTCCGAAATGTGTGATCCGCGAGGAAAAGGACCGCACGCCCAAGCCGCCGCACGTTACAACCTCCCGACCAGGCGCCGGGGTCAGATCTCACGACAGGTACGAAAGTCAGTCCTGCGGCCCAGGTGCATTTGGCTGTCCGCCGCCTCCGCGATCGGGTCGTTCAGGTCCCAGAGGACCAGCCGAATCCATCTCGAAAGCCAGACGCCGGGCGGGTGATGAGCCGCGCGCGCAGCTCCTGCTGAATGCGGATCGCCTCCTGCGGTGTGACGTCCCAGCCATGGAGCCGCCCGTCCTCCACGCGGTCCCTCCCCGAAGCCGCCGACCAGGCTCACTGCCGCCAGGCGGAGACCGGCGCGCCGACCAGAACCTTGGCGGGGTCGGCAATAACGCGCCCGTGGAGCAGCGAGTAATACCGAAAACGGGCCGGCATGTGCGACCCGACGGAGCCGACCAAAACCACCAGCAGCAGGAACACCACTCGCCGCTCCCACCACAGTCCGGCCGCGATCAGCAAGGCAACCTTCAGGCTGACCATGACCCCCTTGCCCAGATAGATCCAGCGGCAGGAGGAGTAGAGTTCGAGGAGCGCCAGCCCGACGCCGCTCGCGATAGTCAGGTACAGGAACACGATCAGCCGATGGGGAGCCACGTCAAAGGCGTGTCCCCCCAGGAGACAGCCAGAGGTCATCAGGTGTGCGGTGCGCAGGGCGATGGTGATTCCCCGCTCGCCGGGGATGTGCCGCGGTGTCGCGGGGAAGAGGATTGCGGCCAGCGTTGAACCCATAATCTCCCGAGCCAGAAACTTCGATGGCCAGAGTGCCCTGAAAAAACGTTCGGGCGTTCGACCGTTCGGGCGTTCGCGAACTGCCGAACCTTCGAACTCCAGAACAGCCGAACGCTCTTGCCGCTTCGCTACCCGATCAGGTCCTGGGAAAATCGGGATGCGACTTGATCCGGCGGATCTGCCCCAGGTGCTTCATTTCGTGGGCGGCCTCCAGGGCGAGCCACTGATAGAAGTGCAGCTCGCCGAGCTGGAAGTGGCGAATCGTCATGTTGCCGACGACCCGACCATCCGCCCGGCTGCTCACCTCCAGCAGACGCTCCCGGCTCTCCTGGAGGCCGGAGAGTAGCTGCTCCAGGGGCCGATCTGGCGCGGGCCGGACGGATTCTGGCGCCGCAGCCGCCTGGTCGTAGACCGCCAGGTCAATCGCGTGCGAGGGCGGCTCCATGCTCCCGGGTTCGCCGATCAGGCCGCGACCAGCCGCCTGCTGCAGGATCTTGGAGATAACCCGCGTGATGCTACGCTCCGCCAGGCACAGGTGATCCAGGATCTCGCCGGTGGACCACCTGTCGGGTGCGGGGCGGAACGCGAGCTGGGCCTCGGAGAGCCCCCGCACCTCGCCCACGAGCGCCTGCCGGGTGGCAGCATTCTCCTTCCAGATTTCCCGCAGTGCCACCGAGGTCCATTCCGCAGTCCCGCCGTCTGCACCCATACGTCCTCCCCGACGCCGCCGAATGGCCCCAAGGCAATGGCGGCTGTGGAACGGCCCCCCTACAGCCCAGGATGGACCTTTTTCCAGTACATCGCCAGGAGGCGGTCCATCAACCGGGGCGACACCGCATTCAAGATCACCATCAGACGCGCCGGTGGGTAGACCAGGATCTCCGGGCGAGGCCGACGCGCGCAGCGGACGATGACTTCGGCCACTTGCTCCGCGGAGTAGATCGGGCCGGCAGGGTCAAACTTCCGCCGCGAGCGTGACGCCGCGACCTCGAAGAATTCGGTGGTCGTCGAAACCGGGCAGATGAGGCTCACGTCAATGCCCGCGTCGGCAAGCTCCAGCCGAAGAGACTCGGAGAGCGCCACCTGGGCGAATTTGGTGGCGGAATACACCCCGTATCCGGGGGCAGCCCGCTTTCCCACGACCGAGGACACGGTGATGATGTGCCCGGAACGTTGCGACCGCATGATCGGCACCGCGGCCTGGATCCCGAAGAGCGTGCCCATGACGTTCACCTCGAAGAGGTACCGAACGTCCTCCACCGGCATGGATTCCACGCGGCCGAAGTACCCGACTCCCGCGTTGTTGAGCAGGATGTCCAGCCGGCCGAAGGCCGCCACGGCTTCACCGACCAGGCGGGCGACCTCCTCGGGCCGGGTCACATCGATCTGAAGGCCGCGCGCCTCGCCTCCGCGGTCCCGGATCGCTTCCACCGCCTCTTGCAGCCGATCGCTGCGTCTCGCGCCCAGGACGACTCTGGCTCCCTCCCGCGCGAGGGCCAACGCCGCCGCGCGCCCGATCCCGCTCGAGGCCCCAGTGATGACGGCCACGCGATTTTTCAGATCGCGGCGCATGGTCGGGCAAAGTTCCTGAAGCGGCGCAAAAGCACCCCCTCACGCCAATGGCATTTCCAAGGGCCCCTGCCGGCCGGAGGCCCCTACAGGAGCCGGGCGGTCACCTGACTGCCGTCCACCTCGACGAGGGCGCCGTGGCCGCCACTGCCGAGTGTGCAGTTCACCACGGTGGTGCCACCCCGGATCATCACCCCGGGCGATTCGTGGCAGTGGCCGCAGAGCAGGACCCTGGGCTGGAGCCGCCGAAGGGCGTCCAGATGCTCCTGGAAGCCGATATGCCTTCCGCCGCCTACGTCGTCCAGGATGTCCCGCGGCGGCTCATGCACCACCAACACATCGCAGGCCGTCAGCTCTTCGAAGGGGCCGGCAATGGTCACCCCGCCAACCTCGATCCGCCGCCCGACCAGGCTCTCCGCATGGCACTTGGCGATGGCCTGGTCGAACGACCGGCGAACGTCCAGATTCCCAGGGATCGCCAGGACCCGACCCGGAATGCCTTCCAGCACTCGCTGGATCTCTGCCCCATCGCCGTAGTTCGTCAGGTCACCGGCCACAATGGTGGCATCCGGGGTGTGCCGGTGCACGGCTTCCCGTATCTTTTGGAGGGCGGCCGAGCGACTGTGAATATCGGCCACCGCCAGGAACCGGACCGCCATCCGCAGACCCCGATTGGTATCCACAGATTACGCAGATTCACGCAGATTATTTTCGGAATCCTCTCCGGGATGAACTCTGCGCAACCTGCGGATCAATGCGAGTCCTTCTCCGGGGTTCTTCAAGCGCCGAACTTGGTCAGCCGCTCGGCGTGCGCCATGACCAGCGGCATCAGCTCGGCCGCGCGGACGTGGCCGATGCTGCCGTACCGGCATTCCCGCTCCGTGAACCGCGCCGCACGATCCGGCCGGCACCACTTCGACCAGAGCAGCACCGGCACCGGATGCCAGCTATGGGCCTTGAAGGTCGCTGGCGTGGAATGATCGCCGGTGACCAGCAAGACGTCGGGTCGCAGCGCCAAAAGACGCGGGATCTGGGTGTCCGCCTCCTCGATGATCGCCACCTTCTTGTCGAAGTTTCCGTCCTCACCGGCGCTGTCGGTCTTCTTCACGTGGATGAAGAAGAAGTCGAAGTCCCCGTAGACCGATTCCAGGGTGGCGAACTCGTCGGCCACGGTGTCCCCGGTCTTCACTGCCTGCATCCCCGCCAACTTGGCCAGGCCACGATACATGGGATACACAGCGATGACCGCGGCCCGCAGGCCGTAGATCTCGGTGAGCTTTGGCAGTCGAGGATACTTGGAGAAGCCGCGCAGGAGGACCATGTTGGCCGGGTGCTCGGCCGCCAGCACCTGACGGGCCTCGGCCACGAATCGGTTGGCGATGTCGGCTGCCGGTTTCGCCTGGGGCACCTCTGCGTGGATGTGCAGCGGCGGTTTGCCGGTCTCCTGCGGATCTGTCTCCGACAAGCCTTCCTCCAGGCCATCCCCCCGGAACAGGACGACGAAGCGATGTTCCCGCACCGGGCGCACGATCAACTGGACACCCGGGATCTCGATCTTCTCCAGGAGCGGGGTGAGGCGGGCGCAGGCCTCCGTGGGGATGCGCCCGGCTCGCCGGTCGGTGATCAGGCCGGCCGTGTCCACGGTGCAGAAGTTGCCGCGGGCTGCCAGGTCTCGCGCGGTCATCTCCAAGTCTATGCCGACCGCCTCCAGGACGCCGCGCCCGATCCGGTACTGGAGGGGGTCGTATCCGAAGAGACCGAGGTGGCCCGGGCCGCTCCCCGGTGTGATGCCCGGCGCAACGGGATCGGCGAGGCCGAGGTTCCCCTGTGCCGCCAGGCTATCCATGTTGGGAGTACGGGCCGCCTCCAGCTCCGTCTTGCCGTCGGCCACGCGTGACAGGCCGCCCAACCCATCCAGCACCAGCAGGACGATCTTGGTCTGGGCAGGCCGGGCCAGGGCCTTCAGGTCGTCGAGGGAAACCATCGGGAATCCTCCAATCCATTGCGAATCAGCGTATGCACAAGGTAGTCGGGATGATACCAACACAGACCGCCTGGCGTCCAGCCGATAGGCCGCCACCCGGCAGATTGTCCGGTGGCCCCTACGCGTCCGGCCGGCCGGCCATCCGGCGCGCAGCGCGGGCTTTCCGCCGCAACTCAGCCGCGGCCATGCGCCGCCGTTCGTCGGCCGTCTGCGGAATGAGCGGGGGAACCTGGAGGGGTTTTCCCTGCCGACCAAGGGCCACATAGACCAGGTAGGCGGACGCGGTATGCGTCACCTTGCCGGTCAACAGGTCCTCCGCCTCGACTCGCACCCCGACCTCCATCGAGGTCTTCCCCACACTGTTGACCGAGGCCTTGGCCGTGACCAGGTTGCCGACATACACGGGCGCCAGGAAGCTCATGCTGTCGATGGCCGCGGTGACCACCGGCTTCCGGGCGTGGCGGAAGGCTGCCATCCCGCCGGCCTCGTCCAGCATGCGCAGGATGACCCCGCCGTGCGCTGTTCCCATGTAGCTGGCATCATTCGGGTGCATGACCCGGGACAGGATCACGCTCGAGGCACTCACCGGTTTTCCGCGCATGCAAAGACCTCCTCCCCCTAACCCGGATTATTCGTGAAGTGGCTTCGCACGTCGAAACAGCCCCCTCACCCCGTCCCCCTCCCGTCACCCGTTGCATTGGGAAGAGCAACGGGTCCCCGGGAGAGGGGATCGAGAATTAGCCCCTCTCCCGGGTACCCCCTGGGTGTGGGAGAGGGCGCGGGTGAGGGTGACTCAGAGATTCATGAATAATTCAGGCTAACCGTTACTCCGCCTCTGGCGGACACGTTCGCCAAGACCTAACAGGCTGCTGAAAAAGGCCCATCTGCGGTACCCATCCTCCGGATGGGTACCCGGCCCGTTCGCGCGGCGCTGCGACGTACGGACCAAGTACGCCTCCGACCCACCTTCGGTGGGTGCCCGCGCCTCGCGTGCCGCCTTGCATCTGGACCTTTTTGAGCAGCCTGGCGGAAAACGAGTTTTTCAGCATCCTGCTAAGTAAAGATGCGCTGGGCGGTATGATGAAAACAGAGACCACGGCCGAGTTGCAGGCCGTGGCGTCGCTGAGCGGGCATACGAGCAGAAGGCGATGCAGAATCACGGGAGAGACAAACCTGACACCGCCTTCGCTAGAGTTGGCGTGCGGCGAAGCGCCGGGCGACCCGTCACGCGTGCGAACAGAACTCGGCCACCTTGGGCTGCGCCAGGCGGGCAAAGTCTGCATAGTTCATCGTCACCAGCTCGTGATGGTTCCCCGCCTGGAACACGATCTGGGGGTACTTGGCCAACTCCTCGTCCACGTACACCTCGACCCCGTACAGGTTGCCGAAGGCCGGCATCGCCCCCGTGTCGCAGTCGGGGAACAGTCCGGCGAACTCGTACTCGCGCGCAATGGTGTTTCCGGGAGCACCGAAGATCTTCTCGAGACGGTCCATGCCTACCTTGCATGCGGCTGGCAGGACAGCCATCACCATCCCCCCATCTCGCTTGACCATGACCACCTTGGCCATGGCCTTGCCGGAGACGTGACTGGCCGCGGCGATCTCCTGGCTGGTGTAGGCCTCCCGGTGTGGGGTCACCTCGTACTTGACGCCGTGGGAATCGAGGAACTCTTGCAGCCGCTTCACCATGGCCATGACGCACCTCCCCCAGGCAGCCGTCTCGCCCAGGCCCGTCCAACAGTTAGGTCACCGCGTCTCCCTCCGTGACAGTTCCAGGTGTAGATTTGATCCGTGCTCGGCAGATCCCCCGTCCGTCCATCCGTTGCATGGATGTCCCCGAGATTCCGTCGTTGCCATCTCGGCTCTCGGCTCTTCCGTGGGGGCTCTTGGCTCTGAGACTCTACCACCTTCCCTGGCTGAGTCAAGCACCGCGTCAGTCTGGAACGGGACGCTGCATTACAAGTCGAATTACCCCTCTCCCATAGACGCACCGGGACATCTCAAAGGTGGCCGAGCCTGGCGCAGAGCCGGCCCCTGCGGCAGGGTCCGCGAAATAATACTTGTAATGCAAGGTCTCCCTTCGCTTATACTGTTTGTGTGGGGTAGACCATGACGGCTGATGTCGTGATTATTGGCGGCGGGGTGATGGGCTCCGCCGTTGCTTACTTTCTCCGGCAGGGAGGGTTCGGGGGGAAAGTGGTCGTGGTGGAGCGGGACCTCACGTACCGCTATGCCTCCAGCGCCCTCTCCGTCGGTGGGATCCGCCAACAGTATGGGACCGCGGTCAATATCTGGCTCTCGCGGGCCAGTCTTGAGTTCTATGAGCGGTTTGCGGACCACCTCGAGGTGGGCGGGGAACGGCCGAATATCACGTTGAAGCAACGCGGGTACCTCTTCCTTGCGGGCGTGGCGCAGTGGCCGGTGATGCAGCGCTGGCACCGCCTCCAACGCGACCAGGGGGTGGAGGTGGCGCTGCTCACCCCCGAGGAGGTGCGACGCGTGGCGTCCGAACTCAACCTCGACGGCATTCACGGGGCGAGCTATGGCTGGCGCGACGGCACCCTGGATCCGTCCAGTGCGCTCCAGGGGTTCGCCAAGAAGGCGCGGGCCCTGGGGGTAACGTACCTGGAGGACGAAGTCATCGGCATTGGGGTCGCCCACGGACGGATCACCGGTGTCACGGGGCGGCAATGCGGGGTCATTGCCGCAGGCATCGTCGTCAACGCAGCGGGGCCTTGGGCGGGAGCGGTGGCCCGGTTGGCAGGCGTGGATCTCCCCGTGGTACCCGCCCGGCGCCAGGTGTACATCTTCCAGCCGGCGACCCCGGTGTCCTCCGACCTGCCGCTGGTCATTGACCCGAGTGGGGTCTATTTCCGCCCGGAGCCAGGAGGGCGTCTCCTCGTGGGGCGCTCCTTCGAGGACGATCCGCACGCCTTCGACTTCACCTGGGATCGCGACCGGTTCTTCACGGGCATCTGGCCTATTCTGGGTCACCGGGTGCCTGCGTGCGAGGCGGGAAGGCTCGAGCGCGGATGGGCCGGGCTGTATGAGATGAACGTGCTGGATCAGACAGCGATTATCGGTCAGCATCCGGAGGTCGGTGGCTTTTTCTGCATCACCGGGTTCTCCGGCCACGGGCTCCAACAGGCCCCGGCAAGTGCCCGAGGTTTGGCGGAGTTGATTGCCACCGGCAGCTTTCAAACGCTCGACCTCTCGGCTCTCACCCCTGCCAGGTTCGCGACTGGCGCCCTGCTGCGGGAAGACGCGGTCGTCTAATCGAAAGAGGAGACGTCCACATATCGCCTTCTTCGTGGAACAGTGTCAGCGCGCGGCGCGGACCAAGCGCTCCACGCGAGCAGGATCCACGGGGTTCCCCAGCGTGACGTGCCGCTGGATGGCAGTGCCGACGATGGCCCCGTCGGCAATCTCGAATGAGGGAAAGCCTGGCCAGTCAATGCGGCGGTAGCAGATCCATCCCCATCAGGATCGCGGCTTCATCGGGGTCGTGGTAGTAGGCGGTAAATCGGCCGCGCTGCTGGAAGCCCATCCGGCGATAGAACCGCCGGGCGCCCCGGTTCGAGGCCCGCACCCGCAGCCACAGCAGCTCGGCGCCGCTCCGCCGGCAGACGCGAACGATCCATCGCAGCAGGGCACGTCCTACTCCCCGCCGGCGATGTGCCTCGGCCACAGCGATGTTGATGATGTCCACCTCTCCCCGCAGGGCGCTCACCTCGATCCCCGCGTACCCCACCACCTCGCCGGTGCCAGGATCCTCGGCGACCCACAGCCCGCCCCGAGTGGGTCGCGCCTGGCCAAAGGCCCGGAGCATCTCCGTGAAGGCCTGCCGCGGCCAGGCGTCGCTGCCGAAGCAGGCAGCCTCGATGGCGACCACCTGCTTCAGGTCGCGGACCGTCATCCGCCGGATGCGGGGGCAGGAGCGTGACGGCTTGGCAGTAGTCATGGGGAGCCGCCTACTCCGGCCAGTGGAGGCCGAATTCCGCCCCGACGGCCTGCACCTCGTCCAGGACCACCCGGCTCACCGGGAATCCGTCCCGCAGGCGCTCGGCTCGTCGCCGCATCTCCATCTCACCGGGTATCCAGATCTCTTCGACGCCTTCGGCGCGAGGCGTGCTCTTCAAATCGTCGATCATTCCCTCCATGGCCTGGAGGAACTCCGGGAGCGGGCAGCAGGCGCCGATGTCAACGGCCATCACCAGGTGGCCGAGTCGCTGCGGCCGCGTCATGTCAAAGATGTCCCCCAATCCCGCACCGAAGGGGCTCCCCGCCAGGAGACCGCCCAGGATTCCCACCACCAGGGCCAGGCCGGAGCCCTTGTGTGCCCCCACCGGCATGAGGGATCCCTGGAGGCCTGCGTCGGGATCCTGGGTCGGCTTGCCTCGCGGATCCAGCGCCCAGGTGGGCGGGATCGCTTTCTTCATCTTCGAGGCCAGGATCAGGTTGCCGCGCGCCACCTGGCTGCACGCCATGTCAAAGATGACGGGGGGCCGATTCCCTGCCGGGACCGCCACGGCCAGTGGATTATTCCCCAGCTTGGGGACCACCCCGCCCCAGGGTGCGATCACCGGGTTGGTGATGGTCATGGTGATCCCGATCATCTGGTGCGGCACTGCCATGGCCGAGATATAGGCCAGGGCACCCAGGTGCGTGCCATTCCGGATGGCGCACAGACCCACCCCGTGCTCCCGGGCGAGGCCCACTGCGTGTCGCATCCCCTCCGCCCCCACCACCTGGCCGAAGCCGTGGTCACCGTCCAGAACCAGGGTCGCGCCTTTCGAGCGGACCACCTGCATGTTGGGCGTGGCGTTCACCAGCCCCTTGCGGACGCGGTGCACATAGATCGGGAAGCGCACCAGGCCGTGGGTGGAGACGCCGCGCAGGTCGGCGTCAATCAGGGCGTCGGCCACGAGAAAGGCATCCCCCTCGGACAGGCCGGCACCCTCGAAGACCTCCTGGCAGAACCGTCGCGCGACCTCGGCACGGACCAGGACCTCATCCGGGTTCATGGGGAGCATGACTCCTCTCTTGAGCTACGTGGACGAAAAGCGTCCCGGCGGCGCCCGCGCCCTTCCGGCCCGGCTTATCGGTAGAATTCGGCCCGATCGGCGGCCACGACCTCGACGATGGTCCGGTGATCCCCCCGCAAGACCTCGAAGCGCAGCGGCTCCCCCGCCGCGTGCTTCCACATTTCCCGATACAGGTCCTGCCGGGTGGCGACCTCCTGGAAGTTGACCGCCAGGATCACGTCACCTTCCCGGATCCCGGACCGGAAGGCAGGTCCCTCCGGCACCACGCCCGTCACCACGATCCCCGACGCGGTGAGTTGCGGGTAGAATCCGACCCAGGCTCGGCGGATGCGATCCGGCACCAGTCCGAAGCGAAGCAGGTCGTCGCGATGCTCGATGAACAGGTGAACGGGAATGGCGAGGCTGAAGCGACCCACCTGGCCCAGGTTGAGCGAGGTCACTCCGATCAGTCGTCCCCGGAGATCGAAGAGTGGTCCGCCGCCGAGGCCGGGATTGAAGGCCGAGGTCTGGATGGCCGAGTCCAGCATATATTCCCAGTGGGCATCGAAGGGTCCCACGTCCGTAATGACGCCTCCGGCCACGCGTCGCGCCGTGGGGCCGGTGCTGGCCAGGACGAACACTTCCTGCCCCACGGCCAGGTGGCGCGAGTCTCCCAGGGAGGCCACCGGCTGGTCGCGGACCGGGATCCGGAGCACCGCGATCCCGCTTTCGAAGTCCTGCGCCACGATCTCCGCCGGGAAGCGTCGCCCGTCGGCGAGCGTGGCCACGATCTCCCGGCCCCCAATGACCACGTAGTTCACCGTCAGGAGAATCCCCTGGGTGTCCACCAGGGTGGCGGAGCCCATGCGCTCGTCTCCCAGCGTGGCCACCGAGGGGTGATCGCCGGGGATGCGGACGTGCAGTGTGAGCGTCACCGGGACGAGGGCGCGAACGAGACCGATCTGGGCGTCCATGGATCGTGAGGTGGGAGGAATGCCCGAGTCAGCACCAGGGTCGCAGTGCCGCGGGGGCAGGGGGCTCAGCCAGCCCGCCGGCGGGCCCGCGCGCCAGCAGCCAGGGCCATGTCCAGGCAGTTCAACAGCGTGTCCCGGCGGTATGGCTTGGTGAGGCAGGCAACGGCCCCCGCCTCGAAGGCTTTCTGGTTCAGGTGTGGATCGCTGCTGGCGGTCAGCATGACCACGGGGATATCTCGGGTCGCCGGGTTCCCTTTCAGCCGCCGGCAGACCTCGAACCCATCCATCTTCGGCATCATGACGTCAAGGATGATGGCGTGCGGCCGGTCTGCCGCGGCCCGCTGGAGGCCCGACAGACCGTCCTTGGCACTGACGACCTCCAGATCGGTCCGGTCTATGGTGAGCGCGTGACTCGCCAGGACGCAGAGGTCTTCCTCGTCGTCAATGATCAGAATCTTCTTCTTGGCGGATTCCTTGCTCTCGCTCACGCCCGGCCCCTT